>Ga0306921_10006826_pt1 | contig 11928 bp, 12 predicted proteins | sample sta12Cox44000080_FD_203760 | JGI IMG/M metagenome (GOLD analysis project Ga0306921, IMG submission 203760) | Lab enrichment of tropical soil microbial communities from Luquillo Experimental Forest, Puerto Rico - statoxic.12C.oxic.44.000.080 (v2)... | ecosystem: Environmental > Terrestrial >... | reverse complement strand
GCAACAGCAAGAATTTTGTGCAACAGCTGGCCGGTTGGTTTTGACCGATTGTTCCAACCGCTACTTCCAGGAATCCCACAACCATCGTGCGCGTAGCGAGAGCGGTCCAATCCTTGCAGGTCCACTACGTCGGTACGCAGGGGTAGACCAGCGCCGCTAGGGCCCCTGTCGCCTTTATCCCAATTTATCCCAATAGGCTGCCAACCGTGCCCAAATCATCCAGAGCGAACCGAACGGTGTCTTTAGTTGTCAGCAACTTAGAGGCGAGCCAGAGCGCAATCACCCGTTTGCTAAACCGTTGCGGGACCAAAACTCCGAGCGCCCCGCCGTAATTCAGATATTCTTTCTCTCGTCGTGCTCGGCCACAGGAGTGAAAGCGCGTTTTTCGTCAAATGTGGACTACTTGCGAATTGCCCGTCGTACAGGAGTTGCACACGTGGGCGTTATCGGAAAACGTGAGTGGAACTACGAATTCACAGCTTGCGGACGACTTTCATGAAGTCTTCCACTTTTCGATTCATGGATGCTCTACTCACTCTGAGGTGCTGCTCCATGCTGATGCCAGTAAAGAAGGTCAAGATCATCTCCGCGAGTACCGTTGGTTCCATCTTAGGTTTCTCGGTTTCGACGTTTCTCGCGACACTACTTGCGAAAACGGCAGAAGGAAGAGTTACTGATCGCCGACCCGCCCGGCTGGGAAAACATCGAGCGGTTCCTGAAGCTCGGGCCCTGCAGCTTGGAGGGTCAGAAGGGTTGCTTCTCGATCAATTCCATGAACCAGTTCGCTGTGATCCCCGTGCGGCGCAAGAGGTCGTTTCCAAAAGCTACGCTGGTCTCAGAGATCTGATCGCGAACGATCAGAGTTGGAAAGTATCACCTGCGGAAGGACGTCGAGGTGACTTGCGAGACGCACCCAGTATGCGAGAAGCATTACCTCCACCATCTGCGCAAGACGGCGGCGACTCGCTGGCTGCACAGCGGGATCAACATCCTCAAGATCAAAGATTGGCTCGGGCACTCCTCGCTCGAAATCACCCAGGGTTACCTTGATGACGTCAACCCCTCAGGCGAGGATATGCAAGCGCGAATCGGACAAGGCGGGGCGGCTGTAAACCGCCCCCAAGTTTGACGACAGGCGGCTAAGCTCAGACCGCCTCTCTCTTTTTCGCAACGGGCACTTCAAGGACAAGCAGGCCCACTATGCGTTCACTTCTTGCTGCCGTTGGTGCTGTTGCTGAAGCAAACCTCGCCACGGTAGCGGAGCACGAGCGTAAGTTGATGGAAATCCGCCAGGCCGAAGTACTCCAGTGTTCCCGTTGCGTCCGCAAACTTGCCCGTTCCGCCGAGGATATCCGATTTGTAGTTTCCCCATTTCACGGCGACGACGTTCGGGTCGTCGGTCGCCGTAGGCGTCAGATGGGCCACGTCGAACTTGATCGTCTCGCCTGAGGCAGTGACCCAGTAGTGCTGGACGTTGAAGGTGCCGTCTGGGTTCTGTCCAAGGATTGTCGCCGCCACCGAACCCGCCAAATCACCGAACGCTGGGCCGAGGTTGGTCCCCTGCGGCGAGGGAACCTTGATCGCCCCGATGTTGGTCATCAGCACCCCGCCAACCTGCTCGCAATGGGGATTCTTGCCCAGGCCGGAAATACCGCGAACACTAAGAGAGCCGACAGAACTATACCACTCCGTTTAATATTCATCTCATCCTCCGTGATTGGAATTGGCGAGGCTGGCTGGGTGCCGCGTACCTGGCGTTGTGGCTGGCGTCTGTGCCACTGACTCCAGTCATACCACCCAGGGACCCCACGTTGTAGCCGCCTATTATGCGCAGCGCTCGCCAAGACTTCAATGCACAACGGATAACCGCGATCGGTCGGGCATCTTCTCGGAGAATGTGGACCGGGGCTCGGCTGGATTCGAATCGACGGGAAGCCCGTGCGGCTCAACCTTAAACAAACGTGTGGAAGGGTGTGGAAAACGGGTACTAGTCCGTAACGGAGATCATAACAAGGGGATCGCTGGAGGACAGGACTGGACGGATGAGGCAGCCGAACTGCCGCGCGGGATGGTAGCACAATCGCTGCCCGCGAATCGGCAGCTCGGCCGCCGGGACGGGAAACTCTCTTACATGCTCGCCGCTACCACTTTACGGCCTTGACGACGAAGAGAGGCCGCGGTAGTGCGTGTATATCCCTGCTGCGCTTGTTGTGGGTAGGGGGAATAACATGCGGCCTCTCACAAGTCCGCTCACTGCAATTCCCGGACCGCCCTAAAACCGTTCCCATGATTCGCTACCAAGAAAGCCGGTCGGCATTTTCTGCCCGTCCTCGGGCATTTTTTCCTACCCGCTAGGTTCGAAACCTGATTGCTCCTGGCCGTGACGAACTGTTCCTGGCGTTCGACCCCGGCCTTCGGATCCGGAGATCGAGGCAGATCGGCGGGGATCCCGGACATATGAGGACGGAAAGGCGAAAGCGCGGCGACGCGCCGTGGCCCCGCTGCGCAGTTAAGATCGCAATGCTCAGCAGCAAAAACGCCACACACAAAATCAGCACGCGAGCTTGTGACTGTTAAAGACATCAAACATGATCGCCACCGCCACGGCCCGGGGCAAAAACGAAAGGGCCGCCTGAACGCTCGGACGGCCCTCATGAGGAATACTTGATGCGATTTGCCCTACGGTACCCCGCTCGCTCCCACCTCGCTATACCCTCGGAGCCCTACGCCACGCCAGAATTTTGCGGTATGAGGCTTTCCCTCCTTCGCCTTCTTACCAGGGAGTTACGCGAGGGGAAAAACAAGCCCGTCATCCTCAGCTTCCTTTACGTTGAGCCGCGCCACAATCTCCTTCGAAGGAAGGTGAATGGCAAAACATTCATTGAGCGTGCTGCTGGCGATTGCCTTGAGGATTTCACGAGCGTTCAGCAAGCCCACTACATGTTGACGCCACACAGGCGCACCATCAGGAAATTTTTCGAACAGGTCATAATCCCGGTTCACTTGAACGCGCTCTCATGCGTGGATTGGGGACTCGAGGATTATATACCCCCATTTCGCAACTCGGCGAGACATGCAGGAAACGTACTTAAACGACCGGATACGAAATCGGGATTTCACTTCTCAGTCGACTCGAGGGTGACTTGAACAAAAAAAGCGGGGCCGAAGCCCCGCAGCGGAGCGAAGTGGAGTTAGCAGATTCTTGGGTTTAAGCGTCAGCCGGATGGCCAGATTTCCGGCGACGGAACTTGGCTCCCAGAGCCACCAATCCCGTGCCGAGGAGGAAGACCGAGCCCGGCTCAGGAACAACACTACCAGCCACCGACCCTGTGGCCAATGCAGTGCTCGTACCAGCACAACCCGAGGGGCATTCAAACCCGCTTATCGCGGCTTCGAAGCCGCTCGCGTTCGGTGTAACAACGTTCGCCGCTGAACTCCACGTTCCGACGTTATCCGTCAACGTAAACGTAATTGACCTTAGTATTTACCCTTCTCCACTTATTCCATGCCTCGACTCCTCTCCTGAGCTTCGCGAGATGTTTAGGGTTTGTCATGGTTCCTGATTGCGTGAGGCTGATGATTCTGCAATGAGACTACTCCAGTTTTCGCGTACTCCGCCTTGGCTTGCTTCAGGATGGGGATGTAGGGGTCGGCGTCTTTCCTGAGCGGAAGGAAGTTTTGCGGCTGATCATTGGCTTTGTCCGGGCAGTAATGGACTGGACGGGAAATTCATACGGCGCACAAGATCTTGGAAGCGTGGGTCCGAGCGCAGACTGTCCATTCTTAGGTCGGCCCTCAAAAAATACGGAAGGTCAGAGGATCTCTCCTGGTACGCTTTTTCGAGGTATTCGAAGGCTTTGTCCTTTTCCCCCAATCCAGCGTAGACCGTTGCAATCATATAAGACGAGACATAGCTGTTTTCCGATTGGCGCAACCAGCCGTGAAGAATTTTCTGCGCCTCAGCCTTTCTGCCTGTGGCTGCATACGCATGTGCCAACGCAGCGGTAGGATCTGAATCGCCTTGAGATATTTCGACGGCCTTCTGATACTCAGGAATGGCTTCCAGCGTTTGGCCCGAACCTTCATATCCGACCCCAAGCCAGTAGTGGGCAAGCCAGTTATTTGGGCGCGAGGCCATGAACGACCGACTCACCTCAATGAGAGCTTTGTAATTCCTGCTGTGATAGTTGATAATCGACTCTACTTGGAGGGGTTCAGCCTTAATTGGATCCAGTTCGCGCATTTTTGCCATCTCTGTCAGTGCCAAATCCATCCGGCCAGTGGTCGCTGCGTAAAGGCCGTACTGATAATGAACACCTTCGTCGTTCGGGCATAGTTCCAGGGTATGCAGATACTTTTTCTCGGCAGTCTGCCAGTCCCAGTCATATTCCCACGCTATGTATGCAATCGCCATATGGGCGTGGCAGTTCTTTTCATCCAGTTCCAGCGCTTTGCGGGCGGCTTGCTTGGCTAGTGGATAGACATCCCTTGGGGGCTGCCATCGAAACTCCGCAAGGGAGACATAGGTCTGGGCCAAGGCGTTGTAAGCCAATGCAAAGGTAGGATCTTTCTGGATGGCTTTTTCAAGGTAACTCTGGGCCTGCTTGTTCTCTTGATACAGGCTCCAATTGAAATAAGTTGCCTCCAGATAGGCTTGATACGCCTCCGGATCGACCTTCGGGGCGTCGTGGAACCGGGCTTCTTGTCCCGGAGTTAATTTCACCCGAACTTTTTGTGCTATGGACTCCGCCACCTCGCGCTGCAACTTCAGCACATCGCCCAGATCACTTTCATACGTTTCCGTCATCAAAGTCTGATCGGTAGGCGCATAGATCATGTGAACCGCGATGCGCACCTGGTTCCCTACGCGCAAGACTGAACCTTCCATGACGGCATCCACATTGAGTTCTCGGCCAATCTGCGAAAGAGGCTTCTTCTTTTCTCCCTTGTACTGCATGGCCGAAGTGCGCGAAATAACCTTCACCGCACTTATTCGCGAAAGCTCCCCGATCAACTCTTCAGTCATGGCGTCGGCGAAATATTCCTGCTGCGGGTCACCAGAAAGATTTGCCAGGGGCAGCACCGCAAGGGATTCGATTTTGGGCAGGGTTGCGCCGCGACGAAGCAGTCGGTCGCGCAGATTGGCGACGTTGAAGACGAGCAAAACCAACAGTACAACTAGCGCACCTGCGCTAAGCGCCACGATCCAAGGTCTTCTTAGGGGCGCACTTTTTCCGTCCCGTCTTTCGGCAGAGACAAGGCCAGGTAAAGGGCCCACCACCCGGACGTTGCGGGCAGATTCTGTGTCGCGTTTCAAACGCTTTAGGTCGCTGCCAACGTCAGCGGCATGCTGGTAACGCAAATCGCGGTCCTTCTCCAGGCACTTGTTGATGATTCGCTCTAGTTCTGTCGGCAAGTTGGGATTCAACCGCATTGGAGGTACGGGAGCGCGGTTCAAGATAGCCTCAAAAATCGTGGCGTTACTGTCTCCTCGAAACGGTAACTGCCCGGTAGCCACCTCGTACAAAACGGTTCCAAACGAAAATAAGTCCGTGCGGGCGTCCAGTTCTTTGGCTCGCGCCTGTTCCGGCGACATATAGGCAACGGTTCCCAGCGTGCTGCCTGGACTCGTGAGATGGTCTAGGTCTTCCGCGGAGAGAGTCTCTTCGTAACCGGTTGCGTTTTTCCCTGAACTGACCTTCGCCAGTCCAAAGTCGAGAATCTTGGCATGGCCACTTTCGATAACGAAAATGTTCGCTGGTTTGATGTCTCTGTGGGCGATTCCCTTGGAGTGTGCAGCATCCAAAGCGTCAGCGACCTCGATAGCGATGCTCAGCAGGTGTTCTAATTCCATCGGCCGACCAGAAATGGCGTGCTTCAGGGTCTTGCCTTCCAGATACTCCATCACGATGAAGCGTTTGCCGTCGTGCTCGCCGATTTCGTGGATCGTGCAAATGTTTGGATGATTTAGGGAAGAAGCGGCGCGGGCCTCACGGCGGAACCGCTCAAGGGCTTGCGGGTTCTTGGCGAGGTCATCAGGCAGGAACTTGAGAGCAACGAAACGGCCAAGCTCGGTGTCCTCAGCCTTGTACACCACACCCATCCCGCCACCACCGAGTTTTTCGAGAATGCGATAGTGCGAGACGGTCTGCCCAATAAGCGCGTCGGCGTCCGCCATATTGGCGCAATCTTAGGTTTGCGACCTGAGGCAAGTCAACGAATCCGAAACGACGAATCCGAAACGACACGAATCCAGAACGGCGCTACTGAGAATGGGCAAAGGCGAACGGATGTTCAAAACTCAAATAGAGAATGACTCCCTTCTCCCCGGCACAAGGTCCAAAATGGCTACCATGAGTAGCCACATTGCCTGAATCCAATGCGTCTACCAGACAATTGGGTTCGGTTTTGAAACCTGTTTCAGGGTGCTAGCCGCGGCTGGACCCTCATGTTTCAAGGCTAAGTCGCTCAAGGACACAATGCCTACGAGGCGCTTTTGGCGATTCACCACCAGCAACCGGCGGAGCTGCAGTTTGCTCATGCTGTGTGCTACCGCGTGGGTTGCTTCGTCCTCAAAAACGTATTTGATCGGAAAGGACATGACCTCGCGCACAGTGCAGTGATTCGGTGCGTTGCCCTTCGACACTGCGCGAAGTGTGATATCTCGGTCTGTGACTATGCCGAGTAGCCTGCCATTTTCTCCGACGGGAAGCGCGCCGCAATTTGTTGAAGCCATAAGCTGCGCCGCTTTTTTGATCGTATCCCAAGGTGAAGCAATCTTTAGGTCTCGGCTCATGATTTCGCTAACTTTCTGCATCGGGGTTCTCCTGTTCCGCTCTCATCGCGGCGGTTCGACCGATTTTGTTTTTTACTTGTTCCATAGTCGTTTTCGTCTTTCCAGGGGATCGAGGTTGTATGCTCCCAGCCAGGTCGCTTCGGACCATTTTGTGATGCTTATTCTTGGGTTCGCAGCCTGTCAAGGATACAAATGTACTCAAGTCCAGGTAAATGCCAAATCGGAAGGTGGAGTACTGGGAGGAACCTTGCCAATTCACTTAAATTTATGTCGGCAGAACTGAATTTCTGGAAAATTTGTTTCCCGGCCGCAGGTGCAAAGCCTCTTCTCCGAGGTGCGCGGCCGCATTTCGACCCGGTTCTCGTGCCGAAATTGACATAGGACGCTCGGGTCGAAGTCAAACCGAAGTGTGCCCAAAGGCGCAACGGTTCTACACTGTTCTCTGTATTGCTGGAAAAATCCCACCACAATTAGAGTTTAGTTCTGAAATCTCTGAGCGCCGCCCTTGACCACAAGATACGTTCACACGCTTTTGTTTTCTTGCCCTAATTGCAAGCTTCCGATTGCGTTCACCCATATCACCAAAGACGGAAGTCTCGAATCGGTAGACGGCGAGCAGCAGAAACTTATATGCCATCATTACATCTCCGGTCACAGCGCTTTCAGTGCAGCTGGTGCCGAGATTCTCAAGCTTTTCACGCACAGCGACAAATTCGGTGATTCGGTGACGTTTGGCCAAGGGAGTTCTAACACCGAGCCGGGTCTGACGCCCAAACACGAACTCACCCTTTCCTGGGCCACTTTCACGGATGCCGCAAACCAGGCTGGAATATCACGTCGCTATGGCGGAATCCATTTCGAGCTTGCGGATCTCGTAGGGAGAGCCACCGGGCGTAAAGTCGCGGATCAGGCTTGGGAAAAGGCACTGACCTTTACTAAAGGTAAGAGTGAAGACGACGATTCCTTTCAGGATAAGGATGATGAAGATTAGGTTTCTTCGGGGATTTTGCAACCGCAACAAATCTCCGTGGGGTTGTATTTGTCGGTGGAATCCAAGTTCTCGTTCCAAGCACCGAATCAACGGTGGCGACTGAAACAACCTTTCGATTTGCAAATAGCGCGAGTCTCAGTTGGGACGCGCCGGAGCGCGACAGCAAGTGTCGGAATTCTGCGTGTCGAGTCTCTCGACGTGGTGTGCGCTCGATGAATTCGATTTCGCGCGGCTTTTCAGGCTTCGTCCAAACACATTTGGCCATCCGCCGACAACAGTCGATTCATATTTGAATAAACAACGCAATATCGCATAATGCATCCGCCTTTAAGGAGGTGACGGATTATGAAGCCTGTAGTTATAGTTGCAATGACTGCACTCTGCGTGGTCTTCGCCGCTGCGATATTGTGGCAGCAGCCCGTGTTCGCCAGCAGCGAGACAGAAACTTACCAGTTGCACATGGAAGTGCCGCAAGTGGCGCAAGCCGCGAACGGAGATAAAGTCAGCATTACGGGAAGCGGTGTCTTTTCCGTCAATCCCAAAAGCACGACCGCCACAGGCACGTACACCAGCGCGGCCAGTGGCAGCGGCACTTGGGTTGCGACTCAGCTTCTTTCCTTCCAGCCCTACGGTTGCGGGGTTATATTCGGCGACCCTCTCCCGCCAAATCTGTGCGGTGGTAAGGTGATGCTGCGCGTCCTGCTTACGGACTCAACGTCTGGTCAGCAGTTCGAAGGTGTTCTGTGGGTGTTCTGTCTCATTGGGAATCCCCCGGCCAGTGCCGAGGAGGGTGCCCGTTTGGACATCATCGGCGTCAACAACTTCAACCGGACTATCAGTGGCATGAACGTCTACGTCAAAACGAGCTAGTCCAGCCGGGCTTCAGATCGCGTCGTTTGTTGTCATAGCAACGCCGCAAAGCTCGGAATCGTTGGGGGCCCGTGTGTCGGACGGATACTTCGATGTTTCTCCGCTGTTTGGGTTTTGATTGGCTGTTACATGGCATCGAAGCTAGAGACAGCAGCGGCCTTGCGGGCTGAAGGATGAAGAGACAGCCATCCCAGCCAATGTTGCCGTTGAGTTGTCTACTAAGCGCGGTTGTGTACCGCGCGTGAACGGTCCCAAGCCTCGCGCTTTGTGAGCACCCGTTCAATTTCTGCGGTGATGGTGCTAGTTCTCGCAGCTTGCGGAATTCTTGAGTTTCACTAATAGAACTGGGAAACCCGCTTAACCTTTGTATATAGATCGTTGTCTGACAGAAAGACGCCGTAATTGTTGGATTCGAGCTCGTGCTGGAGATGAACCTGGGTCAGATAAGAACCAACGACTTCTTACGCCAACCCGTTCGTCGCGCCGCAAGCGAAAGGCACCGGCCTTCCCGTCGGTACAGGTATTAGAAATTGGAGAGCAATCAAAGCGCAGTGTCCTCTGAGCTCTTCCCGTCCTTCACGCGGCGATCCTCTCCCAGCGGAATCATGAAATCCAAACACTCCCGGCGTAAGCTTCCCACTGTAGGCGTTCGCCTTTGGTGCACGCACGGGCGTGCGCAGCACCCGCAGTCCAAAAGCCTTTAGCTGCTGGTCCACCTCAGCCGAGAAGATTGTGTCACGGTCATGGAGGAGGAAACGATAGGAATGGTCGCTTGGAATCGCTTCGCGAAGCTGCTGCAAGGTCCAGGTCGCCATTGGATGTGCGGTGACGTTGCAATGCATGATGCGCCGTGTTCCGACCTCCATCAGGAGGAACACATAGAGAGTTCGGAACCGGGCGGTCACTACGACCAGGAAATCGCAGGCGACGATGGACTGGGCGTGATTGCGAACAAACGTCCTCCAGTTCTGCGAAGAAGTCCTCCGGTGGCCTCGTCGCTCCGGTTCGGGAGGCCAATAGGCGCGCACTGTGCGTGGAGAAACATAGATGCCCAACTTCACCGAAAGCTCCGAGGCCACGCGCGCTTGGCCCCAAGTCGGATTCTCTTGTGCCATTTGTACGATGAGTTTGCGGATGTTCTCAGGAATTCGTGGCCGACCAGCTTGCGACTTCCATTTCCAAAACAACTTGAAACCCTTGCGATGCCAGCCTATCAAAGTCTCTGGCTTGACGATGACCAAGGCCTCTTTCCAATCGCAGAGGCGAGACCAGAGGATGAGACAGACACGGGCGGAGTCGTTCAATCGTCTCGGTTGGGCCTGTCTCTCCTCATAGAAGGCCAGTTGCTTTCGCAGGAACAGGACCTCCGCGCTCAGGGCTGTGCGCGAGCGGAACAGGAGACGGAAGAAAAGAAGTCCGTCCGCGACCAGATCGGTGATCAAGTTAAGCAGAGAATCCAGTGAGCGTTTTGTGCTCGGAAAGAATCGAGACATGGGCTGTCAGGATGGCATACGGTCAGCCCGGCTGAGAAGTGTTTTCTGCCAGGTAGGGCTAGCTTCTTGAGTTTTCTAGCGAAGGGAAGCCGAAAAAACAAGTGCCAACATCTCTGTCAGATGGGAGTCAGATGGAATTTTTGCGCAGCACAACCCTCCTTGGAACTGCGTGGGGCTTTAAAGGAGCGTAGGCGACCGCTCGGTAGGCAGTGAGTGGGCCTATTTTTTTGGCCTCTGCCGTGACACTTGGTAATTCACTCGTCGGACTCAACGGAATCAGTCGGATACGTCGGCAATAGTCGGCAACCGTCGGGCTTATTGGGCATGGTCGGAAGGATTTTGTGCAACGGTTTGTGCAACGCCCGCAGTAAAATGCAGTCCCCACCTCTGCCGGGAGATCGGCGATGTCCATTGCTTTTGAATCCAGCGAAGTCCAAATTGCAGAAGCTGCGCGAACCTCTGCGCCTCGTGCCCGATGAGGAACTGGTCAAATTTGGCAAGATGGTTCGCGGGCTGACTGAGCCGAGGGTTAGCGTCATGCCCGACACGTGGAAAGAGCAATTGCAGGAGGCACGTGCGGAGTGGAGGCGACGGCAGCCGAAAGCGCATTGATAAACAGAAGAAAAGGCGAACGTCCCGCCGTCTTTGCACGGGTGTTCCACTGTCGTGCCACTGGATGTTTCTAGGGTATTTCTCGTATCGACATAAGGTCCACACCGTTGAATTATAAAGGTTGAGCCCTCCCCTCAGGAGGGTCCATGCACGCGCTCTTCGACATGTACAAGGTTGATCCTTGTGGCTCGGCTATGTGGCTGGGCAGTGTCCAGTCCTACAGCGTCGCGCTTTTTGAGCTCGAACTGACCGCTGCAAAAGCGCCTGGCGATTACGCTATCGTTAACCGCCAAACCGGCGAGCGAAACGTACTGAACTTCGGATTGAGTGTGGACGGCCACCACGTGACCGTCGTTACAGAAGGAGTGAGTCACTAGAAGCTGGATGAAGCCATCGGTAGAAGGCGGCGACAAATGTTAGATATTTTGAGGAAGGAACCTGGCGGTGGTGTCCTTTGGATGGGCACGGCCAAGGACGAGGAAGAACTCAGAGCAATTTTCAAGAAGCTTCGCGCGGCGAGCCCCGGAGTATATTTCACCTTCGACCGGAGCACGGGAACTAAGCGCGCCATTAAGCCCGAGGAGTTCGGCTAGGACGTTTAGCCCCAACCACAACGGCCACCTGCTGGCTCTCACTCAACGACTTGTCGCGTATCAATCAACGCAGTGAGGTCGAGGGCGACGACAATCACGGCGCGCACTACCGCGTCCTCAATTTTCCCGTGGTGCAGGTTGACGCGGATTTTGTGGCCGTCGTTAAACTCGCGCTTTGGTCCTTGGCTGGCGTAACACAAACAAAAAGGGAGGCCACAAGGGTCTTTGTCGACAAAACACAATTAGTTTGCGTTCCTGGGCGCTGCAACTGCTCATAGCCACTTTTTTGCTGGTGATGATTGCGTTGTCGATCACAGATGTAAAGTTCCTGTAAAACTTCAATGAGATGGGTCGCTTTAGTACTTCGGTACAGTATTTTGCGGACAGTCCCGCTCGAAGTTTACGGCCCAACTGGTCTGCAATCGATGACCGAGCATATCTTGCAAGCCTACCGCATCGACATTGAGACGCGCACGAATCCTGAGGGAAACCAGCGCCGTTTTCCTGACGGTTCGAAAGTGAACGCGCACGAAATCAAACCCGGAGTCGTTTATAAGGATGAAAAGATCACTG
>Ga0306921_10006823_pt1 | contig 11931 bp, 10 predicted proteins | sample sta12Cox44000080_FD_203760 | JGI IMG/M metagenome (GOLD analysis project Ga0306921, IMG submission 203760) | Lab enrichment of tropical soil microbial communities from Luquillo Experimental Forest, Puerto Rico - statoxic.12C.oxic.44.000.080 (v2)... | ecosystem: Environmental > Terrestrial >... | reverse complement strand
CATTTGCGCCTCTGCCGCGACTCCGAGCATCCGGGCCGCAAGTGATACGAGCATTGCGGCCAGTTACTCCTGGGACGACAAAGTTGGCTATGCAGGTGTCGGAAGGCCCGCCAAGTACGTCCCGATGTTGTTGAACATCGTCGAAATGTCTTGGCCTAGTATCGTCGCGCCGAGCGCTACCACGAGGGCGATCAGACCAACTAGCAAACCGTACTCGACCATCGTCGCCCCGTCCTCGTCGCGACGGAAGCGCTTCACCAGCTTACGCATGTACAGATCCTCGAAGAAGTGGAGCCAGACGACAGGTTCCACGTCGCTTTCCGGCGAGCGCTTTCTACCCGTCGATGAATCAATTACCGGAGGAGGGAATCATCTCACAAAATTTTCGGAAAATTCTAACGGGCGGACGCCCGGGTTCCCAACATGACAAATCGCGGCGCCACGCGAGCGATAACAGCGTTATGATGATGATCGGGCCAAGAGGTAGGCTGCCGAAACTGACTAAAATCACCAGGGCGCCAGCGAGCATTCCGAGCGCGATCGTTTGTTCACCCCGCAGCAGCCCAAAGCGTATCTGGTCTTGTGCGAGAAAGGCTAGTGTAATTGAGGTGACGACGAAGTCGTAGGCATAGGCGTGAGGCGTCGCTATGAGTGCTGCAGCCGACACTACCGCGGCCTTTATCGAGTAGCGGCACGTGGAGCGCCACAGGAACCAGACGATTATCGCGAGGCCGAACGTAACGACAAGCTGGCCCAGAAAGGCCAGAGAGATACTACCATGCAGGGCGCGAATGAGGCCGTAGACCGTCTGGAGACCCGTGTTAGCGATCGGCGCCTTGTCCGGAGCGACGAAGAGGGACTCATCGGCCTCGGAGAAAAGTTGCGCAGGAAACCCAGCCCAGACCTCGGTGCCGAACGCCGCCATCGCGGCGCAGGTTAACAGAGCCCCAGCGGTCGCAGCAGCCCCAAAAGCGCGCCATTGATTTGCTGCTGCGAGCGCCACAGGTAGGAGTATCCCGAGATGCGGCTTGAAGGTAAGGCAGCCCATCAGCAATCCAGCCACAAGAGGGTGGCGCTTGAGAAAGTATAGCGAAGCGCCTAGCAGGGTGGCTGTCAGGAGTCCGTCTTGTCCATTGCTGAGATTCCAAATCGTGAACGGTGAGGCTAATAGCAATGCTATCGCCCACGGGCGCCGGACGATTAAATAAACGACCGCCGAGCACCCAAGCAGCGTAATTAAATCCCAGGTTAGGAACGCGGGAAAATACGGAAGCGCCGAAAATGGTGCTAGGAACAGAAGAAAAGTTGGAGGGTATGGCCAGTTATCAAAAACGTAGTGGCCAGTTCCCACCAACGCTTGTTGCAGCCTGGTAATCTCGACCGGATCACATAATAACGCAGTCTGTCCACGCAGAGCCTGTAATCCGGCTATCCAAAAATTCGTGAAATCTGTGTTGATTGGTACTCCTTTGCTATCGACCAGCCAGATACCGGCGCGATAAAGTGACAGAAAGAAAACGCAGTAAAACGCTGCGAGGATGAATCCGTACGCGTATAGCCGCCATGGCACGAAAACCGTCGGAGGATGCGTGGATGGTTGGCTCCGGTCCGCTTCAACGCGCGGATATTCCAGGGTTTCACTCATGAAAAATCGAACCCGTTCGGTTCTATTCAACGGCGCGACTTGCGGCGAATTTCGAACTGGTTCATCAGCTTGAAGAGTCCAATCAGCCCGAGCACGGTGAGGGCTCCGGCAATCGGAATTTCGCGGCCGGCCGGGGCGAGGAGCGTCAGCAAGCCGAAGCCGCCAATCAACGCGATCAGCATAGCAAGCGCCACATGCGTGCGCTCCGAAACCCGGCCGGCCAGAAAGAAGCTGATCAGCGCAGAGCCGACCATCGCGGCGATCGCGGCCGCGAGAAACAGTTCGCGCGGTGCGAGGCCGGCTACGATATTTGGCATGTCAGGCCGCGATCGGTCTAGAACGGACGGGTTCGGCGGACGCACCGCCGCCCAGCTCGGCGATATTGATCATCAATGCGGACGAGTTCGAGCTGTCGCGCAACTTCCAGATCACGCCGTCGACAAAGAAATGATGGACGTTCACGGCGGCCGCTATAATTCCGGCGATGGTCAGGAACGACAGCGGCAGCCAGGCAAAGCAAAGCGGAAGGCCAATAAACAGCAACACGCCGCCGGTGATATTTCGCGCTCCCCATCGCAGCGCCTCGGCGCGCACGCGCCGCCACGAACGCTCGGCGCCATCGGCATCGACTCGGCGCTTCAGCTGTACGACCAGCGCTATCAGCAGATACTGCAGCGAATGAAAAAACGGGATCACGATCAGAAATGATTTGAGGCTCGCACCCGGCACGAACCAGATGAAATGCGCGACCGCCGGCAACAGCACGACCGGCGGGAGGAGACGCCTCTGCGCACGGCACCAGGCGACGGCAAATCCGGCAAAGGCCAACGCCCCCGCGCCCATCACCGCCTCCGCGGCCGGTCCCATCCAGGCGGGAAGAGCCAAAATCGGAATTGACATGCCGTAAAAGTCGGTCAGCCCGTTTTCCTGCATATGTGTGGCGCCAGAGACGAAGGCGGCGAACACGAAGGCCGAGAGCGCCAGCCGCTCACGCCGCCCGATCGGAAATCCGCAGCGCCGGGCATAGACCATCGTGATTCCGACGGTCTGGCCGCTGTAGTGGTAGGGTGACCAGAAGAAAAACAGCAGCAGAAAATAAGGGGCTACTGCCTCGGGCTGCCAAAAGCACGCGAAGACCGCGCCGAAAATGATGAAGGGCAGGCCCCAAGCGGTCACCGGAAACTGCCTGGTATGCTCGGAGCTCTGGTAGAGGCGGTAAACGGTTGCCGAGAAGTGCGGGAAATTGACAAAGAGGCTGAGGACCAGCGCGATCGTCACGAGCGGCTTGGTATCGGCCCCGGTGTAGAAGGCTTGTAGACCCAGCCAAGTGATGATCGACAAGCCGCCGATCAGCATCGCGTCAACCCACCGATTGACGAAATAAGGTGAGCGGGCGGCAGCGGCAGCGACCGGGACCCCGGTCGTCAACGACGGCAGATCGATCCGTTGGTCCGACAAGGGTCTGGTAAGCTCTTGTATTGCCATATGCCGTTGTTGGAAAAAGATCACGGTTAACGATCACGCACGCTTACCGCGCAGCGCCGCTTATCCATCGGTCAGAGATTCAATAGTCCGCGACCGCAGGTGTCGCAAAAATTTTGCCGCCGGCGGTCGTCGCCAGCCAGAAGGGCCAACAGCGCTCAAAACCGGCGGCAAATTTGCTACAAGAGACACTGGACAGAAAGATGCTCGCTCGGAAACGTTTCGTTCTCGTTATTGCCGTGAGCATCGCGGGGATACTCGAGACAGGGTTCGTCACTTCGTCGATTGTGCTTGTGCTCGGCCTCTTCGGCCTGCTGATCGCCGCGCGCGACCAGCCCGAGGAGACGGGCTTCACCGCGATCTCTATGGCGATAGCCGTCGGGATCGTTACCGGGGTCGCGTATATCGCTCTCGACGCTCTGCTGTTCTGGCCGGGCCTGCCGCCGGCGCTGCGGGAAATAACGCCGGCGCCGCTTGCGCCGCGCCTTGCCTATTTCATCGTCGCCGCATGCCAGGATGAAGTGATCTGGCGGTTGTTTGGACTGTCGCTGCTGCTCGTGCTTGTAACGAGGCTGCGGGCCGAAAACCGGCCTTCGGCTTCGACCATTGCCGCCGCCATCGTGCTGAGTGCGGCATTATATGTGCTCTTCCACCTTCCATTCGTGACCTCACGAGCAGCGTTCACCCCCTTCCTTGTCGCCAGGGAACTGGCGCTGCACTTCACAACGCCGATCGTTTGGGGCGTCGTTTACTGTCGGCGCGGCCTCGCCGCCTCGATGACCGCGCATGCCGCCGCGCATCTTCCCATCCAGTTCGGGGTGACCCTCCTCTCGTCCGGGGGAAGTTAATCCCACCGCCTCTGTCTAGAGATCGCGCGCCGAGACCGCTGGCGGGGCCGTGGGCAGACCGGCCGCCCGCCGGCACGTCCCTGTCAGAGCGCAGGGCTTGCTCCTTCAATCGGCAGGGAGCAGCGCGGAGTCGGTCCCAGACCATTGTCTCGTCCAAATTGTCGGCGCCCAGGAGGCAACGATGGCTAATTTTTATGAGACGTCCCGATGTCGTCTTCATTGAATCTCAGGGCCAGGTCCGCAAGATCAGGGCCACAATGTTCACGCAACACATGATCCGCTCATCGGACGGTGTCGGTTTCACTGTGCCGTCGCAAACCGGCGATCACTTGGAAGCGAGGTCTCTTGCAATCAAGACCTTCTTCCTCTCTGCTGCGATAATCGGGATAAATTTACTAATTAATCTGACGTCCCCCGTTACGGCGTTTCCGCACGATGACTTTATTCTCATTGATGGTATTTGGCGGATTGTGCAGGGACAGCATGCCGGAATCGACTATTACGATCCTGTCGGGTTCGGATTAACTCATATCGGCGCAGCATGGTGGCGAGTAATTGGCCCCGATCGCAGCGTCCTTGTGCTCACCAGCGCTACTTTTAGTATCATAATCATGTTATGTGCGAGCTTTGTTTTGGTAAATCGGTTGTCGTTTTTACCTCGGTATTGCCTTCTAATCGGTGCAGTTCTGGCTTTCGAGGCATCAGCGCCCTCAGTTTACGGATGGTCGGTCTTCATGATGGGTATGGCCGGGTACTATAACCGATTGACCGTGACAGCTCTCGCCGTATTGTTCTTGCATTCTTTTATGAAGCGGCATGGTCGGCCGCATTTCGGCCTTATAGGAGATGCCATTATCGTAGCCACTTTACTGGATATCTTGTTCTTGATAAAGGTTTCTGCTTTCATTCTAGGGATGGCTGTCATTATCATCAGCGAGGTAGCGCTTCGATTACACCCTTTTCTCGCCGCGATCAAAAGGATCGCAATTATCGGTTTACTCTTGACTATCATGATTGCTGCCAATTTTGTTATCGCCGGCATCAATCCTAAATCTGTTCTCCATGTTTATCAAACAGCCGCGGTGACAAGATTATCACTAGCTTCCGGAGATAGCATTCTCCGTATATTAAAGAGCTGGAGCCTCGTCGTTTCTGTCCTGTTATTGGTAACCTATGCACGCCGGTCGCCTGCGGTCTCCCGCCGGACGTCTGTGACCGTGATCGGCGCTTATGCCATAATCCAGCTCTGTTTGAATGTTTCGAATACGCAGCCGGAGACAATCTTCCTGGCGCCGGTATGCGCGGTCGTTCTGCTTTCGTGGCGTGCGTCCCGCACCTCGATCGAAACGGAGCAGCAAGCTCCGCGTCAACATTGGCTGAGCAAATTGCCAACTACCGCCTTGCCGGCGGTGATGTGTCTCCTGGTGTTGGCGCCGCAGATGGTTTCGTCGGCCTTCGGTCTCGCCCTGGCTGCCAGAGCGACCTCTGGGTTGAGGGTGCCTATCGTGATCTCTGCGGGGAAAGGCCTTGCCGTGCCTGTTCTGGGTGGGTTCGGAGATGCCGGTCGTGCAGCGGAGTTTGCGATAAACGTCAATCAGGGAGTTGAGGCATTACAACAGCTCAACGTGCGTAACGAGACAATCGCTACTCTCGATTACGTCAATCCATTTCCGTCCCTCTTTGGTATGCCTTCTCCAAAAGGGGTACCCGTCGTTTGGGCTCTCGGGTACAACCAGCCCTACGATAGCGTGTTACGAGCGCGCGAGCTCGTCGGAGATGCCTGCATCGTAATGCTGCCGTTGCGGCCGACACAGGTGATCAAGGGTAGTAGCGAATTGGTAATCGAGGCCGCGAAACCGATATTGGCAGCATCCTTTAACCTCGTGCGTGACGACGATTATTGGAAAATATACCGCCGCAACGACGGTTGCCGGTGACGCCAAAGTGGATTGATGTGAAGATGTTGGCGAAAATCGCGATCGTCACGCCGGTGCTCGACGACTGGCCGGCATTCGGTTGCCTGTTGCGGGAAGTGGGCCGCTCGCTCGCCGGCGAGGTGCAGGACCTCGACATCACCGCGGTCGACGACGGCTCGGCACAGAGTTTCGCGATCGATGCGCTCGAGCTGCCGCCCGGTCCCGTCCGCCGGATCGAGATCCTGCAGCTCGGGCTCAATCTCGGCCATCAGAGGGCGATCGCTGTCGGCCTCGTCGACATCGCGCGGCGCGACGATCTGGACGGCGTCTTTGTCATGGACTGCGACGGCGAAGACCGCCCGGCGGACCTTCCAAGGCTGCTGGCGGTAAGCCGCGAGCGGCTGGGGCACATCGTTGTCGCCCAACGCACCGAACGATCGGAGGGACAACCGTTCAAAATCGGGTATGCCCTGTACCGGTGGCTGTTTACGCTCCTGACTGGGCAGCAAATCAATTTCGGCAATTTCAGCTTCATGCCGATGGCGTGCGTCCGCCGCCTCGTCTTCATGCCGGAAATCTGGAACAACCTGCCGGCCGCGATCCTGCGCTCGCGCATCGGGCACGTCGCCGTGCCGACCGCGCGTGGCGAGCGCTATTTCGGGCAGTCGCGGATGAGCTGGATCGGGCTCATCGCGCATGGGCTAAGCGCGACGTCGGTCTACATCGATATCGTTTTCGTGCGTCTGCTTTTCGGCGCCGCCATCGTCGGCGGCGTCACGCTGGCTGGCATTGCCGCCGTAGTCGCCATCCGCTTTGCGACGCCGCTTGCCATCCCGGGCTGGGCTACGACGGTCGTGGGGGTGCTCGGGCTGCTGCTGATGCAGCTCGTGGTCATGGTGGTCGCGATGCTGTTGCTCGTGCTGGCGGGGCGCAACAGCCGTCCGATCGTGCCGATCGCCGACGCAGGCATGTTCATTGCGGGCCGCCAACGCTTCGACATCGAGCCGGTTTCGCGGCTTGCAGGCGAATGCGGAGGCACGGACGAGCGGCAATGAACCTGCACTACCCCGGCGGCGAACTCGAGCTCTTCGCCGGCGCGGCGAACTGGAAGAGCTACGTTGCCGAGCTGCTCTCACCCCATCTCGGCGAAACCGTGCTCGATGTCGGCGCCGGGATCGGCGCCCACGTGCCGTTCCTCTGCAGATCCGATGTGAGGGACTGGGTTTGTCTCGAGCCCGATGAGCGGCTCGCATCGCAGATCGCTGGGAGGATCGAGAAAGGAGAACTGCCGGCTGCCTGCCGCGTCGTAACCGGCACCCTCGAAGCGCTCGCGGGTTGCGCCCGATTCAGCGCCGTCCTCTATCTCGACGTGCTGGAGCACATCGCCGATGACCGCGCCGAGATCGAGAAGGCGGCGAGCAGAGTCGCGGATGGCGGTTGCCTGATCGTTTTGGCGCCCGCTCACGGGTTTCTCTTCAGCCCGTTCGATGCCGCAATTGGCCATCACCGCCGTTACACCACCGCTGCGTTACGGGCACTTACACCGCCGGAATGCCGGCTCGAATTTTGCCAAATGCTCGACTCGGCGGGTTTCTTCGCCTCGCTCGCCAACCGTCTGCTGCTCCGTTCCGCAAACCCTACTCAGGCTGAGGTGCAAGTCTGGGACAAAGCCTTGGTACCAATCTCGCGGCGGCTGGACCGGCATCTTCGCTACCGCTTCGGCAAGAGCATCCTTGCTGTGTGGCGGAGGACGCCGCCATCGGCCCCGGTTGGGCGCGAGTTATGAAATGGCTCGATTAAGGCTGCCGGCGGCGGCAATCGCGGTCTTCGCGATCTTTGCCGGCCTTTATTACTGGGCGCAGCCGATTTACGAGATCGCGCTCACTTGGTACGGGATCGCGCCGTTCCGGTTCCCGTTCCTCGATACCGACGCGATCACCGCGGCGATCGAATGTTCTCGCCGGGGGGTTGACGTTTACATCGCGAACCCCTGCGATGCCTTGGGCCGTCCCCATGTCTATTCGCCGCTGTGGCTGGCAGCATCGGTACTGCCGGTCACGAGGGCTTGGACCATGCCGATCGGGCTCGGCCTCGATCTCGCTTTTCTCCTATCGCTGGCGGCGATCCCGCTTCCGGCGCAATCGCGCGACCGCCGGATCATGTTGGCCGCCGTGTTCTCGACGATGACGATCTATGCGGTCGAGCGCGGGAACAACGATCTCTTTGTCTTCCTCCTCGTACTGCTGGCCGGGCTCGCGCTCGCCAGCCCTGCTGTCGGGAACGGCTCTTCGATCCGGCGCTGGTGGGGCTATCTGCTGATCGCGACCGCGGCATTGCTGAAGTTTTACCCGGTTTCCGCGCTGATCGTATCGTGTCGCGAACGAAGGCAGGTTTTTATCGCAATCAATGTTCTGATGCTCTCAGCGATTTGCGTTTTCGTTGCCATTGCCAAAGACGATCTCGCGCATACCGCCGCACTGATCCCGTTCGGAAGCTATTATACCGATCTATTTGGCGCCAAAAATCTGCCTTATGGCATCGCCCATCTGATTTACACGCCGTCGCGCGGGCTCATTGTCGGCTTGGTGCCGCCCTTTCTTCTGGCCATTCTTTGCTTGCGCGCGCTTTGGCTGGCGATCGGCCTTGCCTGGCGTCCGGCGCTGCAGACCGCCTTTCTCGCATTGGAGGATCGCGATCAGATATGGCTGATCCTCGGTTCGGCGATCATTGCGGCGTGTTTTTTTGCCGGGCAGAGCGCCGGCTATCGAGGGGTATTTTTTCTTCTCGTCCTGCCGGGATTGTTCGGACTGGCGCAATGCGCGGAAGATGATCAGGCCGCCAGGCTTGTTCGCCAGGCTCCCTGGCTGATCCTCTTCGTCATGTGGAGCGAGGCTCTGCGTCATGCCATCGTTGCCGTGGGGCCGGGTTGGCTCATCATCGACGCGACATTTTGGATCGCCAAAGAACTGGTGTGGTGGCGGATCATCGCGACCCTGGGCGGCGTCCTCCTCTGCTTTGTGCTATCCTCTCCGGTCTGGCGCAGGGGCTCGGCCGACCGGGCAGCGACGGCGGAGCAGGTCGCGGGCGCGTAATTTTTTCGAGACGTTTTGGTCCCGCATGGATTGAATCTCGCGCATAAAATCGTTCGCATCAACCGAGGCGAGTTTTCGGACGCGATGGACCCGGTATTGACGATCGCCAAGCTCGGCGCCGGCTTTGTGGTCATCACATCGGCAATTTTTGTGATCGGGCTGGCGATCGAGACTGTTGCGCCGGCCCAAAGGCAGCAGCCGGCGAACGGGACCCGGCTCAACATCGGCTACGCAATCTTCCACGCGTTCGTGCGGTCGGCTGCTACGCTTTTGGCTGCTATCCCTGTTCTCGGCATCGGAGCGCTGGGCGGGGGCTTGATCGCTTTGCCGAGCAAAGGATGGGCGGTCGTCCTCTCTGCGATCGTCTATGTCGTCGCAATCGATTTCGCCGAATACCTGTTCCATCGGGCGCAGCATGGATGGCCGCCGCTGTGGGCGCTTCACTCGCTGCACCATAGCGATAGTGCCGTAAACGTGACGACGAGCACGCGCCATCACTGGATCGATCTCTTCATAAGATCGATCGTGATCTACCCCATTGTCGGGTTGCTGTTCGCCGTTCCCTACCAGGCGGTTTTGGCCAATGGGTTGATCGGTTACTACAATTATTTTCTGCATTTCAATATCAGAATATCGTTTGGGCCGATGTGGGCGGTGCTCAACAGCCCTCAATATCACCGGCTGCATCACTCGGATGCGGCGCGGCATCAGAACAAGAATTTTGCGGCGCTGTTGCCAATATTCGACGTGCTTTTCGGAACCTATTGCCGGCCGGCAGCCGGCGAATATCCGACAACCGGGATCGAAGGATGGCAAGGTCCGAGGCGAGTCTGGGAGGCGGTCGCGTGGCCATTTGGAACATCCTCGAGAGCTATCGAGCGTGCGCACCGAGCAGCGGATGTCGCCTGATCACGTGCAGCCCGGGACGGTGAACGATTTCATCGAGCCGGCCGATGTCAGCCTGACGAAGCGACCCAAAGCGCGCGGACCGGAGAGCGGCAGACCTTCCTGGAGATGGTCTCCCGCGAGCCCGGGCTTCCGCTTTTGGGCGGGTGTGCTGTTGGTTCTGTGCTCCGCATACAGCGTGACGTGCCTAACGCTGGCGGCTCGCCTACCGTCAGGTGCGCCGTTCGGCGATTGGCTCGCCCTATGGACGTGGGCCCGGTTCCTGGTCGAGCATCCGACCACGGAGATGTATGATCCGTCGATCCTCCACGCGGGGCAAGCCGCAGCGGGGCTCGAAGCGAGCCAATATTATCCCTTCGCTTACCCGCCGAGCTTTTTGCTCGTCCTCTGGCCAATGGGGCTGCTTCCGTCCGGCGTAGCGTACGGGGCCCTGCTCGTACTCAGCTTGCCGCTTTATCTCTGGGCGACTGTCGGCAAGCGGTGGCGCTCCCCGGTGACATTGGCGGCGCTGATAGCGCCGACGACAGCCATCTCGATCGTCGCCGGGCAGACCGGCTTTCTCGCGTCCGCTCTGCTGATCGGCGGATTACGACTGGCCGGGCGCCGTCCGATCCTGGCCGGCCTGCTCCTGGGGCTGCTGACTTACAAGCCGCAAATCGGGTTGCTGGTGCCGGTCGCGCTGGTATCGGCAAAACTGTGGCGCTGTGCCGCCTCCGCCTGCGCTACATTCTTGCTGCTGTTCGCCGTCACAAGCGCCGCATTCGGGCCCGGAATCTGGGTGACATGGTTCGCCGCGATCCCCGGCTTCTCGAGCCAAGTAGCGGCGGAGGGCGGCAGGATCCTCCATCTGATGCCGACCGTCATGTCCACGCTGTTGCAGATCGGCGCCCCCCCGACAGCGGCGCGGCTGGCCCAGGGCGCGGCCACGATCGCCATAATGGGTGTCGTGTGGGCGTCGTTTCGTGCGGGGCCGACACGGCTGGCCGCCGCCACATTGCTGGTCGGCACACTTTTGGCGACCCCGTATGCCTTCCTCTACGACATGCCAATCGTGGCGACGGCTGCATTTTGGGTGATCCAGGAACGGCATGACAGCGGCGGTTGCTTCGGATGGGGCGAAATCCTGGTGCTGACGATAGCCGCGATCGCGCCAATGACGATGCCGGCGGAGGCAGCGCGTCCGCCGGTGAGTGCAATCTCTCTCGTCCTGCTGTTGGGTGTTATCCTGCGGCGGAGTTGGATGTTGCGACATCCGGCAGAATCCGAAACTGCAACTCAGGCGTTACACTGCGGAACCGCGAGTTAAGCGAGGAGCAAGGTTGATGTGCTCACAATTCGGCAGTTGGAGCACATCCGAGCTCCCGGAGACGCCCATCGGAGACGCCCATGCCCTACGACCAACGGCGATGCGATGTGTGCGACTGCGAGTTGCGTGTTGGCTTCCCTCGAGTCCGCGATCCGCAGACCGGACATTGGTTTGAAATCAGGCGTTGCCCGGAATGCGGTTTGGGCCATACGACACCGCAGCCTGACGACTTGGATGAATATTATGGCCCGCTGTATCACGGCGGTCGCTACGGAATCGCCGAACAGCTGTGCGTGAGACGGCGTCTGCGCTTTGTGAGGGCGGTCGCAAGCCCATATCACATGCTCGACTTTGGCTGCGGGGATGGCGCTTTCATCGCAGCCGCATCGGCGGCCGGATTGCAGGCGACCGGGGTGGAAACGCGACCGGAGTACGCCCGGTCCAAGGGGCTGACGGTAGTGGAGCGGGTCGAGGACGCCGTAGGTCCGTTCGACCTCATAACCCTGTGGCATAGCCTGGAACATGTCCGCTCGCCACGTGAGCTGCTCGAGCGACTGTTGCCGCGGCTGAGCGATGACGGTTTCCTTGTTGTCGCTGTGCCCAATGCGGGGAGCGTACAGGCGCGGGTTTTCGGGCCGAGCTGGTTTCATCTGGATGTCCCCCGGCATCTCTTCCACTTTACACCACGCGCGCAGACACGGTTGTTGGAAAGCTGCGGTTTGGTGGTGGTCCGGCG
>Ga0306921_10006821_pt1 | contig 11931 bp, 13 predicted proteins | sample sta12Cox44000080_FD_203760 | JGI IMG/M metagenome (GOLD analysis project Ga0306921, IMG submission 203760) | Lab enrichment of tropical soil microbial communities from Luquillo Experimental Forest, Puerto Rico - statoxic.12C.oxic.44.000.080 (v2)... | ecosystem: Environmental > Terrestrial >... | reverse complement strand
GACGGCGGCGCAAATGTAAGCGTGCGGCAACGATTGCCCTCACTGGCACTGCAGGTTGGCTTCCGCCTGGGCCCGGTGCAGCTCTTCGATGACGCTCTTGATCTGGGGCGGGTCGCGGAACAGACCGACCCGCCCGCCGACGCCGCCGCCGGCTTGGAGACTGAGCGCGGTCTCCGCCTGCTCATAATGCGAGTAGGGCATCAGCGAAGCGATCGTGTCGATTGCGCAGGAGCATTTCAACAGCGCCTCGCGTGTATTGCCGTTGGCTGCCATACACCCGATCACGTAATCCGCCCGGGCAGAAGTGGGGTAGTCGTTGCCTGCGGCGCGGGCGGATCCTGCGGTCAGCGCGAGCACGATGAGACCGATCACCGAGTAAGGGGGATCGTAATCCCGGCGAAGTTCTGTCTGCTGCTGTCCGGTGAAAGGAATATCCATTGACCGCACTCGTGCTCGTCTTCTGCCTGCAGGGCGCTCCGACTTCGTGCACCGAGCAGCGTCCGCCCGAGGATCTTTCGCTGCAGGCCTGCCTGGTCCGGGGCCAACACTATGCCGCGGAATGGCTGGCCGAGCATCCTAAATGGATGCTTTCGCGCTGGCGATGTGAACACAACGTGCCACGGCAGAAGCCGGTATGAGCACTCACCGACTTTCTCCAACCGCGTCGAGCTTGTGCGCCATGGCGAAGTGAAATAGCATCGCGCATTAACTGATGGGGCCGGTCCCGACAGCAGTGCTCGGGAGGGCGGCTAGTCGAATCATCGAGAGGGGAGGAATGAAGGCGATGACACCATCTCGTTTCTGGATCGTAGCGCCGGTATTCGCGCTCTTCGCGGGCGTGGCCAGCGCCAATGATGCGCTGATCACCCTGTCGAAAGACCCCAATCAGTGGGTCATGCCGAGTGGCGACTATGCAAACACGCGCTATAGCCAGCTCAATCAGATCAACAAGGACAACGTCAAGAACCTTCGCCCGATATGGACCTTCTCCACAGGGGTGCTGCGCGGTCATGAGGGTGGTCCGCTGGTCATCGGCGACGTCATGTACGTGCACTCGCCGTTCCCGAACTATGTGTTTGCGCTCGACTTGAACAATAACGGACGGATTTTGTGGAAATACGAGCCGAAGCAAGATCCGACTGTCATCCCGGTCATGTGCTGCGATACCGTCAACCGCGGTGTTGCTTACGGCGACGGCAAGATTTTCCTCGATCAGGCCGACACAACTCTCGTGGCCCTCGACGCGAAGACCGGCAATGTCGTGTGGAGCGTCAAGAACGGCGACCCGAAGAAGGGCGAAACCGGGACGAGCGCTCCATTGGTTGTTAAGGACAAGGTGCTTGTCGGTATCAGTGGCGGCGAATTCGGCGTTCAGGCGCGGGTCACCGCCTACAACATCAAGGACGGTTCGTTGGCCTGGAAGGCTTATTCGGAAGGGCCCGACAATGAAATCCTATTCGACGCCGCCACGACCGAGCTTGGCAAGCCCGTCGGCCGCGACTCGTCCACCAAGACCTGGCAGGGCGATCAGTGGAAGATCGGCGGCGGCGGAACCTGGGGTTGGTTGTCCTATGACCCGCAGCTCAACTTGGTCTATTACGGCTCGGGTAATCCGAGCACTTGGAATCCGGTGCAACGGCCGGGCGACAACAAGTGGTCAATGACCATCTTCGCTCGCAACCCGGACACCGGGGTCGCCAAGTGGGTCTATCAGATGACGCCTCACGACCAGTGGGATTATGACGGGGTCAACGAGATGATCCTGGCCGACATCAACGTGAAGGGGCAACCAACCAAGGCACTCGTGCATTTCGACCGGAACGGCTTCGGCTACACGCTCAATCGCGAAACCGGGGCGTTACTGGTCGCAGAAAAATTCGATCCGAAGGTCAATTGGGCGACCAAGGTCGATGTGCAGACCGGCCGGCCGGAGGTCGTAGCTCAGTTTGCCCCAGGCTCCAAAGGTGAGGACGTCAACTACAAGCAGATCTGCCCGGCGGCGCTCGGCTCGAAAGACCAGCAGCCGGCCGCGTTCTCGCCAAAGACCGGACTGTTCTACGTGCCGACAAACCACGTCTGCATGGATTACGAACCGTTCAAGGTGTCGTATACCGCCGGCCAGCCTTACGTCGGAGCGACCCTGTCGATGTACCCGCCGCAGGGTGAGAATAATCTCGGCAACTTCATTGCGTGGGATGCAGGGACAGGCAAGATCCTCTGGTCCGATCCCGAGCCCTTCTCGGTATGGTCGGGAGCCTTGGCGACTGCAGGCGATATCGTCTTCTACGGTACCCTCGAGGGTTACCTGAAGGCGGTCGACATACAGACCGGCAAGGAGCTCTACAGGTTCAAGACCCCGTCCGGGATCATCGGCAACGTCAACACCTTCACCCATGGCGGCAAGCAATACATAGCGGTGCTGTCGGGGGTCGGCGGCTGGGCCGGCATCGGCATGGCAGCCGGTTTGACCAAGGACACCGACGGCCTCGGCGCCGTCGGGGCATACAAGGCCCTGGCCAACTACACCCAGCTCGGTGGCGTCCTGACGGTCTTCGGTTTGCCCGAATGATCGCTGGATAACGCCGACAAAGATGTTGGGCCGGCATCCCTATCTGGATGCCGGCCTTTCGTCTGGAGATATTGGGTGAAAGTGCTGGCGCCGCTGACCTGCGTCGTTTCCGCCTTGGCCCTCGGAACTGGTCTCGTGCTGGCGGCCGAGGGCAACCCAGCGACCGAAAAGCCGTACACAATCACGGACGGGAAGGTCGACAAGAAGACCTTCAACGGATGGCGGCGCTACACCGAGTCATGCCTGCGTTGTCACGGTCCGGACGGAGCCGGCAGCTCCTACGGGCCGGACCTCGTCGATTCGGTCAAGCACATCACGCAGGACGAGTTCAACGAGATCGTCGTCAACGGCCGAACCAGCGTCAATGCAGCCAACACCAACGTCATGCCGCCCTTTGGGGAGGTCGAGGACGTGGTCACCTATCTCGACGACATCTGGGCTTATCTGAAGGCGCGCGCCGACGGTGTGCTCGACCGCGGCCGGCCGCCACGGATCGGTGACTAAGTTGCCAAGGATGAGCCGCCGACGCGCCGCACTGCTCGTTGGGCTGCTGCTTGTCGGCGGCGGCCCGGTCGGCGCGCAGGAGATCGTCGACCGCAGCGAGCTCAAGGTCTGCGCCGATCCCAACAATCTTCCGTTTTCCGATGAGAAAAAAGAGGGGTTCGAAAACAAGATCGCCGATCTGATGGGAGCGGAACTCGGACTCAAGGTCGATTACGCGTGGTTCCCGCAGGTGATCGGTTTCGTGCGCAACACGTTGCGCGCCCGTCTCTGCGACTTGGTGATGGGCACCGTCGCAGGCGACGAGATTTTGCAGACGACGAACCCTTACTATTTTACCACTTATGTGATGTTCTACCGTTCCGATAAAGGTGTGGATTTTGAGGGCCCAAAAGATCCCCGCTTGGCCGGCTTGCGTCTGGGCGTTGTCGCCGGGACGCCGCCCGGGGATCTCTTAGTGCGCCATGATTTGATGTCCCAGACCAAGCCTTACGCCTTGTCCGTCGACACGCGGGCGGAATCTCCGACCCACGAGATGGTTCAAGACGTCTTCGACGGTACGATCGATGTCGGCTTTCTATGGGGCCCGATCGCTGGCTATTACCGCAAGCACGACAACCTGCCCCTCACACTGATGCCGCTGAAGAGCGAGCCCGGAACCGCGCGTATGGAGTACCACATCGCGATGGGGGTGCGCGTCAACGAGCCCGAGTGGCGCCGGCGAATCAACGCCGCGATCCTCAAGCGCCAGGCGGAAATCACCACGATCCTCCACGATTACGGCGTTCCGCTCCTCAACGAGCAGGGCGAGCTCATAGCCCCCTGAGGAATGGCCCCGATGAGCCTGAGGCGGGCAATTCGGAGCCTGGGGCTCGGTCTTCTGCTGATCGGCGACATCGCAGCTCATGCCCAGCCGCCTGAACCTGACGGCTATCGGCTGGACGATTATCGCGCACCGACGCCGGCCGCTGTCCCCGGCGGTGTCGTCATCGAGACAGACGCCGCGTACAAATTGTGGCAAGGCGGTAGCGCAGTGTGGATCGATGTGCTTCCGGCACCGCGTCGCCCGGAGAATCTGCCGGCGCAGGCTTTGTGGATGCCGCTGCCGCGATACGATATCCCGGGCAGTCTATGGCTCCCGGACGTGGGTCGAGGCGCGCTGAGCCCCGAGCTCGAAGCGTATTTCAGGACACATCTCGAAGAAGCCACCAAGGGTGCCCGCGACTCCCCGATCGTTTTCTACTGCCTTGCCGATTGCTGGATGAGCTGGAATGCCACCAAGCGCGCCGCGAGCTGGGGGTATAGCCATATTTATTGGTACCGCGACGGGATCGACGGCTGGGAAGCGGCGAAGTTGCCGACCGAAAATGCAAAACCGGTCCCTGGGCAGTGAGCGGAAAGAGCCGGGATGATCCGCAATTTAGCGCCGCTGTTGTTTGTCGTTTGGATTTCGCCGACGCAGGGTGCCGACCTCAGTGCCACTCAGGTTCGCGAGATCCTGGCAGCGGCGACACTCGATAAGCCGGCCGAGCTTTCGGGGAAATCGCTCGAAAGCCTCGATCTAAGCAATCTCGACTTCAAACGGGCAAATCTGTCCGGAGCGAACCTCTTTGGCGCCAAGCTCGATGGCGCGGATCTTTCGGGCGTCAACCTTTCGGGTGCAAAGCTCGATCTCGCCTGGGTTATGCGGGCGAATTTCACGAACGCCAACCTGTCGAATGCGAGTCTCTTGGGCCTCGTCGTTTCGTCGGGTCTCGAGATTTCCACCGCAGAGGCACCGACTTTCAGGGGCACCAAGTTTGCAGGCGCGCACATCATCGCTCGTCTGAGCAGCTTCGATCTGAGCGGGGCCGATTTCACAGGCGCAAAAATGGGCGCAGATATGAAAAATCAGTCCATGGGATTGATGAGGACCGATCTCTCTGGTGCCAATCTGGTGGGGGCCGATTTTTCAACAGCCGATCTCGGTCGTGCCTCATTACGCTTTGCCAATCTGACCGGTGCCAAGCTGATTGGCGCAAACTTGTCTGGAGCCGATCTATCGGGCGCCAATCTGACGGGCGCCGATTTGACGGACGCCAATGCGACAGATGCCGATCTCGGCGGCGCCGTGCTGACCAACGCTCGCGGCCTCGATACGATGAAGGGGTTCAGCCCGGGGCAGCGGCGGTAGCCGCCTGCTGCAGCGCTCGCGCCCAAGCGCCGAGCCGTGCATCGAGCTCTACCGGGGTCTCGCAGGCGTAGCGGATCGTGCGCTGGATCTCCTCGAAATTGCGCGCTGTGAAGTCGTGCCGTTGCCGCAAGTCGACGCGCTTTTCGGCGGCTTCGCCAGTAACGTTGGGCGGGACCGCTTCGAGCTCGTCCGCCAGCCGGGCGACGAGATCGGCGAGCTCGCGCTGCCGCCGGCCCATTTGCCTCAGCTGCTCGATCAGCCCGGCGCGCTCCCGGTCGGTTTCCTCGAGCAGCCCGCGGAACACAAGCGCGAGGTGGCGTGGACGATCTCCGGATACGGTCTTGGCAAAATTCGTAATCGCGACCAACCCTTCCTCCGTCGTGACCCGCCGTGGCCCGAGGCGACGAACGAGTTCGGCGACCTCGGGATCGGCCCGCCAATCCCCCCGCATATCGAGCTGTCCGTTCCAGTAAGCCGCTGCCGCCAGCCTCGGGACGAGCCGCTGCTGGCAGGGCCAATCGGGATCCTCGGAGCGCGGCGCTGCCGCCGCGATTAGCGCAATAGCCAGCGCCCCAAATATAGCGCGAACGGCCAAATTCGCACCCTAATCGGCGGGACGCCGCTGCATCAGCCCCTTTGCTGGATCGTATCCATAGACCGCGAGCGCTAGAAAGATCGCCGTCGCAGCGACGAGAACGACTGCCGAGACCGGCTCGAGCCGAGCGTAGAACGCGAAACGGATCAGCTCGACGGCATGAGTGAAGGGATTGGCCTGACAGACATAGTAAAGCAGGAGGCTCGCCTCCTTGACATGCCACAGCGGATAGAGTGCCGAAGATGCAAAAAACATCGGAAAGATCACGAAGTTCATCACGCTGGCAAAGTTCTCGAGCTGCCGGATCGCCGAGGAGAGCAGCAATCCCAGCGCTCCCATCATCAGCCCGGACAGAATGAGCGCCGGCAACACGGTGATGTAGCCGTACCATGGCGGGCTGATATCCCAGAGCAGCGCGATCGCCAGAAAGGCATACGCCTGGATCACCGAAAGGACGACCCCTGCAAGAAGCTTCGCGGTCAACAGAAACCAGCGCGGTAGCGGACTGACCATCAATATCCGCATGCTTCCCATCTCGCGGTCGTAGACCATCGACAGCGAGATCAGCATCCCGTTGAACAGCAGGATCATCGCGATCAGGCCGGGGGCGATGTAGACATCGTATGGGATGTAGGTGTCGTAGGGCGGGATGATCGAGACGCCCAGCACGAAATGGAACCCGGTGGCGAAGATCGCGAGCCACACGAGCGGCCGCACCAGTGCCGAAAAGAAGCGGCCGCGCTGGTTCAGAAAGCGCAGCCATTCACGGGTGGTGATGCCAGCAAAGCAGCGGAGATAATGGATCGCTTTCATGCCGCCTCGCGCTCCTGAACCAAGGACTCGAACACGGCGCGCATCGAGGGCATCCGGGTCTCGCCTAGCAGCTGCTCGGCCTCGCCGACCGCCCGCACCTCGCCTTTGTGCAATACGACCACCCGCGCGGCCTCGCCGACTTCGTCGATTAGATGAGTGGCCCAGAGCGCCGCGATGCCCTCCTCGCGGCAGAGCCGGCGGATATGGTCGAGCATGAACTGCCGGCTGGCGATATCGAGCCCGACGGTCGGCTCGTCGAGGAGCAGGAGCTGCGGCCGGTGTAATAAACAGCGGGCGATCTCGATGCGACGCCGCTGACCGCCGCTCAGGCGGCGCACCTTGTCACGGCGCTGGTCGGCGAGACCGACCCGCTCGATCTCCGCCGCGCCGCGCTCCAGGGCGTCGCGGTGCGAAAGGCCGTGTAATGCAGCGTGGTAGAAGAGGTTCTGCTCGACCGTAAGGTCGAGATCGAGGGTCGGCTGCTGGAACACGACGCCGATCCGGCGCAGGCACTCAGACGCCCGCTCGCGAATATCCATGCCGAAGATGCGGATCATCCCCTCGCGTTGGACATAGAGCCGGGTGGCGAGCGAGAAAAGCGTCGTTTTCCCCGCCCCGTTCAGACCGAGCAGCACCGTAAAATCGCCGGCCGCGACCGAGAACGAGACGCCATTCAATACCCGACGCGGCCCGAAGCGGTGCCCGAGCCCCTCGATAGAGAGGGCGGGAAGGTCGGTCATCGAGAGGGCCTCGCAGGCTGACCCTGAGTGGCTTCGTCACCCCAGCGAAAGCGGGGGTCCAGGGAGGCTAGCGGCAAGTCATGCGGCTCCTGGATTCCCGCGAAAGCGGGAATGACGGACCGGGATCGATTATATGCCGATTTCGCGGAGCCACTTCGAAGCAGGCTCATCGCCGCGACACCACGCCCCAGGGGGACTGGCCGACCGGGACTGATTTGATGGCTTTGAGGGATCCGACGTCGATCACCGTGATGTCGTTGCTGACCCCATTCGTCGTGTAGAGGCGGCTCTGATCCGGGTTGAACGCCAGGCTCCATACCCGTTGCCCCACTAGCAGATAACGCATCACCTCATAGCTCTGCGCGCCGATCACGGCAACGCGGTTGGCGGGTCCGAGTGCCGCGAAGGCGAGTTTGCGATCGCGGGTGATCGCCAGCCCGACCGGCTGGATCGCCTCGCTCGGTACCCCGGGTACAGCGAAAGTGATTCGCTTGATTATCTCGTATTTCGCCGCGTCGACAATGCTGACCGTCCCGCCGATTTCGGCGGAAACCCAAAATTGCGCGCCATCGGCGGTCCATACGGCGCGACGAGGGCGGCTATCGACGAGGATGTTGGCAACGACCTCTCGCTTGGCCGTGTCGATGACGTGCGCCATGTTCGTCGTTTCGGAGGTGTTGACGAGGTATTTGCCGTCCGGGCTGATGCCCATGCCCTCCGGTTCGACGCCAACCGGGATCTCGGTGACAACCGCGCCGTGATCGATGTCGACGAGCGTGACGAGGTTATCGTCTTCGTTCGCGACGTAGAGCAGCTTGCCGGTCGGATCGAGCGCGAAGTACTCCGGGTCAGCTCCGCTCGGCAGAGTGCGGACGACTTTGTCGGCGGCGAGATCGAGCACTTCGATATGATCACTGTCGCTGGCGCAGATATAGAGCGACTTTTCGTCCTTCGAGAGCACGATACCGCGCGGGCGCTGGCCGACCGGGATCGTCTTCACCGGCTCGAGGCTCGCGCCGTCGACGACGGTGATCGTGTTGTCCTTCTCGTTTGACACATAGATCGTGTCGGCCGCCGCGGTCGAGATAGCGAAATAGACAGGTGCGAGGGCCGCCGCGTATCGTCGAGCGCCGCTTACCCCATTCGACATTTGGTCTCCGGCGTGTCGATCCCGAGCGTGTCGAGCTCGGAATACTGATGGAGGAATCCCGGTTGCGGCGACACCGAGACCAGCGAACGCGCATCGGCGAGCAGGATCGGCTGGCGCAGCTGGCCGTCCCACGACCGGAAGCTGAGGCGCGCGCCCTTGTAGGCGGCAAGCTCGAAACGGTCGCCGCGCAAATAAGCCGAGATGGCCGCCGGGTCGGTCGATTTAGCGCGTGTAGCCGCTTCACCGATCGCCCTCACCGCCATCCACGCGGCGTAATCCCGGTCGGTCATCCACCGTTTGGCCTGGTGCAGAAACCGCTCCTGTAACTGGGTGGCGCCCCATTGCTCGTGCGGTCGTGCCCAGGCGCTTGGCACCAGGCCCTGGGTTCCGGCAACCGGCCGCGGATCGAAAGTGCGGTAGGAGAATTGGTCGCCGAACTCGTCCGCCTCGTCGGTAACGATCAGGACGTCATAGCTGATGCCTTGGGTGAAGCGAGCTACTTCTGCTTGGATCGCGAAATGCCCGGTATCGGTCCGCCGCGCACCCGGGACGAAGGTCCAAGGCTTGTCTTTGACGATATGGGCCTGGAACTTTTGCGCGGCGTGGCGGAGGTCGGCAGCAAACTCTTGATCGCCCTCGCTACGGCCGACGACGAGCAAAAGGTTAGGCCATTGCTTGGCGACGAGATATTGGACGAGCGCGTCGGCCAGCATTGCCCGGCTCGGCAATAAATGAAGCAAATTGGCCCGGCAATCCTCGCCGCGCAGCCGATCGTCGGGCGCCGCCGTGTCGAAGATCGTCGCCGGGGCGGCTTCGGGGAGACTGGCGACCGACAAGAGTTCTGCCGCGGCGAGATCCGTTACGACCAGGCGGATGTTTCTCGTCGCGAGGTCGCGAAAGGCTGCGGCGATGTCGCCGTCCTCGGCTACGACACGTTCGACCAGTTCGAAGGATTGGCCGGTGAAGTGCCCTGTCGTGCCGTCATCGGCGATACCGAGCCGCGCGCCCTGTATTCCCTCGTCCTCGGGGGGTTGATCGAGGTAAGACAGCGGCAAGGTCCGCTTGACCGCCTGCGACAGCCAGCCGATCTGCACCCTCTGTTCGTCGGCGCAGACATGGGCTACCGGGATGGCCGCGACCACGGCTATTGCGGCGAGCACCAACCATGTTTTCCACCAGAGGCTCATCGAGGCCGAGGTCCCGAACCGTCGCTACGAGGCTGCGCTCTCCGCTCCCGCTTGCACCTCGTGCTTGCCCTGCCAGTCAGGAAAAACGCGGGAAAAATCTCATCGGACCCGACTCTCACATCGCGCTGCGGCGGAGAGGGAGAACTCGGCCCAATGCTCATTTTAGCGTCTCGAGATAGGCGATGACGTCGTCGCGCTCCGTCTTATCCTTGATGCCCGGGAAGATCATCTTGGTTCCTGGAACCGTCCCCCGCGGGTCGGCCAGGTAGGTATCGAGGGTCTCTTCGTCCCAGGTATGGTCGAACTTCTTCATGCCCTCTGAGTAATTGAAATTATCCAGGCCGGCCGATTTGCGGCCGACGACGCCAAACAGGCTCGGTCCGATCTTGTTCTTCCCGGCCTCGGTGGTATGGCACAGCGCGCACTTCTTGAACGCGGTTTTGCCGGCCTCGACGTCAGCGGCCCTGCCCGGACCAGCCGCAATCGCGAGTAGGATATCGAGGGCGAGGGCGAGGCTCCAGATCCGCATTCATCCTCCAAACACAGGGCCGACCAAGGGAGCATCGATAGCCGCTAACTATATTCTCGACAACCGTCGCAACTCTTGTCGAGAGGAGGGCCGAGTGCCATAAGCGTGGAGGCCTCGTCGCTTACGTCAATGCAAAGGGAGGAGGCGGTTGTGGAGACCCACGCTGCTGTCGCTTACAAGGCCGGAGAGCTGCTGACGATCGAGACCGTTCAGCTCGATGGTCCAAGGGATGGCGAAGTTCTGGTCGAGATCAAGGCGACCGGGATCTGCCATACCGACGAGTTTACTTTATCTGGAGCCGATCCGGAGGGGCTCTTCCCGGCGATCCTCGGGCACGAAGGCGCCGGCATCGTCGTCGATGTCGGACGTGGCGTGACGAGTGTGGCGAAGGGGGACCACGTGATCCCGCTTTACACGCCCGAGTGCCGCCAATGTGAATACTGCCTGTCGGGCAAGACCAATCTGTGCGTGGCGATCCGCGCGACGCAGGGCCAGGGAGTCATGCCCGACGGTACCAGCCGTTTCTCGCGTGGCGGCGACAAGATCCACCATTACATGGGCACCTCGACGTTCTCCAACTTCACGGTCTTGCCCGAGATCGCGGTCGCGAAGATCCGCGAGGACGCGCCGTTCGACAAGGTCTGCTACATCGGCTGCGGCGTTACCACCGGCATCGGCGCGGTGATCAACACGGCAAAGGTCGAGCCCGGCGCCAATGTCGTCATCTTCGGCCTCGGCGGGATCGGCCTCAACGTCATCCAGGGCTGCCGAATGGTGGGCGCCGACATGATCGTCGGCGTCGACCTCAATCCGCAGCGCGAGGCGCTCGCCCGAAAGTTCGGGCTGACCCATTTCGTCAATCCGACCGACGTCCAGGGTGATCTCGTCCCCTATCTGGTGAACTTGACCAAAGGCGGCGCCGATTACAGCTTTGAGTGCATTGGCAATGTGCGAACCATGCGTCAGGCGCTCGAATGCAGCCACCGAGGGTGGGGCGTTAGCGTGATCATCGGCGTTGCGGGCGCGGGTCAGGAGATCTCCACCCGGCCGTTCCAGCTGGTTACCGGCCGGGTTTGGAAAGGAACCGCCTTTGGCGGCGCCAAGGGACGCACCGATGTGCCGAAGATCGTCGATTGGTACATGGAGCGGAAAATCAACATCGACGATCTGATCACCCACAAGCTCCCGCTTGCGGACATCAACAAGGGTTTCGAGCTGATGCGGGCCGGCGAGTCGATCCGCAGCGTCGTCGTCTATTGAGCCAGCGCACGCAAATGCAAAAGCGGCGCTACCCTCACCCACCCGGCCCAAGGGCCGGATCCCCCTCTCCCGCAATGCGGGAGAGGGTGCCGAGCGCCGCGAGGCGGGTGAGGGTCTAAGTTCCTGACGTTTCGTAGCCTCTATCTCGCTCTTGCTCTTCTTGGGCTCGGCGGCTCGACGGCGACAGCGGAGCCTACGATCAGGGTCGGGTCGCTGCGCTACGGGACGCTGAGCTGGGTGCTCGATGTCATCGCCAAGCACGGCCTCGACCGGAAGGAGGGGATACGGATCGAGCCTCTGGAGCTTGCCGCTGCACCGGCGGCGCAGCTTGCCCTTCAGGCCGGCCGCGTCGACCTGATCGTGTCGGATTGGGTGTGGGTCTCGCGGCAGCGGGCCGAGGGTGGCGATCTGACC
>Ga0306921_10006820_pt1 | contig 11933 bp, 7 predicted proteins | sample sta12Cox44000080_FD_203760 | JGI IMG/M metagenome (GOLD analysis project Ga0306921, IMG submission 203760) | Lab enrichment of tropical soil microbial communities from Luquillo Experimental Forest, Puerto Rico - statoxic.12C.oxic.44.000.080 (v2)... | ecosystem: Environmental > Terrestrial > Soil... | reverse complement strand
GGCGGTGCGTGCGTTCAAGATGGCTTTTCGTTCACGCAACAAGCTCGCGTAGGCAACCTCGCGCGTCATGGAGTGCTTGAAGGCATATTCGGTTTCCGGGAAACGCGCTTTTTCGTACAGGAAATCCGCAACCTGCAATTCGTGAATTGCGCGCCGCAAGCCTGGCTGCTCGCCTCCGAGCACGCCTTCGAGAAGCGCCGCCCTGACGTCGTTGCCGATGACTGCGGCGCACTGGAGCACTTCCTTGAGCTCCGGCCGCAGGCGATCGATACGTGCCGCCAGCAACGCCTCGATTGTCCCAGGAACGAAATCGGCCGGGAGTGTTCCAGCCAGACGCACAGGGCCGGAGGTCTGATCCAGCACGCCTCTTTCGATCAGGTTCCGCACGCACTCCTCGAGGAACAATGGATTGCCCTGAGTGGTTTCAATCAGTTCCTTTTTGACCGGAAGGAGCTCTGGGTTGGAACCAAGCAGCGAGTCGAGCAGTTCGTCGGCGCCGGCCGCTGCGAGCGGATCGATGCGCAGTTGCGAAAAGTAGCTCTTCGCGGTCCACCGATTTTCATATTCCGGGCGATAGTTCACCAGCAACAGCAGTCGAGCGGCGGGAATGCTTTCGAACAGCATTTCAAGGAAGGTTTGTGTTTCGGCGTCGATCCAGTGCAGGTTTTCGATCACGAGACACAGCGGCTGGTTCTGCGACTCGCGAACCAGAAGGTTTTTGACGGCGTCAAAAATCAGGCGCTGACGCTCGGAAGGCGAGATATTTGCCCAAATTTCATCGCCGATACCCAAGGCCCCGGTTAGGAGCGGCAGTTGTCCGAGCAGCTTTTCATCGCCGAGCGCGAGCAGCTTTTTGCCGACACGTTCGCGAATCTGCTGCTCGGTATCGCGATCTTGGATTTGGAAGTATCCGCCAAGGAGATCGACCAGCGGACGATACGATGTGGCTTTGTCGTATGATGCCGATCCTCCCTCGAGAATCAGCCAACCCTGCGCCCCGAGAGCGTGGGCGAACTCCAAGACAATACGGGACTTGCCCACACCAGCTTCGCCGACAAGCGCGACCACCTGGCCGTTCCCCGCGCTTGCGCGCGCCGCGGCTCGCCTTAGCTTCTCAATCTCGTCCTGACGCCCGACAAACTTTGAGAGGCCGCGCGCGGTGAGCGCATGCACCCGGTTGCGGGTGTTGACACCCTCGAGTTCGTAGACCTCGACCGGGCCGGCAATGCCCCTGAGCGGCACCGACCCGATGGTCTTCACTCGAACGAATCCCTTCGCCAAGGCTAGCGTGTTGCGGGTCAGCAGAATAGTGCCGGGCGCCGCAAGCGACTCCACTCTGTTCGCGATATGCATAGGCATGCCGTCAAAGCGCAAGTCGATGAAGTCTTCCCCCTGATGCCTGACGGAAACAACGACCGGGCCGGAATTGATCCCGATCCTGACTTCGAAAAGTATTCCGAACTCGCGCCGAACGTCACCGGCCCGAGTAAGCGATGCTTCAAGCATGTCGAGCGCGGCGTAGCAGGCTCTGACTGCGTGATCTTCAAGAGCAATGGGCGCCCCGAAGCTCGCCATGATCCCATCGCCTTGTTCTCGGCTGATCCCTCCATAGTGGCGAACAATGTCGTGCATGGCGTCGACGGTCGGTTTCAGAATCCGGCGAGCGTCCTCCGCATCGCGATCGTCAACCAACGCCGTCGAACTCGCGATGTCGGCGAAAAGAATGGTTACATTCTTCCTTTCGCCATCCTGCGCGCCGCGGACCCGCCTTATAAGATGTTGCGGTGTCTGGACCTGCGCGGAACTGTCGGAAGGCTTCCTTTGCACGCTGGCCTCGCAGCCTCGATCTGGCTCTCGTCTTAGGATACCAGAATTGTGGGTCTGAGCGCGGTCTCTTTGGGCAGTCCATAGACTGGCCGGAGCGCGGTTCTAAGGTTTGGCCTGCAAAAATCTGGCCTTTGGCGCAAAATTTTCCGTTATCCAGCCAATACTTTCGTTGGCCACTACGGCACGCCACGCCTGTGCAACGAAGAGAGGTTCAGCGCACGACTTTGATGCGCGGCTTCTCACGGCAATCTTGCCAACGTGCTGCTCGAGTGCCGACGACGTTCGAACTGTAGGTCGCCGCGCCGCTGCAGAGTCTATCGGCGCGATCCTATGAGCGGGCCGCGTTGCGCTGCGTCGTTTGTTCGCCGCACCGCCGGCCACACGCGCATTGACGTCGCTGAAGCCCAAATGACATGGTCCGCGTCGGGGACCTTGGGGGGATGCGCATGTGGCGAACGCTTGCGTTCGGGCTGGCGTTGATTGCGATTTCATCACAAATGAAGCAGCTGCATGCCGAGACCTGCCCGGAGCAGGTCTCGCGCGAGATCGCCGAGATGCGCAAGCAGCAGGCCGAGTTGCGGTCCGGTCCCTACGAGAACGGGCCGATCCAGGAACTCGGTCAGTGTACCCGTCAGGCGGTGCAACTAGGCCTTGCCTTTGCTGCCCGCGGCCCGGCGAGCGAGCAGCAGGCCGCCAAGGAAGAGGCGGCGAACTGCCTGCAGCTCCGGATCAAAAGCGCTCGGCAACAGCTGCTTCTGCCGCCAGCTCGGCGCCGACATCGGGCGCGATCTCGACATGAAGGACCTGGCCGGGCAGATGCATGATGTCGGCAGTGCCTACCAGCGAATGACCCAGGCCGCGGCGAGGGCCCGGCAACGCGCGATCGCGAACCCGCTGATCCAGCAGTACGTCGCGGAAGCCGAGAAGTACCGGCAGTGCTACGACCGCCTCGCGATCAACACACTCGACGCTCTAGCAAAGAAGCTCGACGCGATCGATCCGGGCGATACTGCTTCGCTCACTCCCGGCTCCGGCACTCAGGCGATCGCTACCGCGAATCGGTCGCCCGATGCCGGCGCTCCCAAATCCCCGTCCGGTGGTCCCCCGTCCGGCACGCCCCTGGCCGCCAGTCCGTCGTCCGGCCAATCGCCCGCCCAGCCCTCGCCGTCGGCGGCACCGGTCGCGTCCGGCACCCCAGGCTCGCCCGGCTCGGGCAGCTGCGCGGACTTGCGCAACGACATCGCGGCGATGGACGCGCAGTCCAACGCCTTGCCGGGCTATATAGGCATGCGTGTTCAGCTCGCCAGCCTCTACAACAAGCTCTGTGGCGCCAGCGCGACGCAGCGCACCGAGTATTGGTACACCGCCGACGGTCGGCAACTCGGGCCGGTCGGCGCCGGCGACAGGCCAGCCAATGCAGCCTACGCGGCCACCGCGGACATCGGCCAGCAATGCGCCGGAACCGCCAATCCCAGCATGTGCGCGTTGGCGGCGGGCGCGATCAGCAACTGCAAATCGCCGCCGTCCGACCTCTCGAGCGCCTGCGCAGTGGCGGGCGGCTACGGCGATCCGGCGGACACAGTGGCGGCGACCGGCGGCGATCCGCTACCGGACGCCAAGCTCACCATCGGCGGCAAGATCTATAACGTCCCCAACGCGTGCGCCCAGGCGCTGGCGCAGGCGGGCGACGGAGGGCGCACAACCCAAGTGGTCAGGACCTGCCCGGACGACTTGCTGGCGGCGCTGGGCCAAGCCGAGGGCAAGGATCCCAACATCGATCCGACCGCCTTCCTGAGCGGGCTGGGACCGCTGCTGAACAAGGGCTTCGCGCCGCCGGGCGCCGCCTCGAAAGGCGGCTTCGACCAGGCTTTCTGCGCGCAGATGGAGAACAACGCGCAGGTCTGCAAGCAGCGCCAGGACAACATGGTCTCTTGCATCCCGACCGGGAACATCCAGCAGCCGTGCGTGCCGCAAGACAACACGAACATGAGCGGCCAAGCGGGCGCATTCGGCGATTGCTACAAGCTCTATAGCCGCTTCGCCGGCATGTGCCGCATGAACGCGAACCTGCGGCCGCAGATCGCAACGGCGTCGCTGCCCAAGCCGCCGCCCGCGCCCAAGCCAGTCGCGCCGAAGCCGGCCCCACCGCCGCAGGCGCCCAAGTCGGTGACCGGCGGATCGCAGGCGCCACCTCCGCCGCCACAATCGACGATGTCGCCGCAGTGCCAGCAGCTGGTGTCGAGCTACGTCGCCGCGGCACAGGCCAACGATGGACCGCGCGCGCTTGCCGGCTATAACGCGCTGAAGGGTGCGGGCGGCTGCGGCGTGCTCGCCAAGGTCGACCGGCCGATGCCGCAGGCCCAACCGGCAGCGCCCGCCGACGATCCGCGCTTCATTTCGCGCGGCGCTACACCGCTCTCCGACCAGGTGGTCGGCGGCTGCAACGACTCGCCGGCCGAATGCCAGCGCCGCGTCCAGCAGTTGCGCGCCGGCGTCTCGCCCGAGGCGCAGGCGGCGCTGTTCATGAATGCGGTCAGCATCGGCCTGCAGCTCGGCGCGACCGTGGCCAACGGCATGGCTGGGGCCATGCCGCAAGGCGGCGGCGGGACCAACATGAACAGCATCGGCAACCGGCCGGTCCAGCACACCTACGGCCAGGGCGCGCCGACGCGACCGGCGCCACGCAACGGCCCGAGCGACATCACGGGGACGAAATAAGCAGACAACAGGGGGAGCGAGGATGATCACGAGACTGCGGGCGCTCGGCGCCGTCGCATTGCTGTTGGCGGGCTGCACCGGGCCGCCGCCGCCCAAGCCGGTCGACGCCTTCCAAGGCCTGCTCAACATGAGCTCGGCCAACGTGCCGACCGATGCGCCGGTGACGATGGGCCGGCCGGTTGCCTTCATGACCAGCGACAACGTCGAGAACTACATCGGCGGCATCAAGGACGCGAACGAGTACTGGGGCAAAAGGATCCCGGCCTCGCTCACCAATACAGTGGTGATGGCCGACATCGACCCGACCTATTTCAGTGCCCAGATGCTCGCGGTGCTGCGCAAGCACTATCCGAATATCGAGCGCGTGCACGACTTCCGCGAGGCCGTGCAGAAGGGCATGAAAGGCGTGATCCTGGTCGACCTCAAGATGAAGTGGATGGAGCCCTACGGCGACCGCACCAACCGCATGCACGTCGATTTCTACTTCTTCGACGCCGGCATGAACCCGGTCTCGAAGATCGGCGGAGAGGACGAATGGAAGGTGCCGTTCGCCTCGATGGAAGGACATGTCCAGAAGATCACCGACTCGGCACTGCAGCAGATCGACAGCAAGATGACGACGCTCGTGCATTAGCGGCTTTTGTTGGGCAGTGCTCACTGTGGTCGTTCGGTGATAGCCGGTCCACGATCTTGACCGGTCACGGTTGAACCCATCACTTGTTGTCTACTGCAACCAGTCAGGAGGCAATGTGCGCGGCAACCGACGGAGCTTCGTGGACGGCGCATTGACGGCGGCACTGCTGTCCGCCGCGGCGGTGCCGGCGCTGGGTCAGCAGCTGACGCGGTCGGGTGCGACGGCAGAAGGCGAAGAAGGCGCGCGCGGGCGGTCGGGCATGGCGAGGCCTACGTCGCGCGCCGAACTTGCCGCTCTGCTGCAGCGCGCCGCCGACTCGCAGACCGTGGCCGTGCTCGATCCGGCAACCGACGTCACCGTCGACCGCACGGTCGATGTCGTGCAGCGCATTTCGACTAGCCGGATGTGGGGCGTCATCGGCAACGGCGCCAAGATCCGTTCGTCAATCAAGGACGGCACGCCGGTCATCAAGTACTCGGTCGCCGTGTCCGATCCGAAGAACGGCACCCAGAGTCGCGGCCTCACCATCCAGAGCCTCGACATCACCGGCTCCCTGAGGGACGGGCCCGGCCTGATGCTGCACGCGCCCTCCGGCATGGGGCCGATCTACCGGGCCGTGCTGCGCGACAACACGACCACCCAGTCGGGCGGCCTCGGCGCGCTGCACATCAAGGGCGCGGTGTTCGAGCTCCTGGTCGCCGGTCATATGTCGGAGAACAACAAGCAGAACGGCGTGGCGATCGAGCACGACGGCAATGCGATCGTCTCCAACTGCATGATCCACGCGCTGAACAGCAGCCGCAACGTGAAGGCCGGTCTGCTCACCAAGGCGAGCTCGGTCGATGTCGTGCAGGGCTCGTTCATCAACAACGGCGAGTGCGGCATCAATGCGCCAACGGGGCTGCGATCGGCGGCCTTCATCAACGGCGAGAACACCGGCCAGTTCGTCATCCGGGTCGGCGGCTACGCCAATCTCTACTGCTGCGAGGCGTCGACCGACGGCAAGACCATCCAGCACGACATGGAGAACGGGCAGGCGGTCGGCCGGCCGACCGAGGCGCTGGTCTACTATTCCGGTTTCAATCAATATGTCGACGACCTGATCCTCGCCGGAGCCTGCGGGCTGACCGGCTACAACGGCGGCAAAGGCTACCTTGCTCAGGTCAGGCAGGAGTCGGGGTCGTCGACCGTGTGGCTCGAGCCGTGGATGGACAAGGGCTCGGTTCGCCGCGCGGGCGGTGGTGACAAGCCGGCGATCCGGCAAGTCGTGGCCACCTAGCGCCGCTCAGGCGATCTTCACCCGATAAAGCGCCAGCGGATTGTCCCAGAAGGCGCGTTGGGCCAGATCGGGGCCGAGCACACGCTCGACCAGCTCGACGTCGGCCGCTTCGAACGGCCGCTTGGCGCGCGTCGAGGGGATGTCGGTGCCGAATACCAGGGCGTTCGGGCTTCGATGAGCGATGGCTTCCAGGGCCTTCGCCACATCGAGATGCACGCGCCCGAAGCCGGTCGCCTTGACCTTGCAGCCGGCGTCGACCAGCTCCAGCAGCGTCGGCAGGCCTTGCTCGGTCATGCCGAGATGGTCGATGGAAAGCTGCGGCAGCTTGGCAAGAGTAGCCAGGTGGGGTTTTAGCGCTGCGGCGTCGGCATAGATTTCGGCATGCCAGCCGGCGACGGCGTGCGCTCGGCGGGCCAGCGTCGCGATGTCGTCGATGCTCTCGATATTGCCGCGGAACAGGTTGAAGCGGACAGCCCGCACGCCGATGCCAGCGAGCTTCTTGATCGCCTCATCGGGATAATCGTCCGGGATCTGTGTGACACCGACCCAGTCCGGGCCGAGCTTGGGCAGGACGTCCATCAAATAGCTCTGGTCGTGCGCCTGGAACGAACCCGACACGACGGCGCCGCCGGCGACACCGAGCGGCGTGGCCTTGGCCAGGTAGTCGGCGAGCTTGAATTCGGGTGGGGTGTAGCCCTGGTTGGCGACGATCGGGAAGCGATGGTCGATGATGTGGCAATGGCTGTCGAAGAATCTGCGCTCCATGACTCATCGTAGGAAGCACGCACTGGGCAGGCAACCAGCCTTGCGCTAGCATCAGGTCCTCGAGAACAGCGTACGACCAAGCGTAGAGCTTGCTTGCTTTGCACCTAGCGTTTCGGACGTGGAGGGAGCAATGGCGTACGAGCGCATCCTTGCCTTAGCAATCGTTGGCGCAGCGTTGGTCACGAGTCCGGTCCAGGCGCAGAAGTCTGGTGGCGTGCTGAAAGTGTTCTTCTTCGACAGTCCAGCGACGATGTCGATCCACGAGGAATCTACCATCGCGGGCCAGGGCCCGATGATGAACGTCTTCAACAATCTCGTGATGTACGACCAGTCGGTGCCGCAAAGCGGGCTGAAGTCGGTGGTGCCCGATCTCGCCACGGAGTGGGCGTGGGACGAGGCCGGCACGGTGCTTCGCTTCAAGCTGCGCCAGGGCGTCAAATGGCACGACGGCAAGCCCTTCACCGCGCGCGACGTCGTCTGCACCTTCGATTTGCTGCAAGGCAGGGCGAGCGACGGACTGCGCGTCAATCCGCGCAAGGCCTGGTACCAAAATCTCGACAGCGTCACGGCTAACGGCGACTTCGAGGTGGCCTTCAAGCTCAAGCGCCCGCAGCCCGCCTTCACCGCGCTACTGGCCTCGGGCTTCACACCGATCTACCCCTGCCATGTCTCGACGCTGGAGATGCGCCGCCGGCCGATCGGCACCGGCCCGTTCAAGTTCGTCGAGTTCAAGCCCAACGAGACCATCAAAGTCACGCGCAATCCAGACTACTGGAAGAAGGGGAAGCCCTATCTGGATGGCATCGAGTACCGCATCATCAAGAACCAATCGACGGCGGCGCTGGCCTTCGTCTCGGGCTCGGTCGACATCACCTCACCGTATTTCTTCCAGGTGCCGATGCTGAAGGACATCAAGTCGCAGAGGGCAGACGCGACCTGCGAGCTGATGGCGTCCAACGTCCAGCGCAATGTGATCATCAATCGCGAAGCGGTGCCGTTCAACGATCCGAACCTGCGCCGCGCCGTGGCGCTCACGCTCGACCGCCAGGCCTTCATCGACACGCTGACGCAGGGCAAGGGTACGATCGGCGGCGCCCTGCTGCCGCCGCCCGAGGGCATCTGGGGCATGCCGGCGGAGCTCACGCGCAAGCTGCCCGGCTACGATCCTGACGTGGCCAAGAGCCGGGCCGAGGCGCGAGCCATCATGGAGAAGGCGGGCTATGGCGCCAACAACCGGCTGAAGCTCAAGGTGTCGACGCGCAACATCCCGCCTTACCGCGATCCGGCGGTGATCCTGCTCGACCAGCTGAAGCAGATCTACATCGACGCCGAGCTCGACGCCGTCGACACCACGCAATGGTTCCCCAAGGTGCGGCGGCGGGACTACTCGATCGGGCTCAACCTGACCGGCAACGGCATCGACGATCCTGACCAGTCGTTCTTCGAGAACTATGCCTGCGGCTCGGAGAACAACTACGACGGCTACTGCAACCCGAAGATGGACGAGCTGTTCGAGCGCCAGTCGACCGAAGCCGACCAGGAAAAGCGCAAGAAGCTCGTGTGGGAGATCGAGACGCGGCTGGCGGAGGACGTGGCCCGGCCGGTGCTCTACCACAACCGCTCGGGCACCTGTTGGGCGCCCTATGTGAAGGGCTACACGCCGATGGTGAACAGCATCTACAACGGCATGCGCTGGGAAGGCGTCTGGCTGGACAAATAGGCGCTCCGCGGTTCACCGTGCGCTCATGACCAAAGCGCACGAAACCCTGAAAACGATCCTGCCGGTTGCCGGCTGGACCGACGATCACTCCGGCGATGTCAGCTTCAACGGTGCCACCGACCCGGTGCTGCCCACGCCCTTCCGCATCGGCCTCGCGGGCTCCACGACCGTCGCCGCAGCAGCACTCGCCGCCGCCCGGCTATGGGAGCTGCGCAGTGGCCGGCGCCAGCAGATCTCAGTTGATGTGCGGCAGGCTACGGCGGCGCTGCGCAGCGGCACTTACATGAAGCTCGGCGACGGTTCGCTCTCGACGGCGCGCCATGGCCTCATGGGAGTCTATCCAGCGAAAGATGGCCGCTGGAGCTATCTCCATTGCAATTTCCCCAACCACCGCGCGGCGGCGCTCAAGGTGCTGGGCGTACCGGAGGACGTGGATGCAATGACGCGCGCCGTCGCCAAATGGGACGCCGCCGAACTCGAGGAAGCGATCATCGCCGCCAAGGGTGCGGGCGGCATGGTGCGCACCAAGGCCGAATGGGCGAACCATCCTCAGGGCAAGGCCGTCGCCAGCCTGCCCCTGATGGAGATCGTCAAGATCGGCGACAGCCCGCCGGAGGCGCTGCCGGCCGGCAAGCGGCCGCTCGCCGGCATCCGCGTGCTCGACCTGACGCGCGTGCTGGCCGGCCCGACCTGCGCGCGCACGCTCGCCGAGCATGGCGCCGACGTCATGAAGATCACCGCAAAGCATCTGCCCAATCTCGGCTACCAGGAATGGGACACCGGGCATGGCAAGCTGTCGGCCCAGCTCGACCTGCGCGAGCCGGCGGCGGTCGAGACGCTTCGCGGACTGTCGCGCGAAGCCGACGTCTTTTCGCAGGGCTATCGGCCGGGAACGCTCGGCGGCCGCGGCCTGTCGCCCGAAGAGCTGGCGGCGCTGCGGCCGGGCCTGGTCTATGTCTCGTTGTCGGCGTTCGGCCATGCCGGGCCGTGGGCGCAGAGGCGCGGCTTCGACACCGTGGTGCAGACCGTGAGCGGCATGACCATGCGCCAGGCCGAGGTCGTACCGGGCAAGAAGCCGGGGCCGCAATTCTATCCGGTGTCGGCGATCGACTACTGCACCGGCTACCTGATGGCGTTCGGCGCCATGGTGGCGCTGGAGCGCCGCGCGCGCCAGGGCGGCAGCTGGCTGGTGCGCATCTCGCTCGCCCAGGTCGGCAAATGGATGGCCGATCTCGGCGAAGTGCCGCCTGAGTCGCTGAAAGGTGTGCCGGACGAGTTCAGCCGCGCCGAGCTCGACAGCTGGTCGACGACCAGCCAGACGCCGTCCGGTCCGCTAAAGCACCTCAGGCCGGTCGCGCAGATGTCGGAAACGCCACCGCATTGGGCGCGGCCATCGGTGCCGCTCGGCTACCACAAGCCGGCGTGGCCGGCGCGCGGCGAGGGCTAAGGCTAGTCGTCGTAGGACGCGGTCGGGATGTCGCTCATCGCGTCGTATTGCAGCTTGATCTTCTTCAAGTTGCAGATGTTGAGGTATTGCCAGACCGGCTGATTGTCGATGTTGGCGAACACGACCTTGAGGTCGACGTTGCAGGAGACGAAGTAGCCGGGAAAGGTCACCTGCCGCGCCTGTCCCGGGCGGATGTAGGGCGGGCTCAGGATATTCGGCCCCCAGATGCCGAGATTGGCCTGCGACAAGGACAGGCCGCGGATCTCGTACTGGGTTCCGTTGACCAGCATGAAGCTCGTCACCTCGACGGCTTCCGCCGAGCCCGCGAACAGCAAAAGGACGATGGCTGCAAAACGCTTGAGCACTCGATATCTCCCCTGGCGGGAGCATAGCACGTTAGCGCGGGGGAGCGAGCGCACGCTCTCGCATCGTCAGGTGAAGCAGGCGCCAGCAGCTCACGATGGCAACCAACGCCGGCAGCGAAAAGCTCAGGAAGAGCAGCACCCCACCATGGGCCACGTCGGTCGGCACCGAGGATCTGCCGATGCCCGCCAGGTTCGCTGCCATGCCGGCCAGCGCCGAGCCGAAGGTGCCGGCCAGGATCTGCGAGGTCGTGACGAAGCCGCCGGCAAACGCCCGCTCGGCTGCGGGCGTATAGGCGATCAGGCGCGAGGCAAGATGCGGCCACGCCGTCCCGACACCGGCGCCGAACAACGCCCAGAAGACGGCGGTGCCGACGATGCTGCCGGCCGAAAGTTCCCAGGCGACGCCGATCATGGCGACCAGCACTGCCACCGGCGCGGCGGCCAGCAGGCCGCGGTTCACCGTGACACGAGCGCCGGCGCTCGCCAGGGCGGCGATCGACCAGGCGAGGCTGGACAGTGCCGCGACGTAGCCGGCGAGGATCGGCGGGGCGCCATAGCCTGAGGCGAGCACATAGGGAATGAACGCTCCCGCACCGACGCCCAGCACCAGCATGATCATCGACGTCGAGCTGGCGCCGACGGGCGAGGTCAGGGTGAAGGCGCCATCCAGCAGGATGCGTCGCTCGGCCCGGCTGTCGAGGCGGATGGCGGCGCCCAGGCAGAGCGCCGCGCCGAGGAAGCCTGCGATCGCGATCGCGGTGTCACCGGGCACGCTGGCGACCGCCAGGATCACGACGGCGCCGACAAACAGCGCCAGCCGTAGCGCCTGAGCAACCGAAAATATGGAATCGCCGCGACGGCGCTGGGGCGTGTCGGCCGGCAGCGCGCGATCGGCGAGGACGCCAATCAACAGCGCGAGCGGCAGGGCGAGCCAGAATGCCATGCGCCAGCTCGCAAGCTGGGCGATGGTGCCGCCGACGAACGGCCCGACCAGCGCGATCGGCCCCCATACGCTCGAGACCAGCGCCACGGCGCGCGCCCGCAACCGTTCGGTGAACAACACGGGAATCATCGAGGTGGCGACGGCAGTGAGCACGCCGCCGGCCAGGCCCTGCGCGGCCCGCCCCAGGATGATGGCAGAAATGTTCGTGGCGAGCGCACACAGCAGACTGCCGACC
>Ga0306921_10006815_pt1 | contig 11935 bp, 10 predicted proteins | sample sta12Cox44000080_FD_203760 | JGI IMG/M metagenome (GOLD analysis project Ga0306921, IMG submission 203760) | Lab enrichment of tropical soil microbial communities from Luquillo Experimental Forest, Puerto Rico - statoxic.12C.oxic.44.000.080 (v2)... | ecosystem: Environmental > Terrestrial >... | reverse complement strand
ATAAGTAGCACACGGGTCGTAGCCAGTAGTAACTGCGTGGACATAGCGTCTAATTTCACTTTGTTTTGATCGATTCTAGAGATTCTAGGACGGCTCGAAATTGTTTGTCATAGTTCCATTCAGTCTCAATCTTATTCCGTCCACGGGCGGCCATGGCTCGGCGTGCCTCGGGATGGTCGATGAACCAGCCCAATGCCATCGATATTGAGTCTACATCGGTGGGATTGCATGCCATTCCATAGCCAGGATCGATAAACATTGCCTTCCAATCAGGGAGGTCGGAAACCAACAACGCCAGTCCGTTTGCCATATAGTCGAACGGTTTATTCGATGCGCCAGTCATATGACGCATGTTGAAGTCATTCGATTGGCAAGGCATGAGCGCCAGCCCGACATGGGCGCGCGCAGCCTGCATCAGTAGATCCGTGCGCTGCGGCACCACGCCAATATATTCGACCGGATTATCCGCCGCCATCTCGGTATCGCTGCCGACAAGTTGCCTGACGTAACCCTGCGCCCCAGGAGCCTCATAGCCAGCGATGCGGAGCCGGGCGCGACCGGCCATTCGCCTTACCGCGAAGGCAACGCTCTGCGGCAAACGTTCAGGCGATATGCTGCCGTGATAGTAGACGATCAGCGGCGGCTCCGCTGGCGCAGTGCAGGCGGCAAGTTCCGCGCGGCGCGGAACATTCCAAACGATATGCAGTCGATCATCCGCGAAATTCAATTCGTTCTGCGCGATGCGGGCTCGCTCGCCGTTCGGAAACACTACCAACTGCGCCCATCTCGTCGCCGCGGCCCGCAATCGCATTAGGATGGGATGGAGCATCCCGGGCTGCGGACTGTCATGCTCATGATAGATCAGTTGCGCTCCGGTAAGGCAAGCAGCCAGGAGCCCGGGACCGGCCCCGAGCGGATCCGACGCATAGACGACGTCCGGCCGCATACGTAGCGCAAGTCCTGCGGCAGTCGCAGTATAACTTGAGTAGGCGACTTTGCTGATTACGTGCGATCGGCGGCTGCTGATCGCACGAATCGTAACGCGCGGATGCGATGGCAAAGCGACCTCGTGGCCGGAAATCGGAGCGGAGAGGAATGTTACCTCCCACCCCGCTTCAGTCATCAGCATGGAAGCGTGGATCAGTGGCGGATAGTTGGCGGGTTCAGTAGCTTGCAGGAACAGAACGCGTGACCGCCTCAAACCGCTCGAGTCGGCCTCCACCCTCGCCTTCGCATCGGAACGCGCCGCAAGCGAATCTGCCGATGTCCCGGGCGTTCGATTAATATGCTGTCGCACGTTCATAGAAGCTTGCCGTCAACTGATAGGCCGTCGATTCGCTGTTGCCACTCGATCAACGACTTATACCATTGCAGCGTATAGCAGGTCGGATCATCGCCGCTGACCAGTCCGCGATCGAGTGCCTCCTTGATCTCGACGATCCCCTGACGGACCGTCTTCTTTGCGGCGCAACTAAGCCTTTGCTTGATTTTTCCGAATGCGAGATTGTAGGTGCGCTTGTCCGGATCGTCCGGTATATTGTGCACGGTAACGTTCGGAATGACGTCCAGCACGAACTCCGCAAGCTGCTGAATCTGGTAGTTCATGCTCTCATCGCCGACGTTGAATATCTCGCCGGCGACGCTTTTGGACTCGGCCTCGAGCCCACGTACAAGGACGTCAACCACGTCATCAACGTGAATGAATGGACGCCATTGTTGTCCGCCGCCCATCACATAGATTACACGGTCCTTCCAGGCGCGAAACGTCATGATGTTAACTGCGAGATCGAAACGCATACGCGGGGCTAGGCCGAAAACGGTGGCATTGCGGAAGATCACAGGCTCGAAATCGTTTCCTTCGAGCTCCTTTAGCTGTTTCTCCACATGCAGTTTGCTCTGGGCATAGAGTGTCTGTGGCCGGCATTCATCCGACTCAACGAGCTTTGTTTTCAGGCCGTGGCCGTATACTGAAGCGGAGCTTGAGTACACGTAGCGGCGCACGCCGGCCGCTTTTGCTGCCCTGGCTAGTGCCGCGCCACCCTCAAAGTTTATCTTCCGCGTCAACTCAGGGTCGATCTCCGCGCTGAGATCATTACTCAGTCCTGCAAGATCAATCGCGCCATCATAGCCTTCCAGCATTTTCGGATTAAGTACCCTAATATCCTGTGTAACGACCGCAATGTTGGGGTGCGTTACCAGATCACCGAGCTTATCTTTTCCGAAGAAATAGCGATCGAGTGCCGTCACCCGATAGCCGCGCTCGACCAGCGAACGACACAAAGGGATTCCGAGGTAGCCGCCTGCGCCAGTGACAATAACACGCTTCATGGAGGCCTGATTCTCTTGTTAACTCAAAACTTGACACGAGCCCTTACGAGCGCCGCGAAAAGATCGCATGCTGGTTCAAAGGCTTGCAGTTGAGGTGCGGCTTTATGTGATTAGGCCTTTGCGAACCTGCCGAAACGCCTCGACGATGCCGTCGCATTCGGCTGCTGTCATGTCATTGTAGACAGGCAAGGCAAGTACATTGCGTGCAATTCGTTCAGAAACTGGCAAAACGGCCTGTCGGCGCCCGTCGGAATAAATAGACATGTGGTGACATGGAGGGCTGTAATATTTGCGCACGTGAAGGTTCTCGCGCGCCAGCAGAGCTGCCGCGTGATCGCGGTCACAGCCGAAAGTGGTCGGTTTTATCACGACTGGAAGGTACAGCCAGATCGGGTCCTGGTCGGCAGGCGCACGGCCGACGCTGAGACCGTCGATTGATGCGAGCCCATTGCCCATACGATAAACGCAGCGACGGCGATTTGCTGCAGCCTTATCAAACGTTTTCAGCTGTTCGATGCCAAGAATCGCGCAGATCTCCATCATCTTGCCGTTGAGGCCCGCGATCGCGCAATCACCGCCGGTGCTCTGCCCGAAATTCCTGATCGCGCGTGCCCGCTCGACCAGCTCCTCATCATTCGAGCAAAGACACCCACCCTCCATCGTGTTGAAAGCCTTGGTTGCGTGAAAGCTGAATATCTGTGCATCGCCGAAACCGCCGTTGCGACGTCCGCCCACAGTGGTGCCGAATGAAGGAGCACTATCGAACAGTACCCTCAGGTCACGGCGCCTGCCGATGGCAACAAGCGCTTCATAGTCGCAGGCGATCCCGTAAGGATCCACTGAAAGTATGGCGACAGTTTTGTCCGTTATCCTCGCTTCGACATCCGCGGGATCAATCGTGAACGACATGTCGTCTTTGATGTCGGCGAACACCGGATCGGCACCGTTCCAGACGACCGCGTGCGGCGTGGCGGGAAAGGTCAAGGAGGGGACAATCACTTCGCCGCCACTGATGCCCGCGGCCCGCAGCATGGCCATCATGGCCACCTGTCCGCTGGAAAAGACCAGGGTCGGTACGCCAAGATAATCTTCCAATAGGCGTTCAAACTTGATCACCCAAGGACCGTTGTTGGTGACCTGCCCCGTTGTAAGCGACTGCGCGAAATCGAAAAGCATCCCATCGATCGGCGGGAAGGTGGGGCGCACGATTTGCAACGGTCTGTCGAATATCGGAGTGTCTGTACTATGGTCGGCCTGTCCGGTCATAATCATATATGCCTATCTATGCTCCGTGCCTGCAACTGCCGCATTCCCGCATAGTCCTCAAGCCAGAAATTCACTCATCATGTCGAACTTGAAACGGCCCATAAAGATTATCGGATGCGGTGCCCATGGCCGCGTGGTTGCAGACATTGCGAGAGCCGCTGGCGAACCAGTCTCTGGCTTCATCGACGACAATCCGCGTACTGCGCCGGCAACTCTCAAAGCCGAAGGACCTGCATACGAGATCATTCCGCGATTTGTCGCAACGCATCGGTTTGTTGTTGCTATCGGCGATGCCGCGACCCGTCGCTTTTTTGCCGAAATGGTCTTGGCGGCCGGCGGCGACTTCGTCACGCTTGTTCACCCCTCTGCCATCATCGCCCCAGACGTGAAAATCGGTCATGGGACTGTCGTGATGGCAGGAGTCATCATCAACACCGGAACGACTATCGGATCCTTCGCTATCATTAATACCGGCGCCATTGTCGATCACGACAACGTCATCGAGGATAATGTCCAGATTGCGCCAGGCTGCAACCTCGCCGGAACGGTTACCTGCCGACGCGACTGTTTTGTCGGAACGGGTGCGACCATCATTCCGCGCGTTGTTATCGGCGAAGGTGCCCTTGTCGCGGCGGGAGCCACCGTCATTAGATCGGTCAAACCACATACACTTGTCGCCGGTTGCCCGGCAACGGAAAAAAAGTCGCTCTAAAGATTTTTCCATCACGCTGCGCCGGTCGACACACCCCTTGCCGCAGCAGCAGCCGAATAAACCTTCGCCATATCGTCGGCAACAGCCTCCATGCTGCGAGGCATGGTGATTCTGCCACACATCTCGCGAACGAGGTGTCGGTTCTCAGCGAACCTCGCCATCGCCGCGGCCCAGGCCGCAGCATCGTCGGGCGGAACAAGAAATCCATCGACCCCGCTTCGCACCAGCTCCGCAATGCCGCCCAAGTCGGCGCCCAGCACGGGTACGCCAGCGGCAAAGGCTTCGAGTGCAACGAGCGGTCCGGTTTCGAGGCCTCGCGACGGGATGGCCACGAGGTCATATTCGCCCATGACGCCGATCACTTTGTGGGGCTCCACAGCCGTGCGCAAGGTCAATCGTTGATCCTGTTGCGCGTGTACCGCGAGCGACTGGTAAATTTGATCGGGCCCGGCCAACTGAGGAATTGCAAAAATGTCGATCTGTACGGAGACCGAGGGTATCATCTTCAAAGCACGAGCCAGAAGATCGGGACCCTTGGCGCGGTCGATCCTTCCAAAATAGGCAATCCGTAACGGCCCGCGCCGATCCCGCGCGACTCGTGACGGTGGTGTTTGCCACAATCCCTGTCGAGACAGCGTAAGCTTTTCGGGTGGGACACCATTTCGCTCAAGCACCTCCCTCACCCACTGGCAGACTGCAATCACGTGATCGACCTTACGCATGAATTCATGGAAGCGTCTACGGCCGTCGGCGAGGAGAGGGGGGATCTGCAAACGGGATAGCCATTTGCCATCGCCTGCAAGTGCCCCTGCTCGCGCTACGAAACTACCCGAAGCTAAGGCCGCCAAGCGTGCGACCGACTTAGGAGCACCGTGCGAGGCAAGGGCGCATGCCGTGCAACGCTTAGGCTCAATGGTGCCATCGCATGGTTCCTGACCGAACAGCATCATGGTGCCACGGGCGCAACTGACGGTTGGAGTATGATACGTGAAGACTGCCGCCGCACCGATATCGTGCGCGAAATCGACTAGTCGTTCGGAGACCGCCGACGTTCGGGCATGCAGATGCACGATGCGCGGGCGTATCTTGCGCAAGATGGCGCCAAAACCTTCCGCTGCGATCTCGTCCGGTACACCATAGGCGAGCGCCAGCCGCCGGCGCGGGTCGATTGCGAAGCGGTAAACAGCTAAGCCGCCATTCACATATTCGCCTGACTCGACTCCAGGCGCTGCAATTGCCGACCAATATCCTCGAGAGGCAAGACGTTGCGCCAAGCCGCGGACGTATACTTCCGTGCCACCGCATGCGTCGGGAAAGAAACTATACGGAACGTGCAAAACGACAGGAGTCTGCAAAATTGATCCGATGCTAGTCAGGTCCAAAGCCGGAACGGCACCAGCAGGCGAGCCATGCGCTTCACCCGGTCATAGCTGTTCCGTCCAACCAATAGCCCAATATAGCAATGCAGAAAGCGCCCTTTCCAACTTTGCGTCGGATCAGAACGCAAGGCTGCTCAATGACAGCGCGATGCATCCCGCACACGAATTCACTGCCAATCGCGCCGAATGCGCGGTTGATCGCTGCTGCCGCCCCCACATTCTTCGCAAGCCGGATGACCTCCAACCGCGGGTCGTTGTAGCGCTGGATGATTTTGGTAGTGCGATCGGTTGAAGCGTCATCGACCACTAACGCTTTGAGGGTCCATGAGCCCTGCAACGCATCGTTCACCAATGCGGACATTGACGATGATGGTCACATAGCTGTCATAAAGACGCACAATGAAGGTTGTTCGGATTGATTAGTGATTCACGCAAGAGACGATGTGCCGACGATCAGGTAAAGATGCGGCGCGTCTGGCTACCTAAGGCCGCTTCAACTGTATGAAGATGTTTTCTCCTCTGATTTCCTGGACGAAATTCCTCGTTGCGAGTGCGGTATAAAATGCCTTCGCGCATCCCGGGCGATATCGATCATGAAGTTCCACGATGATGTACTCAACCCGGTCTAGCCACGCCTTAGCGTCTGTAGAGAACAGCTCACGCTCCGATCCCTCAATGTCGAGTTTCAGTAAATCAATTCTACTAACCGCGAGTTTCCGCAGAATATCTTCCATGGTAATTGCGTACACTTCGTTTGTGCTCTCGGTCGCGCTCTGCTCTATGACAGAATAGGCATGTTCACCGGAGCCGTTGTCAGAAATAGTCAACCGCCGCTGTACAGGCCAAAGAGCCCCTTGCATGAGCAATACATTAGACAACCCTGCACAATTTCTTTGAAGCATTTCGAAATTTTTCGATTCTGGTTCAATCGCTAAAATGCGAGCTTCTGGATAGCGTTTGGCGAAATAAAGAGTCGCCATTCCGATATTCGCCCCAGCGTCTACAATTACCTGGGGCGAATAGTCGAAGGGCGAATTATACTCTTCATGAATAAATACCTTTTCGAGACACGACACATCGGTCGTTGCCCCGCGAAGCGTAATTTCTTGGTCGGTGTATGACAGATATATTTGGATATCTCTCGGTTTTTCTTCTCTAAGAGAGAGCCTTAAGGCATCCGCTAGAGGCATGACGTTAGCCAGTAAGCGAACGCGGCGCTGGAAGGCAAAACCTGGGATTGCCACCGCTAATGATTCCAAAGTTTCAATGTAGGTTTTGGTTATGAACTAATATATTTGAGCAGCGCAAACGCATCCAAGCTGAACATTGACCACGTCGAAACATACCATTGGTGAGCAATTTGGCACAATTCTGCCACTGTCAGGTCAGGTTTTGCTTGCGGCTTAACGATCATACAGACCGCATCATGCCGCACACATTTCAGCACACGGCAATTCTTAATCCAGTCCGAACGCTGCCTGCCTCGCCGGACTGAGAGACCTTGTCTGCAGGCTGAGACGCGCGATCCCGCCGGGCGTCCGCGCCGGCCCAGACATGAGGGCGGTGATTGGTGATTGCAGTCACCTAGCCAACGCAGTGCTCGTCATCCGGAACAGGCCGCGGTATATGTCCTAAATGCTTCAGCTTGCGACAACGTCTCAGAAGCCATTGCGTCCTGATGAGTTTGAGCGCGATTTGGCGTGCCGACTTCATTCTCTTAGAGGGTCCTCAGAAATTCCGACTTCACATTACTAAGGACTTGACACCCATGTCCGAACATCCGGCCCAAATTACAAGCACCGCACCACTCGCAACCATCATCGTGCCCAGTTACAATTATGGGCGCTATCTACCTGAATGTCTCGACAGTATCTTCCGGCAGACAGTAAGCGATTTTGAGGTCATTGTTATCGACGACGGATCCACAGACCACACCGCGACGGTGCTGACAAAGCACGCCGATCCGCGTCTTCGTGTAATCACGCATGGGGCCAACAGAGGTCTCGTCAGCACTCTCAACGAGGGCCTCGGGGTCGCGCGAGGTCGCTATGTGGCGCGGATTGACGCCGATGACAAGTACCGTCCGTATTTTCTGGAAGAAACGATTTCAATTCTGGAAGCACGCCCTTCTGTCGGCTTGGTGTACGGGGACGTCGCGCTTATGGACGCGCAAAGCGTCGAGTTCGAAGATCCTTGGATCGCTGTTGGCTCCCGCAGTGCTCACGCCGATCGCGACGCCGAAGGCGACGAATACCTATCATTGATCTTAAACCACTGCATCCCGGCGCCGACTGTGATCGCTCGGAATGAGGTCTGGCAGGAAGTCCTGCCCATCCCGAACTGGTTCACATACGCGTCCGTGTCGGACTGGTTCCTGCACCTTCGCGTGGCCCGGACACATGCGCTCTACTACCGTGCCCGAACACTCGCGAGCTATCGCAAGCACCCGGGCAATATGCACGCGCAGGCGACTAAAGCAATGGATGCAGAAAAGACAATCATCGGAACGCTGGATCTGATCTTCTCGGAGCCGGACCGGGCCGCGGAAAAGGCGTCACTCAAGTCGATTGCCTATTCGCACGGCTGGCTCAATGCTGCAGAACGGTACTTTGCCGCGGGCCGATACGAGGATGCGCGGAGGTGTTATACGCGGGCCCTCCGCTATCGGCCAGCGCTCCTCGGGCAGCGCGCCAGCCTGCGTCAATTGCTCAACGCCATCGTCGGGCCTCAAGGCTATGAGCGGGTGAAGAGATTGCGTTCGCTGCTGTCGAAGGCGGGCATTGATGATCAAGTCTCGGTCGGGAGGCCGACGCCGATCGATCCTCCCGCTGACGTCGACAATCCGCACTCCGGACAACCCCGATAGCCCGGTGGAACTCTGCGGGCCGGCAAATTGCAACTTCTTGCGCGGCCAGTAGTCCGCGCCAGTCGGGGCCTGTTGGGCCTGTGCTCTCGCGTCTTGCAAATATGTCGATCTGCACGGTCACGCTGTCCCGACAGGGACTGTCGCACGCGGTGTCGCCTCCACGAGCCGCGCGCAATCGCTGCGGGCCATTGCGGATTGCCTATTTTGGCCGAATCGCGCGCGATAAGGGTGCCGATCTTCTGGCTCGCGCATTGAAGATAATCGCCGGAGGGCGCCACACCATTCCGCTCACCGTGGACGTATACTTCTGTGCCGCCGTATGCGTCGGGAAAGAAACTATACGGAACGTGCAAAACGACAGGTGTCTGCAAAATTCATCCGATGCTAGTCAGGTCCAAAGCCGGAACGGCACCAGCAGGCGAGCCATGCGCTTCGCCCGGTCATAGCTGTTCCGTCCGACCAATAGCCCAATATAGCGATGCATAAAGCGCCCTTTCCAGCTTTGCGTCGGATCAGAACGCAAGGCTGCCCGATAGCAACGAGACGCATCCGCAGCCATGCCGGCGGCGAAGTATTTGTTCCCCCAGTCGGCCTGATGCAGAGCCATGATTTCGCTGCGCCACGGCGCGAGCTCAGCGCTGCGCGGAGAATTGTAAAGAAACCGATCCAGCACCTGCAGCGTCACCCGTTCTCCCATTCCGTCATGTACTTTGGTGGTGTGCATATTCAATGGATGGACTCTATAGTCTGCGACGATCTTATCTATGACGACGACAGGAGCAGTCTCGGCCATAGTTAGGTTCATGTACCAATCACAGAAATTCATACCCGTCGGAATCGGAATCGCGCGGCGCCAGTGCGAAGTGCGTCCCAAAATCGTCGGTGCCGTCACGAAGTGCTGCTTTAGCATCGATGCGAACCGGTCATTGCAGCCAGGCTTTTCACCGTACTCCGCGGGACTGATGATCACGTTCGGAACGCCACGGGAATCGATCATGCGTGCCGCGGCGCACACGAACGCGGCATCCGGATAGTGCTGCAGCGCGTCGACCGAGTCGACGAGAAAATTCGCGTGATAGCGGTCATCATAGTCGATCCGAGCAACGAACTCGCCCCGGACTAGGGTGAATGCATGATTGATCGCCGCTGCTGCCCCAACATTTTCTCTAAGATAAACGGTCTCGAATCCCGCATTGGCATAACGCCCTAGGATCTCGGCGGTCTTATCGCTCGATGCGTCGTCAACTACGATAACCTGGAGTGGAAACCCGCCTTGCAACCCGCGGATGCTGTCCAAACATTCCCCGAGATAGCATTCGCCATTATAGACAGCGAGAATGATCGAGATAAGCGGAGTGTTCATCGAGCGAGGATCAAAGCTATTGGACCGTTGAAGGACGCATCGACCACTAGCATCTTGCCGCCTGGGGATAGGAAACCCCTCCAGCTAACGTGGGTGCGCGCCGGTCTTAATGGCATCTTCTTGCCACTTGGTATGTCCGCAGTTTGGCCATCGATCACAAGAGAAACACCTTCAATCATTGCTGGCCGTAGGTCGGAAAGGACGAGCGCTGCGGATTGAGTCAGGACTGTTCCAGCGCTGGCTCAGATAAAATCCGTTCGGCAAGCGGGTGATCGGCAGTTGCGATTTCAAGAAATCGTTTTGCGAATTCGATCTGAAACAACGCGTAATTCTTCAATGCTTGACGCTCGGCAGCAGGATCGAAAGTCGGCAGATCCTTGCCGATCATTTCAGCCAACCGGGTGGCAAGGTTGCTTGCGCTCCGTGGATCAAAGTAGATCGCGCGCGGCGGCGCTTGCTCCCGGTGAACCGGTATGTCCGACAAGAGAATCGGCTTGCCAAGTGAGTGAGCTTCTTCGACCCCTGTGTTCCATCCTTCGAACAACGAAGGCTGTAGATATGCGACCGCAGCCCGCAAAAGCTGCACCTGGTCTTGCTTGGGGATGAGGCCCAGCACCGATATGCAATCGCGAACGCCCAATTCGTGTATTTTAGCTAAAAATCCGTTGTGGAAATCAGGATTGCGGTAATCGTAGACATCGCCGGTACACACGAAATGCAACCGCGACCGTTCTGCTGCGGACATCGATGCAAGCGCTTCGATTACGACAGCATGGTTTTTGGTCGGAGCAAGCATGTTGCTAATCAGTACAAACCGTGATGGAAGGTGATAGCGCCGGACCGTCTCCGTCGGGTCGCAGGCGAGCCACGCCTGATTTGTAAAGACTCGGAAACGAAGCACTGAAGTGTGGCCTACCGATTGCGGGAACAATTCATGGCAATCCCGCTCAGCGCACGCGCTGCTCAGCACTACGCGCTCCGAAAACCGTACAGCTGCTGCAAAGTCCCGCTTGCGGTCCTCGATCTCAATCGGATTCGATCCATCTGGAAAGTGTTTGTACTGAAAATCTGGAATCCATTCCGCCGATGGGAGCTTGGTCGATCGCGCTGGATAAGCGAAGGTAAAACCCATCCGTAGCAAAGCTTCTTCTAAGCGCGGATTGTACCACCCTGCAAGGTTCCGTTTGATGCGCCATCGTGCCTTGTTCACGATCGACCACCGTGCTTGAATATTCTCCACCTTGGCGCAGAGACGCAATTGAGGCCGAAGGTTCTCATAATGGATGATCTCGCCTTCGCCGCTGACCAGCACGCTGACATCGAACGCATAGTCATTTCCGCGCGCAAGCACCAGCGCCTGCAAAAGGTTGAGCGTGTATTGGCGCCCTCCCGGCCAAAAGCTCCCGCCAGTGGCAATGATTACAATGTGAGGTTTCTCAACCACAATGTCCAACCACCTCGCGAACGATTTCTGCAATCCCATCTTCCAACGACATTTGCGGTGCGAATCCGAGGGCGCGTAGCTTCCTGATGTCGGCAAACCAACGGCTCGGATTACCCGGCCGACGGACATTGTCGAACTCTAGGACCGGGGCACGACCGAAATGCCGCGCGATCAAAGCAGCTAAGTTTTTGATGCGAACTTCGCTGCCGCGCGCGACATTGTAGCACTCGGCTTTGAGCTCTCCGCATTTGGCGATAATGTCGACGGCAGCCGCCACATCGGAACCATGAATGAAATCCCGCGAGTCATCCGGGCAGCCCTGCAGCATGAGGTGGCCGGACGATGCCGCACGGGCTTTAACCGCAAGGTCCCAGACGACCTGCCGCTGCAAGCCCGCGCCGAACGCTGAGAAGATGCGCAATGCTGCCACCTTGAGCCTGAACAGGCGGGAATGTTCTTCGAGTACGACTTCGCTAAGCCGCTTATGCCAGCCATAAGGCGAGATCGGCGCGATCGGCGCATCCTCATCGACCGGTAGCGTGCTCGGATTACCGTAGACCGCGGCGCTCGACAGAAG
>Ga0306921_10006809_pt1 | contig 11942 bp, 6 predicted proteins | sample sta12Cox44000080_FD_203760 | JGI IMG/M metagenome (GOLD analysis project Ga0306921, IMG submission 203760) | Lab enrichment of tropical soil microbial communities from Luquillo Experimental Forest, Puerto Rico - statoxic.12C.oxic.44.000.080 (v2)... | ecosystem: Environmental > Terrestrial > Soil... | reverse complement strand
GACTTCGACGAGGCACCCGGCGCCCGGCACGCGCGGATCACCAAGATCATCGGCGACCGGCCGTACGAGGTGATCTGGTCCTCGGTGTACCGGTTCAGCTCAAGGGTCACCGACCGGATGCGAGTGGGCCGGGTGCTGCTGGCCGGCGACCTGGCGCACCAGTTCTCCCCGTTCGGCGCACGCGGCCTGAACTCCGGGGTCCAGGACGCGGAGAACGCCGCCTGGAAGATCGCGTTCGTGCTGCGTGGCTGGGCCCCCGAGGCGCTGCTGGACAGCTACCATGCCGAACGGCACGCCGCCGCCTGCGAGAACCTGGAGGTGACCACGGCCACGATGCGCTTCCTGGTACCGGGCACCGACGCCGACCGGCGGCACCGGGTGGCCACGCTGGAGGCCGCCGTGGCCGACCCCGCCGCCCGGTCCGCGGTGGACTCGGGGCGGCTGGCCGAGCCGTTCTGGTACACCGCCTCGCCGCTGACCACACCCGACCCTGCCCGGCCCTTCACGGGCCGCCCCGCCCGGGGTGCCGTGCCCCCGCCGGGCCCGGGCATCCTCGTCCCTGACGTCCCAGTTTCTGCGGCAATACGATCCTCCCCGCAGACCCTCCGCGCGCTGGCCCGGGCGGGCTTCGTGCTGCTGTGCGCCTCCGGCGCGGACGTGGCCGCGGCCCGGGGGGCGGCGGCGGCGGTGGCGGCGCCGGTCCGGGTGCTGGACGCCACGGCGCTGCCGGATTCCGGGGCTGGCCTGGCCGAGGCGGGGCTGGCCGCGCCCGGTGAGGTATGGGTGATCCGCCCGGATGCGCACGCCGCCGCGGTGCTGCACGACCCGGAGCGCGTGGAGATCGTGGCCGCCCTGCGACGCGCGCTGGCCCTGCCGAGCATGTCGTGCTAGCCCGGGGGACGACCCCCGGAACCCCCGCTGGCTCGAGGCTCCGTTCCTCCGTCACGGGGCCTCGGCCATGACCTGGCTGGACCTGCCGCCGGATACCGGGTTCGGCGTGCACAATCTGCCGTTCGGAATCTTCTCCGTGGAACCCTCCGCGAATCCGCGGGCAGGCGTCGCCACCGGAGACTCCGTGCTGGACGTGGCGGCCGTGGCCGATGATCTGCGGCTCCCGCTGGGTGAACTGTTCGCCGAGCCGGCCCTGAACCGGTTCCTCGCCGCCGGGCCCACGGTCTGGCGGGAGACGCGGGAGCGGATCACCGAGTGGCTGACCAGCCCGGCGCACCGGGCCGTGGTGGCGCCGCACCTGGTCCCGCTCGGCGAGGCCCGGCTGCACCTGCCGTTCGCCGTGGCCGACTACGTGGACTTCTACGCCTCACGGAACCACGCGGAGAACGTGGGCGCGATCTTCCGGCCTGGCCAGCCGCCGCTGCCGCGGAACTGGCTGCACATGCCGCTCGGCTACCACGGCCGGGCGGGCAGCGTGGTGGTGTCCGGAACCCCCGTCACCCGGCCGAACGGGCAGCGCCGGGTACCCGGAGCGGACGGGCCGTCCTTCGGGCCGTGCCTGCGGCTGGATTTCGAGGCCGAGGTGGGATTCGTGGTGGGCGTGCCGTCGCGGCAAGGGAAGCCGGTACCGGTGGACGACTTCGAGGGGCACGTGTTCGGCGCGTGCCTGGTGAACGACTGGTCCGCCCGCGACATCCAGTCGTTCGAGACCGTGCCGCTGGGCCCGTTCCTGGGCAAGGCGTTCGCCACGTCGGTGTCCGCGTGGGTGGTACCGCTCGCCGCGCTCGGCGCGGCCAGGGCCGCTCCCCCACCGCGGGATCTCCCGCCACCGCCCTACCTCCACGACGGCCAGGACCCGTGGGGCCTGGACCTCAGCCTGGAGGTCCGGATCAACGGCTGCCTGGTCAGCCGCCCGCCGTTCGCCACGATGTACTGGACCCCGGCGCAGATGCTCGCCCATCTCACCTGCGGCGGCGCGCCGCTGCGCACCGGCGACCTGTTCGCGTCCGGCACGGTCAGCGGGCCTGCCCGGGATCAGCTCGGCTGCCTGCTCGAACTGACCCGCGACGGCGCCGAGCCGATTGCGCTTGCCGACGGCACCCAGCGGGCGTTCCTCGAGGACGGCGATGAGGTGGCGATCAGCGCGACCGCACCAGGACCGGACGGTGCGGTGCTCAGCCTGGGCGAGGTCCGTGGCCGGGTGGTTCCCGCGTCGTGAGCAGGTAGAGCAGCGCGATCAGGGTGGGCCCGCCGACGATCCCGCCCTCCGCCTGTCGCAACCCCCTGGCACAATCGCGCTCATGCCGCTGATCGAGAGGATCCGCACCGGCCAGGTGGTGGTCGGCTCGTTCGTCCACGAGCCGGGAGATGCGGCGGCCGCCACCGAGTGGTGGCAGAGCAGTTGTGTCGCGTTCACCGACTTCGGGTGGTGGCGGATCCGGTCGCGGCGCGGCGGCGGGGCGGTGACGCCAGGACGGGTCCTGGTGGGGGCGGCGGAAGCTGAGCACGAGTGCCGGCACCCGGCTGGCCTGGATGACCGGATGCTGGTCCTGGACTATCTGGGTGATCCGGACCCCGGCCCGGCGCTGCTGGTACGGCAGTCGCCTGCGCTGCGCCGGGCACGGCGGGCACTGGCGGCCGCGATGCGGTTGCCTGACCCGGACCGAGACGAAATCGACGCGCTCTGCCTGGGCAAACTGGAACTGTGCCGGGACGCTCGCGGCCAGGCCGGCAGGCCGGGACCGAAGACGCGCCGGCTGGTGACGCGGTTGCGGGCGGAGGCCGCGGCCCAGTACACCGACCCGGAGTTCAGCCTGGTGGCCGAGGCAGTGGCGCTGGGTATGAGCAGGACCCGGCTGGTTCACGCGTTCCAGGACGTGACCGGCCTCACCCCGCATCGTTACCTGCGGGGGCTGCGCACCACCCATGCCGCCCGGCTCCTGGCCCGGACCGCCGCGCCGGTGACCGAGATCTGCTTCGCCAGTGGATTCGGCAGCATGACCCGGTTCCACGCCGCGTTCCATGAGGCGTTCGGCACGACGCCTACCGGCTACCGGGCGCGGTGCGCTGGATCCGGCGGACCCGCACTTTCCGGGTAGCGCTCCGGACCCGCCGGGCCTACCGTCCCGGCATGCGCACGCGCCCCGGCGGCAGCACACCGTTGTCGATACCAGCCTTCCGGCGGGTATGGGCGGGGGTGACCGTGTCGGCCGCGGGCGACGCGGCCGGTTGGGTTGCTCTGGTCGCACTGGCCCTGGGCCCGGCCCATGCCAGCCTGCCACTGCTGGCCGCCTGTTACACGATGCCGGTCGCGGTGGGCGGCCTGACCGCCGGGTGGGCGCTGGACCGGTTCGGCCGGGCCCGCATGATGACCGCCGACAACCTGGCTCGCGGCGCGGTGTTCGCCTCGGTCCCGCTCACTGCCTTGGTCGTGCCGCCGGGCGCGGCCCAGGTGTACCTGGTGGCCGTGGTCTACGGGCTCCTGATGATGGTCACCCTGGCCGGCTTCCCTTCCCTGATTCCCTCGCTCGTCCCGGCCGCGCAACTGGGCCAGGCGAACGCCCTGGAAGGAGCCAGCTACGGGCTGGCCAGCCTCACCGGCGCGGCGCTGGGCGGGCTCGTGGTCGCCACCGTGGGACCGGTGCCGGTACTGGCCTTCGACGCCGCCAGTTACCTGGTCCTGGCCGTCATCCTCGCCTCGACCCGGGGCCTGCAACCGCGGGCCCGGCATGATGGCCCGCAGCTCACCGGCACCCGCGGCACCGGCCTGGCCGCGGTCGTGCGGCTGGCCCTCAGCAACCCCGTGCTCCGGGCCACGACGATCATGTTCGCGGTGTTCAACATCGGCGAGGGTGCGCTCCTGGTGCTCCTGCCGCACCGTGCCATCGGCCTTGGCCTCGGTGCCGGCGGGTACGGCTACCTGGTGGCCACGATCACCGGGGGCGAGCTCGCCGCGGCGGCGTTCCTGGCTCACCGCCCCTGGCGGGCCCCGCTGCTTCCGTCGATCATCATGGCGCAGCTCATTGCCGCCCTCGCGGTGCTGGCGCTGCTCACCATCTCGCTGGCGGCCACGCTGCTCGGGCTGGTCGTGCTGGGAGCGTGCAGCGCGCCGATGACCGCTTGGGCGCAGACCTTGCGGATGCGCCTGGTACCCGAGCAGGCGCATGGCCGAATGTTCGCCATGCTGCGGACCGTGATGCAGGCCACGCCGCCGCTGGGCGCCGGGCTGGCCGCAGCGACCATGCGTCTGGGGGGCGCTGCCACCGTGTGGGCCGTGGTGGCCGCGATGGGCCTGCCCGCGCTCCTGTTCGCGCCCCGGCTGCTCACTGCCTCGTACGGGGAAGACGCCAGCGCGGGTTGTCCGCACTCCGATTTCCGTGCTGCGAGCTGACTAGCATTGGAGCATGACCCAGGTCGTGCGTCCGCGCGGGAAAAATGCCTGAACGGCGCCCGGTGGTGACCATGGCGGTATTGGCCGCCGTCGCCGTGGCCGGGACCCTGTGGCTCGGGCACACCGCGTGGGCGGCATTCAGGAGCCGGAGCACACCGTCGTGCTCGTGGCCGCTGCGGATGCGCGGGACGCCGACCGCCGCGCAGGCCGGGCTGGTCCGCTGCTACCTGCGGGCTCTCGCCGAGCGCGACACCGGCGGGCTGGCCGCAGTGGCCGACAACATGCCGCCGGTCCGCATCACCCAGGCCGACCTCGCGCACTCGGCCGACGCGCGCAGTGGGCTGGCCACGGCGACGTTCCTGCCCGCCGACGTCGACGTCGCGTACGTGCCGCTGATCATCAGGTACGCCGACGGCGCCAGCGACCGGCTCGGCCTTCAGAACCTGATCGCCATGGGCGGGCCATCCGTCTGGCGCATCACGATCGGAACGGATGTCAGCCCGCCTTCCGGGCCAGCGCCGGCCACGGCCGCGCCGTAGCGAGCAGTGGAGCTTAACTTCGTTGGCACGGCGAGCGCTCGTCGGGCATTGTTGGCCGGGTGAGCACCCCACCCCCACACCCACCCGTACCGCCCGCTCCCGGCAGCGAGGATCTCAGAGGGCTGGCGCGTGGCATGCGCCAGCTGCTTGAGCTCGCGGCACAGACGCTGAGCGCGGAGGCGGGCCCGTCCGGGCTGGCGCTGCGGGTCACCGATCATCTGGGGTGCGAGCTGACCGAGGTGGTGCTGGTTTCGGAGAGGTTCCCGAGCTGGGAGCAGGTGAACCTCCAGCGTGGCGTCGATGCATACCTCGCGGTGCACGCCACTGGCGCACAATGGTTCGGCCCGGCGGGGGGCGGTCACCGCCCGCACGAGGACATCCTGTCGCTGCTCAGCATGCCTCCGCTTGCCGCCATGGGGTGGGCCGGGGCGCGCATCCCAGCCCGTGCCATGGTCCGCGGCGGCGCGGGCAGGGGCGGCGACGGGGCGGTCGGCGCCGCCAGCTACGGCACCGCCGCGGTGGGGCCCGAGGAGAACACCGAGGTGGTGACGCTCGGCCTGGTCGCCGCGGCGGCACCCGGCGGCGTCCCGGTGGTGATCGGCATCCGGGACGAAAGCCGGTTCGGCGCGCCGGTTTGCTGGCTGGAGGTGCTCGCGGCGGATCGGGAGGCGGCCACCGCGGCGCGGGATGAGATCGAGCGGCTGGTGCGGGCGCAAGATGTGTTCCGCGGGCAGGTGCTCAGCTTCGCCGAGAGCGAGCACCACGGAAACGAACTGGTCACGTTCCTGCCCCGGCCCGAGGTCACCGCCAGCGATGTCGTGCTGCCGGACGGGATGCTCGAGCACATCGAGCGGCACATCGTCGGCGTCGCCGACTGGTCCGCCGAACTGCTCGGCGCCGGCCAGCACCTCAAGCGGGGCCTGCTGCTGCACGGCCCGCCGGGGACGGGCAAGACCCACACCGTGCGGTACCTGACCAGCCGCCTGGCGGACCTCACCGTGATCCTGCTCACCGGCCGGTCCATCAGGTTCATCGACCAGGCCGCGGCGCTGGCCCGGCGCCTGCAGCCCTCGATGGTCGTGCTCGAAGACGTCGATCTGGTCGCCATCGACCGGGACTACACCCCCGGCGGGAACCCGCTGCTGTTCTCGCTGCTGGACGCGATGGACGGGGTCGGCGCCGACGCGGACGTCACGTTCGTGCTGACCACCAACCGGGCCGACATCCTGGAGACCGCACTCGCGGACCGGCCGGGCCGGGTAGACCTGGCGGTCGAGCTTGCCCGCCCGGACGCGGCCTGCCGGGAGCGCCTGCTGCGCGTATACGCCAGGGACCTGACCGTGGACGCCGACCTCGGCCAGGTGGTGGCGGGCACCGAGGGAGTCACCGCCTCCTTCATCAAGGAGATGATCAGGCGGACCGTGCTCACGTCACTGCGGGCCGGCGAGCGCCCGCCGGTGCTGCGCGGCCCGCATTTCGCCGATGTGCTGGCCGAGATGAACTCCGAGCACCAGGCGCTCACCCGCTCACTGCTCGGCGCGGGTGCCGAGGGACCCGCCAGGGAACCAGCCCGCCCGCCGCGCGCCGGCCGTCGCATGGGGACGTGATCAGAGCAGCGCCCTGACAGTTCAACCGGATGCCGTCGGCGACCCGCTACGCGGGCCACCGCTACGGCGGCGTTCCCGATGAGTCAGCAGGTCGGCAATGGTGGGGTCGGCGGGGAGGTGAATACGGCCCAGACGACCTTTCCAGTGTCGCTTAGTGCGGTGTAGCCCCACCTGTCGCTGAGCGCGCAGACGATGCGCAGTCCGCGGCCGGTCTCAGCAAGGGGACTGAGTCCCTGGGGTACCGGAGCGGCCTTGCTCGGGTCGGTGACTGCGCACAGTACGCATGGCCCGGGCTGTAGCAGGCCGATCCGTACCGGCCGCTGGGGCCGAGCATGGCCGGGAGGTGGCACGGCGTGGCACAGCGCGTTGGTCAGTAGCTCAGAAATGACAATCGCGATATCTTCGCGACGTTCCGCCACACCCCACAGCTGCAACGTGGCGATGACATATTCGCGGGCTGCGCGGACAGATCCGGCGCCCGTCCCAGGTGTGCGAGTGGCAATCCGCGGCAAGTGGCTCGGCCCAAGAACTGGGTCCGGCGATTGCCGGATGTTGCTGCGCGCCAGCCCGGCCCTCTCTGCGGCCACCATCAGCCACGGGCAGCCTGCGCCGCCTACCGGTGCCGCTTGTGCTGCCAGCACGCTAGGTCCGCCCGAGCCGCTCCCACGCGTCTTGATCGCTGCCATTACTCCCCTCCCCCGAGCCGTTGTCAAGCAGCCTGCGGTGGTGCCAGCCGAGGGCCAATGCTGCGGGAATTAGCAGCGCTGGCCGTCGTCTGTAACTTGGTCACTGCGCGAGTATGGCGGCGCGGCTAACGGGCTTCCGTTACCGTTCCTGAGTCGGCAGTGGGACGAGCGGTGGCTCGACGGCGAGGATCATGCCTGCTTCCGCCCCGCCTGCTGCGCCTGCTGCGTCGTCGCGCTCGGCCGCGGCCGTCGCCGCGTCGCGAGCGCGCAGCCTAACCGGGTGAGTGGCCCAGAACCGGCCGTCGCTCTGCTGGCACTGCGGGCATGCCAGCCGGCCGAGCGCATCGACCCGCCAGCCGGCTGCGATGGCACGAGCGCGGATATCAGCTTCGCCGAGCGCAGCGGAATCGGAGTGCCAGGAGATGCAGGAACCCATCTCGCACCACATAATCGGCATACGCAGCTCGTCACCGATCACCGCCCGCTCGGTACATGGTGCACGGCCTCGAGACCCCGCGCGAGCCATGGCCCGAGCACGGGTGCGGGCCTGAACGTGAGCACGGGCCTCCGCGCGGGCGCGGGCCTCGGCGGCAAAGATCTCAACCTGGGAGATCGGCCGGTTCAGCCCGGAAGCGGCGGGCTCCGGCTGAGAGCTTCGGGTGCCTACGAGCCCCGCCTGACGACCAGCCGGCCGGCTTTCGGCGCCGCCGTCGTCGCGCAATTCGGCAAGCCACCCGCTCATCTGGAGCATGCTGGTGTCATCTGGCCAAATGTCGGTCTTCACCTTAAAACCCCTCCCTCCGTCAGGGGTAAGTGCCAACCCGCCCCGTTAAGCTGCCGACCGGCGCGCCCGCCGTGTGGACGCATCGGCTGGCCGCTGTCTGTCCGGTGCGCCGGGCTCCTGTGATGCTCCGTAGCGGCTGGCCGCAACGGTCCGGGCAACTGTCATAGCGCCCGGACATGCAGCCTGCCCCTAGTCGGCCCCCCGCTGGCCTCGCACTTTGTCCCACCGTGACGCTCACCCTCCCCTTACAGGGGCTGGCTCCTCTTCTTTAATTCCAAATTTTACGGTCCCGAGTCCGCATCACAACCAGATAAACTTTCAATAAATATTCGGATTATTTATCGGACATTGCAGTGCGCGATGTGGACAAGGCCCGTCTTTCCTTCATGCACAGGATGTGAATGGCGTTCTCCCAAGTAGAAGCCCGGTATGGGCAGGTGACGCCACCGCAATCCCCAGCATTTCCCCCGCCTGCGCACAGGCTTGCTGCCTTTTTGCACAAGTCATCCACAAGCTCGTGCACAGAAAGGAGGATCACCAGGCCTTCGCCGGAGGCGCGGCAGTAGCGAACCGTCGTGCCGGTGCTAGCACGGCACGAGCAAACCTGACATAGTCCCTTGCCTTGCTCGAGGTCGGCGGATCGCATCGTTGTGGCCGTGCTGTGCCCGCTCGCCCGTGGCCGCATGACGCCATGAGGCTGCTACTGCCCGGGACGGTCCCACCGTTCGCGGCGGTCGTCCCAACGAGTCTCCGCGGAGACTGCGGCGACCCGATGGCAGCAGTGAATCGACATGCAGGGAAGTGACCTGAGTCCCAGGGGCCTGCCTGCTGCTGTCGCCGTGCAATCATCCTTGGTTCCTGCACCGCAAGGCGCTAGTAGGACTATGTTTTGTCCAAGCGCCACAGCGGCCAGCAACGAGCGCCCGGTGCCGTGGAGACCGCGGGTCGAGAGATCTCGATCGCCGGCACCAGGGGTCGCCGCTATCTGGCCAGCCGCGCCATCGAGGTGTGAGCCTCACAGGCGGGCGCGCTGAGGGCCCCGGGACCGCGCTGCCAGACTCAGGGGGGATGCTATGAGCCGTACTCCAGCCGCTGGCCTTGCCCGGCTTAAAGTGCAACATCCAGGCTGGGTCATACGACGGCGAGCGCTTCCCGGGCAGGCAACCGGCTACACCGCCCACAGGAAGTTCAGCCGGGGCGGTTTCCAGTCGCTGCACACGGTGACGTTGGGCGGGCTGGAGCAGGCACTGTTCCTGGCCGAAAAGGGCATACTGGACGAGGCTGGCGGCAGGCGGCCACTTCCCCGAAAGCACGGTGCCCGGTGACGCCGACGGTCCTTCGAGCCGGGGTTTGACGCCGGCGCATGGCGGTGCCTGCGCGGACCACCCAGGGGTTACATTGCCGCGCCGGGTGGCTTAGCCGTTCGCCGTGCCGCCGCGGCGCTGGATTTCTTCCTAGCGGTACTCCGGTAGAGCTTCGGCTTCGGTCATCTTTCCCCGCTGCGCAAAGTAGACGGGGATGCCGAGCAGGAGGGCGACTCCCGCCAGCAAGAACGGGGCCCAGTACACAAACCAACTGTGGCCGGTGTTGCGCGAGTACCAGATGAACAGGATCGAGAACACCAGTGCCACCACCGCGACAGTCATGTCACGGGCGAATCGCTGACCGTGCATGGTTCGGCGGTCGGCGATACGCCATTTGATCTGCGCCAGCGCGGAGAACCCGTACGGGATGGCGACGGTGATGCCGGTCATCAGGATCAGCGTGGTGAAAACCTCGGCACCGCCGGAGCCGATGTAGTTAACGGCCATCGCGATCGATGCCAGCGTCGTGGCAGCGATGATGCCGTAGGCGGGCACCCCGTTCTTCGAGATGCGCTGGAACCGGTCGGGGAAAAGCCCATCCTTGGACGCCGCAAGGGGCATCTCGGCGCAGATCATAGTCCAGCCATTCAGCGCCCCAAATCCGGAGATGATGACAACGACGGACATGACATAACCGGCCCAGGTGCCGCCGAACATGGCGTTGATCGCGGTCGAGAATGGCGCATTGGACTTCGCGAGCTGAGAGGACGGGACGATGCCGAAGACGGCTACCAGGGACAGCATGTAGACCACGGCGGTGGCGATCGTGCCGAATACTGTGGACTTCGGGACGTTCGTGTCGGGGTCGCGTACCTTGCCGGCCGCGACAGAGGCGACCTCGACGCCTATGTAGCTGAACAGCGCGATCGCCATGCCGGCGCCGATCGCGCTGACCGTGTCTTCGCCGCTGACGTTCCACGGCGTGAAGTTGGCGCTCTTGATGAAGAACAGGCCCACGATGGCCATGAAGGCGAGTGCGGCGAACTTGAGGACCGTGGTCACGATCTGGACCGAGCCCATGTTCTTCACGCCGGACAGGTTGATCACCGCGGGAACCCAAAGGCCAACCAGCACGAGCAGGACGGTGATCAGCTTGTTGTGGCCCTTGTTGATGAACACCTCGACGTACAGCACCCAGCCGACGGCGATCCCGGCGTTGCCGGCCCACGCGCTGATCCAGTACGACCACGCGTTGAAGAAGCCGACCCGATTGCCGAACGCGACCCGGGCGTAAGCATACGGTCCGCCGTCGGCGGGCAGCCGGCGCGACAGCGCCGCGAACATCAGCGCCAGCGCGATGGCACCGATCGTCGTCAGCCCCATGGAGACCAAGGTGATCGGCCCAATGCCGGCCAGCGAGGTCGGCAGGTTGAAGATCCCGACCCCGATGATGCTGCCCATGATCAGCGCGATCGCCACCGGCAGGCCAAAGCCGCCGCCCGCGGCCGCTCCAGCCCCGTCCCCTCCTGGCTGGGTGGGTGCGACGGCCGCTTCGGGCCCAAGAGGCGCGACGGGCGTTTCGGGCCGATCGCGCGGCGTGTCAGTCATCGCCCATTCTCATCTCTATGAGTGACGATTCTTTTCCTTAATCCTCCCACCGAAAATGTGTCAGAAATCGACGTCAAACCCCGCTAGCACTGGTGACATCGAACCTACAGCCGACCCAGCGCTCGGTCAAGGTAACGTAAAGGTGAACATTTGCCAAACAGCCATCTAGCCGATCTGTAACCGAGGATTATGAGTTGATCGGACCACAGAAGGTACTGTCCGCCACCAGGTCATTGCAATCGCAGAATGAGGCCAAATCAAAATTTGAGGCCAAAACAATATTTAGGGTGCCATAGGTGGCCGTTACCCGATTTGAGTCGCGTCGGGAGCTGTGGGCGTGTGGCTGACGAGCGTGCTGGTGGATCTGACCACACGGACGCGGACCTGGTCGCCCGTCCTGATGGTGCCGTCGTCGCCGGCTAGATTGCGGAGCGGCCAGCGCGGGTGTGATGCGCGCAGAGCCGGGGCCGGTCACCGGGAGCCCGTCCGCTTCCCCATGTTTCATGCTAGAACGGCGCCATCAAATCTGGCCCAGAACATAGAAGGCTGCGCACAGCCTTTAAGCAGCTCAAGCGCGGGCTCAACGGCAAATGGGCGCCAGCTGAATAACGGTGCGGCGGCCAGGCGCGAACCGCCACTGGAACCAAACCGTGGCAGTGTCATCTGGGCAGCCTTGCCCGGTGTATCGGTATCGTTCGCTAGTCCCTGACCGGTGTGCTGCACCGCTAGGGTCCTCGCTATCTGATTACACTGCAAAACTAGTGGTCAGGGGCGGGGCCGAACCGCCGATCTTCCGCTTCTCAGGCGGCCGGTGGTCCGGTCTTGCCAGCGGGCGGCGCGGCGGTCGGCCAGGATCTGGTGCACTGCGTTGCGCCCGGGGATCCCGGTGACCCCGCCGCCGCCGTGCGTCGCGGACCCGGCCTGGTACAGGCCGCGGACCGGGGTGCGGAAGTCCGCGTAGCCGGCGGCGGGGCGGGCGTGGAACATCTGGCCCAGGCTCAGTTCGCCGTGGAAGATGTTGCCGCCGACGAGCCCGTACTCCTGCTGCATCCGGTGCGGGCCGATGACCTGC
>Ga0306921_10006806_pt1 | contig 11944 bp, 7 predicted proteins | sample sta12Cox44000080_FD_203760 | JGI IMG/M metagenome (GOLD analysis project Ga0306921, IMG submission 203760) | Lab enrichment of tropical soil microbial communities from Luquillo Experimental Forest, Puerto Rico - statoxic.12C.oxic.44.000.080 (v2)... | ecosystem: Environmental > Terrestrial > Soil... | reverse complement strand
CACGGAACCGCCCGTGATCGATACCCCAGTACCATTGCGGAAGATCACGGAGTTGCCGAGGTAAAGCGTGGCACCGGTGATTTCGATCCCAGTGCCATTCACGACTGCGCTCGAATCGTTGACCACAGTTCCGGCGCCGATGCCAGAACCTGGATCAAGGAAAATTCCGACGTTGGAATTACCCTGTGCCTGCACTCGCAACAACATCGACCTGACATTGCCGGCGCTCGGCGCAATCTCGATACCGTTTTGGTTGTTGGTAAGAAAGGTGTCGGTCACGAATAACGCGGCATTGGGGGTGGTGGTGGCGACATCTATTCCGTCGCCGGTAAAGCCAAAAATGTAACAATTTTCTATGTGCAGAGCGCTACCGGTAAGATATTTGACACCGCTCAGGCCGCCACCTGCGCCGTTTATGCGCAGGTTGCGCAATGTGACGACATCGGTCGGTAGGGCTGCAACGACAATGCCATTGGTGCCGGAAGCCAGAACACTGGCGACTTGTCCGCCGCCGCCGTCAATCGTGATACTCTTGGTAATGGTTAGCGCACCAAAACCGCCGGGGTCGAGGGCGTCGATCTCGCCGCCTGGAGCAGTTTTTGAGATTGCCCCGGCAAAGGTTTTGCACGGTGCCGTCCGACTGCACGGATTGACGTCGTCGCCGACACCGGAAACCCAGGTGCGTGTCGCCTGAGCCTGAGCGGCGCTCGACAATAGGGAGGAAATCACCAGCAGCGCCATCGATACGCTCAATGGCAATGTGAACTTGGGCATCTGACCTCCGCAATTTACTGGGGAGCACACTAGCTGCGAGGGCGTCAGGCAGCCGTCCCGGGGTTTATCACCGTCGGTTACGCGCCCAAGGGGCGGGCGAGCGCCCAGGCCTGCTTGCCCATCGGGCGCGCCAGGCGGCCGAGCTCGACGGCATCACGGCTCGCCGCGGTGCCGTCGACCGCGCGCTTGGCGATCCCCTGCATGATCGCCGCCAGCCGGAACAGGCTGTAAACCATATAGAATTCCCAATCCGGGGTCCGGCCACGGCCGGTGCGCGCGCCATAAGCGGCGACATACTCGTCCTCGCTCGGGATACCGAGCGCCGCCAAGTCGACACCAGCGAGGCCACGGAACAGCTCCGGTGTCACCCGCCAAGCCATCGCGTGGTAGGCGACATCGGCGAGCGGGTCACCGATCGTCGACAACTCCCAATCGAGCACGCCGATCACCCGCGGCTCGGTCGGGTGAAAAACTAGATTGTCGATGCGGTAGTCGCCGTGCACGATCCGCGGCTCGCCTTCGCGCGGCAGGTGGCGCGGCAGCCACTCGATCAGCCGGTCCATCGCCGGCTGCGTCTCGGTTTCCGAGGCCTGGTACTGGCGGCTCCAGCGCGCAACCTGGCGCGCCATGTAGTTGCCGGGCCGGCCGAACTCGGCGAGCCCGACCTCGACATAACCGACCGAATGCAGCGCCGCGATGACGGTGTTCATCGATTGGAACATCGCCCGGCGCTCGGCAGGAGAGAGGCCAGGCAGGCGCGGGTCCCAGAAGATGCGGCCATCGAGAAACTCCATCACATAAAAGGCGCTGCCGATAACGCTGTCGTCCTCGCATAATGCATAGACCTCGGGGACCGGCACCGCCGTGCCTGACAGCGCGCGCATGACCCGGTATTCGCGGTCGACCGCATGGGCGCTCGGCAAGAGCTGGCCCGCCGGCTTGCGCCGCAGCACGTAGCAACCCGCGCCGGAGAGCAGCTTGAAGGTCGGGTTTGACTGGCCGCCCTCAAATTGCTCGGCGGCAAGCGGGCCGCGGAACCCGTCGATATGGCCGCGCATCCAGGTTTCGAGCCGGTCGAGCGGCAAATCGTGCTGCCCCGCGGTCGTCATCTCGGACCTCCACAACCGGCATCGCCCCCGGCTCGATTGTATACGATGGCGAGGCGACGGTATCCTGCCGACACCTGCGTCGCGCGAGACCGAGGTGAACCATGGACGATTATGTCGACGAGACGATGCTCGACCTCGATCGGTTCGCGATTGGCCAGCCGGTCGCGCGTACCGAAGACCCGGTATTGCTGCGCGGCGAGGGGCACTACGCCGACGACGTCAGCCTGCCGGGCGAGGCCTACGCGGTCATGGTGCGCAGCCATTTCGCGCACGGCATCATTCGCAAGATCGATACCGCGACAGCGCGCGGCATGCCGGGGGTGCTCGGCGTCTATACGGCCGCCGACCTCGAGGCGGCCGGGGTCGGGCCGCTGCCGCCGCGCCAGGTCATGAACAATCGCGACGGCACGCCGATGCTGAGCCCGGTCCGCTTTGCGCTGGCGACCGACAAGGTCCGCCATGTCGGCGAGGCGGTTGCCGCCGTCGTCGCCGAAACCCTCGCCCAAGCCAAGGACGCCGCCGAGGCAGTGGAGGTCGAGATCGAGGCGTTGCCGGCGGTCACGACCCCCAGTGCCGCAGCGTCACTCGGCGCGCCCACTCTTTACGATGACGTGCCGGGAAACATCGGGCTCGATTTTCATTTTGGCGACGGCGACAAGGTCGCCGCCGCGTTTGCCGCCGCGGCGCATGTAACGCGGCTGGAGCTGCGCAATAACCGCATCGTCGTCAATGCGATGGAGCCGCGCTCGGCCATCGCGCAATACGACCCCGACCGCCGACACTGGACATTGCATGTCGGCTGCCAAGGTGTCTTCGGGTTCCGCAATTATATCGCCGGAGTGTTCAGCGTCGGACGCGACCAGGTGCGGATCCTGACCGACCGGGTCGGGGGTTCGTTTGGCATGAAGCAGCCGACCTATGCCGAATATTATTGCATCCTGCATGCGGCTCGCGAGTTCGGCCGGCCGGTCAAATGGACCGACGACCGCTCGGGCAGCTTTTTGAGCGACACACATGGCCGCGATGCCGAGATGACGGCCGAGCTGGCGCTCGACCGCGACGGCCATTTCCTCGCCGTGCGGCTGACCGGCTTCGGCAATCTCGGCGCCACATATGGAGCACCGGGCCCGTCGACCCGCAACGCCGTCAGGAACACTCTCGGGGTCTACAAGACCCCGCTGATCGAAGTGTCGACAAAATGCGCTTTCACCAACACGACCCCGGTCGGCGCCTATCGCGGTGCGGGGCGGCCCGAGGCCAATTACTACATGGAGCGGTTGGTCGAGACGGCCGCGGCTGAGACCGGGATCGACCGCGTCGAATTGCGCCGCAAGAACCATATCCCGCCCGCGGCGATGCCCTACAAGGCGCCGAACGGCACGACCTATGACAGCGGCGACTTCACCAATCTGCTGAACCAGGCGCTGGCGCTCGCCGATTGGGACGGCTTCCCTGCGCGCCGCGCGCAAAGCGAGGCGAAAGGCCGGCTGCGCGGTCGCGGCATCAGCGACTATCTCGAACTTACCGGCCCGCCCGGACGCGAGATGGGCGGCATCCGCTTCGAGCCCGACGGTACGGTCACGATCATCACCGGGACGCTTGACTATGGGCAAGGGCACGCTTCGCCCTTCGCCCAGGTGCTATCGACGCGGCTCGGCATCCCGTTCCGCAAGATCCGCCTGCTGCAGGGCGACAGCGACGCGCTGATCGCTGGCGGCGGCACCGGCGGCTCGAAGTCGATGATGACGAGTGGGACGGCGATCGTCGAGGCCGGCGAGAAGGTCATCGAAAAGGGCAAGGAGATCGCCGCCCATGTGCTGGAGGCGGCGGCGGCCGATATCGAATTTGGCCGCGGCCGGTTTACGATTGCGGGCACCGACCGCTCGGTCGGTCTGATGGAATTGGCCGAGAAGCTCCGCGCGGGGCTCGAATTGCCGGCCGGCCTGCCGCAAAGCCTCGATGTGCAGAATATCAGCGACGGCCCGCCCTCGGCCTTCCCCAACGGCTGCCATATCGCCGAAGTCGAGGTCGACCCCGAGACCGGCGCGGTTGATGTCGTCCGCTACAGCTTCGTCAACGATTTCGGTGTGGTCATCAACCCGGCGCTGGTCAACGGCCAGGCGCATGGCGGCATTGTGCAGGGGATCGGCCAGGCATTGCGCGAGCATGTGGTCTATGACCGGGACGGTCAGCTACTGACCGGATCCTACATGGATTACAGCCTGCCGCGCGCCGACGACGCGCCGATGTTCACCCATGCCTTCCATCCGGTGCCGGCGAAAACCAATGTGCTCGGCGCCAAGGGTTGCGGTGAGGCTGGCTGCGCCGGGGCATTGCCCTCGGTGATGAACGCGCTGGTCGATGCGCTCGGCGAGTACGGCGTTCGGCACATCGACATGCCGGCGACTCCGGAGCGCGTCTGGCAAACGATCCGCGACGCCCGGGGGGTGGCGAAATGACCGACGAGTTCTGGCGGCTCGACGCCACCGAGCTGGCAAGGCTGATCCGCCTCGGCCGCACCTCGAGCCGCGAGGCCACCCAGTCTTGCCTCTCACGTCTGCATGCCGTGAACCCGGCGATCAACGCCGTGGTGCGTATCCTGGAGGAGGAGGCGTTAGCTGCCGCCGCCGCAGCCGACGAGGCGCGGGGGCGGGCAGACGTGCTCGGCCCATTGCACGGTGTGCCGGTCACGACCAAGGTCAACACCGACCAGGCCGGCTGCCCGACCGATAACGGCGTCGTGGCCTTCCGCGACAACATCGCGACGCGCGATGCCCCGGTCGTCGCCAATCTCAAACGCGCGGGAGCGATCGTCATTGGCCGGACCAACACCCCGGCCTTCTCGATGCGCGCCTTTGCCGACAATGCGTTGCACGGGCGTACCTTGAACCCGCGCGACCCGGCATTGTCGGCGGGCGGGTCGAGCGGCGGTGCCGGAGCGGCCGTCGCCACCGGGATCGGACCGATCGCCCACGGCAACGACATCGGCGGCTCGGTCCGCATCCCGGCCATGTACAACGGCGTGGTCGGGCTGCGCGTCTCGCTCGGGCGGATCCCGGCTTACAACCCGAGCCAGCAGATTGCACGGGCGGTCGGCGCACAATTGATGTCGGTGCAGGGGCCCTTGACGCGCAGTGTGCGCGATGCCCGCCTCGCACTGGCGGCGATGGCGCAGGGCGATCCGCTCGACACGCGCTGGGCCGATGTGCCGCTCGCCGGCCCGGCCGCGCCGCGCCCGATCGGCGTGGCGCTAGTGCCTCACAACCCCGGCGGCTACACCCACTCGGCCCAGGCCGAGGCGGTGCGCGAGGCCGGCCGCCACCTTGCTGCCGCAGGCTATGCGGTCGACGAGGTCGATCCGCCCGATCTCGACGCGGTCATCGACACCTGGCACCGCATTGGCTCGACCGACGTGCTGGCTACACTGGCGCCGCAGATGGAAAAGTACGGCGATCCGGACGCACAAACCTCGATGCGGCTCTGGCGCGAGCTCGCCCCGCCAACGGATCTGGCGGGCGTGCTCGGGGCGCTGGCGCAGCGCGACCTGCTGCTGTGGCGCTGGCTCGAATTTATGCAGCGCTATCCGCTGGTGGTGATGCCGACGATGGGCGATCTGCCGCCGCCGCACAATCTCGACACGACCCGCGAGGGCGCCGCTCGGGTGCTGGACGCGTTGAGGGTCAGCTTGATCTCGCCGGTGCTGGGCATCCCAGCCCTCGCCGTGCCCGTCGGCATTCACGGGCCTTTGCGCCCGGGGGTCCAAATCCTGGCCCCGCGCTTCCGGGAAGATCTGTGCCTCGATGCCGGCGACGTCATCGAGGCGGCGGAAGGTGTCGTCAGCCCGATCGATCCGCTGACCTCCGCTGTCGCTTGATCAGCGCTGGGCGGCGGGCTGGAACGCCACCGGTTCGCGCGGCCGGTCGCCATCGAGCAATTCCGGCCGGTATTCGAAGTGCATCGTGTCGTAGTGCGACCACTTGCCGCCCCAGATAAAGCCGTGCCGTTCGAAGATCGCGACGATTTCGAGCGGTATCCGGTTGACGGGCGCGCCGTCAGTGACCACTGAGCCGTGCCAAAGCCAGTAATCGGCGTGCGCCGCGTTGATGTCGATCGCTGCACCCCAGGAATGCATGCTCGGCTCGCCGGTGTCGGCGACGGTCCGGCAGTTGTACGTGCCCGCCGGCGGATAGGCATATCGCTTGACCGCAGCGGGCAGAGCATCGAGCTCCTCGGAGACCGCGGCAAGGCGCTCGGCGACACCGTTGACCGCGCTGATTCGGATTGCGCGGCCCCAGCTGCGCGGCAGCCAGACTAAAGAGACGAGCCGCGGCGCAACCTCGCCCTGCCAGCAATCGCCGTACATCTTGTCGAAGAAGGCACGGTTGCGAATGCGCCCCGGGTCGTCATCCTGAGCAACGACCGCCGGCGTCAGGCCTGCAGGGTAGGGCAGGCGAAGCTGGTCGAGCAGCGATCCGTGACGGAGCATTTCGGCAAAGCTCTTGGTCGGCCGCCCATCGAAAAACGGCATGCGCGTGCCGTCCCGCCACATCAGATCCGTCGAATCGTAGCCCGCCAACAAATCGGGATAGGCCCGCACGAGAGCATCGAGCGCGTCCCGTTCCCCGGCGCCAGCCGGCCCCACTCGTCCCACCTGTACTATGGCCAGCAACGCCAGTGCGATCAGCCGGCGCAACGGACGTCGTCCGCAAAGGAAAAAGACACAAATTTGTCCCCGCCTCGATTTGATCGCTTAAATGGATCAAAATGACGCCGGACACAACGCTCGAGAAAGCCAGCCTAGATCGTGTCGCACGGTGGGGTAGGGGACGGCGATGAACAGGCGCGATTTTCTCAGACTGTCAGCCGGCACGACGTTATTGCCATTGAGCCCTGCCTCCTGGGCGGTGGCGTCCGAGGGAGGACCAAAGCGGTTGGTCGTCGTTATGCTGCGCGGCGCCATCGATGGGCTCAACGTTGTCGTGCCTTATGCCGAGCGGTCCTATTACGAAGTCCGTCCGACGATCGCGATCGGCGGTCCCGGAACCGATCTGGGAGCCCTGCCGCTCGACGACCGATTCGGGTTGCACCCGGCTCTCGACGAGCTGGCGCCGCTGTGGAACGACCGAAAGCTCGCCTTTGTCCATGCTGCGGGCTCGCCCGATTCGACCCGCTCGCATTTCGATGCGCAGCTCTTCATCGAGAACGGCACCCCGGGAGTCAGCACGACACGCGACGGTTGGATGAACCGTCTGCTTGCAGCACTCCCCGGCCCGCATGGGCCGACCGAAGCGGTCAGTGTCGGCCCGACCCTGCCGCAGATCCTGAGGGGCGCACTGCCGGTCGCCAACATCGCGCTCGGGCCCCAGGGGGCAAAGCCTACCGCGCTCGATCGGCCGGAGATCGCTCGCGCCTTCGATCGGCTCTATGCCGGGGGCGACCCCCTGAGTGTTTCCTATCGGGAGGCCCGGGAAGCCCGCGCCGAACTGCTCGGCGATCTGGCGGACGAAATGCGGCGGGCCGACAACGGGGCGCCGCCGCCCAGCGGTTTTCCGACGGAAGCCGCACAGCTCGCCCGTCTGATCCGTCGCGACCGGAACATCCGGCTCGCCTTTACCAGCCTTGGAGGCTGGGACACCCACGTCAACCAGGGCAAAGGCAAGGGCCAGCTCGCTAACCGTCTGAAGCCGTTGGGCGACGGGCTCGCCACGCTCGCCAAAGATCTCGGTGAAGACTGGGACGACACCGTCGTCGCAGTGGTCTCCGAGTTCGGCCGCACGGTTCACGAGAACGGCAATGGCGGCACCGATCACGGCCACGGCAATGTCGTCTGGGTGCTCGGCGGCAATGTGCGCGGCGGCCGGGTCTATGGCGACTGGCCGGGCCTCGCGAAGGCGCAGCTCTATCAGGGCCGCGATCTCGCGGTGACGACCGACTACCGCAGCGTGTTCGCCACAATCCTCGAGCGCCACCTCGGCATTGCCGACGATCAGCTGGCGCGAATCTTCCCTGATCTGCCGGCTGCGCGCTCTAACCTCGAGGATATGCTCGCGGCATAATCGAGCCAGGGCGGATCTAGCCCGCGAGGAGCTCCTCTATGGCCCGGTGGGCCTGGTCGATTGCAGTGTCGGTATAGGCCGCGGCCGCAGCGTCGGAATTGGCGATCGCGATCGGGCCAAAGCGGGCGCGCCCGATTTCGTGCGGTGCCTCGCCTTTCGGCCAATCGGGGTCGAACAACGGATTGTATTCGTAGGCGTATCCGTGCGGCCAGCGGTTGACCGTGATCGCGGTGATGTCGCGCGCCGGGTCGAAACCCCCTGGACCCAGCATGCGGCCGAGCTGGTCGCGGATCTTCTCTTCAAGGGTCGCAAAGCTGGTCGTGAGCAGGTCCGCGCGCCCCATCCGATGCTGGTCGCGCTCTGACATTCCGGGGAAACACGGTGTGCGCACCATCCGGATCACAATCGGCTCATCCAGCGACCGCGGCGAGCGGTAGGAGCCGATATCGGTCACCGGGTTGAGCCGCACGCTCGAATGATAGCTGCCCGGACAATGGATCGCCGAGACCCCCAATCGGTGAAACGCCTGCCAGTTCCGCAACGCCACATTCGTATAAACCAGCGGCACTTTGATCAGGTAGCGCAACGCCGTCTTCTGCCGCTCCGGCAATTGCGGACAGAGATACGGGATCATCGTGCTCCAGCAGGCGAGGACGCACTGCTTGGCGCGGGCAGTGTAAACCTGGTCCATCCGCGAATAGACCACCTCGGTAGCTGCAGGCCGATCGCCGCTGGCGCTGACCGAGAGTGCGGTGCTGCCGAGCCGGATCCGGATCGGGTGATCCGGCCGGTCGAGCCCGCTGTAGTCGATCCGCGCGGTGACGACGTCTTCGGCCGTGCTGCCGGGTACCGCTCGCGGGATCAGATTGCGCACGAGCAGCCGGGCGATGCTGGCGTTGCCGTCCGGAAAATGAAATTTGTACGAGCCGCCATCGGCATAGCCGGCTGCGGTGTAGCCCATATGCGGAGCCGAGCCGGGGTCGAGCATCAGACCCTGAAAACCGGGTAAGCCGAAAGGCCAGACGTCGAGCGCCGCGACCGCGTCGATCCCCACACCCCACTCGCCGTGCGTGCGGCTCTGGTAGAGGGTGATCACCGAGGGATCGACCTTGACGAAGTCGAGGAGATAGTCGCGATAGCTGATCCGCGACAGCCGCGCCTTCTTCTCGGCCGATGAGAGGCCCGGCAGATAGTCGATCGGTTCGGTTTCCAGACGCCGGACGTCGCGCCGTGCGGCCTCGCTCAAGGGTGCCTTTTCGAGAAATTCCGGCGACGAGGCCTTGCCTTTGACCAGGCGGTCGACGCCAAAGGTTTCCTTGTCGAAAAACACTCCGGAGCCGAGGCCGAGGGAGGGATAGAAACCCGGGTCCGCGTCTCGCGCCGAAAGCGCCACGGGGTCGACGCCGAGCGCGTTCAACAGCCCGGCGGCAACGGCGCTGTAGGGGCGCGGGCTGTCGATCCCGAGCGTCCCGCCATTGATCAGCTGGATCTTGCCGCCGAGCGTGAACTCGTTGCGCTTGGCGTGACCGCCAAAATCGTCGTGGTTGTCGAGGATCAGAATACAGGCGGCGGCACCCGCCCGGGCGCGGTAGAAATAGGCGGCGGCCAGCCCGCTGATCCCGCCGCCGACGACGATCAGGTCGTAGTTCTCGCCCGGCGCGATGGGCGGGGCTGCCGACTTCAGAAAGGTGCCGTCGCGCAATGCATGGGCGGCCTCGAAGCTGCCGGGATGGCTGCCCCGCATGCCCGCGAGCGCGGGAGGATAATAGCCGGGACTATCTTGCGGGGCCGGGGCGGCCCCTGCGCCGGCGAATGCCGGCGAGGACCCTGCAGCGAGCACCGCGGCGGCGACACCGTCGATAAAATCGCGCCGCGTGATTGGCTTGCCTATGCCGAGGCGGCGCAATCGTTCGAGGCGGCTTTCGACGTCAGTCACCAGCCCTCAGCCGCAGGTAAGGCCCCCCACCCTCCCTCTCCCCGCAAGCGGGGAGAGGGAGGGGGCCCGCGAAGCGGGAGGGTGAGGCGCGGCAGACGTGCAGTGTTTTCCCCGCGAGGGCGTAAGTCGCTATCGCTGCTGCACCGGCACCGGAATGCCGGGGATCTTCACATTGACCGAGCCTAGGTGATTGCGGCTGGTGAAATAGAGGGTCTTCCAGTCGGCGCCGCCAAAGGCCAGATTGGTCGTGGCGGGTGCGCCGTGGACGATGCGGCCGAGCTTTTTGCCCTTCGGGTCGACGATCCACAGCCCGCCCGCACCACCGCAATAGACATTGCCTTCGACATCGACCTTCATGCCGTCGGGGACCCCGGATTCGGCGCCGCGCAGATCGACAAAGACGCGATCGGTCTGCTTTGCCAGGGCGCCGTTGGGCAGCATGTCGAATGCGCGGATATGGCCGCGCCGCGAGTCGTTGATGTAGAGCACGCTCTCGTCAGGCGAAAAGGCGAGCCCGTTGGGCACGATGAAATCATCGATCAGCAGGGTCAGCTGGCCGAGGTCCGGGGTCACCCGATAGACCCCGGAAAATGTCAGATCCCATTGCTGTGCTGCTGCTGGGTGGGTCCACGGGTCGGTGAAGTAGATGCAGCCGTCGGATTTGACGACGACGTCGTTTGGGCGATTGAGCTGGCGGCCCTGAAAGCTGTTGGCGATGACGGTGATGCTGCCGTCGAGCTCCTGCCTGGTAACACGTCGAGTATCGTGCTCGCAGGCGACGAGCCGCCCCTGCAGGTCGCGGGTCAGGCCATTGGCGCGGTTGGTCGGCTCCAACAGCAACGACACACCTTTGCCGGGCTCATATTTCATGCGTCGGTTGTTGTGGATGTCACTGAACACCAGATGGCCGCCTTCGCGCCACCACAGTGGCCCCTCGGCCGGCCCCTGCGCGCCGCCAAAGCCGTCGGCCAGGTCGTGGATCGGCTCCGACTTGGAGACGATCCGGTCCAGCTCCGGAGCCAGTGACTCGATCCGCTTCGACGATTGCGACATGGCATTCCTCCTGATTTGGCCTCGTGGGCGTCGAGTGAGATTACCGCCGTTGGCGAGAGGCTGGCCGGCGCCACCTGCTCCTGCCACTCTGTGGCAGTATCCCCTTCAGGGAGAACAAAGCAATGCCGACACGCAACGTAGACGTCGTGATCCTCGGCGGTGGCAATGCCGGGATGGGGGTGACTGTGGCGACGCGGGAGGCGGGGCTCGAGGTCGTCATGTTGGAGCCGGATTTGATGGGCGGCACCTGCCCCAACCGCGGCTGCATGCCGAAAAAGGTGCTGGTTGCCGCCGCCCACGCGCTCGACGAGATCGAACGTGCCAAAACTCATTGCATTACCGTCGGCGAGCCGAGCCTCGACTGGGCGGCGTTGATCGACCGCGAAAAGGCGATGATCGCCGGCATCCCGGGGTCGCTCGCCGGTCTGATGACCAGACGCGGCGTCGAAGTGATCCGCGGCCGCGGTCGCTTTGCCGAGCCAAACGCTGTAGCGGTCGGAAGCGAAACGCTGGAGGCGAAGCACATCGTGATCGCCACCGGCTCGACGCCGCGCAAGCTGCCGTTTCCGGGTGCCGAATTGATGATCACCTCCGACGACGTGTTGAACGAACGCCGACTTCCGGCCAGCGTCGTGTTTGTCGGCGGCGGGGTCATCGCGCTCGAGTTCAGCCATGTCTATGCCCGAGCTGGGGCCGCGGTCACGATCCTCGAGGTGTTGCCGCGGCTGCTCGGCAACATGGATGCCGATGCGGTGGCGCAGTTGCACCGGGAGACCGAGCGGATTGGGGTCGCGATCCACACCGGCGTCGAGGTCAGGCGCATCGAGCGGGCCGGCGGCCTTCTTCGCGTGGCCTACGAAGAGGGCGGGTCGGAGCACACGATCGAGGCCGACCGCGTCGTCAACGGCGCCGGGCGGGTCGCCAATGTCGACGGCCTCGACCTCGCGGCCGGCGAGGTCGCAGCGGAACGCGGAAGAATCGCGCTCGATGCGCATTTGTGCTCGACCTCGAACCCG
>Ga0306921_10006805_pt1 | contig 11945 bp, 10 predicted proteins | sample sta12Cox44000080_FD_203760 | JGI IMG/M metagenome (GOLD analysis project Ga0306921, IMG submission 203760) | Lab enrichment of tropical soil microbial communities from Luquillo Experimental Forest, Puerto Rico - statoxic.12C.oxic.44.000.080 (v2)... | ecosystem: Environmental > Terrestrial >... | reverse complement strand
TCGAAGCGATGACCATCCGGGGGTTCAAGACCAAATTCCAGCTCTACACCGTCCCCGGGCAGGTCATTTACAACACCACCCGCCAGCTCGTTTTGCGCGGCGTGGACGGCATCGTGTTTGTAGCGGATTCGCAATTCGAAAAAATGTCGGAGAACGTCGAGAGCTTCCAGAACCTCACGGATAACCTCCAGTCACTGAAGCTCAACCTCCAGGAGATCCCTTACGTCCTGCAATACAACAAGCGCGATTTGCCCAACGTCGCGCCGATGGAGTACATGGAATTTCTGCTGAACAACCGAGAAGTGCAGGTGCCGTCGTTTACCGCCACGGCCCACCGGTGCGAAGGCGTGTTCGAAACGTTGAACATGATTACACGCCTGTTGCTGCATAAATTCATCAACCAAAGCGTTCCCCAGTACGCGTAACAATGGCTACTCTTCCTCAACTCACCGAGGAGGACATCCAAAAACTGGATGAAACCCTCCAGGAGTTCAATACTAGCGCCGACGCCAGTGTCTCGCTGATTATTGACAAAGGTGGTTTTCTCATCACCCACCATGGGGACGCGGGCGAATTTGACCTGACGACCATCGCAGCGCTGGCCTCGGGTGCCTTTATGGCCAACCAGACCATTGCCGGCCTGGTCAACGAACCGACCTTCAACAGCACCTACCAACAGGGTGAAAAATTCAGCCTGTTTGCCATCAACGTGGATGACCACTGCCTCCTGGTCGTGATTTTCAAATCCGAGACCGGCGTGGGCGTGGTCAAATACTACGCCGCCACAGCCATCAAACGCATCGCGCGCCAGCTCAAAATTGCCAAGAAACGCGCTCCCGACGAAGGGCTCGATCTTTCGATGCTCAATGTGGCCGATACCCAGTACTTTTTCCGTAAGAAGGAAAAAGAAAAGGAATCGGGTGGCAAGAAGCGCCCGTAATTCCGGTTTAACTCAGCCGACTGTGGCTGCCGTCGCAAAACGGCGCGTTCTTCGAGTGTTTACATCCGCACCACGCCACGGTTTTGGCTTCGGTAATGTCCGACTTCTTCGGCGTGAAACCGGTGCCCTTGTGTGAACCGTCACAAAACGGCTGGTTCTTTGACCGGCCGCAGGCGCACCACCAAAACGTGCCGGGTTCCATCGGCTGCACAAACGGAGATTTTTGGGCGATGACTGGTTCTGGCATAATGATCTTCCTTTCAATTCCCTAAGTAACGCAAGCATCGAGAAGACGCAACCTTCAAAACACATTTCGTGATTACTGCCCGGCGGCTTCCCGGCGGCGATATTCATCCAGGATCGCCGCCGTAGCCGAGGCTCCGCAACGGCTGGCGCCCAGATCGCGTACGCGAATCAACCCATCCAAATCGCGCACCCCGCCGGCGGCCTTGACCTGGACCTTCGGCGAGCACGCCGCCCGCATCAACTCCAAATCGTGCGCCGTGGCGCCCCGGTAATTGTAACCGCCGTCCGGCTGTTTGACGAAACCGAAACCGGTGGACGTTTTCACCCAATCGGCCTCCGCGCGCTCACAAATCCGGCAGAGCTTGCGCTTGAAATCGCCGCTGCTTAGACCGGCGCCGCCCTGGTCCAGATAATCATTCTCAAAGATAACCTTTACTTTGGCTCCCTGCCGGTGCGCCTCGTCACATACGGCTTTCACGTCGTGCTCGACGTAATCCCAATCGCCACCCAGCGCCTTGCCGATATTGATGACCATGTCAATTTCCACCGCGCCGTCCCGGCAGGCCAATTCGGTTTCGTAACGCTTGGACTCGGTGCAGGAATTGCCGTGCGGAAATCCAATGACACATCCGATGCGTACCTTGCTTCCGCCCAGCAACTCGGCGGCGCGTTTGACCGCATAGGGCTTGATACAAACCGACGCCACGCCATAGTTCACCGCGAGTTTGCAGCCTTCCTCCAGTTCCCGGTCCGTCAAAGTTGGATGCAGCAGCGAATGATCAATCATTCCGGCCAGTTCTTCGTAGGTGTATTTCACAGCGCCATCCTATTCCAATCCACTAAAAACGTAAATTACCGACGCACCTTTGGGGGGAAGTCCCGTGTTGCGGGGTCGCTTCCCCGATTTCAACCAATGTCAGGACATGACGGAGCAATGCCCTCCAGGAGGACTTCATGCTTCTCACTTCTGTTTTTCGGGCCTAATCTGCCTTGCGATTATGTCCATCACCTACCGCCAGTGGGGCACCGATTTGGACGCAAATGCGCGCCAGCAGATGGAGAATGCCTGCCAGTTGCCCGTCTCCGTTGCCGCCGCGCTCATGCCCGACGCCCACGTCGGCTACGGCCTGCCCATCGGCGGTGTACTCGCCACTGACAACGCCGTCATACCTTACGCCGTCGGAGTGGACATCGCCTGTCGCGTGAAGCTCACCGTGCTCGATCTGCCTGTGGACTGTTTGCGCCGGCGTGAGACCGATCTCATCCGCGCCATCGAAGCCGAAACACGTTTCGGCATCGGCGCGGAATTCAAGCATCGCCGCACGCACCCGGTCATGGATGAAGACTGGTCGGTCAGTCCCGTCACGCAACGTTTCCGCGACAAGGCGGCAGCGCAGCTTGGTACCAGTGGCAGTGGTAATCATTTCGTTGAATTCGGCGAATTGACCATGGAAAACAAACGACTCGGGTTGGAGCCGGGAACATATCTTGCCTTGCTGAGCCATAGCGGCAGTCGCGGGACCGGCGCGCAGGTCTGCGACCATTACAGTCGCATGGCCCGGGCGAAACATAAGGATTTACCGAAGGAATTGAGTTACCTCGCGTGGCTTGAGCTGGATTCCGACGACGGTCGGGAATATTGGGCGGCGATGGAGTTAATGGGCCACTATGCCTCTGCAAATCATCATCTTATCCACAAACACATCGCGCGGCATCTCGGCGCAGGCGTGTTGCTGGACGTCGAGAACCACCACAACTTCGCGTGGAAGGAGCGTCACGGTGAACGCGACCTCATCGTTCACCGCAAAGGCGCGACCCCGGCAGGCGCGGGTGTACTCGGTGTGATTCCCGGTTCAATGACCAGCCCGACGTTTCTCGCACGGGGCAAAGGCCAGCCGGAATCGCTTAATTCCGCTTCCCACGGCGCGGGCCGCGTCATGAGCCGGAACAAGGCCCGGGAAAGTTTCAACTGGAAGATGGTGAAACCGTATCTGGAGGAGCGCGGGGTGAAACTCATTTCTGCCGGGCTCGACGAGGTGCCGATGGTTTACAAAAACATCGAAGAAGTCATGGCCGCGCAGACCGACCTGGTCGAACCGCTGGCAAAATTCTTCCCGCGCCTCGTCAAGATGGCCCCCGCCGGCGAACGGGCGGAAGATTGAGACAGATGATCGAAAAGCGGCGGTGAGCATGGCACAGGCCAGACGCTTCGCGAAATTCGCCGACCTTCCCAGGAGATCAAACAGACAGACGCTCTGTTTAAATCATGAGTTTACCTGAGTAAAACTGACGTTGATGTGCTAGAGTGGCGATGAACCCAAAATAACGCCACCTGCCGCGTCGCGGCGGCGTGGTCAACTGGAAGGAGGCTGTATGATAAAAGCTAGAATGGCAAAAGAAGCCATCGTCCGGATCAGCAACCGGATTGGCGTGCTGGCCCAGGTCACCAAGAACCTCGCGGACATGGGCCTGAACATCGAGGCGGTCATCGCCACGGTGGAGGGCACCGACGCGGTCATTCGCATGGTGACCGGCGACCATCAACGGACGGTGGACGCGTTACGCGACCAGAAGCTGGCGGTGCAGGAAGCCAGGGTCGTGGCGGCCGAAGTGGAACACCGGCCCGGGCTATTGCGCGAGATCGCCGAGAAACTGGCCCGGCAAAACGTCGACCTGTCCTACCTTTACGCCACGGCCGCAGGGGAAAAATGTCTGGTCGTGTTTTCATCCACAAACAATGATTGGGCCGTGAAGGTGCTGAACGAATAGAGAGCTACGCAGCCGGTTAAAAAGCAGGAGACGACGTAAAGAGTCTCTAGTCAGCTTTGCAATTCGCAACAGTGAGACTCGTCACCTCGTCTCCTGCGCCCAAATTAGATTATTTGCCCTGATTGAACGCGGCGACGACCTCGTGAATCGCACGGGTATGGTCCGGGGTGCTGCCGCAACAGGAGCCGATGATATTGGCGCCTGCCGCCAGGACACCCGGCACGCCACCAGCCATGTCGGCGGCTGATTGTTTGTAAACGGCCTTTCCCTTCTCCAGCACCGGCAGACCGGCATTGGGCTGCACCATGACCGGCAACTGGCAGTGTTCCCGATAGATGGCCGCGACTTTTGCCGCGCCGGGCATGTCCATGCCGGTCCCACAATTCAGGGCCACGACATTCGCGCCGCGTTCCTCGATAAACTCCGCGGCTTGTTCCGGGTGCACGCCCATCATCGTGACGTAAAACGTCTTGTCCTGCGATAAATCGTAGGCCAGTGAGGCAATGATACATGGCGCGCCCGCGGCCTTGGCGGCATCAATGGCAATGCCGATTTCGTCGAGCGAAGTCTGGGTCTCGATGATGATGGCATCCGCGCCGGCTTCAACCAGTGCCCGGGCCTGTTCCTCATACGCGGCCCGCGCCTCCTCCTGCGGCAGGTCTCCGTACGGTTCCAGGATCGCACCGAGCGGACCGAGGTCACCCAGCACAAAACCTTCGCGTTCGCGGAACGCTTCGCGCGCGATGCGGACACCGGCCTGATTGATGGCGCGCAAATCATCGGCATGGCCATGTCGCTTCAACATGATGCGGCTGCCGCCAAACGTGTTGGTGATCAAACAATCCGTTCCCGCTTCCGCGTAACAACGTTGGATGCCGAGCACACGGTCCGGGTGGGACAGATTCCAGTATTCGCCGCAACCGCCTTGTTCCAGACCCGCGAGCATAAGTTGTGTGCCCATCGCCCCGTCGCAAACCAGCCGGCGTTCACGCAGGGTTTCTTGCAATGATTTTTTCATCTGGGACATGAGTTTATGGCCTGGCCGGTTCGATTTCGAGATAATCAACACAGGCACGCTCACCGTCATCGGCCACGGCGTCAATTTTAATTTCGTCGCCGGTGCGCAGCGCCACGCCGTGGGCGGTATGCCTCGTGGAGGTGTGGCCATTCGGTAATGACTTGACGTTGCGCGACGGCAACATGTCGTTCGCGAGCCACTGGTCCACCTTCTCCCCGGCCACCAGCAGCGTGAACTGCGACACGCCATTGGTCTGATCGTAATATTGGACGGCGAGATCGTACCAGCCGGGTTTGCCGGTGTAATTGAAGCTGGCCGAACCGTGATTGTCGGCACTGACCACCTGGATTGCCCTGCCGCACGAGGCTGTCTCCCACGGTTTTACGTCAAAAACCGCGCAGCCATCCAATTTCATGGACTCGGCTTCAATGCGGTCAGGGTCGTTGCCCACCCGACCAGATTTGTCCGGAATACCGGACATTTTAAAAAACCACTGGCAGACGGCATCACGCCATTCCGTTGCGTGGCCGACCTGATATTCCAGGAGCGCCAGCGTCTGGTTGTATCGTTGTTCATCAATCTTGCCCTGAAGCGACTGCCATTGTTGGACGAACTTCCGCACCTGTTCCACGCCGGCGTAATGCGTGTCATAGACGTGCTGCACCACGGTTTTGCCGGAATGCAAAGTATAATTGTAGGGCACATGATGGAAAAAAAGGAGTAGTTCATCGGGGCACGTTTTCAACGATTCGAACGTGTCAGAAACGGGCGGATGATATTGCGCGGTGTAGCCGGTGCCGGTGGCCGCCGTGCGGTTCATGCCGATGCCGTTGGTGTCGGCGCGAATCCACTGGCCCCAGCCATTGCGTTCGGCGGATTCGATGCCGGGGCCGTAGTGGACTTCAATAATGTCCGTTAAGCCGCCCACGCCCAACGGTCCGGTGTAATCCTCGTAAGCGGGCCACGATTCCAACTGCATATCGCATATCGTTTTGACGACCTTTGGATCGGGACCAAAGGTCAGTTTCGTCCATTCCTCTGCAATTTCTCCGCTGCTCAAATCCGGGTTCCACGCAAGGCGCCCGAAGCCGTAGAGATTCGCCAAGGCCAGCGGATGCGCCAGCCAGTTGGTATCGAGACCCACGTTGGCCACGCCGGCGAAACCGCCCAGCGGATTATGAAACACCTTTCCGGCGGCCAGCGCCTTGACCGGCGTGTTCGGTCCTTTGGCATGCAGGTCGAAATCAAACGTCTCCTTCCACATCGGCACTTCAAAGCACAGATGTCGTTGCTGGCCCAGATATTCCTGGGTGATTTGGACTTCGAGGGCCATGGCCGTTTTTTCCAGGCCGCCGAACAACGGCGAGGCCGGCTCGCGCACCTGAAAATCAATCGGGCCGTTTTTGATTTGCACGAGGGCGTTGCTGTCGAACTGGCCGTCGAGATGGTGAAAATTATCGTATGCAGCCCTGGCACGGTCGAGCTTCAGGTTACGCCAGTCGGCGTGATGATTGTAAACAAAGCCGCGGTAGAACACGATGCCGCCGTGGGCCTTAAGCGGGCGGGCGACCACGTTCGCGGCGTCAGCGTGCGTCCGGCCGTAGGCCGATGGGCCGAGTTCGCCTTCGGAATCCGCCTTCATGATAAACCCGCCGAAATCAGGAATCGCAGCGTAAATTTCATCAACTTTTTTGTTCCAGAAATCAATGACCCGCGGGTCCAGCGGATCAAAAGTATCGAGCCCGCCAAGACTTTTCGGACTGCCAAAATTGATGCAGACAAACAGTTTTACGCCCCAGGGACGGAACGCCGCCGCCACCCGGGCGAGTTCCGGGATGTGCTCGTTGTCGATGGCATGCGGGTCCGCGTTGACGTTGTTGATGGAGCAGCCGTCGATACCGAGCGACGCGAGCAGGCGCGCGTAATCACCGACACGCGTCAGGTCGGGAACGATATGACCGTTGGCCCAGAAGATGGATCCTCCGGCGTAACCGCGCTCAATCGTGCCATTCAGGTTGTCCCACTGATTGATGACCCGGACGGGCGCATAAGGATTTTCTTCATCATCGAGCCCGGCAACGGATTCATAGAGGGCGATTTTTCGCAGCAAAGTGAATGTCCCATAAAGCACACCGCGATTGTTCAACGCGGTAACCACCAGAATCCGGTGGCCGCCAACCGAAATCGTTTTCAGATAAAATCCGTCCGGTATCAAATCCGTCGGAGCGGCAAAGGTTGGCACCATCTTTTTCACCTCGTCAATCGTACCGAGTAGAATGGCGTCTTCAGCCGGCAACGTGGTTTCGATCCTCTCGGTCCGGTTCAACAAACCGTGCACACCGCGAATCAGTTCCGCCTGCGCCGATTCTTCCACGTCGGAATGACCCGGGGTGACCACCCCGGCCGGCAGCGTTTTTTCATAATTTTTCCTGACTGAAACGTCGTCAATTGCCGTGTACCGGAGCCAGCCTTCGTAGCCGGTTTCCGCGCGCGTTGGGGTCACAAAGACCAGAATCGATGACAAAGCTGGAAAGAAGATGGCGGCCCGTGACAATTTCATGGTGTTTCGGATTGTGCGGCCACGAAGGTAGGGCAGACGCTCCATCGCGCAAGCTGAAAGCGATGGCTTTCGGGCATAAACACAGGCATATTGTGCGGGTATCCGGAAGCGTATATCATGTTCCCTTTGGGTCGCCCGGAACCAACAAACCATGAGCGTTGAGCTGCATTTCAACAACCAGCGGCGTGAGGTCACGCCGGGGATTTCGTTGTTCGATTATGCCGAGTCGATGGGCATTAATGTCCCGACGTCCTGTCGCAAGAATGGCAAATGCAAGGAATGCGTGGTGGAAGTCACCGAGGGTATGGACTGTTTGTCCGAACGGTTGCCGGCGGAGAAGCACCTGAAAGGTAATTTCCGATTGTCCTGTTCCTGTTGTGTCGTCAAGGACACCGGCGTTGTGCGCTGCCACACGATGCGGCGCGGCGAGATGCGCATCGAACGCCATGCGCTGCAGCTCCCGACCAGCGCGCAAAAGTTGAAGCCTGACCCGGCGGTGACGCGCAACGGCGACCGGGTTTTGCTGGACGGCCGGGAAATCGCGCGTTCCACCGCCCCCATTCACGGCCTGGCCATGGATCTGGGCACCACCACGGTCGTGCTCCGGCTCCTGAACCTGGAAACCGGCGAGGTCGTCGCCGATGCCTCCTTTGAAAACCCCCAGCGATTCGGCGGCTCGGATGTCATGGCGCGGATCCACTACGATACCGGGGACGGCAGCCACCTGTTGCAACGGACACTGGCCGGTTATCTCACTCATGCCATCGAGGAATTCCGGGTGGACCCGCAAACAATTTACGAAATGGTCGTGGCGGGAAATTCCACCATGCGCGACCTGTTTTTCCGCCTGAACGTTTATTCCATCGGGCAAAGCCCCTACCGTTCCATCACCGAACTGGAAATGGCCGAGGGCAAACGGACAACCACCAGCCTGATCGAATCTGCCAAAAGACTGCTGTTGCCGCTGCATCCGAAAGCGAGGGTTTACGGCCTCCCGATCATCAGCGGGCATGTGGGCGCCGATGCGGCCGCGTGCATGTTGGCGGTGGATTTGGCCAATGAAGAACGCCTTGTGGCCGTCATGGACATCGGCACCAACACGGAGCTGATTCTAGGCAATAAAAACAAAATCCTCGCGGCGTCGTGCCCGGCCGGCCCTGCGTTCGAAGGCGGAAAAATTTCCTGCGGCATGCCGGGCCTGCCGGGCGCAATTGAGAAAGTGGAAATCGCCGAAGACGGGTCGGTGCGCGTCGGCGTCATTGGTGATATTCCGCCGGAAGGCATTTGTGGTTCCGGCCTGGTGGACCTGTTAAGCGAATTATTGCGGACCAATCGCATCAATACGCTCGGCCGGTTCGAACACGGCGAAGACAGGTTTGTGCTGGATGCAAAGAGTGATTCGCCGGTTTATTTCACCGAAAGCGACATCAACGAACTGGCGCAGGCCAAGGGCGCGAACGTTGCCGGCCTGCACGTCATTTTTCACGACTACGGGATCCGGTTTGACGAGGTGGACGTCTTTTATCTGGCCGGCGGCTTTGGCCGCCACTTGAACGTGGAGTCCTCCAAACGCATCGGTCTGATTCCGAAGCTCGACAGTTCAAAAATCCTGCAGGTGGGCAACGCTTCGATTGAAGGCGCCTGTCTGGCACTGTTGTCCCGCACGAAACGCCTGGAACTGGAAAATCTTGTCAGGAAGGCGGTTCATTGCCGGCTCGAAGCGCATCCGGACTTTTTTGATTTCTTCGTCGAAGGTTGCCAGTTCAATCCCGTCGAACCCCCGCGCACGCTGCAATCCGTTTCCTGACATGCTCGAACTGGTTGAATCAAATCCGAAGGTGAACGTCCAGGAACCTGAGTACCAGCGGCTGCTGGGATTTCCGAAAAATTATTCGATGCGCGGCCGCATGCGCGAGCTCGCGGACGCCGCGCGCCAGTGGTATGCCCAAAACGGGCGGCCCTGGTTTTACGCACGGCAAATCGGCACGCCGGAACTGGCGGAGGGAAAACTGCGAATCGCCGGAACGGAATTTTCCTCCAAACAACTTCATGATCAATTCGTCGAGGCCCGGGCGGACAGTGCCGTGCTGGTGGCGGTCAGCGCCGGCCCGGAATGCGAGGAACACGCGCACCGACTGTGGCAGGAGTCGAAGCCGGACGAGTATTTTTTCCTGGAAATGTTTGGCTCGGCGGTCGTCGAACACCTGGTCACCGTCGCCAGCGGCCACATTTGCGGCTGGGCGGACCGGCAGGGCGCAGCGGCCCTGCCGCATTACAGCCCGGGTTATTCAGGCTGGGACGTTTCGGACCAGGTCAAATTGTGGGATTTACTCCGGCAAAACAGCGCCGCTCATCTCAGCGGCAGGCTCGAGGTGCTGGAGACCGGAATGCTCCAGCCTAAAAAATCATTGCTGGCCGTCTTTGGCATCACAGGCCATCTGGAGAAGGCCCGGAGCCTCGCGAGATTGGTCCCGTGCGAGACGTGTTCGCTCTCCCATTGCCAATATCGCCGTGCGCCGTACCAGCACGCACCACCGCAAATCGAGGACGTACGCGCCCTGTTGTCGCACGCCATTGAAAATCTCGACGGACAAAATCGGGTCTCCGTGCTGAACGCCGGCGCCAAATACACCATCAATCCGCGCGCACTGGAAAAATGGTCCCGGGAACGGCTGAAGCTGAAGATCGCGCGCGATGGCACGGTGACAGCCGGTTTCCGCTACGAAGGCACCACCTGCTCAAACATGGGCCGGGCGCTGGAATTCGAGTATCGTGTCAAACTGGCCCCGCCGGCGGATCAGTATCGCATACTCGAAATGCATTGCGCGCCGGCACCGGACGACACCGGCCATCAGTTTCAGTGCGAGTATTTGAACGACGCCGAAGCGCTTATGCGCAACATCGCCGGCGAAAAGCCGCTGCTCGGCCGGCCGTTGAACGAAGTTCTGACTTGGAAACGCGAATACAATCCCTCCGGCTGTTTCTGCGATTTGCCGCGGCGCGAGCACAAGTGGGGCCTGGTTCTGGAGGTAATCCACTTCGCCCTGGCACAACACCAAAAAGAGCCTTAGTGCCGCCCAAATCCTGCTTGAGGGCGTGCAACCACCATTGCCCGTCACGTCCCGAAACTATTCCTCCCACAATTGTCGGATGGACAATCCGTGGCAAATCCGGAATACTCTGTTTTTCGTCATGACCAAGCTTTGCGACATCAACACCGCCGCCAAAGAAAAACTTCCGCCGGCGTTCACCGACAAATCGGGCATCGGCGTGCATTACATGGACGCGTTCATCAAACCGATGAACACGAAACTGCCCGACGGCACGCGTGTCGGTTGCAAGCGCAAAGGGCTGAAACTTACGCTCACGGTCGGCACGAAAAAGGGCGAAGGCCTGATGCGGCGACTTACGGTCAGCAAGGACCCGATTGTGATGTTGAACGCCGCACTCCAGGAAGCGGCGAAAGCGGCCGGCGTGGAATTGAAAATGACCGACACGGAAATTCTGATTGGCGCGTAATTGACACCGGGACCGGTTCCGGAATACTACGGTCGTGCCCAAATCCCGTCGCAATCTTCTGGAAAGTTTGATTTTCATCCTCCGCCCTATTCAATTCTTCACTCCGGTCGTTTTACTCGTTGTCAACCAGGGACTAGCGGCGGCATCGGACTCGCCGCGTCAACGAATATCCCTCGATGACAACTGGCGGTTTACCCAGGGCGGTCCGACCAACTGCATGGTGAGCCTCCTTTACGACACCCGACGGACCCAATCGGTACGCCGCTTCGCCGCCGAAGCCGACGGCAACTCCGCTCTCAACCAGTCGGTCGCAACGAACGAATCCACGAACGCTGCCGCGGTCATCAAGCAATGGATCCTCCCAACCGCGAACGAATTTATTAAGGACCCCTCGCATCGATTTGTCAGGCCGGCAGGAAATTTGGGCGACGGCGTCGCTTACGTGCAGCCGGATTTCGATGACAGTTCATGGCAACCGGTAAATTTGCCGCATGATTGGGCCATCACCAGACCATTCACGACCCGGGGCGGCGGCGGAATGGGACGTCTGCCCAGCGCTGGCGTGGGCTGGTATCGAAAGAAATTGGATATTCCGGCAACCGATGTCGGAAAATCCATTTTCCTGGATGTCGATGGTGCCATGTCTTACACAACGGTTTGGTTGAATGGCCAAATCGTTGGCGGCTGGCCTTATGGTTACGCTTCATGGCGGGTGGATTTGACGCCTTATGCAAAACCCGGCGGAAAAAACGAACTCGCCATCCGGTTGGATAACCCGCCGGATTCGTCGCGCTGGTATCCCGGGGGGGGCATTTGTCGCCATGTCTGGCTGGTAAAAACGGCGCCCGTGCACGTAGGTCACTGGGGAACTTATCTGACCACACCCTCCGTTT
>Ga0306921_10006804_pt1 | contig 11945 bp, 10 predicted proteins | sample sta12Cox44000080_FD_203760 | JGI IMG/M metagenome (GOLD analysis project Ga0306921, IMG submission 203760) | Lab enrichment of tropical soil microbial communities from Luquillo Experimental Forest, Puerto Rico - statoxic.12C.oxic.44.000.080 (v2)... | ecosystem: Environmental > Terrestrial >... | reverse complement strand
TTGGTTGAGGCACTGGTTGAGCTAGAGCGCGTGACCAACCTTCGCATCCCCGCCGCAAAAGTCGCCCCCACCGACATGGATACCGTGGAAAAAATGTTTGAGACCGCAGTCAAATTCGGAAAGCCACGTAAATAGTCGAGCCATCCCCGCTAAGTGTGGCGTAGAAAAGCCTCCTTAGAAAAGTCGATACAACATCGGGGCGACTTTGGCTTGTTCTGGATGCAAAGCGAAGAAACCGTAGAGTGACAAAACAATCGCCAGTGGAGCGACCCATACCCAACGGTCTTGGAGAAGGAAGCTCCAGCCCGCTGTCCCTTGTAGATGAGATCCGCTCAACTCCTCCTGCTCTGCCATGCTCGTAAGAAGTCGCGCGATCCCGACCACCACGAAATATCCGATGCCCGCCGCCGCTGCCAGCAGGTAAAGGCTCTTCGGTAAAAGGCGGGACGAATAGGTGCTTGGCGAGAACACAGCCTCCAACATGGCAGAGGCCTGTGCCAGATCCGCGCTGCGAAAAAGTATCCAACCCAGCGAAACCGCAATGTACGTGAAGCCCCACGCCACTGGCGTTGCAACGTATTCGGGTACGGCGATGCTGGTGCGCATGCGCAACTGCTGCCACTGCCGGTGAATCACTAGCAGTAGCCCCTGATAAGCTCCCCACAACAAAAACGTCCAGCTCGCTTTGTGCCACAGACCGAAGACCACCATCGACAGAAACAATGTGAAAAGGCGCCACGCCGCCTCGCGCCGCAACATCACCAACGGGAGAAACAGGTAGTCCCGGATCCAGAACGACAGCGACATGTGCCAACGTGTCCAGAAGGCGGATGGACTCAGCGCCAAATAGGGCGTCTGGAAGTTCTCCGGGAGTCGAAAGCCCATGACTTGAGCGGCCCCGATCACCACATGGGAGTATCCGGCGAAGTCGAAGAACAGTTCGAATCCGTAGCCGAGGATGAGGCACCAGACATCAAGCCCGCTCCATCGTGAGGGAGTCATGGCAAACCCCGCGTCCAGCCCGTGTCCAGAGACTCCTTGGCCCAGCACCCGCGCCAGCGCCATCATAAAGACGCCGGTGAAAATCCGCTGCATGCCGGTACCCACATCTTGAAGCGAGGAGAAAGCGGTACTGCGAAATTGCGGCAACAACTCCCGCAGGCGGCAGATCGGCCCGGCAAAAACCGTCGGCCAGAAAGCCATGAACAGGCAGAATTCGAGCAACGTCGGATCCAGTTCCTGCTCGCGATAAACGTCGAACAGATACCCGAGCGCTTCAAATGTCCAAAAGGAAATACCGAGCGGCAGTACGATACTTCGAAACAGCTCAAGTACACCGGACTTATCTGGCATGCTCGCGGCGAGTGGCGGCAAGTACTTGAAAGTCGCGAGTAGGAGCAAGTTGAAAGCGATTCCAATCCACAACCGCCCCACAGTCGGGCGCTGTTGTAGATACCTGCCCAATGCAAAGTTCACCACCGAGCTGAGGATAAGCAGTCCAAGGAACCGTGGCCCCCAGCTGGCATAAAAGAGATAGCTGGCCATCAGGAGCAGGATCTGTCGAGGTTTCGGGGCCCGCACCAGCTGTAGAAGAATCCACAGAACTGCGAAGCCCAAAGCGTAAGCAGTGACGCGAGTCAGCATGGGGGAGACTTCACTCCGTCGGCCAGGAACCACAAGACCGGATTTCGACCTGTAAGGAAATCTAGGTCAGAACGACAGCGAAAAGATGCCAGTTACGTGACGCGACGCCGTAGCGCTAGCCGCGAGTCGGCTCAGCGCCCGCCAGCGCGGCGAATAATTCATCCCGCAAGAAAGGTCCGCCTGCGATCAATCCCGACAGCAGTGGGTTGCGATTGTTGGCTCTGAATTCACTGTTGTCCAAAGTCCTGACAAAGCCGCCCGAGCCTAGTACTAGCGCCGCGCCGGCAACCACGTCCCACTCGTTCTTGGGCGTGAGGGTGAAGGTCAAGTCTGCCAGACCGGCCGAGACCCGCGCGAGTTTGTACGCCACCGACCCCATTGGGCGAAACTGAAAAGCAGCGCTCTCAAACTGCTTCCACTCACCGCGCTTCACCTCGCTTCGGCTGGCCAGAACCAGCGAGCCTTCCAGCGCACGGCGCTGGCTCGGGTGTGCGACCTCGCCGTTATAGGTAACACCGCAATCGATCGCACCAATGAACGTCTCGTCGGTTGCCGGATTGCAGATTCCGCCAGCGACCGGACGGCCATTTTCGACGAACCCGATCGAAACGCAAAACTCCGGAATCCCTTGCACAAATTCCCGCGTCCCGTCCAGCGGATCCACCACCCACACTCGTGATTTGTCCAGACGCGCTGCGTCGTCGGCGCATTCTTCCGAAAGCCAGCCTTCGCCGTCCCGCAGTAAATTCTGGCGCAACACAGCGTCGAGCGCCCGGTCGGCCTCGGTAACGGGATCGTGGCCAATCTTGTACTCGGTTTCAATCTGCCCCGGGGTGAAGCGCGCGAAGACCTCGCGCGCCGCAGAAATCGCGGATTCGATTCGTTGCAGAATGTCAGCGTAAGAACTCGATTGCATGATTTTCCTTTTAAGAGATCCACAGCATGCGAGCGCCGGTCACGAGAAGGATTGTGCAGAGAATGCGCCGCAGCCACAACATCGGCACACGCGTACTGAGTTGCGAGCCGAGCAGTCCTCCCGGGATCGACCCAATTAGCAGCCATCCAACCAGCGACGTGTCCACATTCCCGAGGCGAAAGTGCAAGAAGCTGGTGACCCCGGTCAAAATGACGGCGTGTACGATGTCAGTCCCCACCATCACCTTCGGAGGATAGCTGTAGAACAGCAACAGCAGCATCATCACGATGCTGCCGGACCCGACCGACGTCATGCCCACCAAAAAGCCCGCCACCAACCCGATCACAACCATTCCCGCAAAAGTCTTGGCCGTTGGGGGCCGGTTGGTGATGCGGTCTTCAATCTTTCGCTGCATCAACAGGAGCGTGGGAATTACGATGAGAAGAACGCCCACCGCGGTCTTGATGAAATCGTTGACCCCCGCTCCATGTACGCGTCGAAGTTCTGCCAGCAGGGAAACTCCCAGATATGAGCCGGGTGCGCTTCCCGCTGCCAGAGCCAATACCACTTTGCGGCGCACCGTTCCCTTACGCAGGTGAACCCAACTGGAGCCGATCTTGGTGATGAAGTTGAACGCCGCATCGGAGCCGACGGCTATGATCGCGGGCACGCCCAGACCGAAGATCAGGATGGGGAGCAGTAGTACACCGCCCCCCAATCCCGTCATACCGATCAGGACGCCGACCGCAAAGCCGATGAGGATCTTGATGGTGATCAGGTTCATAACGCGAAAGGCTAGTCGCCCTCCGAATTCACCCCGATGAATCCCTTCTGTTCGAGATGAAGCAGGATCTGCTGAGCGGCCTCTTCGGCAGTGGTTTCCGCCGTGTCGATCACCACATCCGCATCCGTGGGCACTTCGTACGGATCCGATATACCGGTGAATTCCTTGATGATACCGGCTCGCGCCTTTGCGTACAGCCCCTTGCGATCGCGTTGCTCACAAGTTTCCACCGAAGTTGCGATATGCACCAGGATGAACCCACCGTAGGGCTCGATCATCTGCCGCACCTGTTTACGAATGCTGTCATACGGGGCGATCGGCGCGCAAACCGCAATGCCGCCATTCTTGGTGATCTCCGAAGCGACATACCCGATGCGACGGATGTTGATGTCGCGATGCTCCTTCGAAAACCCAAGTTCCGACGAGAGATGCTTCCGAACCAGGTCGCCGTCGAGGATCGTGACCGGCCGGCCTCCGGCTTCCAGGAACTTCGTCATCAGCACGTTCGCAATGGTCGATTTTCCCGAACCCGACAGCCCGGTGAAGAAGACCGTCAATCCCTGACGGTGCCGAGGCGGAAAGCTCTTGCGCAATTCGTGGACGACTTCTGGATACGTGAACCATCCAGGAATCTCGCGACCCTCGTTTAAGCGCTGACGAAGTTCGGTTCCCGAAATGTTTAGCACTCTGGCGCCCTTCGGCACGTCTCCGTCGGGTACGTAACGGTCTTCGTCCGCGAGATACACCATCATGTTGAACGGGACCATCGTGACGCCGATCTCTGTTTCGTGCTTCTTGAACAACTCCTGCGCCTGGTACGGGCCATAGAACGGTTTGCCGTCGGCGTCGTTGCCCGGCCCGGCGTGATCGCGGCCCACTATGAAGTGCGTCACCCCGTGGTTCTTCCGGATCAGAGCATGCCAGATCGCTTCGCGCGGACCGCCCATGCGCATCGCGAGCGGCAGCAGAGCGAGCTTCACGGTGCCTTGTGGATATTTCGACAACAGCAACTGGTAGCAACGCACCCGGGTGAAATAGTCCACATCTCCGGGCTTGGTCATGCCCACGGAAGGATGGAGCAACAAGTTGGCTTCAACCTGCTTCGCTGCTCGCAGCGTCAGCTCCTGGTGAGCACGGTGAATCGGATTGCGGGTCTGGAATGCGACTACCCGGCGCCAGCCAAGGCGGGCGAATTCGGTGCGCAGTTCGGCCGGAGTCAAACGAAGATTCTTGAAGTCGTAGTGCGATGGCGGCTGCATGCCTTCCAGCGTGCCACCCACATACCAAGGGTTGGATTTATTCAACAGGTAATCCACGCCGGGATGCACTTTGCTGGTGCTACCGAAAACCTGCTGGGCCTCCGCATTGCGATCCGGCTGCCATACATCTTCAACATGCAGCACCGCCAGCATCACTCCTTCGCCATCGCGGAGAGCCACCTTGCTGGAGCCGGGCTTCAGAGGCTTGGCAAAATCTTCGGTGACGTCGAGTGTAATCGGCATGGGCCAGATCAGCCCGCTCGCCAGCTTCATGGACTGACACACGCCTTCATATTCTTTGCGATTCAGGAAACCCTTCAGAGGCGAAAAGCCCCCGCTCAGAAGCAGTTCCACATCGCAAACCTGACGGGCTGTAAGGTCCCAGGACGGCCACTCTTTGGAGTGAGATTTGATTTCAGTAGCTCGGTCGGATCCGACCATGAGGTTAATGAGTTCGTCGCCGTGGGGCGAGATCAAGTGGCTAGGGACGGATGCGTTCAAGATATTCAAGCCTCCAGGGTTTACTAGAATTAGTGCAGAACTCAATCAGACGTAGCTTCGATTAAAGGCGCATCTTCTTGCATTCACCGGATTTACGTCCGGGCAACCCTACCCTGTGAGCAATTTATCTTCCCTTGTCGCTAAGGCAAGGTCAGCAACCCGATGAAGAAGATAGCCTACGCAATCCGCTCTGGAAGTTCGTGGAACAGATGCCCTTTTGCAAGTGCAACTGTTTGCACCTTCACCAGATATTTTCCACCACCGGGCGGGCCTCGCTGGCTGCGCGCGCGGTCACGCTAAGTCATTTCGCTCTTTACCCTCTCATAGGTCGATGAATGAGCCGTGAATTCTGGGTAAGGACATTCCAGCCGAAACCTCCGCCTGTTACGCTAATGCCCAGGGATGAGGATAGCCAGTGGGGGCAGAAGCTGATCTGCGCCCGAAGCTTTCAGAGTTTGCGAGTTGATGCCCAACGATCGGGAATACGCCTAAGGTGGATGCCTAAGGGTGACGGTTGCAACGGTCAAACGAAAACGCCCACAGGGGTCGGATGGCGATGCAGGATAATGTTCTGTTGCTTTTGCACGGAGCGCGCGAAGCTGCTTTTTTGCCGCGAGGATTCGCGACCAGTCCAACGGGTCAGGTTTTGGATATGACGATCGACATCCAGGAGTGGAGCGGCGGATCATCCAATCACGCGCCACTTTTTGTGCTACTCGAGAATCAAGTAAGGGTTTGGTATCGAGACCTCGCATGCGAAGCGCCTGACCTGCCCGCTCTCTATGAAATACTTTCTCCCGACGAGCGCGAGCGAGCTGAGCGATTTCGAATCCCGAAGGCAAAGTACGAGTTTGTTCTTACGCGCGGTACGCTGCGCTTGCTTCTTGGATCTGCTCTACGCCAACATCCTGGTGCCGTTCGTTTCGAGTACTCCGAGCACGGAAAACCTGCGCTCAAAGCGTCGGAACGGTCAGATCTCCGCTTCAGTGTCTCGCACGCGGAAGGGATGGCGCTGTTTGCGTTCGCCCGGAATCGGGAGGTCGGCGTCGACATAGAATTGGTCGAGAGGAGTGGGGACCTGAACGCAATCGCCCAGCGCTTTTTCTCGGCACGCGAGCAGGAGACCCTGCGTGAATTGTCTGGATCCGACTCGCGGGAGGCTTTCTTCCGTTGCTGGACGCGGAAGGAGGCATATCTCAAGGCGCGTGGCAAAGGGCTCTCGATTCCCTTGGATCAATTTGATGTCTCGATCCTTAAGGACGAGCCCGCTGAACTGCTGGCCACTCGTCCCGATCCGGCGGAAGCCGCGCGCTGGAGTCTGCACGAGCTTACCATCCGGCCCGGCTATGTGGCCGCCTTGGCGCTTGCCGTAGATGCGGATTTTCTTCGTCAAGAGCGTCCGCGGTCTCCTCAAGCAGCAGCGGAAACACGAAGGGTTTGATAGGCTTGCGCGATTCCACCTCAGATCCTGTATCGATGGGCACTCACAATACACTGCGGACAGAGCCAGAGCAGGGTGATCCTGTCCTGGTCAGCGTTGTCATCCCCGCTTACAACGCGGCGTGCTGCATCGCAGCCACCCTCCGTTCCGTCCTCACCCAGACGATCCGAGAGTTGGAAGTGATCGTAGTGAACGATGGGTCGCCCGATACCCCGGCTCTCGAAGAAGCGCTTGAGCCGTTTCGTAACAAGATGCGTTATCTGAAACAGGAGAATCGTGGTCCGAGCGCTGCCCGCAACGCAGCGATCCGCTTGGCGCGCGGGAAATATATCGCGTTCCTCGACAGCGATGATGTTTGGTTGCCCAACCATCTCGCCCGGCAGGTAAGTCTCTTGGAAGGCCCGCCCCAACTGGGTCTGGTCTATGCGAATGCTTTCCACGTGGTGAATGAGCGCCCTATCGGAGTTGCCTTCGACAGCGTTCCGCAAGCCGACGAAGTCACGTTCGAGGCGTTGCTTGCGGAACACTGCACGGTTAATACCTCGTCCACTGTGGCCTCGCGTGAAGCCTTGCTCGCGGCCGGTCTGTTTGACGAGAGTATGAACCGTTGTGAGGACTTCGATTTGTGGTTGCGCATGGCAAAGGCGGGTGTGCGCATGGCTTATCGGCGCGATGTGCAAATATGCCATCGCCTCAGTCATGGCTTGGCCGCGAATCAGGAGCTGATGAAGCGCGGCCGGGCTCACGTCTACGAAAAAATGGCAGCCTGTTCTGATCTCACGCCTTCGCAGCGGTCGATTGTCGAGCGCAAGCAAAAAGCGTTGGAAATAGAGATTCAGATTGAGATCGCGCGGGACGCACTGCTAACGAGTAGGTATGAAGAAGCATTATCAGCCACAGAAGAGGCGAACCGTTTACTGCCCAACCGCAAGTTGAGCTTGGCTGTCCTGGGGCTGCGCTACTGCCCGAGCTTGTTGTGCACTGGCTACCGGGGCTACTTCAGCGCGTTGTCCGCACTCAAGCGGCGTGAGGGTGTTCGCCGATCGCAGTTGAACCTCCCGGTCGATGTGGATATTGCCGGGCTCGTCAAATCTGGCCCGGTGACTCCGGGGATGCAACTTTTGGAGCCCTCGGGATCACCTCTGCAGGGAAGCGTCGTAAGATCAGATTTGCGAACGGAAGCGGTCGCTCCTTCTTCCATTCCTACGGGGCACAAGGTTGCCGAATGATTTACGGGCTTAAGGTTATCTGGTCGTATGTTCTCGGAACAGACCGCGCGGGGCGGAACTTCGCGGTCTATCCGGACGACACATTCGTGGTGTCTTATCCCCGCTCGGGCAACACTTGGACCCGATTCCTGATTGGGAACCTCGTCCATCCCGATACCGACGTTACCTTCACGAACATTGAAACGCTGATTCCGGACACCTCGTCGCAGTCCAATCGCGCTTTGAAGAGAACTCCGAGGCCGCGAATCATCAAGACCCACGAGTACTTCGACCACCGCTATCCGAAAACCATTTACATTGTGCGCGACCCCCGGGACGTGGCCCTTTCGTATTACGACTTTCAGCGCAAGTACCGGCAGATCGAGGATGGCTATCCCCTGAAACAGTACGTCGATGATTTTGTGCATGGACGCCTGATCTCCCGCGACTGGGGTACGTGGGCTGAGAACGTCGCGAGCTGGATTTCTACCCGTGCGAACCAACAGGGTTTTCTTCTCTTACGCTACGAAGACATGATGCACGACACAGTGAAGGAACTGGCGCGGGTGGCCGATTTCCTGGGCATAGAGCCGACTCCCGATCGCTTGCGTCAGGCCATCGAGCGCAGTTCTGCCGACCGTATGCGCGCGCTGGAGAAGGCCGAAGAAAACCAGTGGGTAGCCACCAGAAAACATCGCAAAGATATCCCGTTCGTTCGCGTGGCCAAGTCCGGCGGCTGGCGCCAATCGCTCCCCGAGAGCTGCGCGCAGAAGATCGAGGATGCCTGGGGAGACGTCATGATGAAAGTGGGATACGAGTTGATCAGCGCCCGCGTTCCGCAAGGAGTGCGGTAAATGACCCTAGGCTCCACTCTCCATGCGTAAGCCTGAGATCCTCAAGATCATCAAGAACGTCGGCTCCAGTTGGTTCAGCCTGGGCGCAAACATTGTTGTCGGAATTTTTCTTTCCCCTTTTATCTTGCATCACCTGGGCGACACGGCTTTCGGAATTTGGGTCTTGCTTTTTTCGGTCACTGGCTACTACGGCCTTTTCGATCTGGGGATCCGTTCGTCGGTGGTACGTTACGTCTCCACCTACAAGGCGGTCGACGATGCTGAGGGGTTGGCCCGTCTCATCAATACCAGCCTCGCCACCTATGTAGCGATCGGTACCGTCACCATGCTACTTACGGTGCTTGGCAGTTCGTTCGTGGATCGGCTGTTCCACATTCCTACCGAGTTCCTGACCAGTGCGCGATGGCTGTTTCTGATGGTAGGTGCCTCCGTTTCACTGGGTTTTCCGGCGGGCGTCTTCGGGGGAATCCTAGAGGGATTACAGCGTTTTGACTACGTCAACATCACGAATCTAGCGGCCACATTTCTGCGCGCGATCTTGATCGTGATCGCGCTCACTCACGGGTACGGCCTGCTGATGGTTGCCTTCATCACAGTTGCGCTGCCTCTGCTCAGTTCGGTCGTCCGAGCCATAGTGGTGACGCACCTCATTTCGCTGCGCTTCGGATGGAAGTACGTCGATCGCGGTTCGCTCCGTGCCATCGCCCACTACAGCAGCGTTAGCTTCGTTCTGATGATTGCTTACAAGCTGCGCTTCAAGACGGACGAGATTGTGATTGGCGCGATGATGCCGGTCGCCGCCATCACCTACTTCTCGATCGGTGGCCGGTTGGTAGATTACGCGTCTGACGTAGTTGCAAGTTTTGCTCAAATCTTTGTCCCTATGTCCGGCGAGTCGGATGCGAGGGGCGAAAAATATCGTCTGCGGCGCATTTTTGTGGCGGGAAACCGGGCTTGTGCCTTCATCATCTTCCCGATCACGGCTGCGCTGATCATCCTTGGGAAATCGGTCATCGAAGCATGGGTAGGGCGAAAATACGTCGCCCTGAGTTACCCCGTGCTGCTGGCGCTCCTGATTCCCTCAACATTTTTTTTGGTCCAGGCGGCTTCGCCACGGATTCTGTACGGAATGGCGAAGCATCAGACTTTGGCGTGGATTACCGCGATGGAGAGCATTGCCAATCTGATTCTGAGCATTGTTCTCATTCGTCCGTTGGGCATCTTTGGGGACGCACTTGGCACGGCGATTCCGTTGAGTCTGACCACTCTCTATTTTTTGCCGCGTCATCTCTGCCGCACACTCAATGTGCGCCTCTCCACCTACCTGCGTGAGGCATATCTGCTCCCCTTGTTGCTATGTCTGCCCACGGTCGCCGCCTTGCTTCTGGTCGGCCGCTTGTACAAAGCCCACACCTACCTGCAGGTGGGACTGCAGATTCTGATTGGACTTATCCCTTACGGCTTAGGAATGGCGTGGGCAATCTGGACAAAGCGGGTTTGGCAAATCTCGGATTTGGTTGAAGACAAGCCGACCGACGAGATGGTCACCCTCATCGAGACACTGCAAGGAGAACCTTGAGCGAGCGATAGAGAGAGATGACTGGGAATGAACAACAACCGGCGGGGCTCAAGACGCTTCTGCGCAACCTGGTTCCGGCCAGGTGGCTGCGGGAGCGTCAGATATTCCTTCGTCTGGGCTCCAGCGCGGGGCCGTACCTTCGCCTGCGCGCGCGAGACCTGATCGGTATGCGGAGCCCAAACCAGCGCCGGGTGCCTCCGGGTGCTCAATCTTTCCTATTCGTTTGCTTCGGGAACATCATGCGCAGTCCGATGGCGGAAGCCCTGTTCCGGCGCGCCGTTGAACGGGCCAACCTGCCGGGCATTCGCGCCAGCTCGGCAGGCATTCACGCAATCCCTGGAAATACGCCGCACCCCTGGGCGCTGAGCGCTTCACAGGAATTTGGATTGCCACTCACCGGTCATCGCGCTCGCTTACTTACGCCCGATCTCGCTATACAAGCCGACGTCATCTTTGTCATGGACTTTCAAAACAAAGCGGAGATCATGACCCTTTACCCGGAAGCCGGCGCGCGCGTGCTAATGTTAAGTGCCTATGGCTCTGGCCCGATGCGAGGCCGCGAGATTCCGGATCCGTTTCACACCGATCTGGAAGGCACCCGACGTTGCTACGGCGTACTGCAGAGTTGCATCGACAATCTAGTCAAAGAATTGGTGATCGGTTCGCGGGCGTCGACAGAACCACGCGCGGCGACTTCATCGAAGCGTCTTGCTTAAGCATGGTTTCAGCTTCTATTGATTTGCGCTATGAGCTCAAATGAGGAAACACGCAATCCGAACGGAGCTTTGAAACGAGGGATGCGTGCCGTAACCCGCGTTGGGCAAGTGCTAGCTGGGCGTCAGCTAGCCGGTCGCGGCCTCACGGTTTTTCCGGACGACGTTTTCATCGTCTCCTATCCGCGCTCGGGAAATACCTGGACACGCTTCCTGATCGGCAATCTCATTTACCAGGAAGAGCCGGTCACTTTTGCCAACATCGAAACTCGCATCCCGGAGATCTACTTCAATCCCGACCACGTCATGCGCGGGCTGGCGCGGCCGCGAATTCTAAAGAGCCACGAATGCTTTGATCCCCGTTACCGTCGCGTTATCTACATCGTTCGCGATCCCCGGGATGTCGCGGTTTCTTTCTACCACCACAATGTGAAAGCCGGGAATATTCCCGATCAGTACCCCATGGATGACTTCATTCCCCGCTTCATGGCCGCCGAATTTGATACGAAGTGGGGGTCCTGGTTGGACCATGTGCTGAGCTGGATTCGTTTGCGCGCGGGTCAGCCCAACTTCATCCTGCTCCGTTACGAGGAAATGAAACAAAATCCGACTCGGGAATTAGGGCGCATCGCCAACTTCCTGGAAACTTGTTCGTTTCGCAACGTGGATGCCCGCACTGAGCGGCTCCAGCGCGCTGTAGACCTCAGTTCTCCGGAACGAATGCGTGCCCTTGAGAAAGAGCAGGCAGGGAACTGGGTGCTCACCCGCAACACGCGCTCGGACAAACCATTTGTCCGCACAGCCACCGCCGGAGGCTGGCGTTCAGCGCTATCGCCTGCTTCCGTGTCCGCCATCGAGTCTGGTTGGGGCTCGATCATGTCGGAACTGGGATACGAATTAACGGTTGGGACGCGAAGCGCAGAAACACTTCAAAGCCAGCGCTGATTCAGGGGATTCACTTCCGCGCCATGCGTGTGCGAAGCCAGTTTCGGAGCTCGGCAACTCCCGGGCGCAGATCAGACAAAGACAATTCGTCGTAGTGCATG
>Ga0306921_10006802_pt1 | contig 11947 bp, 8 predicted proteins | sample sta12Cox44000080_FD_203760 | JGI IMG/M metagenome (GOLD analysis project Ga0306921, IMG submission 203760) | Lab enrichment of tropical soil microbial communities from Luquillo Experimental Forest, Puerto Rico - statoxic.12C.oxic.44.000.080 (v2)... | ecosystem: Environmental > Terrestrial > Soil... | reverse complement strand
GCGTACCTCCTTCGACGAGATCGCGGAGATGTCGCGCCGTTTCGCCAACGTGCTGAAGGCGGATGGCCTGGCGCGCGGCGACCGCGTCGCGCTGTTCCTGTCGCAATCGCTCGAATTGCCGGTGGCGCATCTCGCCGCGTTCCGATCCGGGCTGGTATCGATCCCGCTGTTTGCGCTGTTCGGCGAGGACGCCCTCGCATTTCGTCTTTCCAATTCCGCCGCGAAAGCGATCGTGACCGATGCGGCCGGTTGGGAGAAGCTGAAGAAAATCCGCGATCGCTTATCCGGTCTTCAAAACATCTATCTGATCGGTGATGCTCCCGCCGGCGCCAAATCGTTCTGGTCGGAAATTGCGGCGGCATCGGCAGAATTTGCCACCGTCGACACAGCGGCCGATGACCCCGCGATGATCATTTACACCTCGGGCACCACGGGAAATCCGAAAGGCGCCCTGCATGCCCACCGCGTGTTGCTCGGTCACCTCCCCAATGTCGAGATGGCGCATGATTTCTTCCCCAAACCCGGCGACGTGATGTGGACGCCGGCCGACTGGGCCTGGATCGGCGGCTTGTTCGACGCGCTGTTTCCTGCCTGGTATCACGGCGTGCCGGTGGTCGGGCATCGCGCCAAGAAATTCGAGCCGCACGCCGCCATGCAGCTGATGGCCGATCACGCCGTGCGCAACGTGTTTCTGCCGCCGACCGCGCTGAAACTGATGCGGCAGGCCGGGGTCAAGCATCCGGACGTGAAGCTGCGCAGCATCTTCACCGGCGGAGAGACGCTTGGGGTCGAACTTCTGGACTGGGTGCGCGCGACCTTCGGCATCGAGGCCCATGAGGTATTCGGCCAGACCGAGTGCAACCTCGTGGTCGGCAACAACGCAAATCTGTTTCCGATCCGGCCGGGCTCGATGGGCAGGGCGACGCCGGGATTCGACGTGCGGATCATCGATGAGGAGGGAAACGAATTGCCGAAGGGAGAGCGGGGCATCATCGGCGTGCGCCAGCCCAATCCCGTCACCATGATCGAATACTGGAAAAATCCGGAAGCGACGGCCAAAAAATTTGCCGGCGATTTCCTGCTCACCGGGGATCTCGGCCGCCAGGACGAAGACGGTTATTTCTGGTACGTCAGCCGCGAGGATGACGTGATCACCAGCGCCGGCTATCGCATCGGGCCGTCCGAGATCGAGGACACGTTACTCAAACATCCCGCGGTGGCAATGTCGGCGGTCGTCGGCATTCCCGATCCCGTCCGCACCGAATCGATCAAGGCATGGATCGTGTTGCGCCCGGGCTTTGCGGCAAGCGAGCATCTCGCTCGCGAGATTCAGGATTTTGTGAAAGTGCAACTCGCCGCGCACGAATATCCGCGCTTCGTGCAGTTCACCGACGCTCTGCCGATGACCGCAACTGGCAAGGTGCTGCGGCGCGAGTTGCGGGCGAGGGGGTAGGTGCAGCCACGCGAGAACGCGGTTGCGAATGCGCGCTACTGTGCCGAGGACAGGTGGACGATCTGGCGCCCGCCATTCATCGCCTTGAGATTGTTGACGTAGTTCTCAGGGCGCTGCCAGCGGGGAGGGGTTTTCAAGCCCATGAATTCCGCGATATTGCCGATAAACCCGGTACAATTCGACGTTTCGGCGTTCCAGACCGGTGAGCTCGCCTGCAGCTTCTTGATGTAGGCAAACACCCTCCTGGCGTCCGGCTCATTCAGGTAAACGCGGTAATGGGCGGTCAAGTACTGCGGGTCGAGGTCGCCATAGCTGGCCCCGGTCTCGGACGGCACATAGGTCACATGGCCAAGTATATAGGCCAGGGTATCTCCCGCTGGAGTCAGGCCCGCGACTTCGACCCGTCTCTCGCCGATTTTTCCATACCAGACGAAAGCGTGTCCCCAGCTCGCCGCCGTTCTGGCCCTGAAATCCACGTAGTAAGGCCCTTTTGCCGAACCGCTGCCGGCGTCGATTTCCTGCGCGGAAGCCGGTTCGGTTTTGCACGCAAGCAAAAGGGCGAGCGTCAGGCCCGCCAGCAGGCGTGGCGCTAGTGGAGTGGATTTGACATTTGCACCCCACCAGGCCGCGAGTCGGTCAGCGAATGTCAAATCCCTAACTCCACTAGAAACTTATGCTTTCTAGTGGTCCTTTGATTCTAACATTCGCAAAATTGCCTGCTGAGAAGGGATGCGAATGTTAGAATCGGACCACTAGCCTTGTCAGTCCGTTTGCCACGTTCGCCGCCCTTTGACTGCTGGACGATTAAAGGTCGGCTTCAGCAGACCTGGGTTCAGTATTTCGAAATGACCGGTGCCGGAGCCTTGCCAATCGGGCCTTTCCCGATCGGGCCCTTGCCGATGGGCATTTTGCCGATGGGAGCCGGCTGATAAACGGGCTGTGGGCGGGGGGGGTCGGCGGCGCCGGCGACGGTCACCATGGCGAGCGTTGCACCCGCTACAATCAGAAATTTTCTCACGGTACTTCTCCTTCAGAAGAAAAAAGCGACGAGTTGCCAGGCGTTGTCTCCCCAGACAGCGCATGGAGGGTGAACCTTGGAATGAGTCTAGAGTGCGGCAAAAAGGTCGAGCTCGTGGAATGGGTTCGTAGTGCGGTAAATATGGCACACGGAGGAAGGTCGAAACCTGTTGGACTCCTTGCCCATCCATCTCGAAGGCGATGCCAGGCAAGATCGACGACCGGCTTGCGCGAGTCCGCCCGCTCGGGGGCAGACCGGCATCACGATGAAGCCAGGGGACAACCAGCTTGGGCTGCCCTCGCCGCCGAATCGCCCACGGTCCTTGTGATGGCGGATGGAGCAATTGCGGGCCGCACCAAAGCGCGATGGCTTGAGGCTTAATCGTAACGTCGGTGTGCGCGATTCACCTCTCGCAAAAAGAGAGGGAGCTCAGCTCCGCGCCGTTACAGTTCAACCTCGTCCCATCGTGATCCGGGAGAGCCGGATGCGCCGGGCGATCTCTCTCATCAAGCCGCTGCCCGGTTCTTGATCGCTCCGATCAGCGCGGTGAGTATCGCGCCACCGGCGCCGCCCGCAACCACGTGCGAGATGATCCCTGAAGCCGACAGGTCTCCGGACTGCGCGGCTGCAATCACCCCCGGCATCAACAGCGTTACGATCTGGCCCAGAACTCCACCACCCACGAGCCCGCTTACGAGATTTCCAACCGTGCCGAGATCGAAATTCGGGGATGCTTTGCCCGCACCCAAACCGCCCAGTGCACCGGCAACGAGGTTAATCAGAATCTGTTCCATAATTGACCTCCCTGGTGAAATACGTTGATGCGCGGTCGCTCTCAGCGCCGTTTGAGCCTCACTGCCGGCGGCCGCGATTGTTCGAGCAAGCTTTCAAAGACCGCGGCCACCGTTTCCCGCTTCAGGCGCGCTGGCGGCCTGCAAAAAGACCGTAGACGAAGAGCAGGATGACCGCTCCGACGATGGCTCCCATGAAGCCCGCGCTCTCTCCGGCCTTATACCAGCCGACCGCCTGGCCGAGGTAGGTGGCGACGAAAGCTCCGACAATTCCGAGAATGGTCGTGAGAATGAAGCCCGAAGGCTCATTGCTGCCGGGCATTATGAACTTCGCGATCACTCCGACGATGAACCCGATGATGATTGTCCACAGAATGCTCATGCTAACGTTCCTCCGAGGCAAATATTTCAATCGAACGTATCTGCAGGCGTGGATTGGAAACACGACAGCACGGCCCGACTTGGCGAGTCGGACGGTTATCCCTCCAACGCCTGGAAAGTCCGCGGTCAATGTAGAATTGTCCGGCTCGGCAACAGCTTGATCTATGTCAATGATCCGAAAAGCTTGCACTGAAAGCTGTTGGAGCGCGCACGTCTTGATCGTGCCGGCACATCTGCGATGTCGCCCATTGCCACCCAGGCGCATCTACGCGACCGGGCCTGAAATACCGACTTTCGGTCGAACGCTGCCATTTCGCCGTAGCGATTAAGGTGCAATATAGGCACCGAACCGAGCGGCACCGGTTTCCCGGATCGGAGGCGATCATGTTCAATCCCACGCAAATTGTGATCCAGGCGTTCGTCGAGCAGCTTCGAGATATGTACCGCCAGAGCTATGGGGTGCTCGAACCAGCCTATCCGGACATCATCAGCTTCGTCGGGCGCCTGGCGCTCGAGAACATCGCCGACAGCGATGCTGCCTATCACGACATGAACCACACCATCATGGTGACCCTCGTCGGCCAGGAGATTTTGCGCGGGAAACACACGCGCGAGGGCGGCGTCACCCCGCGCGATTGGCTGCACTTCACGATTTCGCTCCTGTGTCACGACATCGGCTATGTGCGCGGCGTATGTCGGGGCGATCGCGACGGGCATTACGTCTGTAACGAAAAAGGCGATGTCGTGTCGATACCGGCAGGAGCTACCGACGCTTCGCTGACCCCCTATCACGTCACGCGATCGAAGCTCTTCGTCCGCGAGCGCTTCGGCAAGACCAGCCTGACCCACATCGATACGCGGGAGATCGAGGCCAACATCGAGCACACGCGCTTTCCGGTGCCAGAGGACGAGCAGCATACCTCGACGGCGGATTATCCGGGCCTGCTTCGCGCTGCGGACCTGATCGGCCAGTTGGCGGACATCGATTATTTGCGCAAGACCTCGGCGTTGTTCGCCGAATTTTCCGAAACCGGCGCCAGCAAGAAGCTCGGCTATCAGTCGCCCGATGATTTGCGCGCGGCGTATCCGGCCTTCTTCTGGAAGGCCGTTCGCCCCTATATCGGCGACGCGCTGCGCTATTTGCGGGTCACGCAGGAAGGCAAGCAGTGGATCGCCAGCCTCTATGCGCACGTGTTCTCGGAAGAGCACCGCGGCGCATTCGGCAAGCACTGAGGCGGCTGGCACGCCTGCAAAGCACCGCCTTTGCTATTTGTCGTTGAGTTGCTGCGGGCGCGTTTGGCGGCTTTGAGGGGTAGGCGGCGTTGGTTCTGACCCGAACGGACTGCCCGGCATAGCAGTAAACTCATGATTTGGCTAAGATCAGGCCTCGTCGTGACCCAGCCGAGGGGTGCGAAATGCAGCGACGTGGTGGAAGCGAGCGACCCGTGAAGGGTCGGCGCGCGATCAAGCCAAAGGCTCGCGCGATTGCGGCACCATCCATCGCCGACCTGCAAAACCAGGTAGGCATTCTCACCCGCGAGCTGCAGGAAGCGCGGGAGCAGCAGAGCGCAACGTCCGACGTGCTGCAGGTCATCAGCCGCTCGGCCTTCGACCTGCGGGCGGTTTTGCAGACACTCGTCGAGTCCGCGGCCAGGCTGTGCGAGGCGGATATGGCGAATATCTGGCGGCCCGACGGCACCGCGTTCCGTCTTGCCGCAAGCTTCGGCATTCCCGGCAAAGCCAAGGAGAAGGTGGAAAATGTAAAATATCTCGAGAGCGTCGAGATCAAGCCGGGCAGGGGATCGATGGTCGGTCGAGTTTTGCTGGAGAAGCGATCGGTCCAAATCCCTGACATTCAGGCCGATCCCGAATACAAGCTGAGCGGAATCATACGCATCGGAAACTATCGGACGGCGCTCGGCGTGCCACTGCTTCGCGAGGGTATTCCGATTGGCGTTATTTTCCTCTCGCGCTGCAGAGTTGAGCCTTTTACCGACAAACATATCGAGTTGATCACTACCTTCGCCGACCAGGCGGTCATCGCGATTGAAAACGGCCGGCTGTTCGACGAGGTGCAGGCGCGCACGCACGAACTGGCAGAATCCCTGCAGCAGCAGACTGCGACCGCCGATGTGCTCAAGGTGATCAGCCGCTCGGCATTTGATCTTAAAACCGTACTCGATGCGTTACTCGCGTCCGCTTGCCGGCTGTGCGAGGCCGACCTTGGAACGATACGATACCGCGAAGGTAGCGATTATCGGCTTGCTGCGACGTTCGGCTTTGAACCCGAATGGAAGGATCATTTTTCGCGTTACTCCACCAAGCCCGATCGCGGCTCCATTTTTGGGCGAACGATTGTCGACGGCTGCACGGTTCATATTCCCGACGTGCTTGCCGATCCTGACTTCCAGCGTCAGAGCGCGCAAAATCTTCTGGGCTTCAGGGCCGCGCTCGGCGTGCCGCTCGTTCGGGACGGGCAAACCTTCGGCGTCATCAGCCTGCTCCGCTTCGAGGTGGGCTCGTTCAACGAGAAGCAAATCGAGCTCGTCAAGACCTTCGCCGACCAGGCGGTGATTGCTATCGAGAACGTGCGGCTCATCACGGAAACGCGCGAAGCACTCGAGCGGCAGACCGCGACCGCCGAGGTGTTGCAGGTCATCAATTCATCGCCAGGCGACCTCGCACCGGTGTTCGACGCGATCCTGGAGAAGGCGCACAGCCTTTGCGGGGTCAGCCACGGGAGCCTGCAGCTCTATGACGGCGAGAAGTTCCGCGCGGTTGCGGTGCACGGGATATCAGAAGCGTTCGCCAATCGACTGCGTCAGGGCTTCGTCCCGGGTCCGAATCACCCAAGCCAGCCGTTGCTGATAGGTGCGCGCTTCGCCCAGGTCCCCGACTGCGCCGGGGCCGACGATCCGATAGTCCGCGCCGCGTTCGAACTTGGCGGTATCCGCACCGTGCTGTTCATTCCGTTGCGCAAGGACGGCAGCCTGCTCGGCCAGATCGCCGCAGCCCGACGGGACATTAGTCCCTTTACCGAGAAAGAGATTGCGCTACTGGAGAATTTCGCCGCTCAGGCGGTGATCGCGATGGAGAATGCACGGCTCCTGACCGAGCAGCGCGAAGCGCTGGAGCGACAAACCGCGACCGCGGAAGTGCTGCAGGCCATCAATTCATCGCCAGGCGACCTCGCGCCAGTATTCGAGATGATTCTCGAAAAAGCGCACAGCCTTTGCGCGGTCGCGCTCGGCACCTTGCTGCTTTATGACGGCGGGAAGTTCCGTGCGGTTGCGGTGCGCGGATTTCCGGAGACGTTTGCAGCTCACCTGCGCCAGGGCTTTGTCCCGGGTCCGAACCTGCCGCACAGTCGCCTGCTGGAGGGCGCGCGTTTTGCCCAAGTCATGGATTGGGCCGAAATCGACGATCCGCTGGCCCGTGCCTCGCTCGAGGCTGGTGTCCGGACCAGTTTGTTCATCCCTTTGCGCAGGGAGGGTGCGCTGCTCGGCTACATCGCTGCTTCCCGAGCGGAGGTGAGGCCCTTCACCGAGAAAGAGGTCGCGCTTCTGGAAAGCTTCGCTGCCCAGGCAGTCATTGCGATGGAGAACGCCCGGCTCCTGGGTGAGTTGCACGAGCGCACGGCCGACCTTGCACGCTCGGTGGATGAGCTCACCGCGACCAGCGACGTGCTCAAGATCATCAGCCGTTCCACTGTCGATCTGGAGACGGTGCTGGACACACTGGTCGAAACCGCCGCGCGGCTCTGCCGTGCCGACCAGGCACGAATGTACCGACGTCAGGGTGACCACTATCACTCGGTTGCCTCGCATGGTTTCTTGCCCGAAAGCGAGGAATGGATTTCGCGCAATCCGTTGCCCAACGCCGGCCGCGGCACCGCGATCGCTCGGGCAGCGGCCGGGCGATGCACTGTTCACATCGCCGACGTGCTGGCGGATCCCGAATACACCTGGCAAGAGGGGCAGCGTGTCGCCGGGTTCCGCACCGTATTGGCAGTGCCCTTGCTTCGGGGAGAGACGCTGACCGGTTTGTTCAGCCTTCTCCGCACACGTGTCGCCCCGTTCACGGAGAAGGAGATCGAACTGATTTCGACGTTCGCGGATCAGGCGGCAATCGCGATCGAGAATGCCAGGCTGTTCGAGGAATTGCGCGACCGCCAGGCCGAACTCGCGCGCTCGGTGGATGAACTCACCGCGACCGGCGACGTGCTCAAGATTATCAGCCGCTCCACCGTCGATCTCACGACCGTGCTAGATACGCTGGTGGAGACTGTGGCGCGCCTCTGCCGCGCCGACCAAGCGGTCATGTTTCGCCTGCGAGACGACATATATGAGCCGGTCGCGACTCGTGGGCTTTCAGAGCAGGCTAAGGCATACTTCACCAGTCATCCGCCCACACCAGGTCGCGGAACGACAGCCGGCCGGGTGGAGCTGGAGCTTCGCCCCGTCCATATTCCCGATGTATTGCAGGACGCTGAATACACCTACACGGAAGTCCAGAAGGTCGCCGGTTTCAGGACCGTGCTGGGCGTACCGCTTCTGCGCAAGAAGACTCTGGTTGGCATTTTCAGTCTTAACCGCATCCGAGTCGATCCGTTCACGGACAAGGAGATCGAACTGGTTTCGACGTTCGCGGACCAAGCGGCAATCGCGATCGAGAATGCACGGCTGTTCGAGGAGTTGCGTGACCGCCAGGCCGAGCTTCGCGTTACCTTCGACAACATGGGCGATGGTGTCGTGATGTTCGACAGCGGGCTGCGGCTCACCGCGTGGAACCGCAATTTCCAGGAGATACTCGATCTGCCAGAGAGCTTCCTCGCCCAGCGGCCGAGCTATATCGAGTATTTCCACTATCTTGCCGAGCGCGGCGAGTACTCGGCCGACCTCGAAGCCGAATTGGGCCGGCGCCTCCATGAAACCGATCGAGAGCAGCGGATCGAGCGCACGCGACCCGATGGCCGCGTCATCGAAGTGCGCCGCAATCCGGTGCCGGGCGGTGGCTTCGTGCTGATCTTTGCCGACGTCACGGAGCGCAAGCGGGCCGAGGAGGCAATCAGTGCGGCGCGCGATGCGGCCGAAAAGGCGTTGCGCGAGTTGCAGACGGCGCAGGCAAGCCTGGTTCATGCGCAGAAGATGGCAGCGCTCGGGCAGGTGACGGCCGGGATCGCGCACGAGATCAAGAATCCGCTCAATTTCGTCAACAACTTCGCCGGCCTATCGGTCGAGCTGCTGGACGAACTGAAGCAGGCATCTGCGCAGGCGGTTGGCGAGCTGGACGGCGGGAAGCGTGCCGAGATTCTCGACATAATCAGGATGCTTACCGGCAACCTTCAAAAGATCGCCGAACATGGTCGTCGCGCCGACGGTATCGTCCGGGCAATGCTTCAGCATTCGCGCGGCAGCAGCGGCGACTGGCAAGTCACCGATTTGAACGCGCTCGTCGAGGAGAGTTTGAGTCTCGCCTATCACGGCGCCCGGGCGCAGGACCAGAACTTCGATGTCGCTTTGGAGCGCGACTTCGACAGCGATCTCGCGCCGCTTGACGTCGTGCCGCAGGAGATTACTCGCGTGCTCCTCAACCTCATAGGCAATGGCTTCTATGCAGCCAACCAACGCAGCCGCGAGGGCAACGGCGCATTCCGCCCTGCGCTGACGGTCACGACCCGCGACTTCGGCGAAGGCGTCGAGCTCCGGGTGCGTGACAACGGCATCGGCATTCCGCCGGAGGATTACGAGAAACTGTTCCAGCCATTCTTCACGACCAAGCCGACCGGCGAGGGTACGGGGCTTGGGCTATCGATAAGCTACGAGATCATAACCCAACAGCACGGCGGTACTATTGCAGTCGACAGCAGGGTCGGTGACTTCACCGAGTTCACGGTGCGACTGCCGCGACGCCGTGTCCGAAGCTGAAGCAAGGACCAGACCTGAACCGACGCATTGCTGTAAAAAAATTACTCGATTACCTCGTCGGCGCGGGAAATCACCGTCGTCGACAGTTCGAGCCCGAGCTCCTTCGCGGTCTTCAGGTTGAGGATGACTTCGTATTTATTAGGTGCCTGAACCGGCAGATCGGCGGGTTTCTCACCCTTCAGGATACGATCGACGTAGCCGGCGGCGCGTCGAGTGGATGCGATCGTGTCGGAGCCGTAAGAGATAAGGCCGCCATGATAGACAAATGAACGGTTGGCATAGACCGCGGGTAGCCGATGCCTGGCTGCCAATCCGAGAATGAGTTCGCGATGCCCGTTCACCGTCGCGCCAAACGTTGCGATCAGGCCTCCATTTGTTGAGCGCGCCAGTTTCTCTATTCCGTTCTCGATCTCGCCGGCGTTGCGAGTGCCGATCGGAATGACATCAGCACCCAGAGAAGTGGCCACCGACTCAATCACCGCAAACTGCCCGATTCCCGAGGGAACGGTTGCGTCCCGAATGACACCGACGCGGACGATCGCCGGGGAAACCTGCTTGAGCAGTTCAAGCCACTTGCCGGCCGTGCTGTAATCGAATTGCATGAAACCGGTGACGTTGCCGCCGGGATGGGAGAGGCTCTCGACGAAGCCGCTGCCCACGGGATCGACGGCCGTCGTGAACACGACAGGTATTTTGCTGGTGGCCTGGAGCACGGGCGGGGTGGTCGTGCCTCCGCCCGAAACAATAACGTCGGGATTTTCCGCAAGTATCTCAGCAACGCCCTTGCGGAGATCGGCGGCGTTGGGCTTGACGCGATGAACCGAGAGTCTCAGGTTTTGACCGTCGGTCCAGCCGAGCACGCGTAAGGCTTCCGTCAACGCTGAAGCACGTTTCTCATACTCCGGATCGTCTTCGGTAGCCTCGCCAATAAGCAGCGCGACACGGCGCAATTGGCCCGGCTGTTGAGCGTGCACGGCCCATGGCATGACCGCCGCCGCACCGAGCGCTGCAATGAGTTCTCGCCGTCTCATGGTTGCCCCCTGCTCGGCACCATCTTAAACGCGCCAACTTTGCAGCGGTAGAGCGAAAGGTCGCACCAGGGGGCCTTGGCTGCGGGCTGATCGCTCTCGCGAGGCGATAATTTTTCCAATATACAGTCTCCGGAAGGGTAGTATCCTTGCAAGTCGCCACCGTGATGCGGACGCGTGAACCAACAACATAGCCGAAAGAATGGCGGGAGCGTCAACCGGCGTCGGCTTCGGTGAGCCAGATCAAATGCGGAGGGCGCCATGAAACGTTCGTGGCTCGTTATGCTCGCTGCGATCTCTTGCGCGACGGTCTCGATGGCCGGCTTGAGCAACTCCGTCGCGGGCGGCGGTGATGTCGACCTCACCCATTGGTCACCTCCCGATATTGCCACGGTCGCGGACGATCCGTTCGGTGCGCTTGTGAAATACGGGTTCGCGCTTTTCACGGATACGGCCAATGAGATCGGGCCAACCGTGTCAGATCCGGCGAGACGCCTCGCAGGCAATAATCTTGCATGTCAAAACTGCCATCTGCGCGGCGGGACTCAAGCTTATGCCATGCCGCTGATCGGCGTTTGGGGGCAGTTTCCGCAGTACCGCGCGCGGGAAGGTGCGGTCGACACACTCGAGGATCGCATCAACGGTTGCATGGAGCGCAGCATGAACGGCCGGGCGCTGGCACTCGACAGCCGCGAGATGAGAGCGTTTTCCTCTTATATGCGCTGGCTGTCGACCGGAGTGCCGGACGGTGCGAAGCTCATCGGCGCCGGCACGTTGAGGATCAAGGAGCCGGCGCGCGCCGCCGATCTCGGTCACGGTGCCGAGATTTTTTCAAACGTATGCGCGGGATGCCATGGCCCGGATGGACTGGGGCAACACGCCCCGGCCGGCGCGGGATATCAGTTTCCGCCGCTCTGGGGCGCCGACAGCTACAATAATGGCGCAGGAATGAGTCGGCTTTTGACCGCCGCGGCCTATGCGATGCACAACATGCCCATCGGTACCGCGTTCAACGCCCCGGTGCTCACGGATGAAGAGGCCTACGATGTAGCGGCCTACATCATCGATCAGAAGCGGCCGGAGATGGCGAACCTCGACAAGGATTTTCCTGCCCGGCTGGAGAAGCCGATCGACACTCCCTACGGCCCCTACGCCGACGGTTTCAGTGCGGAAGAGCACAAATACGGCCCCTTCGGGCCGATCCGGGCAAAAGTGCGCGAACTGGCGGTGGCGTCGCGCGCGGCGAACCCTGGTGAGCCGGACAACGGATCGCGCACATCCGAACAAGGCAGATAGAAGCGACCGAAACGGCCGGGATCAGGTCACTGCGGCGCACCGCCCGCGCCAGC
>Ga0306921_10006798_pt1 | contig 11953 bp, 9 predicted proteins | sample sta12Cox44000080_FD_203760 | JGI IMG/M metagenome (GOLD analysis project Ga0306921, IMG submission 203760) | Lab enrichment of tropical soil microbial communities from Luquillo Experimental Forest, Puerto Rico - statoxic.12C.oxic.44.000.080 (v2)... | ecosystem: Environmental > Terrestrial > Soil... | reverse complement strand
CCGAACCACGAACGTGCGGACCATGTGCCGCTTGTATTCCGCGCTGCCGCGGTGATCGGTCCGGGGGTTGGCCGCCTGCGCGGCCCGCTCGGCGGCCTGCTCGATGGTCTCGGGGGTCAGCGGCTGGCCGGTCAGCGCGTCGGCGGCCGCGATGGCGGCGATGGTGGATCCGCCGACCCCGGTCAGGGCGATCCCCGCCCTGGTCACGGTGGCGCCGGACGTCTCGATCGCCACCGCCACGCCGACGGTCGCGAAGTCGCCGACCCGCCGCTCCAGCTTGAGATAGCCACCCGCGCGGGTGCCCTGGGCGGCCGGGATGACGGCCGCCACCGCGATCTCGTCCGGCTCCAGCGTGTTCTCGAACGGCCCGGTGACGAAGTCCGCCATGGCGATGGTGCGGCGGCCGTTCGGGCCCTGCGCGATCACGGAGCCGCCGAGCGCGGTCACGACCGAGGCCCAGTCGCCCTGCGGGTCGGCGTGGCAGAGCGAGCCGACCAGGGTGCCCCGGTTGCGCACGAGCGGGTCGGCGATGAGGGGCGCGGCCGCGGCCATGGTCGGCTGGGTGCTCTTGAGCAGGTCCGAGCGCTCGAGGTCGGCGTGGCGGCAGAGCGCTCCGATGCGGAGCGTGCCGTCGGTCTCCGCGCTGTGGTAGTCGAGACCGCCGACGTTGTTGATGTCGACGATCAGTTCCGGCGACGCGAAGCGCAGCTTCATCAGCGGCACGAGGCTCTGGCCACCGGCCAGCACCTTCGCCTCGTCCCCGTTCTCGCGCAGGAGGCTGATCGCCTCGCCGAGCGAACGCGGTGCCTCGTAGCGGAACCGAGACGGGTACATGCGATCCTCCGATGTCCTTCTGGACGTTGTAACGCGGGCCAGCGCTTCCCGGCTCAGGGCCAACCTGGGCCGGATTTGCTCCGGCGAGCGAATCCCGGGGCTGGCGCCGGCCGGGGGAAGGGCGCGTTCAGGATGATTCCTGCTCTCGCCGCGCCTCCGGGTCGGCCACCGCCACCGGGAGGGACTCGTAATCGGGGTCGGGGCGCCGTTCCTGGTGCGGCGGCCACGGCCCCGGCACCGGCTGACCGGCGATCTTGAGGTAGTCGATCAGTTCGGGCCAGGCCCAGACGGTCGGGCTCTTCCCGGTTTTCGGCGCGTTCTCGATCAGCTGGTACAGGCGCGGATTGCCCTGGCTGTGACCGCTGGATTCGATCCGCATGGGGCCGCTCCTGGTGCTTGGACGGTATTTGCGTGCCGTTACCCGCAACGTCCTCACATGATCGCCTTGCCCGGCCAGCCCCGCAACATGCGAATAAGTTCTTGCTTAACTGGCCTGTCACCAGCGATCTCAGCGGCCCTGCGCGAGCCACTTCCCATGGCCTCTTTCCCCCGGCCCCGCCCACTTCCCACGACTTTGCGTCATGATCGTGTCCGTTTTGTGGCGGTTTGAGCGACGCAAATCCGTGGCATGTGCCTGGCGCGCGTCCGGTATGTGAGACCGGTCGGCGGGTCCGGCGGTCTGGTTGCGGCGCGGCTCAACTCCAGATCGTTACGTACACGGGCGGGCGGAAGCGGGACGGTGGGACACCCTCCGCCGGCGAGCGCATCAGGTGCATGGCCTCGGGTGTGCCGAGGAAGCGGCGGAACGCGCTGGCCCCGGCGCTGCGGTGCTGGCGCTCCAGCATGCTGACGTGCCAGCAGGCGTCCATCGGCAGGCCGGGCACGTCCACCAGGGAGAGCTCGCCCCGGCGCAGCTGCTGGGCGACCAGGTGCTCGACCGCCGGTGCGACCCCCCCGCCATCGGCAGCCGCCGCCCACGCGGCGGTCTGGTTGGGGAACACCCTGACCATGTCCTCGGGTATGCCCAGCTTGGCCAGCAGCTCCCCGGTGCCGGTGCCGGCGTCGGTGCCGGACGGGTCCACCAGCCAGCGCCACTGGCGGGGGTTGCCCCGGGGGGTGGAGTGGCCGGCCGCGACCACCGCCAGGCGGTACCGGAAGATCGGCTCGGTCACCACGGCCAGCGCCGGGTCGTCCGTCACGCTGGGGCTGATTGCGACGTCCGCCAGCCGGTTGGCGACCAGCACCCCCATCTCCTTGGTCACCGCCACGCCGACCGATACCTCGACCGAGCCCGCGTACCGCCGGGTGAACGCCTCCATCAGCGGGCTGACCACGAACTCCGCGATCGTGGAGGTGGCGACCACCCGCAGCTGCTCGGGCGCGCCCTGCGCGGCGCGGACCGCGGCGTGCGCCTCGGCGCCCAGCACCACGATCTGGGAGGCGGAGCCGAGCAGCCGGGAGCCGCCGGCGGTGAGCGTCATTCCGGCCGGGCCGCGGGTCAGCAGCTGGTCGCCGAGATGCTGGCGGAGGGCGGACAGCGCCTGCGACACCGCCGGCTCGCTGACGCCGAGTGCGTTGGCGGCGGCGGTCACCGAGCCCAGCCGGGCGACCAGCACAAACGCGTTCAGCTGGGTGAGGGTCATAACCATCCCATTATGGCCACGCTGGTGACCGGCGTTTGCCCTCGTAAACTCGTCCCGCGGGCTGGAACTTCAGGAGGAGCGCATGCAGGTGCCGGCGCATGTCGAGTATGAGAAGGCATCCAGCGTGGCGCACGCGCTCGACCTGCTCGCCAGGTACGGCCCGGAAGCGCGGATCCTGGCCGGCGGCCACAGCCTGATCCCGATGATGAAGCTGCGGCTCGCGCAGCCGGAGACCCTGATCGACATCAACGGGCTCAGCGAGCTCTCGTATATCGAGGTGGACGGCGGCGAGCTGCGGATCGGGGCGCTGACCAGGCACGCGCAGCTGCTTGGATCGGCCGCCGCGGGTGAGCACTGCGCGATCCTGCATGACGCGGAGAGGGTGATCGCCGATCCGGTCGTGCGCAACTGGGGGACGGTCGGTGGCTCGCTCTGCCAGGCGGACCCGTCCGAGGATCTGTCGGCGGCGTTCGCGGCGCTGAAGGCCCGCATGGTCATCTACGGGCCAGGCGGGGCGGGTGGGCCAGGCGGGCCGGATGGGTCAGGCCAGCCGGATGGGCCAGATGGGCCGGGCGGACCGGGTAGGCCGGGCGGACCGGGTAGGCAGGGCGGACCGGGTAGGCAGGGCGGACCGGGTAGGCCGGGCGGACCGGGTGGGCAGGGCTACCCGGACGGCGGCCGGACGGTGTCGGCCAGGGAGTTCCACACCGGGCCCTACGAGACGGTGGTGGCGCCAGGCGAGATGCTCACCGAGATCCGGATCCCGGTCAGGCCCGGTGGCGGCAGCGCCTACGAGAAGGTGGGGCGCCGGGTCGGGGACTGGCCGGTGGGCGCGGCCGGGGCCGCGATCTGGCTGGACGGCGACTCCATCGCCGACGCCGGGATCGGCCTCACCGCGGTCGGCGCGCGCCAGTTCGCCGCGCCGGAGGCCGAGGAGTTCCTGCGCGGCGCGCCCGCCACCGAGGAGAGCTTCGCCCGGGCCGGCGAGATCGCCGCCGAGCACTGCCGGCCGGTCTCCGATCAGCGGGGCCCGGCCGACTACAAGCGGCACCTGGCCAGGGAGCTCACCGTGCGCGCCCTGCGCCGTGCCCTGTACCGCGCCCGCGGCGGGGAGAACAGCCGCGGCGGCGGCCTGGACCCACGAGACACGGGCCACTGACGTGCAGATCACCGTGACCGTCAACGGAACCGCGTTCACCCACGAGGTCGAGCCCCGGCTGCTGCTGATCCACTTCCTGCGCGATCAGCTCGGCCTCACCGGCTCGCACTGGGGCTGCGACACCTCCAACTGCGGCGCCTGCGTGGTCTGGCTGGACGAGCTGCCGGTGAAGTCGTGCACGGTGCTCGCGGCCATGGCCGACGGGCGCCGGGTGCTCACGGTGGAGGGCATGGAACAGAGGGGCCGGCTCGACCCGGTCCAGGAAGGGTTCGCCCGGTGCCACGGGCTCCAGTGCGGGTTCTGCACGCCGGGCATGATGCTGACCGCCCGCTGGCTGCTCGACCACAACCCGGATCCCTCGCCGGAGCAGATCCGTGAGGCCCTGTCCGGCCAGGTCTGCCGGTGCACGGGCTACGAGAACATCGTGCGGTCGGTGCGCTGGGCCGCCGAGCACCAGGGAAGCGACGGTCACGGGGGCCACCGTTCGGCATCCGGGGGGGCCGGATGAGTGCTGCGGAGCAGGACGGGGCGTACGGGCCGGTCCCGCGCAAAGAAGATGCCCGGTTCGTCCGCGGCCGGGGGACCTTCGTGGACGACATCCAGCTGCCGGGGATGCTGTACGGGGCGGTCCTGCGCAGCCCGCTGCCGCACGCCAGGATCGTCGCGGTCGACACCACGGCGGCGGAGGCCCACCCCAAGGTCGAGGCGGTGATCACCGGGCAGGCCCTGGCCGAGCTAGGGCTGGCCTGGATGCCCACCATCTCCCAGGACACGCAGGCGGTCCTGGCCACCGACAAGGTCCGCTTCCAGGGCCAGGAGGTCGCGTTCGTGGTGGCCCAGGACCGGTACTCGGCCCGGGACGCGCTGGAGCTCATCCACGTCGAGTACGAGCCGCTGCCGGTCGTGGTGGACGCCGAGCGGGCACTCGACGCCGGTGCCCCGGTCATCCGGGACGACCTGCCGGGCAAGACCGGCAATCACATCTTCGACTGGGAGGCGGGGGACCGGGCGGCCACGGACGCGGTCTTCGCCGCCGCCGACGTCGTGGTCAGCCAGGACATGCTCTACCCGCGGTCCCATCCCGCCCCGCTGGAGACGTGCGGCGTGGTGGCCGACTCCGACCCGGTCAGCGGGAAGCTCACCGTCTGGTCCACCTCCCAGGCCCCGCACGCGCACCGCACCATCTACGCGCTGGTGGCTGGCCTGCCCGAGCACAAGATCCGGGTGATCTCCCCCGACATCGGCGGCGGGTTCGGGAACAAGGCGCCGATCTACCCGGGCTACGTCTGCGCCATCGTCGGCTCCATGAAGACCGGGCGGCCGGTCAAGTGGGTCGAGGACCGGTCGGAGAACCTGATGTCCACCGCGTTCGCCCGCGACTACCACATGCACGGGGAGATCGCCGCCACCTCCGACGGCCGGGTCCTCGGCCTGCGGGCCCGGGTGCTCGCCGACCACGGCGCCTTCAACGCGACCGCCCAGCCGACCAAGTACCCGGCCGGGTTCTTCCACATCTTCACCGGCTCCTACGACCTGCGGGCCGCGCACTGCGCGGTGACCGCCGTCTACACGAACAAGGCGCCCGGCGGGGTCGCCTACTCCTGCTCGTTCCGCATCACCGAGGCGGTGTACCTGGTCGAGCGGATGATGGACATCCTGGCCCGCGAGCTCGGCATGGACCCGGCGGACCTGCGGATGAAAAATCTCCTGCGGCCCGAGCAGTTCCCCTACACCACCCCGTCCGGCTGGGAGTACGACTCCGGTGACTACCCGCGGGCGCTGGCGCTGGCGATGGACATGGCCGGGTACGGCGAGCTGCGCCGCGAGCAGGCCGCGAAACGGGAGCGCGGCGAGCACATGGGGATCGGGATCAGCTTCTTCACCGAGGGCGTCGGCGCGGGCCCCCGCGCGCACATGGACATCCTCGGGCTCGGCATGGCCGACGGGGCCAGTCTGCGGATCCATCCGACCGGCACGGCCGTCCTCGGCGTCTCCTGCCAGACCCAGGGGCAGGGCCACGAGACCACCTTCGCCCAAATCGTCGCGAACGAGCTCGGCCTGTCCCCGGACGACGTCGAGGTCGTGCACGGCGACACCGACCGGACCCCGTTCGGCCTGGGCACCTACGGGTCCCGGTCCACGCCGGTCTCCGGCGCGGCCGCGGCCGTGGTCGCCCGCAAGGTCCGGGAGCGTGCGCGGTTCGTCGCCGCGGCGATGCTCGAGGCCGCACCGGACGACCTGGAATGGGCCGACGGCAAGTGGCGGGTCCGTGGCGACCCGGACCAGGCCAAGGGCATCCCCGAGATCGCCATGGCCGCGCACTCGAGCCTGGAGCTGCCCGCCGGGATCGAGGGCCACCTGGACGCGGAGGTCGTCTACAACCCGCCGAACCTCACCTTCCCGTTCGGCGCGTACATCTGCGTCACCGACGTAGACGCCGGCACGGGCCAGGTCACGGTCCGCCGGTTCATCGCCGTGGACGACTGCGGGGTGCAGATCAACCCGATGATCGTCGAGGGGCAGGTGCACGGCGGCCTCGCGGACGGCGTCGGTATGGCCCTCATGCAGGTCATCGCGTTCGACGCGAACGGCAACTGCCTCGGCGGCTCGTTCATGGACTACCTGCTGCCGACGTCGGTGGAATGCCCGTCCTGGGAGCTCGGCCAGACCGTCACGCCGTCGCCGCACCACCCGATCGGCGCCAAGGGGATCGGGGAGTCGGCCACGGTCGGCTCCCCGCCGGCCATCGTGAACTCGGTGATGGACGCGCTGGCGCCGTTCGGGGTCTTGCACGCCGACATGCCCCTCACGCCGGCCAACGTGTGGTCGGCCATCCAGGGACGCCGGCTCCGGACCGACCTGGCCGTCACCTGAGGCCGGGACGGCATGGGGCGGGGCATGAATCGAGCCGGGGCGGCGTTCGGTATGAATCAAGCACGCGGCCGCGTGCAGCATGATAGGCACATGCGGGTATGTCAGCTGGTGCGCAAGGGATGAGTGATCTCGCGGAGCGGATTCCGGACGTCACATCGTTGCTGGCCGCGCTCGACGCCACCGGGTACCTGGCGGACGAGGCGCTCGGGACGGCGCTCTTCCTGGCCGCGCGGATGGGTCAGCCCATCCTGCTCGAGGGCGAGCCGGGGGTGGGCAAGACCGAGGCGGCCAAGGCGCTCGCCGAAGCGCTGGGGACCCCGCTGCTGCGGCTCCAGTGCTACGAGGGCCTGACCTCGTCGGAGGCGCTCTACGAGTGGAACTACCCGCGCCAGCTGCTGGCGATCCGGCTGGCCGAGGCGCGCGGCGAGACGCTGCGGGACGCCGACCTGTTCAGCGAGGGGTACCTGCTCGCCCGGCCGCTGCTGGCCGCGCTCGACCACATCGGCCCGCTGCCGGCGGTGCTGCTGATCGACGAGGTGGACCGGGGCGACGACGAGTTCGAGGCGTTCCTGTTCGAGATGCTCGCCGAGGCCGCTGTGACCATTCCGGAGCTGGGGACCCGGCGCGCCCAGTTCCCCCCGGTCGTGGTGCTGACCTCCAACCGGACCCGGGACCTGCATGACGCGCTGAAACGGCGCTGCCTGTACCACTGGATCGACTACCCGGACGACGAGCGGGTGGCGGCCATCATCAGGCGGCGGGTGCCCGCCACCGCCGAGACGCTCGCCGGGCAGGTGGCCCGCGGGGTCGCCCGGCTGCGCGGGCTGGACCTGGCCAAGCCACCCGGGGTGGCCGAGGCCATCAGCTGGGCGCAGGCCCTGGAGGTGCTGGGCACCGGCGGGCTGAACCGGGTGTCGGCCGAACGGACCGCGGGAGCGGTGCTGAAGTACTCCGAGGATCTGCGGACGGCCCGCGCCGCCGGTTTCGGCGGGCTGGCCGACGGTGATGAGTGACGACCTGGCCCTGGCCGACGACCTGGCCCTGACCGCTGCCCGGTTCGGTACGGCCCTGCGCGCCGCCGGGGTGCCCGCCGATCCCGGCCGGTGCCAGCGGTTTGCCCGAGCCGTCACCGTCGCCCGCCCGGCCACCGGCCGGGACCTCTACCTGTGTGCCCTCGCCACCCTGATCTCCAGCCAGGCGCAGGTCGAGGCCCTGGACCGGGTGTTCAGGGACATGTTCGGCAGCCTCGGGGACGAGGTGGCCCGGCCGGGCGGCCAGCAGTCCCCCGGCGGGCCGGATGGGGATGCCCGGTCCCAGCCCGACCGCCCGTCACCGGCTGACCTGCTGGCCCAGGCGGCTAACGCCGCCCGCGCCCACGCCGCCCAGGAACGCCCGCCGGAGCCCGGCGATGAGCAGGAGCCCGACCACAACGACGGCCCGCAGGCGGGCAAGGGCTGGCTCCGGGCCGAGTCGCCGGGCGAGGGCGAGGACGCCGAACCCAGCCCGGAGGAAGACGGCGGGGCTCCCCGGGCGGCGCTCGCCAGCGCGACGGAGCGGCTCGCGGGCAAGGACTTCGCCGAGCTCTCCCCGGCCGAGCTGCTGATGCTGTCTGGGCTCATGCGCAAGCTCACCCTCGCGGTGCCGCTGCGCCGGTCCCGCCGCCCCCGGCCGACCGCGCACGGCGGGCGTACCGACCTGCGGGCGACGTTGCGCCACGCCAGGCGCACCGGCGGCCATCCGCTCAGGCTGGCCCGGCGGGCGCCGCTGATGGAGCCGCGGCGGCTCGTGGTGCTTTGCGATATCTCCGGGTCGATGGAGCCGTACGCGCGGGCCATGCTGCAGTTGCTGTACTGCGCGGCCGGCGGGGCGGAGGCCGAGGTCTTCACGTTCGCCACCCGGCTGACCCGGATCACCGGCAGCCTGGCGCACGCCCGGCCCGCCCTCGCGCTCCAGCAGGCCGGCCAGGCGGCACCTGACTGGCTGGGCGGGACCAAGATCGGGGAGTCGATCAAGGAGTTCAACAACAGCTACGGGCGCCGGGGCATGGCCCGCGGCGCGGTCGTCGTCATCATCTCCGACGGCTGGGACACCGGCGACCCGGAGATCCTCGGCCGTGAGATGGAGCGGCTGTCGCGCGTGGCGCACCGGATCGTGTGGGTGAACCCCCGCACGCAAAGTCCCGAATACCGTCCGCTGGCCGGCGGGATGGCGGCAGCCTGGCCCTACTGCGACGCGGTGGTGAGCGCCCACACCCTGCACGCGCTGGACGACCTCACCGCTGCCCTGGCGCACCCCGGCCGGCGCGAGCCGCTTCCGGCCGACCGGCTGCACAGTTCGTAGGCGGCGCCCCTATGCCGTCCCCGGTGCCGCCCCAGCTGTGAGACTTTGCCGCTGCCCCTGGATCATGATCATGATGACGGGCAGGAAGAATGCCAGTGCCAGCAGCAGCGCAGGCCATGGCCGGCCGGAAATGTGTTACCGGTTTCCGGCCGGCCCGGGTTAGTGTCTGCCGGGCAGCCAGTCGCCGGACCTGGGAGGGGGGCCAGCGTGGGTCATATCGATGTGGCGCACGTGGGCCATGTCCTGCCCACGGGCCGGATGCTGCTTGACGACGCCTTGTTCAGGATCGGCGAAGGAACGACCGCGGCCCTGGTCGGGCCCAACGGTGCGGGCAAGACAACCCTGATCCGGATCATCGCGGGGGACCTCAGCCCGCAGTCGGGCACGGTCGCCGTCAGCGGCGGTCTCGGCGTGATGAGGCAGTTCGTCGGGGGGATCCGGGCGGCCGGTTCCGCGGGAGAGCAGGGCCAAGACATGGCGGCTTCCCCGGGGGCGGGCGCCACCGGAGGCGACGGGGTTCCGGTGGCAGCGGACGCCGACGCCCAGGCGCCCGGCCAGCCCGACACCGGCCGCGTCACTGGCGATTCGCCCGTCCGCGATCTGCTGATCTCGGTGGCGCCGCCCCGGGTGCGGTCAGCCGCCACCCGGCTCGACGCCGCCGAGCTGGCGATGATGGAGCGCGACGACGAGCCGACCCAGATGCGGTACGCGGCCGCGCTGGCCGAGTGGGGTGACGCGGGAGGTTACGACGCGGAGGTGACCTGGGACGCCTGCTGCATGGCCGCGCTCGGGGTCGGTTACGAGCGCTGCCGCTGGCGCGAGATCGGCACCCTGTCCGGCGGCGAGCAGAAGCGGCTCGTGCTTGAGGCCCTGCTGCGCGGGCCCGCCGAGGTCCTGCTGCTTGACGAGCCGGACAACTACCTCGACGTGCCCGGCAAGCGCTGGCTGGAACAGCAGCTCTCGTCCACGCCCAAGACGGTGCTGCTGGTCAGCCATGACCGGGAGCTCCTCGCGAACTGCGCCGAGCGTATCGTCACCGTCGAAGACGGCAGCGTATGGGTGCACGGAGGCGGGTTCGCGACCTACGCCCAGGCCCGCCGGGACCGCATCGAACGCCTGGACGAGCTGCGCCGCCGGTGGGACGAGGAGCACGAGAAGATCAAGCAGCTTGTCCGGATGTACCGGCAGAAGGCGTCCTACAACGATGCGATGGCCTCCCGACTGCACGCGGCCGAGACACGGCTGCGCAAGTTCGAGGAGGCCGGCCCGCCTGAGCTGCCGCCGCGGGACCAGAACGTGCGGATGCGGCTGCGCGGCGGCAGGACCGGCAAGCGCGCGGTGATCTGCGAGAACCTGGAGCTCACCGGGCTCATGCGGCCCTTCAGCCTCGAGGTCTGGTACGGCGAGCGGGTTGCCGTGCTGGGCTCGAACGGCTCCGGCAAGTCGTTCTTCCTGCGCCTGCTGGACGGCGACGACGTGGCGCACGAGGGCAAGGCCCGGCTGGGCGCCAGGGTCGTCCCGGGACTGTTCGCGCAGACCCACGCGCGCCCCGACCTGGCCGGCCGCTGGCCAGAAGAGATCCTCATGACCGAGCACGCGATGCTGCGCAACGAGGCGATGGCAGCCCTGGCCCGGTACGAGCTGCAGTACTGCGCGCGCCAGGCGTTCGGCTCCCTGTCCGGGGGTCAGCAGGCACGGCTGCAGATCCTGCTCCTGGAATTGGCTGGGTCGACGCTCCTGCTGCTTGATGAGCCGACCGACAACCTCGACCTGGCCAGCGCCGAAGCGCTGCAGGCGGGTCTGGAGTCGTTCCAGGGCACGGTGCTGGCGGTCACCCACGACCGGTGGTTCGCGCGGTCTTTCGACCGGTTCCTGGTCTTCGGTGGCGACGGGAACGTCTACGAGTCGGACGGCCCGGTGTGGGACGAGACCCGCGTTGCCCGGCCCCGGTGACGGGCCCTTGCTAGGCTGCATGGAGTTCACAGAGCCTGACCAGGCTCGCCCCCCGGCAAGGTAAAGGTGCGCCACGTGAAGAAGCTGCTGCTGCTCGCCTTGGTCGGACTCGGCGTATTTGCTATCTGGCGGAAAGTCCAGGCCGATCGCGCCGAGCTCGACCTGTGGACGGAAGCCACAACGGGCGACGAGTGACGCTGAGGCCATAGCTACTGAAGGGATACGAGGTGGTCGGGTGAGCAGCACGCTGCCAGTTACGCTGGTTTGCTGCGGCTTGCTCGGTACCACGGCGGATGATCACGGCATGCTGGAGCGGGCGTTCGCCGAGGCGTTCGCGACTCAGGGCATCGTGCCCGGCACCGCCGCCTACGCCCACTACATGGTCGGCGTGCACCAGGCCCAAGGTCAGGCCGCCGTCGATGTGTTCCGTGGCCTGTTCCCCGACGGCGACGGCCGGGCGGAGGCGGCGGCACTCTCGTTCGAGCGCTCGTTCCGCACCGCCGTGGACCGCACCGGGATTTCGCCGGTGCCGGGCGCGGAGGAAGCGATCCGCGAGTTGTCCGAGTCCGGCATGCGGGTGTGCCTGATCAGCAGCCTGCCTCGTCGGCTGCTCGGGCTCGCGCTGGACACGCTCGGGTGGTGGCGGCTGGCCGACCTGACACTCTGCCCGGAGGACGTGCCGCGCGGCTGCCCCTGGCCCGACCTGATGCTCGCCGCGATGCTGCGGCTGGGTGTCGAGGACGTCCGGGCGGCCGCGTTCGCGGGTAGCACCGCCAGCGAGATCCAGTGCGCCAAGCGGGCCGGGGTCGGCGTCGTCGCCGGGGTGCTAACAGGCGGCCATACTGCCGATCGGCTGCGCACCGCAGGCGCCACCCATCTGGTCGATGCGATAGCCCAGCTCCCGGGGCTGCTGCCAGGCAACACCGCCGCCGGGCCGACCGGGCCGGCGGCCGGTTCCCCAGCCACTGAAGCCAGCGCGCCTGCCGCGCCATCTCCCGGCCCCGCGTCGGCGGCACCGACCGCCGTCCCCGGGCCGCAGGTACCCTTAAAGCGCCGTAACTCGGGGCTATAGCTCAGCTGGAAGAGCACCTGCTTTGCAAGCAGGGGGTCGGGGGTTCGAGTCCCCCTAGCTCCACCTGGGAAAACGTTG
>Ga0306921_10006797_pt1 | contig 11953 bp, 4 predicted proteins | sample sta12Cox44000080_FD_203760 | JGI IMG/M metagenome (GOLD analysis project Ga0306921, IMG submission 203760) | Lab enrichment of tropical soil microbial communities from Luquillo Experimental Forest, Puerto Rico - statoxic.12C.oxic.44.000.080 (v2)... | ecosystem: Environmental > Terrestrial > Soil... | reverse complement strand
GTCGATCTTGAAATATTTGTCGGTGGATTCTTCCGAAGGCCCAGAAATGATCAACGGAGTGCGGGCTTCGTCGATGAGGATAGAGTCCACCTCGTCGACGATGGCGAACTGGTGGCCGCGCTGCACGCAACTCGCCAAGTCGTACTTCATGTTGTCGCGGAGGTAATCGAAGCCGAATTCATTGTTAGTGCCGTAGGTGATGTCCGCGCCATAAGCCGCGCGCCGCTGGGCATCGTCTAGGTCGTGAACGATCACACCGATGGTCAGCCCGAGGCCGCGATAAATGGGGCTCATCCATTCCGCGTCGCGCCGCGCCAGGTAGTCGTTCACGGTAACAATGTTCACGCCGCGCCCTGCGAGTGCGTTGAGAGCCGCCGGTAGCGTTGCGACAAGCGTTTTTCCTTCACCCGTCTTCATCTCGGCAATTTTTCCGGCGTTCAGCACCATTCCGCCGATGAGCTGGACGTCAAAATGGCGCATCTTGAGGAAGCGCCGGCCCGCTTCGCGCACCAGAGCAAACGCGGGCACCACAGCAGGTTCTAAGGCCCGAGCCAAGTCGTCTTTATAAGTGGGTTCCGTCGAGTCGCTGTCTTTCAGGCGCTCCTGCACCTGCGTTTTCAGCGCGGCAAAGCGTTCCCTCAACTGCGCGTCGCTAAGCGCCTGGACTTCGGTCTCCTGGGCGTTAATCGCAGCGACGAGCGGCTGCATTCTCTTGATGTCGCGTTCGTGCTTGGTGCCGATAAACTTAGCCACGACGCGGTCGAGTATTTGGGCTGCTTCCATTTAAGCTTTGTCGTTTCCTGGCGTTGTCGCAGCGCCGGTGCAGCGCGGCCTCTGCTTGGTTGTGCGCACAGACCACTCTTTCAGGCCTGATGCAAACACTTCATTGTAACTGGTTGGATGCGCCGGCGCCAAGAAAGGCCACGCAGCGGACTGCCGGCACTCTCGCCCGAAAACATGACCATGAGTTGCTATTAGAGGAGCGAGGTGACTCGCGCAACAGGCTGTTCACGCGGGCGGCACGTAACGGCCAGCGCGCAGCGACCGGCAAAGCCAATCTGCATGCGGGAGACCCGAGCGCATCAGCGCCTGGGCTTCGCGCTCAACTTCGTACACAACCCGTCGAATCGATGCTTTGGTGTCATCCAGAATCAGATAAGAGGCGCGCACATCGCCATCGTAGGAAAGGCTGACGCTGCCTGTGTTGGCTACGGTCATTGCCGGAAGCTGTCGCACAAACGGGCGGTGAATGTGGCCGTAAACGGCGACGGTCGAAGTCAACGCTGCGAAGACGCTGCCCAGTTCCTCATCGCTCGCGTCGGCTATGGGGGCACGCCAAAGATCGCCCGGGCTGGCGTGAACCAGCGCTATCGGGCGAGCATGCAGTTTTGGGGCCTGGGCGGCGAACTTGCGCAATTCCTCGGGCGCCCACAGCATTTGGTCGGTATTGCCGCAAACGCCGGGCCAACCGAGTTCGCGGATGCGGTCAACGGTTTCGGCCGGGCGCGAGCCGCCGTGCGCTAGGTCTCCACCATGAAGGATTTGGTCAGGAGAAGTAACCTTCAAGTCCGCGAGAACGGCCTCGAGGGCCGTGAGATTGCCGTGAATGTCCGATACAATCGCGATTCGCATACGCTTCCCGCGAATGGACAGCTTACACCAGGCAAAGCATCGTCCGAACCCCTCATCAATCGATCGGAAGAGAGATTCCAAGCTTGAATTGGAGTGACGGTTTGAAGGCCTACTTCCCGGCCGTCGCTTTTGCGGCAGCTTGCTTTGCTTTCCAAGCCCGATTAGCCCAGCGGATCAAACGATCTGTACCAAATCGGGCGGGCAATCACGCAAGTTCTCAATCGTAATGCTTTTTGGTGAGCTGAATACGTTCGCGGCAGGGACCAGGCCGACGGTGCGGTTCCGCCCCTCGTGTTTGGCAACGTAGAGCGCCTTGTCGGCCAGCTCAATCACGTTTTCGACGGACAGATGGCCAACGTCATCGCTCAACCAAGGGAATGGCGCCCATCCGATCGAGCAGGTCTGGTGCACTTCGACTCCATTGCCCACGTCAAACGGCACGTCGCGAATTGCCCCGAGCACGCGCGCAAACAGCAGCGGAGCGTGCTCGCGGTCTGTTGAGCGGCAAACGAGCAAGAACTCCTCTCCACCCCAACGGACCAGGTCATCGGTCGCTCTCTTCACCGATTCGATGCGCTTCGCAACTTCCTGCAGAAGCTTGTCGCCGGCCGCATGGCCGAGTTCATCGTTCACACGCTTGAAGCGGTCAATATCAATGAGAGCAAAAATCAAGTCTTGCCGGGGAGCCGGCGGGGACTGTGGAGCCACGGTCTTCAAGTGCGAGCGCAAAGCCTGAGCGACATCGGTCGAAATGGTCTCGTAGAAGTAGCGCCGGTTGCGCGTCGCTGTCAGCGGGTCAGTGAGCGAGATCTCTTCGAGTTCCTTGTTCTTCTCGATGAGTTCAGCATTGCGTTGTTCGACGGCCTGCTCGAGTTCGAGCCTTCGTCGGACCAGTGCCCGCGTACGCGCGGAGAGGAAGACCCAGAAGCACCCAAGCAACAACACGATCTCTTCGAGGCGCGCCCACCACGTCTGCCACACGTATGGCAATACGCGGAACTTGAAGGTCGCGGGCGCCGAGGCCATCCGGGAGTCCGGATCCTCACATTGAACCCAGAATTCGTAATCTCCAGACGGCAAACCACCGTAGCGCGCTTCGCGCAGGCGGGTTTCGGTGACTTGCTTCTCGAACCCCTGGAGCTGATAGAAGCAGGAGACACGCTCGGGGTTATTCAGAACTAACGGAGTGAATTCAACTGTCAGCGCGCCTTCAGAGGGTCGCACCACCGGACCTTCATTTACGCGGCGCGTTAGCCCGCCGAGGCTTACAGAGGTCAGCAGCACGTTGGTTCTCTTGCCTGTTTGCCTGGCACTTCCCGGCCGGTACCGCGCCAATCCCCTCGAAGTCGCGATGACAAAGTTTCCGTCGGACTCTTCGCGCACGCCGGCCCAGCGGCTGACATCATGCCAGACCAGTCCCTGTGCATGATTGATGGTCTGCCGCTGCCCGTCGGGCGAGAGAATCATGAGACCGTCTGGTCCGTCGAACCAGAGGCGCTTCTGGGAGTCGCGGCCGACGATAAACAAATCCCAGTTGAAATGTTCAAATTTCGTCTTTCCGTTTTCCTGAAGTAGAATCCGGCTCACGGCCACCACATCGTTGTAGGCCACCCAGGCCTCTTGTTCGCTTAACGCATAGAGACTCGTGATGGCCAGGCCTCGCAAGCCGTCCTTGGCTGCCACGATTCTCCAGCGATTTCCTTCAAAGCGGCACACCTCGCCGGTCGAAGCGGCCCAGAGCGTTCCTTCCGGCGAGAACGAGAGAAACGTCAGTTCGTTGCCAGCTGTCCCGGGAAGCGGAAAGTCTGTGGGAATCTCATCCGGTTTCGAGGCATCGAAGCGCAGCACGTGCTGGCCAGATGTGGCCCAGATCTCGCCGTCCGGTGCGGCATAGATCATTTGAAACGGCCTTCCCCAGTAGGAGGCCTGCATGGTGGTTGAAAAATCGTTCGGATCAATACGGAGGATCGCGCCAGTCACCGTTAAAGCCCATACGGACCCGTCGCCCGCAAGCTGTATCTGGCGAACTTCGGAGCGAGAGTGGCCGGAAGGCGATGCGACCTTCCGCCACTGGTGCGCCTGCCCGTCCCACACCGCGATGCCGCGGGCCGTACTTACCCACAACCTTCCTCTGTGATCCCTTAGAGTGGCCCACGTGGTGTTGTCGGGCAGCCCTTCGGCTGTAGTCCAGTTGTCCCATTCATGCACGCCGGGAAGACGATCCAAGCCGGTTCCTGATCCAGCTACCCAGAGCGTCCCCTCGCGGTCTTCCAAAGCGAATTGGATGTCGTTGCTGGTGAGCCCCTGCTTGTCCGTAATGACGCGCCAGTGGCCGTCATCATGCCAATACAAACCAGTCGATGTGGGCACCAGCAAATGCCCATGACGATCCAAGTTAGGCTTTCCTTCTTCCTCGTCGGTCGGGCCGATGCCGATGGAATCCATGGTGATGGTGTGGACATTTGGTTCGAGCCGCGCCAATTTCGTGGCTGTCCGCAGCCACATGGTTTGCGTTCCATCGATCATCAGTGCGACAACGCGCTCAGGCGGGATCCGAATCTGCGGATCGATCTCTACCTTGGTTGACAACGCGGTCAAGCGCGCCAAATGTGTTCCCTCCGTGAACCACACGGTGTCGTCGGCGGCGCGCACGATGCCAGCCAGATTCTGCCTTATCCCCGCGTCTTCCCCCAATACGACCGCGTTTGACGGATTGGCCGGATCAACTCGCAAAATGCCAGGGTTGAACAACAGCACAAACACGACACCCTTGCTGTCTACCGCCAAGATTTGGCCGCCGGTGGCAAGTGGCATCGCCGATGCGGGAATCGTCAGTGCTTCAAATTGACCATCGCGATAGTGAGCGATTCCGTGGCTTCCGGCGAACCAGGGCGTGCCGTCAGGTGCGATCAGCATATCGACGATGTAGTGGCCGGTGATCGCCTCGACTTCCGTCATTTTTTGGGCGCGTGCGCCGTCATAACGGTAGAGCCCGGTTCGCGTTCCGAGCCACAGAAAACCCTCGGCGTCCTGTCCCATCGAGGTGACCGTTACGGCGCCCAGCCCGAATGCCTCTTCGAGCCGCTGCACGGTGAGGCGCGGCTTGTCCGGGTAGCTGACCTGCGCCGCAGCACCCGCGCAAGTCGACAGAGATGCGAGGACGCTGCATAAAGCCAGGGTTCGAAGCTGCTTAAGAGCACACACTAGGTGTCCGCCTACACGAAGACGGTTGGAACGGGCGATTCCAATCACCGACGCTTCGCGACCAGTTGAGGTTAAGAGCTTGTAAGGCGCCCCGTAAATCTAACTTAAGTACCGTGGTGTAGTACGAACGAGTAGTTACTATTCGGCTAATTAGGGCCTAGCAACCAGTGATGATTTGTTTTTGTCGCTGCCTGAAAGCGCGCCGCGCGCTTCTTGAACATAGCCCAGCCTGAATGACTTGTCGGCTGCCTTAGACCAGTTAACGCCCTGCTCCGGCACTCCTGGCCATATTTTCGAGCAACAATTTGCGAAACTTGGTGCGCTCGTCCAGTTTCATGTCGACAATTTCAAAGGCCATGTCTTGGGCACGGTAATCACGCATCAAGGCGGTCGCCTGCAGATTGCGCAGGCCCACTTGCATCCGCAGCTGCACCTGCGTTCCGGGAGCCAGGTGCATATTGGTCGAAGCCAAGCCTCCCGTCAGGCTCGCCGTTTTGATTTCCAGGCGACAATTCTGTTTCAGGTTGGTACTGACGGCCGATACGGCCCGATGCAGGCGCACGCGGGCGTGACGTCTCTGCCTCACGAAGATCGAGTTGCCTTGGGTGTCAAGCGGGGCGAGACCCAGGTCGTTATGTTCGATTCCGCTGATCGGGAGATATTCTTTGGCCCAGTCCGGATCCAATCTTTCTAGAGCTTGGAGGGCCGCGATTCGCAGCTCTTGCGCGTGCGTCCAGCCAAACACTCTACGCGACTCCAGGATGCGCTTGAGTGCGCTCTGGGATTCCGGCGCTTCGAGCCTGCCCAGCGCTTCGATCGCTTTCACGCGCAGGAACTGGCCAGCGCCGACCGGCAAGTCTCCGTCCGCAAGTGTCAGCAGGCGTCCCAGCGCTTCCCGATCGCCGGTCATTCCGATCTCGTCGACCACGAGCGGCATTACGAGCGGGTCCACATGATCCAGGAGGTTCAGGAGGATGCGGCAGCGTTCGGGGGCGCCGCAAGCGGAAATCTGTCGAATCATGCGGTCCTGACCAGCACGAGGAAAATCCTTGATTCGTCCGGGCAGGAACACCTGAGAGGCCAGGGGATCGAGCCGTGCGAGCATCCCGACCATCTCGACCGCCTCGGCGTGAGGCCCGCCGCGGACCGTGCTGCGGAGGTACTGAAGCGCTTCTTCGCCAAGGTCCTGCGCCAGGTTCGCGACATTGTCCAGATCCTCGCGATACTGGCAACGGTTGAAGCGCGCGGCCAGCTGCTCCATCGCGATCCCGGGCAATTGTTTCAATACATCCGTAAGACCTGCGGAAATTTGCCGCGCGCGGAGCGCTTCGTCCACAAACTCCGGCACGCGTTCCTCGATGCCCATTTTCGGCCGCAACGACCTGGCGATTCCGGGCCGCTGCGCTTCGACGCCTGCCAGCAAGTCCAAGGCTTGCTCCATCGCGAAGTAGCAACGCTTGGCAGCCGCCTCCTGACTGAGCCGCACAAAAGCCGCGCTCACGAGCGACTGCAAATCCTGGTCCTGCTCGACGCTGAGCCGCAGGCCAACATGGCGTAGCGCATCGGCCAGCAGCCTCGGGTCGGCCTCAGCGTAGAGTCCCGCAAGCTCCGACAATCCGGTTGCCGCGCGCTTGCGTGCGTCAGGCTCCTCACTGTCGGCGCATCTGGCATAATTCTGGAGGATGCTGATGGCTTCGGCGATGTCGCCGTGCTCGATCAATTCCTTGACGTAGGACTGCACATTCTTAGGCGGAATGCACCAGGCTTCCTCCGAGAGCAAGACTTCGCGCTTGGCGCTGTCAGGCACGCTCGCCCAGAACTGGCGGTCCAGGATCTCGCGGTGCGATTCGATCAGAATTCCCGCTTCGGCCATCTTGTCTTCGTGCTGGCCGAGAATTTTCCGCAATTCTTCGATTTCGTGGTTCATGCGGTCCAGCATCTGCCGCACCGCATTTACTTTGACTTCCCCGCTTTCGAATTTTTCGAGAGCGAAACGGATGGAAAGATGCTCTGCCAGTTGCACCAACACAGCCTGATCCAACTTCTTGTTTTTGCCCTCTTCGGCCAGTCCAGCCAGCGCGTTCCGCAGTGTGTCCTGCGCCCGTGAGGGCATCTGCGTCACCTGATCCTGGAATTCCACCGCCGCGGCTGTCGGGTTCTGAGTGCTTCCCATCTTTCCGAATGTAGAGAGGGCGCGCAGGATCCGATAAATGTCTTCCTCGCCGGGCTCGCCTGATCCGTTACCGCCTCGGACATTACCGCCACCGGGACCCGGCCCCAGGCCACCGCTTGTCGGGCCAGGTATCCCTCCAACCAAGGCACTTACCACTGGGCTTACATTTGCGCCGGAGACTAAATTGGCCTCGGCTCCACCTGCATAGGCGCTCCCAAGGCCATCCCCAGTGGTGCTTCCATTGCCGCTGCCATTGCCGTTGCCATTGCCGTTTCCACCGGCGCCGCTCCCATCGACGCCCTCTATACCGGTCATGCCATCGCCGCCCGACTTCCGCCCTTCCGCCGCGGCGATCAATTCCAGGAGCTTCTGAGGATCGTTCAGCATTCTACGGAACTGCTCCTGCTCTTCACCTAAGGCTGCCGCAGCAAGCTGGGCCGCCACGCTGGTATCCTTGAGTCTCGAGTCGGTCGCGACGAAGCAGACCTCATTTACACGGATGCCTCGCGCGTCTGCCAACGCGGCTTTCAGCTGTTGCGCCAATTCGGATGGTTTGGATTTTCCGGTCGGGAAGGCGTGGGCAAAGCTCGCAAGCTCTTCTTCCGTAATGCAGGGATAGAACTGGATACTCGCGAGTCCCGCCATCGAGAGTAGATGTGCAAATTGTTTTTCCGCGGGGGCACCTTCGAGGGGCACGCCATCGAGCAAGAGTTGCGAGCCGGTTGCGCCAAGCAGCAGGCCGGATTCGGTTCCATCGGGTATTGCGTCCCGTAACTCTTCCCAGGCTACCCGCAATTGCTCCACCGTTCGGACGTGATCGTAGCCGTAAAGCCGAGCAAACTTCAGTAGAATATTCAGGCTTCGTACGAACGCCCGGCCTGCCACCGCTTTTGGGTCCGCCGTTTTCATGCTGCCCGCCGCCGTGTTTTTCCTGTTTCGGTCGACCGACCGTGGCCGTAGTACACCCTTTCTAGTACGTTAGGGGGCTTGTTTGCGGGTCACAATGGTACAGACGTTCCATGTGACGCGAGCGCTATCTCGTCTTTCGGGCAGGCCGGCGCCCTGCTCCACCGGACGGTTCAGATGGAATCAGTACAGGCCCGTTTAGAAGTCAGAATTACGCGGGAATTACTTCGTCAGCGCGACGCGACTCTGGCGGCGCGCCCGATTCACAACGCTTGCGGGCTGCGGCAGTCCGCCTAGTTCCAGCAGCATCTTCCTCATCCTCGACCTGTCGTCTAGGTCGATGTCGACAATTTCGAAAGCCATGGCTTGTGGCCGCGCGCCACGGACGATGGCTTGGACGCGGATGGCCCGCACACTGTGAGAAAACTTTATCGTCAAGAGAGAGCCCGGAGCCAAATGGCGATCCGCCGCCCCGATTCCTCCTCCCATGTTCAATTCGGCGACCGAGAGGCGCAGGTTTTCGCGCAAATTGGTTGTGGTCGCCGGGACGTGCTTTGACAACCTCAATCGGGCGTAACGGCGCTGCCTAATGACCGGTGCATTAGGCTCCGGATCGATCGGTTCGAGTACGAGCTCACGGCGATCCAGTCCGCTGGCAGCGATTTTTTCCATCGCGAGCGCAGGCTCGATCTTCTGGAGCGCCTGCGCCGCCGCAAGGCGCAATTCCGCGTGGTAGACCCAACGCCAAACCTGCTTAGCTTCGAGAATCTGCTGTAAGAGCGGACTCGCCGCACTTGCGCGGAGCCTCCCAGTGGCCTCAATGGCCTTGATGCGGGTGTAGCCAGTCAAACCATCGTCGCCGATCAGATCCACCAGCTTCGGAATGCACTCCGGCTGGCCGCTCATGCCCATCTCGTCGAGAGCCAGCGGCCGGATGAGCGGATCAAGCGAATCGTAAAGCGCGACGAGTAGTCTTGCGCGCTGTGGAGCGGGCGTTGAGCACAGCTGCCGAATGGTTCGGTCATGCGAAGCGCGGGGCCACTGGGCCAAGCGCATCGGCAGTACCTTTTCGACAGCCTCAGGTGAAAGTTGGCTCAGCAAACCAATCACTTCGGTTGCTTCGGTGGCTGGAGCGCTCTGCAGTATTTCCACGAGGCGCTGCACCGCCTCTTCCCCCAAACCGGCGACAACATGCCCAAGCAACTCGCAATCTTCCCGGAAGCCACAATTGGCGAAGCGGTTCGTCACATAGTGGAGAGTTGCTTTCGGCATCAGCCCAAGGATATCGAGCAAACCATCGGGGATCTGTCCCGTGCGCATTGTATCTTCGACGAATTCGGGCAAGCGATCCTCGGCTCCGATCCTTTGGCGCAGATTGTTCGTCGTGCCGGGGCGCAGCGCTTCGACACTGCCGAGAGAAGCCAGAGCCTGCTGCATGGCGGGATAGAATCGCTTCGCGCCAGCTTCCTGGCTCATGCGCACGAAGGCTGCCCCGACCAAGGTCTGCAAATCGGCTTCGCGTTCCACCGCCAACTGGTTTCCGAGGCGTTGGATTACATCGATCAGGGCGCTGCCGTCGCCGCTGCCGTAGAACTCGGCCAGGTCCGCTAATCCAATCGCCGTGGTTCTTCTTGCTTCCGGCGCCTCAAGCGCGACGCATGCAGCATACTTGGTCAGAATTACGTTGACCGTTTTCAACTCACCTCGCCGAAGCATTTCTTCCAAAAACCCGCGAATATTTCTCGGCGGCACACACCACGCTTCGTCGGAGGTTAGAACCTCTTTCTTGTTTTCCTCCGGGACTTGAGTCCAGAATTCCTGATCCAGCAATTCCGTGTACGACTGCATCTGGATGCCGGCGCTGGCCATGGTTTCTTCCTGTTGGGTGAGAATCTTGCGTAGCGCCTCAATTTCCGAGTTCATGCGGTCGAGCAGTTGTTTCACCGCGTTTACACGCAACTCGCCCCGTTCATAGCTATCCAGCGCGAAGCGGATCGCCACGTGCTCCGCTAGCTTCAGGAGCATCGGCTTATCCGGCTTGTCCATTGGCGCTTGCGCGGCGAGCCCTGCCAAGGCCTGCTGCAGCGTGTATTGCGCGCGCACCGGAAGGGCCGTTAGTCGCGACTGGAAGGTTGCGGTGTCCATTCGGTTATCAGAATCCTTTCGCGCCTTTCCGAGTTGCGCGAACAATCCGATCATCGAGCGGACTTCCTCCTCAGCAACGGCGTAGGCACTGGCGTCGCCACCGCCACCCATACCCGCACCTCCGCCGCCTGCTCCGCCGATTACCGCGCCACGTAGCATGGCCGAAGCGGTCATCCATTTGCTTGGTTCTCTTGCCTCGCCGCCGATACCGCTGCCGCCTACGCCCCCAGCACTGCCGAAACCGCCACCTCCTCCGGCTTCACCGGGTCCTCCACTGCCCGGTCCTCCGCCACCGGGCCCACCTTCGTCCGGACCGCCGCTGCCCGTTCCTGACCCGCCACGCGCGCCGCCAGGTCCGCCTGCACCTCCACTTCCGCCCCGGCCCGTTCCACCGCCGCCTGTACCCGTTCCGCCTCCCACCCCTCCACCAACACCACCTCCACCAACACCACCTCCACCAACACCACCGCTTGCGCTCGGCGCTTTGCCTATGTCCCACAGGCTCCCACTGCTGTCTGAGCCTCCGCTCCAGCTACTGCCGGCGCTGATGGATGAAGTGCCCGAGCCAGCCCCCGGCCCCGGTCCGAATCCCGGGCCACTGCCGCTTCCGCTTCCACCGGAGCCACGACTGCTCTCTGCGGCCAGAATCAGTTGCAGCATTTTTTGCGGATCTTCAAAAATGTCTCGGAACTTGTCGCCCTGGCTTCCCAGCATCTTGGCGGTCAATTGCGCGGCAACTTTGACACCGGCCACGGACTGATCTTCCGCTACAAACCGGATCTCATTGATTTTTATGCTGGTGTCTCCGGCCAGAGCGGTCTTCAACTGTTCGGCGAGAGCGGTGGCCTTGGCGCCACTGGCTGGGAACGCCCTTACAAAGCGCGAGAATTGTGCCTGAGTGGTGTTCGGTGCGAAATGAATGCTTGCGATCCCCGACGAGGTCAGGAGCTGGGCGAAGCTTCGCTCAGCCGCTGCCGCACCCAGTGGGACTCCGTCTAGGAGGATCTGATTGCCGGAGGCGCCGAGAAGCAACCCTGTGTCTCCGCTTTCGTCAAGCGCAACCCTCAGTTCTTTCCAGGCAGCTTCAAACTGCGCCGCTGTTCGCACGTGCCCAAACTCGTACAGGCGGGCAAACTTCAGCAAAATGTTCAGGGTGCGAACAAACGATCGAGCTGTTGCTCGGGTGTCGCTCGTCATTTTTCCCGACTTACCCCCGATCCTTCACACTTACTACACTAGAACGCGCGGCGACGCGAAACAAGCCCCTCCCCCCGTGGTGTCGCCTTGTCAATAATACAACTGGTGCTGTTTTGTCGTACGACAACATCCATACTCTTTTGGCTTCCTCCAGTTGCTCCCCCGGCCAACGCATCAGTACAATGCCTATAGAACTAACGGGCACATGGCCTTATCTTCGGTTTTTCGCTCCGGCTGGTTCAGCCCCTTTTAAGGATCCTTTGGCCGGCGATGACTGACAGCTCTCCATCTTCGCGCTTCAAGCCGGACATGCCGGAAATTCCCGGCGTGGCCCCGTCGAAACCCCGCCGGCGCAATCCGCTTCTGTCCCTAATCCTTGGCTTTGCAGTTGTTGGCGTACTGATTCTCTTATCCAGCCGCTGGCTCACGCACTCCCGCACGGTTGACACCGTTCGCGTCGAGCCCCCGGCACAAATTGAGGTTCCTCCCCCTCCTCCCGACCCTTCGGCCTCGCTCCCTCACGCCGATGAAAAGAATCCGGCAATCGCGAACATAGCCGACTTCGCGCAACCGTGGTCCTCTGCCGATTTCTTTGTCAAGAACCGGCTGACCGGCGAAAACATTCCGGCCACGATTGTTCGGCTTCCCGGCGGATCAGCGGCTTCGGCGTCCAGCTATTGGGCGTTTTCTCGGAAG
>Ga0306921_10006795_pt1 | contig 11954 bp, 7 predicted proteins | sample sta12Cox44000080_FD_203760 | JGI IMG/M metagenome (GOLD analysis project Ga0306921, IMG submission 203760) | Lab enrichment of tropical soil microbial communities from Luquillo Experimental Forest, Puerto Rico - statoxic.12C.oxic.44.000.080 (v2)... | ecosystem: Environmental > Terrestrial > Soil... | reverse complement strand
CCCTCGGGCGGCGGGATGTGCCCGTCGCTGCAGGGGATGCTCACCGATAACGTCGCGCCGGCCCTCAACAACGCCGGGAACATCAAGACCAAGTACGACGGCCTGGCGTTCCCCCCCAACAGCACGCAGGTGGGGGTCAAGTTCGAGTCGCCGGCCAGCGAGTCGATCGGCAACGTGGCCACGGCGCTGGCGGCCGACACCACCGTGGGAGACAAGTACATCATCTTCCTCACCGACGGGCAGCCGGACTATTGCGACGACTCGAACGCGCTCTGCGCCCCCGACTCCGTCATCTACCAGCTGCAGAAGGCCAAGACAGCCGGCATCACCACCATCGTCTTCGGGGTCCAGACGACGCTCTTCGATCTGGCGCCGGGCACGCTCCAGGCGTTCGCCAACGCCGGCGCCGGCGAGCCCACGATCGCCCCCGTCCGGACCGGCGGCAGCACCTTCGACTTCTACGACCAGTGCAACGGGATCGCCGGGTGGGCCGCCGACCTCACGGCGTCGGGGAAGCCGAACGCGCGCGGCACCACCCTCGGGACGTACTCGACGACGATGGGGCCGACCATGCCGTACATGCCGAGCGCGTCGAACCAGACGCAGCTGGTGTCTCAGCTCATGTCGGCGCTGTCCGGGGTCAAGAGCTGCACGTTCGACCTCACCAATTTGCAGGGGAAGACCATCAAAGTGGTGCCCACCAAGCTGGACAAGGCATCGGTCGTGATTCAGGGGACGACGGTGCCCCTGGACACGAACGACACGAACGGCTGGGACGTGCTCCCCGGCGACACCCAGCTCGAGCTCTTCGGTCCCGCCTGCGACATGTGGCGCGATCCGAGCGTCACCGACATCCAGTTCAACTTCCCCTGCGAGTCCATCATCGTCAGCTGACCGGCGCCGCGGGGCGCGTCAGCCGAGGACGCCGACGACCAGGCTGACGGCGGTCGCCAGGATCGCCGTGTTGTAGGCGAACGAGAGCACGCTGTGCGCGAGCACGGCGCGCCTGATCTGGCGGCTCGTGATCGCGACGTCAGACACCTGGAAGCACATCCCGATCGTGAACGCGAAGTAGGCGAACTCGACGTAAGCTGGGTCCCCCTCGCCGGGGAAGGTGAGCCCGCCCTCGCCCTCGTCGTCATCGCGGTAGTAGAGGTGGGCGTAGCGGAGGGTGTAGGCCGTGTGCGTGAGCAGCCAGGCGGCGGCGACGGCGGTGACGCAGAGAGCGACGAAGATGTCGCGCGTCTGCGCGGCGCAGCTGCGGACGTCGCGCAGCACGACGGCGTTCGCGAACAGCGAAAAGATGCTGGCGAGGATCACGATGATCCAGGCGGCGCGCCGCCCCGGGTCCTCGGCCGCCGCCAGCCGCCGCGTCTCGGCGGGATCGCTGCGCAGGATCAGGATCCAGGCCAGCACCGCGAGCACGATGGCGGCGGCGTCCCAGCCGGCGACGGCCCGGAACGCGCCGCCCACGCCCGCCGGGATCGCCGCGATGGTGCAGAGGCCCGTGGCCACGGCGATCGCCAGCCGCAACCGCGCCGACCGCGGATCATGAGGGGCGAACGCCCGCGGCGCGCTGGCCATCGGGGAGATGTTATTACGGAAGCGCGGGCCGAGCGTTATGTTGCGCTCCATGTCCCGCCCCGGCGCGCCCGTTCCCCCCGGCGGCCCCCTGCCGTGGCGGTTGGCGCGGGGGGCCAGCGTGGAGGCGGACGGCGACGTGACGTTCGCGGTCTGGGCGCCGCGCTGCGCGTCCCTGGCCGTGCGCCTCTTCGGTGCCGGCGGCGTCACGCGCGCCGAGCTGCCGATGCAGGCCGGGCCGGCCGGCGTCCACACCGCGCGCGCCGCGGCCGGCGTCGCGGCGCCCGGCGACGACTACGCGTTCGTGCTCCCGGGCGTGGGGACGCGGCCCGATCCGGTGTCGCGACTGCAGCCCGCCGGCGTGCACGGCCCCTCGCGCATCGTCGCGCCCGGCGCGTTCGCCTGGAGCGACGCCGCCTGGACCGGCCTGCCGCGCGGGGAGCTCGTGTTCTACGAGCTGCACGTCGGCACGTTCACGCCCGAGGGGACGTTCGCGGGCGTGGCGCGCATGCTCCCCCACCTGCGCGAGCTCGGCGTCACCGCCGTCGAGCTGATGCCGGTGGTGGCCTTCCCGGGCGATCGCAACTGGGGTTACGACGGCGTGTTCCCCTACGCGCCGCACGCGGCCTACGGCGGCCCCGAAGCCCTCAAGGCGCTCGTCGACGCCTGCCACGCCCAGGGGCTCGCCCTGTTCCTCGACGTCGTCTACAACCACCTCGGCCCCGAGGGGAACTACCTCGGCGCCTACGGTCCCTACTTCAGCGATCGCTACCGGACGCCGTGGGGCGACGCGCTCAACTTCGACGGCCCCGACAGCGACGAGGTCCGCCGCTACTTCGTCGACAACGCCCTGCACTGGCTCGTCGAGTACCACGTCGACGGCCTGCGCCTCGACGCCATCCACGGCATCTTCGACTTCGGCGCCCGGCACCTGCTCGGCGAGATCACCGAGGCGTTCGCGGCGGTGGCGGCGCGCCTCGGGCGCCGGGCCTGGCTGGTCGCCGAGAGCGATCTCAACGACCCGCGCGTCATCCGGGGCCCGGAGGCCGGCGGCCTCGGCTTCGACGCCCAGTGGAGCGACGACTTCCACCACGCGCTGCACGCCGTGCTGACCGGCGCGCGGCGCGGCTACTTCCGCGACTTCGGGCGGATGGCCGATCTCGCCAAGGCGATCACGGCCGGCTTCGTCTACGACGGGCAGCACGCGCCCCACCGCCGCCGCCGCCACGGCGCCCCCGCCGCCGCGGATCCGGGAGATCGCTTCGTCGCCTTCATCCAGAACCACGACCAGGTCGCGAACGCCTACCAGGGGCGGCGCCTCGCCGCCGCTGCCGGCCGCGATCGCCAGAAGGTGGGCGCGGCGATCCTGTTCTCGACCCCCGCTCTGCCGCTGCTCTTCCAGGGCGAGGAGTATGGCGAGGAGACCCCCTTCGATTACTTCACGAGCCACGGCGATCCCGCGCTCGTGGCGGCCGTGCGCGCCGGCCGCCACGCCGAGTACCTGCACCTGCTCGAGGAGGGAGCCGGCGCCGAGGCCTGGGCCGACCCCCAGGAGGACTCGACCTTCCAGCGCTGCAAGCTGCGCTGGTACGAGCGCGACTCGCCCGCCGGCGCCGAGACCCTCGCCTTCTACCGCGCCCTCATCGCCCTCCGCCGCGAGACGCCCGCGCTGGCCAACGGCCGCAAGGACCTCTGTCGCGCCGACGTCGACGAGACCGCCCGCTGGCTCTCCGTCGCCCGCGGGGACCCGAGCGGCTCCGCCGCCCTCACCCTCGCCAACCTCGGCACCGCGGCCGCAGCGATCCCCGTCCCCGACGGCGCGCCAGCGTGGCGGCTGGCGCTCGCCACCCGCGCCGATCTCGCGATCCCCTCCGTCGTCCACGCCGGCGACCGCCTGACGCTGCCTCCGGCGACCGCGGCGCTTTTCGTCGGCGCCCAGCTCAGCGCAGGCGCGGCGCGCCGTCCTGAGGATTCGCCCCGATCATGATGCTCTCGGAGCCGTACCCGACGCCGAAACCGCTCCCCGCGCTGAACGAGCTCGGCCGTCGCGGCCGGAAGCTCCCGAACGTCACGATCACCGCGAACACGAGCATGAGCAACAGGATCAGCCCATTCGATCGCTCGAGCGGTCCAATCCTCGACGGTTCAGGCCTCACATCCCCGAACCTGATCACCCCAGCGCGCGGGGTCAATGCGGCTAGCGCTTCTTGCGGCTAGCGCTTCTTGAGGATGCCCCAGCGGCCCTTGGAGGACGACGACCCCGAGTCGGCCGCGCCGGACTCGTCCGAGGACGAGGAGCGCTTGGAGGCCGACCCCCACTTGTTCGGGGTCGAATCGTCACGACCGTTGTCGCGCATGGCGACGGCGTTGCTGCGGCTGCCGGGCTTCGCCGAGGACTTGTTCTCGGTGAAGGGATCATCCCACTTCCCCCCCTTGCCGCTCGGCGCGGTGCGCGCCGGCTCGCGCGCGGGCTTGGGGGCAGGGGCGGGGGCCGAGGCGCGGCGCGCGCCGCCGGCCGGTCGCTTGTCGAACGGATCGTCCCAGGCGTCGTCGTCGGTGCCGCGGCGGCCGACGGCGCCGCGGGTGTTCCGCGCCGCGGGGGCGCTGGCGTTGCGGCGGACCGGAGGCGCGTCGTCGTCGTCGTCGCGCACGCTGCGCGAGGCGACGGACTTCTTGCGCGGAGCCGCGTAGTCGTCGTCGTCGTCGCGAGCCTGGCGCGTGGCCACGCTGTTGCGACGCGGGGGCGGCGCCACCTCGTCCTGGTCAAGGTCGCGGTTCGGCCGCACGTTCTTGCGCGGGGCATCCGCGAACGGATCGTTCCAGTTGCCGCTGCGGGCAGCCGGGGCGGACGCCGTCTGCCGGCGCGAGCTCGAGGAGGTCATCGAGGCCTGTACCGACCGCGTCGGCGCCGGGGCCGGGCGAGAGGCCGTCGCCGTCGAGCGCGACGAGGGCGGGGCCGACGTCCCGGCCGCGCCTTGCACGACGTGGATGACGCCGTCGTCGCGCCTGGGGGCGGACTTGACGATCGCCGGGGCCGGCGTGGTGCTCGCCTGGATCTCAGGCTTCATCCACTCGGGCGTCTCGTGCTTGATCTTCGGCGTCGGGGCGGCGGGCTTGTCCACATCCTGCAGCAGGCTGTCGACGCCGTCGCTCTTCCCCTTGCCCTTGGCGGCCGGCTTGGCCGGCTTGTCGGTGGCGAGGATGTCGAGCAGCGCCTTGTCGTCGCCCGAGGAGGTGGAGGCCCTCTTCTTCTTGCCGCTCCCCTCTTCCTTGAGGAGCTTGTCGATGAACTTGTCGTCGGCCGGCTTGCTCGGCGGCGGCGCGGCCGCGGTGGCGCTCTCGAGCTTCGGCGAGATCTCGACCGGCTTGCTCTTGCTGGATTTGGTCCCCTGATCCTCGTCCGGCAGCGTCGGCAACGCGACCTCGCCCCCCCGCTTGGTCGTCTGCGCCTTCGGAGCGGCGGCCTCCTTCGCCTCGCGCGCGGCGGCCTCCTTGTCGGCCTTCTCCTTCTCGCGCGCGGCCTTCTCGGTGGCCGCCTTGTTGATCGCCTGAGCCTTGGCGATCTTGTCAAGCTCCCCGCGCTTGTCGTCGGGGCCCATTACATTGTCTTCCCACTGCAGTGTCTTGCCGATACCGTCGTCGGAAGACTTCTTCGACTTACTCTTCGGGTCGGCGGCGTCCGCTGTGCGGGCCGCGCCTACTAGAACGAACCCGATACTCGCCACGGCGGCGCAGAAAGAAACCGTAGACCGCATCGAAACGACCTCCACGTGGGGGGTGGGGGAGTGAGGGGGACCAGCCCACCTATTATCGATCGCTCCCGTAATTTGACAAGCGCCTTTTTAATGATGCCACCCCATGTCACCCGACATGTCACCTACCTGACGCCCCATGAGATGAGAGTCCATTCGTTGCCGCCCCCTCCACCGACGGCTCAACACCGATCCTCAACACCAACACCAACGCGTCAACACCACTGCGTCAGAGCGAGCGTCGCGAGCGGGTCCAAGCAGGAGAAGGCGCGGCTTTGCCGCGCCGGCGTCGACCCAAGATCTCGGGGGGCCCGTGGGGGGCCCCTGGCCCCCCACGCCGCGCCCTAGGCGCGGACGACTACGCCCGACGCCACGACCTTGACGGTCGACCCCTGGATGTCGACCTCGATCTCCATCTCCCCTTCGGCCCTCACGCGCGCCAGCCCGAGGCGGGAGACGGCGCCTGCCTTGGCGTTCTCGCGCATGAGAGTGAAGTAGTGGGCCATCGCGTCGGCGGCGGCGTTCATCTGGGCGTAGCAGCGCCCGAGCTCGGCGATGTGCTCGGGCGTCGAGCTGTTGGTGACGGTCACCCGCACGACGGCGTCCTCGCCGCGCGGCGCGATCTTCACCTCGAGGCGCGCCTGCCCGTCGGAGGCGTACTTGGCGGCGTTCTCGAGCAGCTCGTGCGCGGTCATCGCCACGCGGAAGATCGCGTCCTCGTCGTCGAGGACCGGCCCCAGCTTCGCTTCGATGATGCGCCGGGTTGGCGAAACCATCGCCGGCGAGACGGTGAGGGGTAAATCGAGATCGAGAGGCGACACGGGGCTTACTGGTATCTGAGTAACATCATAAGGGACCGGTTGGCGAGAACCTGCATCGCGACGCTGGCCGTCTGAGCAGTGCGTCACTCTGATCGGGACGCCCCCCCGGTGGGCCTCAAACCGCGCCTGGACCCGCCGATGGTTGCCCTGCGGAGCGCCAGCTCTGCCCCGCCCAGCCCAGGCGGGTCTCCGCCACCGCAATGCCATCAGGACCACCCTCATCAGAACAGGGGCCGGGCGCTCTCGCGCGCGGCGCGACCATTGGTCGTTACGTCATCCTCGGCTTGGTGGGCCGGGGCGGGATGGGCGAGGTGTACGCGGCGTACGATCCGGAGCTGGATCGCAAGGTCGCGGTCAAGCTGCTGCGCGCGAAGCCCAACGCCGGACTGTCGATCGCCGAGGGGCGGCAGCGGACGCTGCGCGAAGCGCAGGCCATCGCGCGCCTGTCGCACCCGAACGTCGTCGTCGTCTACGACGTCGGCACCTTCCGCGATCAGGTGTTCATCGCGATGGAGTTCGTCGAGGGGAACACCGTCACCTACTGGGTCGAGTCCCAGGCGCGGAGCTGGCAGGAGGTGCTGCGCGTGTTCATGAACGCCGGTCGCGGCCTCATGGCGGCGCACGAGAAGGGGCTCGTCCACCGCGACTTCAAGCCCGACAACGTCATGGTCGGCAAGGACGGCCAGGTCCGCGTCATGGACTTCGGCCTCGCCCGGCAGGTCAACGAGCGGGCGCAGACACCGGAAGGGGGGAGCGCCGGCGCGGGGGCGCCGCGCGCGAGCACCGTCCCGCCGCCCGCCGACGGGGAGCCCGCGGGCACGTCCGCCGCCGAGGGAGGCTCCGCGGCGGTCCAGCACGTCCCGCCCGAGAGCGCCGATCCGATGGCCACCATCGTCCTCAGCACGCCGGCGAGCGCGACCGACAGCAGCTCGGGGCCGACCGCGGCCGGCGGCACTGGGCCGGGGGCGGCGATGTTCGACGTCCGGCTCACGCGCACGGGCGCCATGATGGGGACGCCGGCGTACATGGCCCCGGAGCAGTTTCTGGGGATGCCGACCAACGCGCGCACCGACCAGTTCAGCTTCTGCGTCGCGCTCTACGAGGCGCTCTATCACGAGCGGCCGTTCTCGGGCGCCACGATGTTCGCGCTCACGAGCAACGTCGTGCAGGGGAACGTGCGCGAGGCGCCGACCAGCTCGCGCGTGCCGCTCTGGGTGCGAAAGGTGCTGCTGCGCGGGCTGCGGCCGCAGGCGACCGACCGCTATCCGTCGATGGCCGACCTCATCGAGGCGCTCGGCTCCAACCCGAGCGTCGCCCGGCGCAAGTGGGCGGTGGCGGGCGCGATCGTCGCCGGGCTCATCGCCCTCGGCGTCGCGGGGAAGGCGAGCCTCGAGAAGGATCGCGTCGTCTGCAACGGCGCACCCGAGATGCTGGCGGGAATCTGGGAGCTGCGCCCGCCGGGCGGCGGCGAGTCGCCGCGGCAGTCTCGCATCCACAGCGCGTTCCTGCGGTCGGGCAAGGGCTACGCCGCCGACGTCTACGCGACGGTGGCGAGCGCGCTGTCGAGCTACGCCGACAGCTGGGCCAAGATGCGCCGCGAGGCCTGCATCGCCACGACCCGGCGCGAGCAGTCGACCGAGGTCATGGACCTGCGCATGAACTGCCTCGACGAGCGCCTCGGCCGGCTGCGCGCCCTCACCGACGTGTTCGCGTCCGCGAGCGGCGAGGTCGTCGAGAACGCCGTCGGCGCCGTCAACGCCCTGGGCTCGCTGGACCGCTGCGCCGACGTGGCGCTGCTGCGGTCGATCCTGCGGCCCCCGGAGGATCCGACCACGAAGGCGCGCGTGGCGCAGCTTCATGATCGATTGGCCGCCGTGAAGGCCAGCGTCGACGCCGGCCACCTGCGCCAGGCGATCAAGGACGCCCCTCCGTTGGTCGAGGACGCGCGCGCCGTCGGCTACAAGCCGCTCTTGGCGGAGGTGCTCGCCCTCGCCGGCTACGTGTCGGGAAAGGCCAACGACACCGTGCACGCCCAGCGCTATTACAGCGAGGCCATGCTGGTGGCCGACGCGGCCCACCACGACGAGGCGCGGGCCGACGCCGCCACCAACCTGGCCTTCCTGAGCGGCTACCAGGAGGGGCACTTCGACGAGGCCAAGCGCTGGGACGAGGTCGCCGAGGCCGTGCTGGAGCGCATCGGCGGGCACGACCTGCTGCGCGCCTGGCTGCTCGGGGACATGGGCCTCGTCTACCTCCGCTACGGCTACCGCGAGGAGGCGCTGCACGCTCAGCTCGAGGCGGTGGCCCTCAAGGAGAAAGCCCTCGGCCCCGATCACCCCGACGTCGGCGTGTCCGACGGCAACGTGGCCATCGTCCTTGCCGACGCCGGTCGCAACCAGGACGCGCTCACCTACGTCGATCGATCGATCGTCCTCATCGAGAACGGTCTCGGCGCCGCCCACCCCGATCTGGCCGTTCAGTTCTCGAACCGCGGGGAGATCCTGAACTCGCTGGGACGCTATCAGGACGCGCGCCAGTCGTTCGAGCGCGCGCGCGTGATCTGGGAGCGCGAGCTCGGCCTCGAGAACCGCAACCTCGGCTATGCCCTGACCGGCATCGGCATCAGCTATCTCGCCGAGGGGAACCCGGCGGGCGGCCTGCCGGCGCTCGAGCGGGCCTTCCGCATCAGGTCCAAGCAGGAGACCGACCCCGTGCAACGGGCCGAGACCAGCTTCGCCCTCGCCCAGGCGCTGTGGGACGCGGGCCACGACCACGGCCGCGCCCGCGCGTTGGCCGAGCAGGCCAAGGAGGCTTACGCGAAGGCGCCCCAGAAGGGGAAGCAGCGCGCCGAGGTCGAGACCTGGCTGGAACGCCACCGCGTCGGCTGAGGGGGATGGCGGGGTTGACGCAGTGGAAACAGCGGGAGGCCTGTACGGGCGAGCAGGCGCGCGCCGCAGGGCGGCCCCGGATTGCGGCCGGCCGGAGTCAGCGCGATGATGCGCGTCCGGGTCGGGGCTCAACCATGACGACGACGTCGACGCAATCGATCGCGATGACGGCAGGGCGCGGAGCACCCGGCGCGAGGGAGCCACAGAGGTAGTGGGCTCCTCCGGTCCCTTCCCGACGGATCCGAACCCGACCACGCTCCCGCGTGGCGCCACCGTCAGCCGCTACGTCATCCTCGGCCTCGTCGGCCGCGGCGGCATGGGCGAGGTCTACGCCGCGTACGACCCCGAGCTAGATCGCAAGGTCGCCCTCAAGCTCCTGCGCGTCAAGCCCAACGCCGGCGTGACCATGTCGGAGGGCCGCGCGCGCACGCTGCGCGAGGCGCAAGCCATCGCGCGTCTGTCGCACCCGAACGTCGTCGTGGTCTACGACGTGGGGACATTCCGCGACCAGGTGTTCATCGCGATGGAGTTCGTCGAGGGGAACACCGCCAGCTACTGGGTCGAATCCCAGAACCGTAGCTGGCAGGAGATCCTCAAGATCTTCGTCTCCGCCGGCCGCGGCCTGATGGCCGCCCACGAGAAGGGCCTCGTCCACCGCGACTTCAAGCCCGACAACGTCATGGTCGGCAAGGACGGCACGGTGCGCGTCATGGACTTCGGGCTCGCGCGGCAGTCGGAGAAGCCGGCGAATGGCGGGCGGGTGTCGACGCCGGCGCGTGGGACGCCGGCGGTGCAGGTCAGCAGGAACCCGACGCCGCGGCCGGGTGTGCCGGTCGCGATCGCGGAGCACAGCGCCTTGCCGGTGGATGGCGACCCGATGTCTACGGTCGTCCTCAACAACGGGGGCGGTCGGACGGATCCCGAGGTTGCGGGTTCGGCGGTGTTCGACGTTCGCCTGACACGCACGGGCGCGATGATGGGGACGCCCGCGTACATGGCCCCGGAGCAGTTCCTGGGGACGGCGACCGACACACGAACAGATCAGTTCGCGTTCTGCATCTCTTTGTACGAGGCGCTCTTCGGCGAGCGGCCGTTCGCCGGGAACACCATGTTCGCCCTCACCAGCAACGTCGTGCAGGGGAACATGCGCGACCCGCCCGGGAACTCGAAGGTGCCGTTTTGGGTGCGCAAGATATTGCTTCGCGGCCTGCGCCCGCACGCTGATGAGCGCTGGCCCTCGATGCTCGAGCTCATCGAGGCGCTGGGAAAGAACCCGGCAGCCAAGCGAAAAAGATGGGCTGCGGCAGCGGTCGCGGCACTGGCAGTCGCGGGGATGTTAGGGGTCGGACGAGCAAGTTGGGAAAATCAAAAGGCAGTTTGCACCGGTGGCCCGGCGAAGCTCGCGGGCATCTGGGAGCTCCGCGGCCCCGGTGAGGACGAATCGCCGCGCCAGGCGCAGATCCACAAAGCCTTCCAAGCAACAGGGAAGGGGTACGCCGAGCAGGTCTTCGGGACCGTTAGCAAGGCGCTCAACGGATACGTCCAGAGTTGGGCCAACATGCACCGAGAGACATGCGAGGCGACGCAGGTGCGCCGCGAGCAATCGAATGACATCATGGACCTGCGAATGGAGTGTTTGAAGGAACGCCTTGGTGGACTGAAGGCGCTCACTGACGCGTTCGCAGAGGCAAGTGGGGACGTAGTAGAGAACGCGGTGGGCGCCGCGAACGCGCTCGGCTCTTTGGATAGGTGCGCTGACGTGCCCCTTCTGCGTGCGGTCGTGCGACCGCCAGAAGACGCGTCAACCCGCGCGCGGGTCGAGGAGATTCGAGGAAGGGAGGAGGTTCTAAAGGCTCGCTATGGTTCGGGCCGAATCAAGGAGGCGATGCAAAGCGCGCCCGTGCTGGTCGCTGAAGCTCAAAAGCTCGGCTACCAACCACTCATTGCCGAGACGCTTGCCCTGCTCGGTTTCGTGTCTCAAAAGTCTGACGATACCGCTGCCGCGGAGCGCGCCTATCTCGACGCGTACTTCGCCGCTGAGGCCTCTCGGCACGACGAAGTACGAGCCGGCATAGCGACCGAGCTCGTTTTCGTTGTCGGCTATGAGCAAGGCCGTTACCAGGATGCAAAACGTTGGGCAAGGATTGCAGACGCGGTGCTGAATCGCCTCGGCGGTCACCAGCTTCTACGGTCATGGCTACTCAATGATATTGGAGCGGTCTACTACGCGGAGGGCGACCAAGCCGCCGCTGCGAAGTACACGGAGCAAGCTCTTGGCCTGAAGGAAAAGGTTCTCGGCGTCGATCACCCGGACGTTGCAGTCACGGAAGGGAATCTGGCGATAGCTCTCGCCGAGCTCGGACGCAGTCAGGAGGCTCTCGTCCACATCCAGCGCTCGGTGACCGTTCTGGAGCACGGACTCGGCGAGGCTCACCCGGAGACTGCATTTCAGCTCGGAAACTACGGCGAGATACTAAATGCGCTCGGCCGGCCCGCGGAAGCGCGAAGGGTATTCGAGAGAGCGCGGATCACCTGGGAACGCGAGGTGGGGCCGGAGAGCCGAAGCTTGGCGTACCCGCTGACTGGAATCGGGCTGAGCTACCTCGCCGAGTCAAATCCCGGAAACGCTCTCGCACCACTTGAACGGGCATTCACGATCCGGAAGAGCCAGGAAACCAATCCCGCCAAGCGTGCCGAGACCGCCTACGCTTTGGCTCGGGCGCTCTGGGAGTCGAACCGCGACAAGGCGCGGGCCAGGACCTTAGCGGACGAAGCTCGATCGGATTACCAACGTGCCCGGGCCAAGGCAAAGGTCGTCGAAGTCGAGAAGTGGCTTCAAGCCCACGAACCGGGCTGAGGCCCGCTTCGCCGCGCGCTCTTTTCAGCCACCCTGAGCGCACGGTACGCTGGGG
>Ga0306921_10006792_pt1 | contig 11955 bp, 7 predicted proteins | sample sta12Cox44000080_FD_203760 | JGI IMG/M metagenome (GOLD analysis project Ga0306921, IMG submission 203760) | Lab enrichment of tropical soil microbial communities from Luquillo Experimental Forest, Puerto Rico - statoxic.12C.oxic.44.000.080 (v2)... | ecosystem: Environmental > Terrestrial > Soil... | reverse complement strand
AATGAAAAAAAGGAGCAGAAAAACTCAAAAACACTCAAAAAGGACTTGACAGAGCCGACACTGTTAGAGATGCCGGTTTATCCCGGCGCTCTCCGGATTGCCCGTCATACGACCGGAATCCGGCTCCGACCTAGTCGTAGAGGCTGTGAGCGCAATCGCCTGATTTCATAATGTGGTTGGGCCAATAGGCTTGACCCCCCCTTCGTGCTTCTCGTACTATCCTTGGACTCCTGTGCCCGCCACTAACGGAATCCTGCAACAACCGACTCCCCAGGATGATACCCCGTTGCGTCGCTTCCCTAAATTTGGCATAGCGAGCCGCAGCGGCCACTTGCTGCGCATACTCGGCGTGGGCTTTGGCCTTGCTGTTGGCGTGGGGAACACTATTGGTACTGGCATCCTCCGCACACCGGGAGAAGTCGCAGGATATCTAGGAAATGGCTGGCTGATCTTTGCGGTTTGGCTCCTCGGAGGAATCTATGCGCTCCTGTGCAGCAGTTCCGTGACGGAGCTTGGTTGCATGCTTCCCCGTGCGGGAGGATGGTACGTTTACTCGCGTCGAGCGTTCGGTGAGAAGGCCGGATTCGTTGTCGGTTGCTGCGACTGGACCGTTCAGTCCGTCGCAAACGCATATCTGGCGGTCGCTTTCGGGGAGTTTGTCGGGGAACTTCTCCCCAGGCTCGCAGGGCATGTAAGGCTATTGGGGGCCTTGGCGTTAGCATCGCTCGCTCTTCTGAACTGGATTGGTCTTAAAACGGGCAGTCGTGCACAGGAAATCACAAGCTTGGCCAAAGCTCTAGGTCTCATCGCACTCGTCGTTGCCGCGTTCACAATTTCGGCCAAGGCGGGAGCTACTCCTTTCCTTCCCAGCAACTCTCTTGTCCACCGACGCAGTGTCTTTCTCGGATTGATATTGGCGTTGCAGGGAGTCGTCGTTACCTACGACGGCTGGTACGCGCCGATCTATTTTGTCGAAGAAGACACGGACCCCGCGAAGAACCTGCCCCGCTCCATGATTGGCACCGCGCTTTCTTGTATCGCAATTTTCTTACTGGTGAATGCGGCGCTCTTTCACGTCCTGCACATGGACCATCTCGCTGGCTCGCAGATGCCAACGGTGGATGCCGCCATGTTGCTTTTCGGAAGCTATGGAAGGCGGCTGATCCTTCTTATTGCTGTCGTTGGAGTGATTAGCACCGTCAACGCCGGACTCATGTACACACCACGCATCCTCTTTAGTATGCCGAGGGACGGCCTCTTGCCGCGCAGCGTCACTTCCGTCAACCGGGGTGGAACTCCGTCTGGCTCTGCTTCTTTGTGCGATCGCCAGCATAGCGCTGGTCCTGAGCGGGAGCTTTGATACCTTAATTGCAGTCGGCTCGGTGTTATTCGTTGCGGTTTACCTGTCTGGTTTTGCTTCCCTGCTGATTCTTCGCCGGAGCGAGCCGGATCTCCACAGGCCATACAAAGCATGGTGGTATCCGTGGAGTACTGCGCTCGTCCTTTTGGCTTCCATAGCTTTTCTCCTGGGGTCTGTGATCGGTGACCTCAAACATAGTCTGTTTACAGTCATCCTCACCCTGCTGAGCTACGTTGCTTCGATCCTGATCGTACACGAGAAAGGGCACCAGCACGCCTGACGATTTCCCATTCTCCCTCCTCTTCAACGAGTCCCCACGTATAGGTTTTAAACCTGGAAGCAGCCGCTGAATGGTGCGGTTGCAGGTGTGGTTGCAGGTTGACAGATTCGATCTGGCTAGGGCGCGGGATGGCCTGGTCGCGGGCGTAGTGATACCATCGCCGCGTGAGCATATGAAAAAAGCTTCTGTGATAGTTTCGTTGTGGTTGTTTTTCGCAATCCTTGGACTGAGTGTGGCGTCACAAGGGCAAACTCTATTTCAAAAGCAAACTCAGACGAACGAGTCGCACGCGATGGTGCTGCATGCGGCGCGTCTGCTGGACATCAGAAACGGCCGTATTGTGAAGCCCGGCGAACTCCTCGTGCAGGGTGAGCGCATCCTCGAGGTGGGCGCAAGTGTGAAGCATCCACCGGGCGCGGAAGAGATGGACCTGGGCGATCGCACGTTGATGCCTGGGTTGATCGACGCGCATATTCATCTGTTCCTGCATCCCGGTGCGGAAGACCTGCAAACGGTGCAGGAGTCCGTGCCGCAACGCACGATTATGGCGGTGCTGGCGGCGCGCGAAGACTTAATGGCTGGATTCACGGCGGAGCGCGACATGGGCACGGAAGGCGCGGGCTCCGCGGACTCGGCAGTTCGCAATGCGATCGATGAGAGCCGCATTCCGGGGCCTCGGTTGCGGGTGAGCGGCAACGCGGTGAATATTCTCGGTGGGCATGAGGATGCGATCGGCTACAACCCAGATGAGCACATTCTGCCGAACGCCACGTACGCAAATAATGCGGATGAGCTGGTTGCGGTGATCCGGCAGCAGTTCAAAGAAGGCGCAGACTTCATCAAAATTTATGAGACGGGGCAGGACGAACTGCGCGACGGGAAGCATCACACGGTCTATCAATATACGGAAGAACAGCTCAGCGCGGCCGTGAAAGAGGCGGCACGGCTGGGCCACCATGTGGCCGTGCACGCGACCGGAGAGCCGGGAACGCTGTACTCAGCGCGAGCTGGCGTGGTCTCCATCGATCACGCCAATGAGCTGGGCGATGAGACGATGCGGCTGATGCGCGAGAAGCAGATATATGCGGTGCCGACGTTTGCGCTTTACGAGTTTTTAGCCAATCACGCAGCGACGCCGGAACTGGCGGCGCAGGAACACAAACTGTACGACCTGCATGTGGAGGAATTCAAGAAACAGATCGCCGCGGGAGTGCCGATGGCGGTGGGGTCGGACGTGGGTCCCTTTCCGCATGGCACACAGGCGAGAGAGTTCGTGCTGATGGCAAGCTATGGGATGTCGCCCCTGGCAGTGCTGCAGGCAGACCTGTTGAATGGATCAAAGCTCCTCGAATGGGATGGGCAGATCGGCGTGCTGGAGCCTGGATATCTGGCCGATATCATTGCCGTGCCGGGGAATCCACTGGAGGACATCAGCACGCTGGAGCATGTAGTGTTTGTGATGAAAGGTGGGGCGGTGTTGAAGGGAGTGCCTTCGCACTAGAGCGGGATACCGGTCGGTGGGCAACCGCCGCCCCTATGCCGATCAAACAGCACTGGGGGAAGTCTTTTTTTCTGTTAGAGGGCATAGGTGTCCAACCTGGGACAGATAAGTCGCACAAGCTCGGAATCTCCGGCGCAACGGACTTTCAGAAATCCCTACTCTGTAGTTGCTCCTTAAGCTATTGAATATTCGAAGCGCAAAAACATGCTTTTCAGTCTTCGAAATGCATGAGAGTCTGTTGAAAAACTCGGAGCAGATTTTGTTAGAGGCGGGTTTCGTCGAGGGGCGGCAGTGCGAGCAAATCTTCGGGAGCGAGTCGCTTCCCTCCTGTGGTCCCTTGGACGCTTGGAGATGAGACAAATCGGTGGTGTCGACAGTGCAGCGCATTCGCGCGGCGCACGAGCCTAGATCGTGACCTCGCTATTGCGGCTGCCATCCACCTCCCAAGGATTGATAAAGCTGCACATAGCTTGCGAGCTCTGCGTACCAGGCAGACGCCAAGTTTAGTTCGGAAACGAAGTAATCCTGCTCGGTTATCAAAACCTCCAGAAAGGAAGTGACGCCGCCCCGGAAGCGTACGTTGGCCAGGTCCGCGGCTGCTTTGTAGGTCTTGGTTTGCTCCTCTAGCTTCATCCGGTACTGCCGTCCCTGCACATAACCCGCCAGACTGTTCGAAACATCCCCGAAGGCGTGTTGCACGGTCTGTTTATAGCTAAGTTCCGCTTCGTCGCGTTCCGCCCATGCCAAACGATAGTTGCTCTTGATCCGGCCGCCTTCGAAGATTGGCTGGGCGATCTGGCCGCCGAGAGTCCAGAACGCAGCTGGCCCTTCGAGAAATTCGGTGAAGACGGAGCTCGCGCCAACTTGTCCTGTCAACGAAATCTGCGGGAAGAAGGCAGCCTTCGCGACGCCAACGTTGGCGTTCGCGGCGACCAGGTGCTCCTCGGCTTGCCGCACATCTGGGCGGCGCTCCAGTAACGTAGAAGGCAACCCCGCCGGAACGTCGGGCATATGCGGCTGTTCGGTCAAAGTGAGGCCTCGTGCGACCCCTCCAGGGTTCCTGCCTAAAAGGATGCTGATGTTGTTTTCGGTCTGTTCGCCCAATTGCTGCAGGTAGATGACCTGCGCCTCGGCCTGCTGTACCAAGACTTGCGCCTGGTAAACATCCATCTCGGAGGCGTCTCCCCCTTTAAACTTTATAGTGTTGAGTTGCAGGATTTGTTTATCGGCATCTACGGTATCTTTTGAATACTGCAGCTGAAAATCATATTCCCGCAGGAGGAAGTAGTCCGTGGCCACCGAGGAGATCAGGGTCGTCTGAACGACAAATTTCCCGTATTCAGTGGCAAGTAAGTTGGCACGCGCCGCCTCCGTAGCACGCCGGTATTGCCCCCAGAAGTCCACAATGTAGTTGATCGACAAAGCAGCGAAATCGAACGTGGTACCTTCTGAACCGTTCGACTTGATTCCCAAAATGGAAAGCGGGCTGCGCGTATAGGCGAGGCCGTAGCTTGCGCCCACACTGGGGAACTGGTTGGATCTCACGATTCCCAGGTTGGCGTTGGCCTCGAGCACGCGGGTCGCGGCAATGCGAATATCATAGTTATTTGTCAACGCTTCCTTGATCAGACCCTGCAGCGCTTGGTCCTGAAATACGCTTTCCCACTGCATCTCCCCAAATGGCTGTCCTTGTTGGCCCGCGGTGGGCGGTGTTGCACCGCGATATTCGGTCGGTACCGTGACAGTGGGCCGCTTGTAGTTTGGGCCGACCTTGCAGCCGCCGAGCGAAAGCAGCAGTAGAACGACCCCAGAAATCTCCAATTTAGTCGTCATGGCCTGTTCCCTCTGCGGTTGCAGGTGGGGTCAAGGGGGCTCGAAGCTGCTTCTTGCCGCCAATCCAAATCCCAAATCGCTCCACAACATCGAAGCTGACCGGAATGAAGAAAATGGCCAAGACCGAGGCAGCCAGCATGCCCCCGATCACTACAGTGCCTAGTACCTGGCGCGAAATAGCGCCTGCTCCCGTCGCCACCCATAGAGGCACGCAACCGAGAATAAAGGCGAAAGCAGTCATCAGAATAGGCCGCAACCTCAGTCGCGCGCCGGTCAGAGCGGCGTCAATCAACGATTTCCCTCCGTCGTATTCCATCTTGGCAAATTCCACGATCAAAATTGCGTTTTTTGCCGAGAGGCCAATCAGCATGACCAGCCCGATCTGTGCGTAAACATCGTTCTCGAGATGGCGGGAGTAAAGTGCAACAAAGGCTCCAAAGACGGCGATGGGTACTCCGAGCAGGACGGAAAACGGCAAAGTCCAGCTTTCGTACTGCGCCGCCATAATGAGAAAAACGACAAAGAACGCCAGTGCGAAAATCGTCGCTGGCTTCACCCCCTGAGCAGCCCTCACTTCCTGGTAGGACATGCCCATCCAGTCATAACCCATCTGGGGAGGCATGGTCTTGCGAAAAACGTCCTCGAGTGCGGCAATCACCTGACCGGAACTGTATCCGGGCGCAGCGGACGCATTAATCTGCACGCAATTGAAAAGATTGTAGCGCATCACGAATTCTGTGCCGCTGCGCGGGTAGACCGTTGTCAACGTGCTCAGCGGGACCATTTCGCCAGCCGCATTCCGTACATGAAACTTACCCAAGTTGTTAGCGCTGGTACGAAATTGACCGTCAGCCTGAACGTAAACCTGCCACTGTAGGCCAAAACGGTTGAAGTAGTTCACCAGAGTACCGCCCATGAACGCTTGCACCGTTTCGTACAAAGTATTCAAGGGAATCTGCTGGGTCATTGCTTTGGCATTGTCCACGTTCACACCCACTTGAGGGACATTTAATAGGGCGGTGGTCATCATGCTGGCCAACTCCGGCCGCTTGCGCGCCTCGGCCATATACATTCGTGCATTCTTGGCCAAGAATTCCGTGCCGCTGCCAGACCGATCTTCGAGGATAAACGTGGCACCCCCGGAGGTCCCGACTCCCGGAATCGCTGGCGGCGGGAATGAGAAGGCCACCCCAGCTGGAATTTTCGAAAGGACCTGTAGAAGGTGCGTCTTGATTCCAATGTAGCTCGTCTCTGGGGTCTTGCGTTCTTCCCAGGGTTTCAGCGACACAAAGTAGAAACTCGAGTACGTGGTGTTGACACCGCTCAACAGGCTGTAGCCCATGATCGAGGTCACGTTCTCCACGCCGGGAGTCTCGAGAATGGCCTTCTCAACCTCCCGCGAAGACTCGGAGGATTGCTGTAAGGAAAAAGCATCCGGCAATTGCAACCCTCCGTACAGATAGCCCTGATCTTCGTCGGGCAGGAAGCTTTGGGCTATCCGCTTGCCGAAAAAGCCGGCACCAACTGTCATCAACGCCAGCAACAGGAAGGCGAATGCCGCTTTGTGAATGAGGTGCTTGCACCAATTTACGTAGCCGTCGGTAGCGCGACCGAACACCCGATTGAACCATCGGAAGAAAGCGCCTAGCGGCCCGCGCGATTCTTTCTTGGGCCGCAGAAGCATGGCAGAGAGGGCCGGGCTCAGGGTTAGCGCATTGAAGGCGGAGAACAGCACGGAGATAGCAATGGTGACCGCAAATTGTCGGTACAGCTGACCTGTGATGCCGGGAATAAATGCCGTCGGAAGAAACACCGCAGCGAGGATCAGGGCGATAGCGATGACAGGCGCGGACACCTCTTCCATGGCCCGGATGGTTGCGTCATGGGGCGTCATGCCGTGCTCGATGTGGTGTTCCACAGCTTCTACGACGACAATGGCATCATCCACCACCAGGCCGATGGCAAGCACAAGCCCAAACAGGGAAAGAGTGTTAATTGAAAAACCGAGTAACGGAAAGACGACAAACGTTCCAATCAGCGAAACGGGAACGGCAAGCAGTGGGATCAGCGTAGCTCTCCATCCCTGGAGAAAGATAAAAACCACGAGGATGACGAGACCCAAGGCCTCGAACAGGGTTTTAAAGATTTCATGGATACCTGCGCTAACCGCAAGCGTAGTGTCCAGTGAGACCGCGTAGTCCAGTCCTTGGGGAAAACGCTGCTTCGCCTCCCTCATCATCTGCAGGACGTTGTCTCGCGTTTGCAGTGCGTTGCTGCCCGGGGTCAGGTAAAGGGCGATTGCGGCCGAAGGTTGGGCAGGTTGGTAGGGCTTGCCAGGCTCGGGCGCTGTCCCGAGGCGGGCGCTATAAGAGTAGTATTGCCCTCCCATGTCCACGCGCGCCACATCTTTGAGACGCAGGACAGAACCGTCAGGCAGGGCGCGAACCACAATCTGATCGAATTCCGCGGCCGAGAGCAGTCGTCCGGGAGCCCGGACGTTGTAGGTGAACTGCTGGCCGGCGGGTACGGGCTCGCCGCCGACTTGTCCGGCGGGATTAACCTTGTTTTGTGCTTTGATCGCATTCGTGATATCGGAAACGGTGACGCCCAGGTTCGCTAGCTTGTCGGGATTAACCCAAACGCGCATCGCGTACGGTCCGGCGCCGAAGATCTGAACCTGGGAAACACCCTGGATACGAGTCAGTGCGTACTGCAAATTGATGATGGCATAGTTGGACAAAAAGATTTGGTCGTAGGCGCCGCTCGGCGAGTACAGATTGAGCAGCATAAACGGTGCAGTTGTACCGGGCTGAACGATCACGCCCTGGGCAACGACTTCGCCGGGCAACTGAGAGTTCGCTTGGCCGCTGCGCATCTGCGCCAGGATTTGGTCGGTGTTAACATCGGTCCCCAATGCAAAATCGATGTACAGCGACATACCTCCGCCGGAACTGGCGCTGAGGGAGTACATGTAGTTCATGCCGCTCACGCCTGACATTTGCTGCTCAATCGGAGTGGCGACCGATTCGGCAATGGTGTTGGCGTCAGCCCCAGGGTAGGTAGCCTTGACCTGGATCATGGGGTCGGCGATGTTGGGGAACTGTGCTGTTGGGAGGCCGAGGAGCGATACTACCCCGACCAGCACCATAAGGATGGAGATGACAATGGCCACGATGGGCCTGTTAATGAAAAACTTTGACATGGTCAGTTGCTCGCCCGCGCCCCTGAGGGAGGCACATAGGGCTTCGCCGCTACGGGAACCCCTTCTCTTGCCAACTCTGGATTCTGTCCGGCGGCCTGTAGAACTTTAAGGTAACCCTCGACCACCACCTTCTCGCCTGGTTTCACCCCTTCTGTAATAAGCCAGTCTGTTCCGACGCGTTCGCCTACCTTCACCGGACGGAAACGCGCCCTGTTTTCAGGCGTAAGAATGACTAGCTGGTAGTCCGTCTGTACTTGGATTACGGCTTGTTGTGGGACCAACAATGCGTTTTTGCTGATTCTACTCCGGATACGAACCCGGCCGAAGCCTCCAGGTCTCAGGATTACCTCCTTATTCCGGAAGGCGGCGGCCAACTGAATGGTTCCTGTGCCGGCGGTGACCTGCCGGTTTACGAAAATGATTTTGCCTTTGAGAGGATATGGCTGGTCATTCGCCTGGATGAACTCGACGGGAAGCCGCACGTCGATATCGCCGCTGCGCAGAATTCGCGTGATCTCGGGGGCGCTGGCAAGATAGGCGCTCTCGCTGATGAAGAAGTAAGCCCAGATGGGATCAAACTGAGACACCGTCGTCATCTTCGTGCTGGTACCAACCAAGTCGCCAATCTGTGAATTGGCGACACCTGCGATACCGTCGACTGGCGAATAGACCTTGGTCCATCCGAGATTGAGCTCCGCCTGTTGCTCCGCGGCCTGCATCGCCAGCACTTGCGCTTTAGCAGCAGCCTGGGCTGACAGGTCGTTGTCGAGTTGTTTCTGAGGAATCGCGTTTTGTGCCGCGAGCGGGGTATCGCGGATGACATCGTTGTTCGTTCTCTCGAGATTGGCCTGCGCCCGCGCCACATCGGCCTTTGCCTGCTCCAACGAGGCGAGCAATGGCCGGGGATCAATCTCGAAGAGCAGTTGGCCCTTGTTGACCAAGGAGCCGTTCTGGTAATTCTGTTTGATGAGATAGCCTTGCACCTTGGGGGTGATGTCCGCGTTGACTGGACCGCTCAGCGTCGCTACCGCTTCATCGAATACCGGCACATCTCTCGCGGTTACTTCTGTGACCAAGACTTCAGGGGGACCCGGTTGAGGTTTCTGCTCCTGCTTCTCACAGCTCGTTATGTTGCATAGCACTGCAACAAGGAAGAGGGAGGCTAAGGGTGGCAGGAAATTCTTCGAAAGTAGATTTTGCTTGTACGGTTCGAGTATGCTTTCCGAGATTAGTTGATTGTTACGCACGAGTTAAACCCCATTCATTAAACTGAATTTCCTTGACCGCAATCCTTCGTCAGGAGCTTGCGCCAACGTACAGAACGTAAAGCATCTTAACAGTCGGGTCTTTGCCGGCAGCACCCTCGTAATATTTTGCAAAAGTGGCAAACAGTCAGGCATAGGACCATCTCATGTCTGCAGGATTTTTTTGACTCACGAGACGTCCCCGAAACGAAACAGCGCCTTTGTCAGCAAAAGCTACACTATTAAGTATATGAGCGGCCAACGAACACCCGAGAGGGTCGTGCACCGGACGCTGAAGGAGGAAGGGTATGGGTATCGACATTGAACGAGTGAGAGTCCCCTCACTCCAAGCCTTTTTGGACCTACTGGTAGCGGGTTGGACTTGAGCGGGAGTCTACCCCGTTGACCGAGGAGAAGCATACATCAAAACAGTAGACCGTAAAATGGCAATGTAGAGTGAGGCGCGTCGCCGTTGGGCCGGGTCAGACATAGCGCAAAGCTTCGCCGGTACGCGCCTCATCTCATCGAAGATACTGTCGCCCAGCTTTTCTTCGCGCCGCTCCTGGGCCTTGGCAATCGTCCCTGCCACATGGCTGTTGTGGCGCAGGTGACTGGCTGGCGATATCATCTTCGGTGGGCACTGGGCACGCTCATCGGACGCGGGAAGAGCGCCATCGAGAAGATCCGGAGACTACAGGAAGCACGTCGTGCGACGTTACTGGCAAGCTCCCTCGATGCAATTGCTGTGACGAACATTGACCGTCGATTTGTTGCCGCAAATCCGAAAGCCTTGCATTTGTTCGGAGTCTCGGAGGCACACATTAGGCAGTTCACCATTGACGGCTTTCTTTTAGCTAAGATGAGCTACTTTGACGGAAATGGTTTGCCTTTCGTAAGTCGAGAGGAGCAGCAAGGTGAATGCCAAATTAGACGTTTGGATGGAAGCCTGCGACTCACAGCATTTATTTTTGTCGCCAATTTTGTCCCTTTTTGGCATTTATTCAGATTCTGTAACGTCCGCGAATGTGCCCCGAAGACTGAGCTGCCGCCTGATAAACGCGATACGGGTTTGCGGGCAACCCAAAAGTGGAACCTAGCATCGTTTTTCGGAGCCAGCAGAGAGGTGTCCGATGATGCCGCGACGCCAGGTCAGGTTCCGCGAGGTTGTCAGGAGTTGAGATTCCTTTTGAGCTATGAAGGTAAAGTTTGCGCCCTAATCCGGGCGATTGTTTTCCCGAGTCCAATATTGGAGCTGCTCTAGGAGAGTTGGAGGTGCAACCATGATGTGGCGTCAATCTCGTCGGCTGAAGTTATTTTGTCTTCTTTGTCTCCCTGCGGCTTGTTTTGGCCAAACCGCTGGTGGCGGTTCAAGTCAGTCAAGTCCTCTCAACGTATACGCCCCGCCTTGCATTTCCCAGGTTAAGCAGTACGTTGCCGTGAATTGCCAAATCACGCCGACAGGGGGTACGCAACCATACAGCTATGCGTTCGCTGGGGCCTTCCCGACTGGCATATCGATGACCACTGGTTTAGGCGGTGGCTTGATCAATGGCACCCCCACTGGGATCACTGGCGAGCAGGCCACCGTTACCGTAACCGATGTCAGAGGCGGGACCGCCGCAACTTCCTTCATGATCACGCCGGCAGGTTTAACGGGCTCAGGCCCATGCGGCAGCTCCATCTGCGTCGCGGGAGCCGGTTACGCCATCAAAACGGCAGAAGGTTATACCGTTGCGACATCAGCCACGGTGCAGATGGGGGCCACGACGTATTGGAGTGATGGCAGCACACTTGAGGTAACTTCCAAGGCGACCTGGGCCTGCACTCCCAGTCCACAGTGCGGTTCAGTATCAGCAAGTGGCCTTTACACGGCTGGAAATACCGTCGGCACCTGGCATGTGACGGCGACCTTCGCCGGAGTAACGAATAATGGGGGCTCGGGTGTCGCGGTAACTGTAGCCACCATTCAGACCCACAGCAAAGAGAGCGACCGGGTAGCAAATTCTGGCATGGTGATGAGGGAAGTCCTGCAATTGCGTAGTGGCATACCTGCGGCGGTGCTACAGAAGGCAGAATGCGTCATCGTTGTGCCTTCAACCCTCAAGTTCGCTGCTAGTGTTGGTGGCAGCTACGGGCGTGGCGTAATGACTTGCCGAAGTGGGCCCAACTTTCAAGGGCCGTGGAGCGCTCCGTCCATGATCGCGCTCGGCGGAGGCAGCTTTGGCCTGCAGGTCGGCGGGCAGGCCACGGACTTTGTTCTTCTCCTGATGAATGACCGTGCGGCCAGCAGCATATTGACAAGCAAAGTGAAGATCGGTGCTACTGCGTCGGCTGCCGGCGGCCCCATTGGACGTGAAGCCACTGCCGCCACGGATATATTCCTACGCGCGGAGATACTTTCCTACTCACGCGCCCGGGGACTCTTTGCTGGGGTGTCGCTTGAAGGTTCCACGTTACGGCCCGACAATAAGGCAAACCGAAAGCTTTATGGAAGAGATGTGAGTGCGAAAGCAATTGTGCTCCAGGGTGAAGTTT
>Ga0306921_10006790_pt1 | contig 11956 bp, 18 predicted proteins | sample sta12Cox44000080_FD_203760 | JGI IMG/M metagenome (GOLD analysis project Ga0306921, IMG submission 203760) | Lab enrichment of tropical soil microbial communities from Luquillo Experimental Forest, Puerto Rico - statoxic.12C.oxic.44.000.080 (v2)... | ecosystem: Environmental > Terrestrial >... | reverse complement strand
CGCGATGCGAAATGTCCGCTTCTGACCCCAAGCGCACTTGGCTGCGTCGCCAAGCTGCCGGAGATGGTGCGGAAGGCATAGAACCGCTTTCGGCGGCACAGTACGCTTGAGCCATTGAACCAAGGCTTGCCGGTATGGACCGTGCGATGTGGCAGCGGCACTTGGCAATCGCGGAGCGGCACGTTGGCGAGGCGCGGGGCCATATATCCCACCAACGTCAGATCGTCGCCGAGCTTGAACAAGGCGGGTATGACACGACAACGGCGAAAGCCATACTGACGCAATTTGAGGCGACGCTAAAGCTCCACACAGAGGATCGGGACCGGCTGCAAGCCGACCTGGCCCGGTAAAGCGGTTTCGTCGAGGGGGGTCATCACCAGGGAGACAGCTATGGGCCGGCCGAGCGTACGGAAGCGGCGCCGCAGGGAACGGCGCACTAAGGTCGACGCCAAACCCTGGCGCTCATTGATCGGGCTGAGTGGAGCGTCGCCGGTCAGATCATCGACCGGCTGCTGAGGTGTTTGCAAGAACGCCAAGAGCAGCGTTTGCGCGCCACGGACGTAGCGAAGGAAGCGATCCTGGCACGCTGAACGAGCGTACTGGTGCCCGAAAGCAGCAAGGCGACCAGACGGGGCTCCATGACCAGGCTGCCGTCCTCGGCAGTCACGGGGGCGCCACCGACCACAGTTAGCGTGGTCAGGTGAAGATAATGGCAGCAATAGTGGTGCTTTGGGTCTTGGGGTTACTATCCCTTGGCTTTGCCTTGCCGCGCGATTTTTTCAGGACGAGAAGTCCAAGCAAAAACTAAAGGTCAGTGGGTACTGCCACTGGTCGTGATCGGCGCGCTGGACGGCGCGGCCCCGTTAAGAAGTACTTCAGCGCCAAGCCTGCTTTGCGAGCCATGAGCGGCGCGCCGCAATTCAGACAGCTTATTTCGGGCTCATCCGGGGTCGGCGGTAATTCAGTCTCGATGACCTTGTATGAAGTACCGCAACCGTCACAGCGACTACTAACTGGCTGGGCTTCGGTCATTTCGACTTGTCCGACGCACTTGGCGGGAATGGAACTTTTTTCGTGTGAGTGTGTGATCGCAGCTACAGCCCTAAGCAACCAATGATGGTAGGAGTGGCCCCCGGACCCTGGGAAGGGGCTGATTCGACCGGGGCCACCGGGCGCTGGGCGGTACGGATACAATCCGGCCCCCCGCCCGGTACCGCTTTTCCATACCGATGTTGGCCGTAGTGCGACGCGCACAAGAATGGCTGTCCAAAAAAGAAAATTTCGTCACCGTGTTGCCGTTAGATCACAGCTCGCAGCAAATACAAATTGTGACGGGACAATCCGCGACGTCGCCAACATCGCCAAGCTGCCGGATTTGCTGGGTAACGACTAGGTGCGGCGCTTGGTAAGTTCACCGCTCACGGCACCAGCTTGTGGCAGCCGGCTTCGGTGACAAGGATCGCGGGCGCCGCGGCGTCCTTTTCGATTTTTTGCCGCAGCCGGTAGATGTGGGTCTCCAGCGTGTGGGTGGTGACGCCGGAACTATGGCCCCACACCTCCCGCAGGAGCGTCTCGCGCGACACCGGGCGCTGCCCGGCGCGGTAAAGGTAGCGCAGGATCGAGGTCTCCTTGTCGGTAAGCCGCACCTTCTTGCCCTTGGGGTCGAGTAGGAGTTTCGAGCCCGGCCGGAACGTCATCCTTCTCGCCGCGCTTGCGGCCGTGAGCGTCGCGTCGCGCTTTCGCCAACGTGGTGGACCGGGCAGCGCAGCAGGGCGTTCACATCTACAATATGGTCCCGGGTGACCAGATGATCGGCGGCTACGATCCGAGTATCAAGACGCAGCGCTAATTCGAGTACTTACGATGATCGACACGCACAAAAACCCGGTTAGAAACGTTGGATTTTTGCTCCGCGAGTTTGATCGCTCGGTCCAGAAATTCAGACCAGTGTGGACGCAATGGCCGCGTACGGCCGAGCGAGATGCCGGGCGCTGGGAGGTGTGAATGCTTCGCTTCATTCATTTTGCGCTGATGACGGTCACGCTAATTGTGGCGTTTGGATCGCCGTCATTTGCTCAGGCACCTCAGGGGCAGAAGATTGGTTCACTCAGTTGCAGACTTTCACCCTCGATCGGCTTAATCCTTGGTTCCAACACACGGATGGCATGCCGGTTTGTGCCGGACGGGCCATTTCCGGCGGAATTTTACGCCGGAGTACTCAACAGATTGGGGCTCGACATTGGCATCAGCGCTGGCGGCGCTCTGGGGTGGGCTGTCTTTGCGCCGACTACCAATCCAGGTCCCGGCGCGCTTACAGGTGCTTATACGGGCGCAAGCGGCGCTATAGGAGTAGGTCTAGGGGTCGGAGTCGTTGTTCTTTTCGATGGTTCGGGCAATACGATCTCTCTACAGCCGGTTTCACTCCAACGCTCGGTCAGCTTAAATCTGGCTCTTGGGGTGACGGGTCTTACTCTCGCCTGGTGGGTACAATGAGGCGCGAGGTGGATTCGGCGCGTTGACCTTGGGCCTCATGTACCTGCGGGGCTTCAGGTGAAGGGTAACAGTGGTGCCACGATCTTTGTTACGCGGTCGGCTATTTACTAGGAATACCACCGGATGGAACACGTTGGCGGGCAGCGCAATGGTGCTGAGTTACGCCGACAACACTATCGATGGTAATATTTTCAATTTTGGACCGCCGACAATCGGATACAAATAGCCATGGCTTGAAGAACAGCATTTGATCGGGCGAATGGACCTTAGGTCGTACCCATGTGAGGGGATATGCTTCCTTAAGGTTTGTCACTACTAAATCGCCGAGGTCATTCAAGGAGAGCAGTCGGCACATAGCGTCATTTCGCGGCAGCGCAGCAAATGGTCGCTTTGGGGTGCAAAGCGGACATCGCGCCCGGACGCCCAAATCGACGCTTTTGACCCATTGCGACACTTCGGCCAGATCATTCGCTGTGGTCCAACAACGGCTCCGGTTTGAGGTGACGCGATTAGTGCCTGCCGAGCATGACTGCGACCGTTTGGGTCGCGACGCTGGACTCCACCGCTGTCACTAAGATTTGAGGCTAGGCGGTACCTGCATGCCGGATTGACCTCCGGTACAGATTCAGTCTGTACACTTGCATGACGGCCAAGTCGGTCGGAGGAGACGTTCGATGCGCTATAATCCATTTGTTGATGCCTGGCTGTTCTTGACCGGCAACACCGACGAGCATCGGGCGAGCGGCATCGGCTGGCTAATAACCGCGCTGTTTCTTGCGCTATTCGCCGCCAGCGTTTGGATCGCTTGGATCAATTGGCGCCAAGACGCAAAGCAACGAACGAGCGGGCACATTGCCACGTGGTTCATGCGCGTGATGATCGGAATCATGTTCTATCAAGGGTCGATTTGGAAGCTGCCCTTCCCCGTCAATGGCGGTTTCGCGGCGTCGGTGCGTTCGATCGCTGAGAATGCCGCATTTGAGTTCCACAGAGAAATCGCAAAGAACGTCTTCATACCGCTGCTGCCCGTTCTCGACCCCGTGACATACTTCACCGAGCTGTTCCTGGCGATTTCGTTCATCCTCGGCTTCCTGGTGCGGCCAATGGCCGTGGTCGGAATGTTGTTCGTCGCCCAGCTTTGGCTTGGACTGTATCGCCAGCCCGAGGAATGGCCCTGGCTCTACGTGTTTTTGATATTCGTCCAGGGTTTCTTCTTCGTGACCGATGCGGGCAAAACACTAGGACTGGATGGCCTCATCGCGCGATCGGAAGCCGGTCCGTTCAAAGGGAGCGGAGTGCTGGCTCGCCTCTATCGCGCCATCGCCTGATCCTATTAAGGGCAATCTTAGCCGCCCGCGTAGCCGGGCCCAGGGGCAGCTCACGCAGGCGCTTGGCGCGGAGTTTTGCCTAACGCGCAGGTCCGAGAAAGCCAACGCAAGCGTTATGAATGGCTGCTACTTCTCCGCTTACCCCGGCGTTTATTGCCATGCCGTTGAAGATCGGAACAGCTAATAAAGGCGCCACGGTTCTTCCGCCATCAAAAATATCGATCTGGTAACCGGCCTGAAGCTCATCGCCGGGTGGACTCGTTGGCCCCGAGTGGCCCTTTGGAAACACGATTGTCTTCATCGTTCCGTCGGTCTGGGTAGGGCAGAGTTGTGTCGAGAACTGTCCACCTTGTTTTTCCCCTAGCATGGTGTAGCGGACACGCCCATTTGCGGAAAGCGTGTCGCGATCACAGCCGCAAAAGGTGATGCCGTTGGCACCAACACCAAAAAAGGCATATTCCAGCGTGAGGACGAGGTTGGTTGGATTGAGGAAGACAAACTCGGTGTTGCCAGTCGATATGGTCGAACCAGGAGGCTTAAAATCCGAAAATTGATCATCGAGCATCCAATGGCCTATCAGATAAGGACTGGAATCTTGCGCCGTCGCGACGCGCGCAGAACCTGCCGCTGCGCTCAGCGCCACCGCGCAGATTGCTGCAACGCGCACGAGCGCGGTACGGGCCGGACTCAATTTTGGGAACATGTTACCCTCCCAACGTTCAGGTGGCATTTACATTGCGACGTGAAGGTGCAGTCGCGTGCTGCGAGTGCACGAACGCGCCAGCTTGGCCATGGACCAAAAAGAGGGTCTGAGGAGGAGTAGCGCCCGCCGATGGCACTTCCTACTGCCCATCAACTATCGCCGTGGCTTCGGCTAGCCTGGATAGGGGCAGATAAGTTTGATTGTCGCCCGAAAAATTAGACCGTCAATCTTCGCCTGCTAAACCATTGACCTGATTGTGGTCGATTGAGTCGCTGAGGCGCGGAACAAATATGACAGATTGGAACTAGGATATACATCCTAATGCGCCAACGCACGCAGCGCTGCGCTTTTTGCAACGGAACGAACCAGTCGCACCAGCGCTCGCGCCCACTCATTCAATCCTATTACGCATTGACCAGCGGCCGGTTGCATTACGGCGGCTTAGGTTTGCTCGGCTGGCGTAGGAGGCGGCACGCTCAAGCGGTCGCCTGAACAAACAAACGATAAGGGGAAGCTGTTGCGGAACTCTCCGGCGTGCCTCGGCGTTCCTGATTGGGGCGATTTAGCTCTCGGAGGTGTGCAATGGATTGGCACCGCATCGAAGGAAACTGGAAGCAAGCTCAAGGCAAGATCAAAGAGAAGTGGGGTAAGCTCACCGACGACGATATGGCTCGGATCAACGGACAACGCGAACAACTCGAAGGTATAATCGAGCAACGTTACGGTATCGCCAAGGACATGGTGCGCAAAGATGTCGATGCTTGGTTGAAAAGCCAGACTTAAATCGAAAATTGTATGCATGCCGAGCGACCTGCCAGTAATTCGTTCCACCAAGGTCGACTTCGTGATGAATCTCAAGACTGCCAAGACGCTCGGTCTCACCGTTCCGCCGTCTTTGATCGCGCTCGCCGACGAGGTGATCGAATAGGTCACGTTTTTGCTGCGCTGTACTTTGGTCGCTAATGGCACATAGCGTCACTTCGCGGCAGCGCAGCAATCGGTCGCTTTCGGGGGTAAAGCCGACATCGGTGCTGCCTTGATCCATCTTGACGTGTGAGCCTCGCGGCCGGAGCCAAGCAGCTTGCGGCGTTTAGTCCTGACTTTGCGAAGTAGGGGAGTGGGGACGATCTTGGCCGAACGCATGGCGACAGGGGACCCGTTGCGCCTCGCTGCGCGCTGTCAGCTCTGCAAACGTGACAGCAGACGTGCGGTGGACGTTGGGTGCCACGCGCCACCGCCGCCGAACAGCCAGGGCTACTGATGTGTGGCTGCTGGTAGCGTCGGTTGCCAACCTTCGCTTTGATGAGACCTATGAATAAGGACAGCCGAGGTAATGGTTTTGATCTCGTTCGTTTGCATATCTTTACGCATGTTCAATTGGCCGTCGTCGGTCTTGAATTGACTTGCAGCGAGGTCCGTCAGCTTGGTGTATAGGTCAGCACATCGCGGAGATATGCGGTAGGCGATATTTGTTGGATCGGAGTGTCCGTCGTCCAGTTGAACGACCGCCGCCATGACGCAGTCGCCCCAAGCTTTAAGCGCTGCGTTCTCATTCTTTGCCGTAATGTCAGCTTGTGTTGAACAGCCTGCCAGCATCGCCGCAGCTAAACTGACGCCCACGGTGTGCTTCATCGCATTTCCCGACGTTCCGGCCCATTGTTAGTTTGCTCGCTTCCAATCCGTACCGCAATGCCAGAACTCTGCCCTGTAAGGGTCCCGCGCGGCAGGCCGACTTATAACACGCTATCGATGTTCGACCGTGGCGACACCGGAGCGTACTGAAACGCTATGACTTCCTTGGCCATCGCGGTTCTCGCCGACCCGGTCGCTCTTGCGGACGTTATCGGGGTAATAACGGACATCAGCCGGGGCGGCCAAAATGACGCTAATGACCCAAAGCGGACCTTCCCAGCCAACAATCGCTGCTGCGCAAAACGATGCCTAAGCCCCGTTCCTCCGGTTATGAATCCCTGCTGTAATTGCACCGTAGTCGGCGTGGTCCGGAAGTGGGGGCGAATATGCGGCGCCGCGATTTCGTCAAGGCAGTCGTTGGTTCGGCTACCACTGCTTGGCCTCTTATCGCGCGCGCGGAACAAAGCAATCGCATCCGGCGGATTGCCGTGCTGCAGACGCTCGATGAGAACGACCCGGACGCGCAGCGTCGCCTGGCGGCATTCGTCGATGGCTTGCGCCAGCGCGGTTGGGGAGAGGGCTCGGTAGTGATTGATGTTCTCTGGGGAAGTGGTGACACCGAGCGCACTCGACAATACGCAATCGAACTTATCTGCATGCAGCCGGACGTGATCTTTTGTGGGGGCTCAATTGCGTTACTGCCGCTAAAACGAGCAACCCGGACTATTCCGATTGTCTTCACCGGGATTTTCGATCCAGTCGGCAGTGGCTTGCGCCCAAAACGACGCCTTTGACCCATAGCGGAATCGGCAGTCCCAAATTGCTGCTGTGCAACGTAATCTCTGAATCCCATTTCGCCGATCGCCGATCCCTGATGTAATCGTTCACTGCAAGCCGTTGTCGGGGCGATTTGGTCGATCTTGCCCGCACTCAGCTTGGCGAGCTGGCCGGGCCCAAACGGGGTTACCGATGACCATTGCGTTCGAGCGTGTTATCCCGGTCTTTCGTATTTTCTCAGTGGAGAAGGCCCGAGAGTTCTACCTCGATTTTCTCGGCTTCAAGGTTGATTGGGAGGCCCGCTTCGGGCCAGACCTGCCGCTCTACATGCAGGTGTCGCGAGACGGGTTTGCCATCCATCTGAGCGAGCACCACGGCGACGCCACGCCTGGCTCTAAGGTGTTCGTCGCGGTGACTGGCGTGCGCGATCTGCATCGCGAACTCACCGACAAGAAATACCGCTACAACCGCCCTGGCCTACAGGAGCAGGAATGGGGCTTGAGCGAATTGACCGTGAACGATCCGTTCGGCAATCGCATCACCTTCGGCGAGCCAAAGGCGAAGCCTGCGGCATGAGCACGATGGGTTTAGATCGATCACCATGTCCGCTTTCGCGGTCGGTATCGGGTGCTTAACTGACATCCGACACGGCAAAATCGACGCTAATGACCCATCGCGACACTTTTAGACTGCCGAATTGCTGCTGCGCAAAATGACGCCCGTGCCCCATCGGTTCTTCCGAGGCGACGGCAAAAATAATGATGCGTGAGTTGATACGAAAGATTGAGACCGCCAAAGGCAAATAAAGATTTCTGTCGGCTCGGGCCAGCCACTACGATGCCGATGGATAGGGACCGGACTCTTACGTGATGCTATAGGTGCCGATAGGAATTTAGACTCCGCGTGTCGAAGTCATGATCTTGTCGTTATCGAAGCTGCATAATAACCGTGGGTGTCGGCACTGTGAGGGTGCCCCCATGTTCGGCGTTCTAAGAGACTTTGAGGCGCCGGAAATTCTAACAATCGTGTCCGCGACGGCCTTTGCGTTTATCGGCGTCGCTTACTTTTTCTGGATCGTGCAGTAAGCTCTGGCAGCTTAGCGTCGTTCACGGCGATCCGCCGCGGTACCTCACGACGGAGGCGGCAGCGTAGGATCGTGTCGGAAATCGGATCAATCAGCGTCGGCGGCGGCATCTGGCGCATTAGAACAAACTTCTGACGGAGATCTGCAAGTCGTCACGGATTGGATTGGGCATTTTGGGCGGGCAATGGAGGTACGCCTATGACCAATCACATTCGGGATTTTCCGGTCGTTCAGCTGGTTTTGATAGTTGTCGCCGGCATTTTCGCCGCCGAAGTAATCCATGAGATTGCTACTGGCGAAATCTGGTGGCCATTTTAGCGGCCTTCGGCAGCGGCAGCCCGGGGCCGGTACGAATGCTCGGCCCACGCTGAGTTACGGCGAGTAGCCCGCTTCAATTAGAGCGCCGCAGCGCAGCATCACGTTTGTTAAATTGCCACGTCAGCTGATCGCAGCGGTCGCACCGGAATGTCCACATTTCCGCGCCCGCGTTAAGCGGATCCGGCGCGCGCCGGATCCGGTTTGCTTCGCCGCTGCATTTCGCGCAAGGGATCGGCTGGATTTTATGGATCGTACCGCGCGAACGCTCGATCAAGTCGCGGCTCTCATCGATCAGCCCGAAGCTGCGCTCAATGGCCATCATCGTTTCGCGAACCAGCTTCAACATGATGCGGCTCCGATTCGTGCGATCCGCCGCCGTGATTGGTGCGGCCGACGAGCGAGTTCTAATTTACACTAGAAATAATTTACACTAGAAAATAGTCGTTGCCCAATGTATCGCGTAGAAAGCGAAAACGACCCAAGCTACCGTCAGGGCCACACCGAACGCCAAACTCGCAAATTGCAGCGCGCTGCCGCGATCTAGCATTGATCTCATCGCACCCACATCACAAACCAGTAAGGCTAACCATTTTAAGGCTCCCATTGCGACATGAGCGTGAATTTAGTGAGAAAAAGCTGCGCAAGCTTTGTGACCGTTCGGCGGAATTAGGGAACCGCGAGATTGTCACAGGCCGGTCAAAGCAAATCTACAATCGACAACGACAATTTGCGCTGACCCTGCGCTGTCCCTTTCACCGCACGGGTCAAGGCGGGGGCGCGTCCGCGGATGTACCGGCGGGCTCCCGCTTCACTATTGCGGCTACCGCAGCAGCTCCGACAGCTTGGCGACGTTGGCGACGCTGCGGATTGTGCCCGTCACAATCTGTATTTGCTGAGAGCTGTGATCTAACGGCAACACGGCGCGCCATCCCACCACAAGATCAAATGTTGTGCTTTATGCACAGCGGTTGACCAGGGCGGCGGGAAGCGGGTCGCGATCCGCAGCGCCTCGTCGTCAGCCCCTATGTCATATTTAAATGCAGTACCGCTGTAGCCAGAGATATTACTTAGCAGCGGTGTGCCGGGCATCGTGCGGGTGTAGGTGCGCGCGCATCTAACATCGTCGGACAAAGTAAAGGCGCCTTAACTCGTTTTTAGATCAAAACTTCACGACGCCGTTAAAGTTCAACGTTAGCATCGCCGGATCAGCAAGGAGGAGGCGAACATGACGCCCATAAGGTTCGGCCGAATCAAAAGTGAGAAGGAACAGCGCGAGCTGGCCGATATGGCCGCGGCCGTGGCTCGCTATCAGGGACCAATCACGTACTGCCGTCCGGGCGTCGCGCGCGGGCACCAAACTAAGGTGACCTATGATGCAATGCCTCGTCCACCAGAGCCTTGTGCAGAGGGGTAACTGGCCAAGTTGGGCAAGACGCTATCAGATTTTCTCCGCAGTCAAGCTGATAAGCGCAAAGCCGAAGGCGATAGCATTTGGAAATTGCTGATCGAGTCGGCCGAACACGTTGAAGCGCTTGAAGCTGATGAGCCCAAGTCGCCAAAACCAGAGGTGCGACAGAAAGCTACGAAGGCTCGGGCCGACTGACGCCTCAGTCTCTTCGACCGTCAAGGCGGCGGCGGAATCTCAGTCATTGACGCGCCTTTCGCGAGTGTAGTCGAACAGGCGCAGGAGTAGGAAGGCATAACCCCATTCGCGATGTCACAGATGTGTTGCTGAGGTTGTATAATTATCAATCAAGCCAGCGCGGCAACCGGGTGGAGTGCGTGACGCGAACCCGTACAAGCGACAACCCCAAGCATTGGTATGATCGAGCGGCCGAAATGCGGCTGCTGGCCTATGATATGAAGAACGAAGGTGCACAACGCCTGATGTTCAAATTAGCCGATGAATACGACCGGCTCGGTGATCGCGCCGCCGAGCGACAAGTAAAACACGCTAAACAATCCGCGCCCACGTCGGTCGGGTTAGCGCGACCCTAGCCGTTGAACAGCTCCGGCAGCCTGGCGATGTTGGCCGCGATGCGCCGCGCCTCGTCGTAGCCGTACAGCTTGGCGGCAGTTGCGCCGGGCAGATTTGCCCGATGAGCTTACGCACGTCGGCAAGCGTCTTGAGCATCAGCCGGAAATCACCAGTGGCCGTTAACGTTACGTCAAGCGGGACTACGGCTCGGCGGCTGAGTGGTACCAGAAGGCCGCCGGCAGGAATAACGCGGACGCCATGACCAGCCTCGGCCGGCTTTACGAAAACGGTCTGGGCGTCCCACGGGACTATGGCAAGGCGCGTGAGTGGTGGGAGAAGGCCGCCGCCTTGGACAACGCGACCGCCATGAACTATCTCGCGTGGCTTTACCAAAGCGGTCCGGGCGTCTTGCGCGACTTCGGCAAGGCGCGTGAGTGGTACGAGAAGGCCGCAGCGAAAGAGGCGCGCGAGCAGTTGGAGAAGGCCGCAGCCAAAGGCGACACGGACGCCAAGGCGCGCCTAAAGGAACTAGGCCCGCGCTAGGCACCTACTTCGTATGTTGGGACCGATTTGGCGACCCCAGCAAGTCGGGCAGCTTGGCAATATTGACGGCGATCCGCCGCGCCTCATCATAGCTCAATAGCTTGGCCGCGGTACGCCGGCCCTCCTGATGCTCATAATAGATGTATGCGAGCTTCTGGCCGGTGGCGTCGAGGACTGTAAAGCAGGCGGGGCCGTCATCGACGGTCCAGGGCGGTGGGAAGCGGCGGCGTTCTTGCATCCAACAAATATAGCGCACCCGCAGCTATTGCGGCTGACCGTCACCGACGTAATGTGTGGTAGCGGGGTAGGGCGGTGCTAAGAGGCCAACTGTCAGGCTCGCTTGATCAGTCTTAATATCAGCAGCAGGATCACCGCGCCGATAAAGGCGTTGATAATCGCACCGATGATGCCACCACCGATCGCAATGCCGATCTGCGGCAAGAGCCAGCCAGCGATCAAGCCGCCGACGATGCCGACGATGATGTCCCCAATCAGTCCGTAGCCGCCGCCCTTGACGACCATGCCAGCAAGCCAGCCAGCAACGCCGCCGACGATCAGCCAAATAATTAGGCTTTGTGCGTCCACAGTCTCCTCCCTCGTGCTGTTCTGGGCTGACGCAATATAGCAGTTGAGCGGTGACCCGCCCTGAAAAAGGAGACGGTTATGCACAGTGACGCAAACGAATACGCCGAAGCCGATACGCAGTTGCTAGCGATCAATATTTCGGATGATGAACTAGAGCGCGCCGCTATCGAGTTCGCGCAAGCCGCAACTTTCCACTGCACACAATACTGGCTTTGCCCTTTCTAGGACCAGATGGGAAGCGGCGCATCACCCAACCTAAGTGAGGGATGCGCCGAAAAGAACCATTACCACTTATATGGACCGAACATTAGGTGAGGGACGCTAAGTGCTTGTACCAAGTCATTTTGGCACTTCCTCCGTCCGCACCAAAGAAATCGATTTCCTCAAAGGGAAATCGCTCGACCGTCCGATTTTAGTAATCGGTCGCCAGCCGCTCAGCCAGTTCCACCAGGTTGCGGCGGACGCTGCGGCTGCGGATTTTGTCGAACGCGCGCGCGAGCGCGAGACCGTCCTTG
>Ga0306921_10006786_pt1 | contig 11960 bp, 12 predicted proteins | sample sta12Cox44000080_FD_203760 | JGI IMG/M metagenome (GOLD analysis project Ga0306921, IMG submission 203760) | Lab enrichment of tropical soil microbial communities from Luquillo Experimental Forest, Puerto Rico - statoxic.12C.oxic.44.000.080 (v2)... | ecosystem: Environmental > Terrestrial >... | reverse complement strand
GTAACCGGCAAGCGCCGCGGAGCCGAAAAGGCTGACGATGCGCACGAGGCCAATCCAGCTTACATTGGCGATGGCAAACTGCAGGATGCCGGTCAGTGACACCCGAACCAGCCGCAAGAGCACGCCGAAATTAACGCGCAGTTGCGACCTAAGAATGCGGATGCGTTCGGTGCCGCGCAACAACCGGTAGAACTGATAGAACACGCCAACGCTGCGCCCTGTAAACGTGGCCAGGGCCGCGCCCGTGACGCCGAGCTTCGGAAACGGACCCCAACCGAAGATCAGACAAGGATCCAGAAACAGATTGATGACGTTCGAGACCCACAGCAACCGCATGGCCACCGCGGCGTCGCCCGCGCCGCGGAAGATGGCGTTATTCAGGAAAAGCATGACGATCGCGCCCGAACCGCCCAGCGCAATGCGAGCATACCCGGAACCGGTGGCGACGATCTCGGGCGAAGCCCCCATGAGTCGGAGAAGCTCGGGCGCATAGAACATGCACGGCAAGCCGACGATGAGAGAGGTGGCCAGTCCAAGCACGATGGATTGAACGCCGGCCACCGCCGCGCCAGCCGGGTCCTTTTCCCCGATGCGGCGCGCGACCATGGCCGTGGTCGAAAGTGCCAGGCCCATGCCGACGGCAAACACCAGCGTCAGAAGCGACTCGGTGAGGCCGACGGTGGCAACCGCATCCGCACCCAACCGACCAACCCAGAACACATCCACCACTGCGAAGAGCGATTCCAGCACCATTTCGAGGACCATCGGAATGGCCAAAAGAAAGATGGCGCGATTCAGACTGCCGGCGGTGAAATCCTGGTGCGAGCCGCGCAACGCTTCGCGAATGGAGCCCCAGAACGTCGGGGGCGATGAGAGAAGAACGTTTTCCGTCGAAGTCATACAATCCCGTATGTTTTTTCCGCGCCAGCCGGTTTCGAATGGGAAACGCTCGCGCTGCCAAAAGGAATAGAGAAATGGGAGTAGTTCAGGTCCGCACTAGAAGCGGATCAAAGGACGGCGATCGTACGAGGCATGAACATCGTTGTGGTCCAGATGCAAGCCAAGAGAATGCCTGCACCGCTCGGAAACAGTGTAGCAGGGAACTCGATCTCGCGCCAGCAGCAAAACTACAGCGACTACAGCGGGATGTTGCCGTGTTTCTTCTTGGGGTTCGCGTCGCGCTTGTTTTCTAGGGCGCGCAAGGAGGTGATGACGAGCCGGCGGGTATCGGCGGGTTCGATGACGCTGTCCAGGTAGCCGCGTTCGGCGGCCACAAATGGATTCGCGAATCGGTTTCGGAATTCCGCAGTCTTCTGCTCGCGAAGTCGCGGCCGATCGCTCGGCGAAGCGGCGTTAAGTTCGCGTTTGTAGACGATGTCGACGGCGCCTTCCGGTCCCATGACGGCGATTTCCGCCGTGGGCCAGGCGTAGTTGGCGTCGGTGCGGATGTGTTTCGAGGCCATGACGCAATAGGCGCCGCCGTAAGCTTTGCGGGTGATGACGGTGATCTTCGGAACGGTGGCTTCGGCGAAGGCAAAGAGCAGCTTTGCGCCATGCTTGATGATGCCACCGTACTCCTGCTGCGTGCCTGGTAGGAATCCTGGCACATCTTCGAAAGTGACTAGCGGAATGTTGAAGGCGTCGCAGAAACGCACGAACCGTGCGCCTTTCACGGACGCGTTGATGTCCAGGGTACCCGCTAGGAAAGCCGGCTGATTCGCAACGATCCCGACGGGACGGCCATCGAGGCGGGCAAAGCCAACGACGATATTCTGGGCAAAATGTTCGTGGGCCTCAAAGAAGTGTCCTTCATCGACGACGGCGTGAATGACGTCCTTGATGTCATAAGGCTTTTGCGGGTCTACCGGGACGAGGTTGTTGAGCGGCTCTTCGCGGCGATCGATGGGATCGCTCGTGGCACGCCGCGGCGGGTCTTCGAGGTTGTTCGAGGGGAGAAAGCTGAAAAGTTCGCGAATCATGGCGCAGCACTCCGCGTCGTCCCGCGAAATGAAATGGGCCACGCCGCTCGTGGCATTGTGGGTCATGGCGCCGCCAAGTTCCTGCTTGGTGACTTCCTCGTGGGTAACGGTCTTGATGACGTCCGGGCCGGTGACGAACATATAGGACGTTTCGCGGGTCATCAGGATGAAGTCCGTGATCGCCGGGGAGTACACGGCGCCACCGGCACAAGGCCCGAGGATGGCGCTGATTTGAGGAATGACGCCGCTGGCGAGGGTGTTACGCAGGAAGATCTCCGCGTAACCGGCGAGCGAGGCAACACCCTCCTGGATGCGCGCCCCACCAGAGTCGTTCAGGCCGATTACCGGAGCGCCGTTGCGCATGGCGAGGTCCATGATCTTGCAGATTTTTTGCGCGTTCGCTTCCGACAGCGAGCCGCCGAAAACCGTGAAGTCCTGCGCGAAAACGTAGACCAGCCGGCCATCGATGCGGCCAAAGCCGGTGACGAAGCCGTCTCCGGCAGGGCGGTTTTCTTCGGCACCGAAGTCGACGCAGCGATGGCGGACGAATTTGTCGAGTTCTTCGAACGTGCCTTCGTCGAGCAGCAGCGCGATGCGTTCGCGGGCGGAGAGTTTCCCGGCCTGATGCTCCCGTTCGCGGCGCTCGCGTCCCCCGCCGGCTTCCGCTTCGGCGGAGATGCGGCGCAACTCGTCCAAACGATCAGTATTCAGGGACGATTCCGAGGTTACTTGGTTTTTCTCAGCCAAGAGGCCCTCCATCGGAGGATGTCGATTTCGGCGCGAAGATGAGCACCGCGAGATGCGTGGCGAGCCACACGGTGCCCAGAAGCAAAACCACGCCAAGAAGGAGTTCGGCGGCAATGGCGCCGGCGCGGGGCAGCGGCGATTCGACGGAAGTGACGTAGTGGGTGGCGCGAACGAGAATGAGAATAGAACTCAGGGTCATTCCCACAATCAGGATCGCCGTGCAGATGGACAGGAAGACGTGTTTCATGGGCGCGGTTTTGCGGGTGCAGCCAAAGGATAGCGCAAAGGCGCGGAAAGGGATATCCGGCACAGGGCTCGACCGCGAACTCGATAAAACGCAGATTTAGAAGGTATTTCTCGCGGCGCTCGGAATGCCGGCCGTTTCGATGGCGGACCCTAAGATTAACGCAAGCCCGACCAGTCGTCGGCAACCAGGATGGAATCGCTCGGGTTGGAGGGATCGTATTTGACGCTGGCTTGCTGGCCGGCCATCAAGCGATCGAAGCGCACCTGGCTTTCGAGCCCGGTGACGTCCTGTGCCGTGTGATAGGTCACGCCGGAGATCGAATAACTATAGGAGACCATGTGGCGGGGACGGGGGTCCGCGAGCGCATGCGCCCGGGGCAGGATGCCGCGGCGCTCCTCGGAAGGTTCAGGGACCTGCTCGCGGAGATCGACGACTTGGCCTTCGGCAATACGGCCGATGTGATTCAGGTGCAACCGGCGTTTTCGTTCCTCCTCTTCGGGATCGATGTGAGGCCGCACAAACGCAAAGGCAATCAAACCTACGGCGAGGACGGTTCCCACGCCTAAGGCGAGAACGAGCTTCCAATCTGCGAGCAGTTCTTTCAACTTCCGCCTCTTGGCAACGTGAACGTGGGTTGAATTTGGGAATTAACCTACCCCACGAACGACCATTTTAACGGAAGCTGCCGGCGCGAGCGATGTCCATGGCAAGGGGATGCACTTGATTGTGCAACACGCCGATTCCGGCCACGGAGACCTCCACGGTGTCGTTAGCGACCAGAGGGCCGACACCGGCGGGAGTTCCGGTGGCGATCAAGTCGCCGGGAAGCAGGGTCATGACGCGCGAAATCGCACGAACCAGGTAGGCAACGGGAAAGGCCATAAGCGCCGTGCTGGCGGATTGGCGAATCTCGCCGTTGACGCGGCATTCAACGAGGACATTTGCGGGGTCCAGTTGCGTTTCAATGTGCGGGCCTACCGGGCAAAACGTGTCGAAGCCCTTGGCTCGTGTGAACTGAACATCGGCCTTCTGCAGATCCCGAGCGGTAACGTCGTTGAGGCAGGTGTACCCCAAAACGAAAGAAAGCGGGTCGGCATCGTCAGAAAGGCGGCAGCACTTTTTCCCGAGCACCACGCCGAGTTCGCCTTCGTGCTCCACGCGATTCGACGAAGGCGGCAGAACGATAGCTTCGTCAGGACCGATGAGTGACGAAGGTGGCTTCAGAAAGATCAGCGGCTCCTTGGGCATTTCGTTGCCAAGCTCGGCGGCATGAGCCGCGTAATTGCGGCCGACGCATACGATCTTGCTGGGCTCGCAGGGAGCGAGCATGCAGACATTCTTCAGTTCCCAAATGCTGTGGCCCTGTACCCACGATCTCCACGGAACTCCGACGATTTCGCGAACAACGTCGCCATCCAAAATGCCGTAGGCGGCAGAATAAGTATGTCCTGCAGTCGGTCGAGGCAGAAACCGGCAAAATCTCATGCGATGGTGCTCTCTAGTGCTGAGTGTGAGAGCTGCTTGTGGCGTGCACTCTCCAGATGATCGTACCAATCCAGCAGATTGTGGCAACAACGAAATAAATGACAGCACCGAGAACGAAGACGTGCGCGGCCGTGTAGTGCTCCTCGAGGAGGTCAAATTTGAAACAGAGCATGCGGTACGTGAAGGTGAGCATGCCCCAAGCCAAGATGCCGGAAGTAAGCAAATGAGAGGGGCGGCTAAAGAAGCGCAGGATGGGATAGGCGGCAAACAGCGCCAACAGAGCGGCGGCGATGACGTTCCGTTCCGTAGCTAGGGGCTCAAGATAAGGAACGCGATTGGCGATCAAAAGCCAAACGGTGAAGACCAGGGAGAGAAAGACACCGGCATAGACGCCGGTGCGAAGCGCGGCGTCCCTCAGAAATCGGAACCAATGAAAGCCGGGAAATTTGGCGATGACTGGCATGGGCGCTGGACTCCCCTAACCAGGTTTGCCTCCGTCATTACCTGAACCCAGTTCGAGCGAAAAAGTTACGGAACTTCCACCAGCGCAACGGCGCTTGGCGCGCTCTCGTTTTCGGAGCGATCCACAGCCGTCACGGTGTACCAATAGCGGCGTCCCGACGCGACTGTAGTATCACGGAAGGAGGGCGTGGGCAAGAGCTCCGGAGTGACTAACGGTCCTCGCGCGTCTTCGCTCTCACTCCGATAGACGTGATAACCCGCCACGTCGGTTTCCAAATTTATGGTCCAAGAAAGGTCTACCACGAAGCGGCCCGGGTTGGCGCCGGGTACGGCCGCGGCAACGAGATCCTGCGGCGGGGCCGGAGGATAGACGTCCTTCGGGGCCAGGATCGCCGGCCGGGAATCGCCCGATTCAAGGAGCGAGCCGCCTTCGCTGATTACGCTGCGGACCACATAGGCGTAGGTTTTTCCGAAATCGAAGCTGGCGTCTTGGTATTCCGGAACGGCGGTGACCGCAATCTCAAGGAGCGGAAGTTTCCATACCGCAGAATGGAGGTCCTTCTCCGCCGCGGCTGCCGAGGCTGCGTCGAGTTCCCCACGATAGACGTGAAACTCGCGGATAGCAGGAAGCTCGGCGCCCGCGGAGGTGCTGTTCGGCGGCGTCCAGCTGAGCCCGATGTATTTTTCGGTGATTCGGGACTCGAGACCATCAATGCGCTGAGGAACGGGATAGAGGTTCATCCGAATTTCGTTGGAGTCGGCGGAGGATTTCCGTTCGCTTACCCTGGTGCGCACGCGATAAAGAGCGGTTTGGCCCGCGGCGCTGCGCAGTTCGTCCGGCTGAAGCGGCTCGGGAAAGGAAACCTGGCCTTCCTGCGCGTAGGTTGCGAGGATCGCGGGCGGGACGGTATCGACGAGGCGGAACGATCGCTGGTCCGGAGTACCGTCGGGACGGAGCGTGCCGCGCCACACCTCCAGGGTGGGAACCTGATTGAGGCGCTCTCCGAGCGTGCTCTTGAGGGGCAGCGCGAAGGTGAGCAGCACCGCGTCGCCGATCTGACGGCCGGCGAGATCGCTGATCGCAGAGGGTATCGGCGGAGAAGGCGGAGTTGGTTCACCCGGAGCGCCGCAGGCCGCCGCAAGAAGCGAAAGAGAAAGACCAGCGAGCGAGAGCAGGACTTCGGCTGGCGGGCTGGGTTTCTCCTTTCTGAGCTTCATGTTCCGTCGCGTGATTAAAGGATGTAACGACTGAGATCCTGATTCTTGACGATCTCGGCAAGCTGCTTGTTGACGTACGCGCCGTCGATTTTAACGGTTTTTTTCTTGAGATCGGGGGCTTCAAAGGACAGTTCGTCGAGAACCTTTTCAAGGATCGTGTGCAGCCGGCGCGCGCCGATGTTTTCCGTCTGTTCGTTGACGCTGGTGGCGAAGCGCGCGACAGTCTGCACGGCGTCTTCGGTAAACGTCAACTTCACGCCTTCGGTATCGAGCAGAGCGATGTATTGTTTGATCAGCGCGTTCTTCGGTTCCGTAAGGATGCGGACGAAATCCTCCTCCTTCAGGGACTGCATTTCCACGCGGATGGGCAGGCGGCCCTGGAGCTCCGGGATTAGGTCGGAAGGTTTGGTGACATGGAAAGCACCGGCAGCGATGAACAGGATGTGATCGGTACGAATCATCCCGTAGCGGGTGTTGACCGTGGTGCCCTCGATGATCGGGAGAATATCTCGCTGGACGCCTTCGCGGGAGACGTCGGGACCGTGGCCGGCCTCGCGTCCGGCAACCTTGTCGATTTCGTCCACGAAGATGATGCCCATCTGCTCGGCGCGCTCGACCGCGATGCGCGTGATTTGTTCCATGTCGAGAAGTTTGTTTTCTTCCTCCTGGATCAAGTACTCGAATGCGTCGGCGACGCTCATTTTGCGCTTTTTCTTCTGCTGCCCGAACAGCCCGCTGAAGTTGCTCAGCATGTCCTTGAGGTTGACATCCATTTCCTCGATGCCCTGATTGGAAATGATTTCGAAGGAAGGCATGGCCCGCTCGCGGACCTCCAGGTCTACCATGCGCTGGTCGAGTTTCCCTTCGCGTAACTGGGCCCGCAGTTTTTCCCGGGTGCGTTTGGTTTGCTCGCGCTGCGCGGTCAGTTCACTTTCTGGGGTGCCTTCGGCGGGCGGCGGAACGGGCGGCAGCAAAAGGTCGAGGATGCGTTCTTCGGCGGATTCCTCGGCGCGGTCGGCAACTTCATCGAGCTTTTCTTCGCGCACCATGTCGATGGAGGTTTCCACCAGGTCGGGAACCATGGATTCCACGTCGCGGCCAACGTAGCCGACTTCGGTGTATTTGGAGGCTTCCACTTTCACGAACGGGCAGCCCGCGAGACGCGCGAGACGGCGGGCGATTTCGGTCTTGCCGACGCCGGTGGGACCGATCATCAGGATGTTCTTGGGTAGAACGTCTTCGGCAATTTCGGGCGGCAACTTCTGGCGGCGAACGCGATTGCGGAGAGCCACGGCGACCGCGCGTTTGGCGGCGGCCTGCCCGACGATATACTTGTCGAGTTCCTTGACGATTTCCCGCGGAGTCATATCATCGAGCGCGGGAAGAAGCTCTTCTTCCTCCGCGCGGTTGCCATCCGCTGCCGGGAACAAAGTGATCTCTTTGTCGGACTTAGTGGTCATTGCCGTTGACTTCCTCACATGCCAGGCGTAGTGCCGGGGTTTCCTTAGAGTTCCTCGACGGTAAAATTCGCGTTCGTAAAGATGCAGATTTCGCTGGCGATGCGCATGGCTTCGAGCGCCAGTTCCTTCACGGCGAGCTTGGAATGTTTCAGGAGTGCGCGAGCGGCGGAGAGTGCATACATGCCACCCGAGCCGATGGCGCAGAGGCCGTCGTCAGGCTCGATGACATCGCCATTGCCCGAGAGCACAAACGTCGCTTTGGCATCGGCCACGATCAGCAGTGCTTCGAGATGGCGGAGGGCGCGGTCCTTGCGCCACTCCTTCGCCAGCTCGACGGCGGCTTTTTGCAGATTGCCGGAATGCTCCTGGAGTTTACCTTCGAAGCGTTCAAAAAGAGAGAGTGCGTCGGCAGTAGAGCCGGCAAATCCCGCAAGAACCTTGTCGTTGAAGAGGCGGCGGGTCTTGCGGGCAGTGTGCTTCAGCACGTGATCGCCGAGGGTAACCTGGCCGTCGGCAATAAGAACTACTTTGCTGTCTTTGCGGACGCAGAGAACGGTGGTGCCGTGCGACTGCGAGGCTCCGGCTGCATGGCGCATCCTTTAAGTATACCGCGACAGGGGATTTGGGGCATCGAACGCAAGACCATCCACACCATCGGTACCGCGGTCGCAAGCGAAACTCTCTCGGCGTTAGAGCCGGCTGCAGTCCTAGTTCGGAAGCGGCACTTCACGGAAGGAGAGAACCTTATAGCTCAGCGGACCTTTCGCGGTGTTCACCCAGCAACTGTTGTAGTTGATGCCGAAACCAGGATGGTTGCTGGTACTGCTGAAGGATGCCTGGCCGAGCGAGGCCAGGAGATTGCCTGCGGAGTCGCGCGTCTTTGCGACCAACACCGCCCCTGTGAATCCTCCCGCGCCGGTTTGCGTAGAAGTAAAAACACCCTGGCCGACCACCAGTACGATTCCATCCCAACTGGCGTCCGGGTCGTAGGTTAAATTCCCAGTCACGAGGAGGAGACCGTAGCCAAAGGTGTTTCTGCCATTCAAGTTGAGATCGCCATTGACCACGATGGTCATGGGGTTCGTTGCCGACATCATCGGGACGCGACGCATGAGCGTGGCGCCTGTCGCCGGCCCGGGGATCACCACATCGGCGCTATTCACAATCTCTTGCATGGTGGCATCGAGCGTCGCCGGTTCGAGCCAGCTTGAGCGAATCAGGGACGTCGGCGGAGTCAGATTCGCGTTTGCGATCGTCGCGGGCGCTTTCGAGGGCGGTGGAGGCGGCCCGCCGGCGCCCGGTGGATAGCCTTGATAATTTTGTGCCGGCGTGGCTTCTCGAATGATGTTCGCCCCGTCGAGATTGTCCGTGTATGCAACCGAATACACCTGGTTGTTTGACCCCACGCATTGATCTTGTCCGTTAATCATGAATCCGCTGGTACCCGGTGACGTATATGCGACGCCATTCCCATCTAGGGTCAGCGCCGCGGGAAAATCGGCGCTCATGGGTTGCCCGGCCGGAGGTCGTTGCGTTGAAGTCGAGACCATGAGCGGCGTAACAATATATTGCAGCAAACGGTGTCCGCCATACGGAGCCACCGCGAGCGCGGTAATTTCGAGCGCTTCGACGGCGGTCTGGGAGGACCAACCCGCGCAACTCGGCACCATCAAGCCAGGGCTCGGATTTGGTCGCGGGCAGGGTATCGTCGGAGCGGGTTCGAAAACCAACGGCGTAACACCATCGAGAACTCCGTCACCGTTCACATCCAAACCCAGCGCTTTTTCCGTGGCGACGTTAATGCGCACCCATTTGTACGAGGGATTCGGCACTCCAGCCACGGACTGGATCGATGCTGTGGTTTGCCAATTCGTCGAAGTCACCGCCCAGCCGAATTCGGTTTCGTACTCGTTATCTGCATAGGGATTTGCCGGGCTCAGATTTGCCGGGTTCACAGTTTCTCCCGGCGCGGGGTTCACGATGTAGCGGACTTCCATCAAACCCATCGCCGGCAGGGGCGGAACTCCTGCGGTGGGAACGAAGTTCGCATTCGGGCAATTTGGAGTCATCCCCGGCAGTTGTGCGACGAGACAGTTCGGATTCTTCCATAGTAGCCGCCCGCGTGCCTCTTCGAGACCGGCCATGCCGGCGTAGTAGGCGCTGGTCGCGGTGCGGTAGTTGCCGGCGAGAGAGCTGTTTGTTCCCGCCGAAATCACGAGTGCGATTCCCACCACGCTGATCAACAGTAGCGCAAAAATGGCAATCAACATGGCCGTGCCGGACTGTTTCCGTCGCCGAGGCCCCCACAATGGCTGCTTGGTTTTCATCTGGCTTTCGAATCTAGTTCGCTCGATTGGACCTGTGCCCACGCCCACTCAATTCCAGAAGCTGAATGGTACCCGTCTCGATGTCCACGTCCGGCGTTTTCACGAGCAGGGTCACATCAATATCGCTGATGTTCTGCGGCGCATTGTACGGAGCGGCGACACGATCGCAGGGCTGCGGACCCGACGGCGTGTCGCACGTATACTGGAAAATCGGCACCGGACCGTTGCTGAACATCGCCGGATTCTGTGCTCGGATATCCCCGAGCAGCGGCTCGCCCACATTATTCATGACGTTTTCGACAAACGGCGTCATCACCGCAGCGGCGGACGTAGCGCTGACCGGATTTATGCTACTTTTCGCGACCACCGAACGGTACAGGGTGGTGTTCTTGAGCTGGTAGCGAATCCAGCTCACCGTGCCGTTGATATCCGTCTCAACGATCAGGTCGAATTTCGCCGGAGTCGGGTTACAAGTGAGCGTGACTTGGCACGGATTGTTGCTGTTCGCGCCATTGTAACCCGGTTCCCATGCAAAGGGGCTCACCGCGTAACTATTGGAGTTTAGGGGATTCGAAAACAAGTTCTTCGAAGGGTAGCCGGAAACATTGACGTCTCGCAGAATCTGATCGACGCCCAGGCGTGCTTCCTGGAAGGACCCCGACAACTGCGATTCGCTGCTGTAGCGCTTCTGACTGAGCTCGAGAAGACCGAACATTGCCCCACAGATAACCAGAAAGATGCCCATGGCGATCATCAATTCCAATATTGTGAAGCCACGAGCGGTCCGAGGGTTACTCGCCATCTATTTCTCCAACACGACATCCAGTGTGACCGGCAACGAGGTCGAGGCCATTCCGCGGCGGAAAACTCCGAGGATAATGCGGCGAGAAGTCGGGACGCCGGCGTTGTTGACGCTGGTGACGACCCCCCAGCGCACATCCGTAACCGTTTCGGAGGGATCGTTCGGGTCCTGGTAAGCAAAATTGTAGCCGGTCACCGGAGCGGCGGTGAAGTCAATGATCGCAGCATTCTGAAAGACCACAATTGGACACCCGACAACGGTGTTCGGTTTGGTCGGATCGCCGAGGCCGCAGGTCAGGCCGAGCGGACAAACCACACCCGCCGGATCGCTGAAGGTGATTGCGCTCAGGGGTTGTTCGCGCATCGCTTCCATCTGCCGCTGCGCGAAAACGAGCGCCGTGCCGTCATTGCGATTGTGGGAATCCAGCAGGACCGAAGCCGGAATGAGTTGCGCGACAGCGACGAGTCCCACGATGACAATCGCCGTAGCAATCAGCATCTCCACCAGGGTGAAACCCCTTTCGGTGGATGACTTCGAACCGCATTGGGGCGATATCTTCATCTCCTTATCTTTCGACCCACTTACCGCTGTTGCTGCCAATTTCCCGTGCCGTCTGCCGCCCAAATCTGGATGGAGCCCGCAGGCAACAACAGGACGGCACGAAATCCTGCGGCGGGGGCCGCGCTGCTGGCAAGATAAAACACATTTACATCGGTCGGCGGAACAACCGCTCCCCGTGCGTCAAATGATACCGCCGATCCCGCTGGGGAGGGGGCCGTTGTGGCCACGGTCCCTACCGCGCTGGCAATCAACGCCGCGGTGCCCGGAACAGATCCACCATCAACCAGATTTCCGCTGCTCCCGAGCAGCACCATCTTTTCCGCCGGGTCCAGCAAACCGTTGGCGTTCGAGTCCGCCCATAGTTCCGTCATCCCCGCAAAGCGCGGCGAGGGCTTGATCATGCACTCGACCGGGGTGTTCAAGCGAATCGCCTCATAGCGGCTCAGGCGGAGAATGTCCGCCACTTGATTTGCGGCGCTCGTTAGCTCGTAGGAGTGATAGGCGCGCAGGAAGGCGGGTAAGCCCACGGCCAACAGGATCATGGCGACGACAAGCGCAACGACGAGTTCCGTGAGGCTGAAGCCTGCGTGCTGCTTCAGTGACGGGCGCACGTCCTTGTTTCCCTTTCATCCAACGGAATTTGCCGCCACCGCACGAGGAAACACCCTACGA
>Ga0306921_10006785_pt1 | contig 11960 bp, 9 predicted proteins | sample sta12Cox44000080_FD_203760 | JGI IMG/M metagenome (GOLD analysis project Ga0306921, IMG submission 203760) | Lab enrichment of tropical soil microbial communities from Luquillo Experimental Forest, Puerto Rico - statoxic.12C.oxic.44.000.080 (v2)... | ecosystem: Environmental > Terrestrial > Soil... | reverse complement strand
GCCGAAGGAGTCGTAGCCGCCCAGTCCGCCGCTGACCGGGATCGTCTTGGCAAGCGACCCGTTGGTGTAGAAGTGGGCCCGGTCCGTCTTCAGGTTGACCTTGACCAGGTGCGAATCGCCGATCGTGAACGAATGGCTGAGGTCGCTGTCGCCCCACAGGCCCGGCCCGCCGGGGACGCCGGTCAGGTGCGCGGTGAGCAGCACATGCTCGTGGGCCGGCCAGTAGCTCTGCGTACGGAAGACAACCTCGCTGTCTGAGGCCCAGAACCACGCGCCGGTGACCGGGACGTCGCTGCCGACCTCAAGCGCCTGCTCCACCGCGGCCCGGTCCGAGCGGGCCACGCCGTAGTTGAAGTCGACGATGATCGGCATGCCGACGCCGACGATCTCACCGGAGCCGGGAGTAATGCCGCTGACTCGCAGGATGCGAGCCGCGGTCCTGGTGCTGAAATGGGTGACCTCGGTCGTCGCCGCGCCCTTGCTGTTCCTGGCGGCGACGGTGACAGTGTAGGAGGCGGCGGGCTTCAGCCCCCACCGCGTCGACCAGCTCGTGCTGCCCGGTCCGTACTGCCCGGTGACGGCGGAGTTGCCAGACGCCACCGTGACCTGGGTGAGCGTGCCTCCAGACGCGGTGATCTGCACCTGAGTGTCGGGAGCGACCATCGCCGCGCCGTCGGCCGGCGTCACGGTCACGACCGCGGGCGGCGCGGGTTTGCTGACCGGCCGCTGTGCGACCGGATGCCCCGCCGCCGTCCCCGAGCCCGTCGTCGCCACATACGCAATCGCGCCCGCCAGCACGAGTCCGCCAGCTCCCGCGACCAGCCATCGTCTGTTCCGCACTGCGGGCCTCGCCATCCACGAAGGACCTGAGATTTAGCGGAATAGTACCGGTTCCAGGAAGATGCCTGGGTTCGCCTGGCTACGGCCTGCATCAGGCTCGCGACGCGTCACTACCCGCGTGCGCCGCGCCGGGCACGCTCCACTTCAGCGGCTTACATCAGGCTCGCGACGCGTCACTACAGGAAGCGAAACCCGAGCACACAATCGAGACGGACGCTCCCTGCCGAATACGCGCCGTTGCTAATCGCGTGGGATGACCATGCGCCGCGCGCAGATCATCCATTCTGGAGGCCCCTGAAGTGCGGATCACGGGCCGGTTGGCGCCCGAAGGATAGCCGCCGCGGCAAGCGGTCTTGCTGCTGCTCCGGGCCTGTCATGCCGGCGTTATCCCGCTGGGAGCCGCCAGGATTCGACCTGGCGGGCGATCGTCTGGCACAGCGCGCTGGCGTCAGCGGGATCGATGCGGACGGTGAGCCAGACGCCCATCAGGGCCGAGGCCAGCAGGCGGGCACGCGCGTGGTCAGGGTCCGCTTTGGTCTCACCCAGGCGGGCCGCCCGCGTGAGGGCCGCGCCGAAGCTCGCCCGGAGCCGGTCCCGGTAAGCTGCTGCCTGCGCCCGGACGGCGGGGTCGTGCGCGGCCAGTTCGGCGGTGGCGTTGACCATCATGCAGCCCCGGGTGGAAACGCCCTCATCGCACCGGAACAGTTCAGCCAGCCGCTCGAATAGCCCGACGACCGCATCCAGCCCGCCCGCATGATCGTCGCGCAGGCCGGCGAGCAGGCCGGCGATGACCCGGTCCGCGTAGCAGTCGAGGGCCGCCGCGAACAGGCCGTGCTTGCTGCCGAACTCCTGGTAGATGCCGGACCGGTTGAGGCCGGTGCGCTGCTCGAGATCGGCGACCGAGACCGCCTCGTAGCCCTGCTCCCAGAACAGGTCGCGGGCCGCGGTGAGCACCGCGTCCCGGTCGTAGCCCTTCGGCCGTGCCATGTGATGCCCGCCCTTGATGTTTTGAAACGATCAGTTCAAAATAGCAGTTACCAACCGATCGTTTCAAAACCATCCCGGCTGGTGCTGATGCCATCATTTTCCGTGCCCGCTGAGCTGTTTCCCGTCGAGCACCGGTTCGTCGAGCTGGACGGCGCCCGCATTCACTACGTCGACGAGGGCAGCGGCGAGCCGCTCCTGCTCTTGCACGGCAACCCCACGTGGTCCTTCCTCTACCGGAAGATCATCGCCGGCCTCCGCGACGAGTTCCGCTGCATCGCCCTCGACTACCCCGGCTACGGCATGTCGGACGCCCCGCCCGGTTACACGTTCACCCCGGCCGAACACAGCGCAATGGTCGAACGCTTCGCAGACCAGCTCGGGCTGGCCGGCCTGACACTCATGGTGCAGGACTGGGGCGGGCCGATAGGCCTGAGCCTGGCCTGCCGGCGCCCCGAGCTGGTCGCCCGGCTGGTCATCGGGAACACTTTCGCCTGGCCGAACCGCGAGCTGCGGGTGCGGGTCTTCAGCGCGGTGCTCGGCGGCCCGCCCGGCCGGGCGCTGACCCGCTGGTTCAACTTCGCGCCGCGCGTCTTCTTCCGGCGCGGGTTCGCCCAGCCGGTCCCGCCGGATGTCATGCGCGCCTACCTGGCCCCGTGGCAGGACCCCGCCCGCCGTCCCGCGGCCGCGATCGCGCCGCGCCAGCTGGTCGCCGCCGCCCCCTACCTGACCAAACTGGAGGCGGCCCTCCCCACGATCGCGGGCAAGCCGTCCCTGATCGTCTGGGGCCAGCGGGACTTCGCCTTCCGGGAGGCCGAACGGATGCGCTTCGAGAAACTCTTCCCCGGCCACCGCACCGTCCTGCTACCCAACGCGTCCCACTTCCTCCAAGAAGACGCAGGCGACCAGATCGCCGCCGAGATCATGCAATTCGCCGGCCCGCCAGCCAGCCAGGATCTACCGGACGCGTAGGCCGGCAGTTCCCCCTGCCTGCATGCCGGGATTGCCGGACAAACCCCGGCGCTCAGCTCCGGAACCCCTGACATGCACAGCAGGCCAAGCCAACACAGGTCGGCTCTGAGCACGCCTGCCGATTAGGGACGGCTAATTGCCGGGTCCGTCGTCTGGGTAGCTGCGTGCAGACCAGCCACCCATGGGGGAACTCTTTGTCAAGAGAGCGTGGGGAACTGGCCCGGTGACTTGGTGTGGCCGCCGGGCTGGCGGGCACTGTATTGCCGGTTTCCTCGCAGGTGCCGTGTTTGGTGCCGTCGCGCGAACCGGGGTCAAGCTGGAGCGCCCGCAGCCGTTAGCGCCCGCCAGGGCGCTGGCGAGGCGAACGAGCTTGAGGCCGGCAAGCGGCGGCACATGATCGGGAGCGAGGAAGGCCGGCCTGTGGTTGCGGGTTGCCAGGGGGGTGCGCGGGGTCGGCGGAGTGGTCTCACATCCACCCATCCGGCGCCTGCCCGGCGGGGCGGGACGCCATGGCCGTGCCATCCGGGGCCGGGCTGCTCAGTCAGTTCTTCGAGCGCGGCGTGGCCGGCTCAGGTTGATCTGCGAGCTCGCCCGGGGCCTGGCGACCCTCCGGCTGTCACCTGCCCTTCAGCGCGTCAGCGCGTCAGCGTAGGAGGTCATCTGCAGGGGTTGGCCGCGGGTGTGCTGGCGAAGTTGTGGATGCGCGTGTCGAAGCCGTAGTCGGTAACCAGCAGCGATCCCCAGGCCGCCTGCTCGCCGCCGAAGTTGCTGATCTGGTTGGGCAGGTCGTTGCTCAGCGCCCAGGCGCAGCTACCCCCGAAGCCCGGCACGCTGGCCAGGTGGATCCACGGGTAGAAGGAAGCGCCCACGGGTGGGTTGGTGCAGTTTTGGCCGGTGTGGTGGTCGCAGCTTTGGAGCACGGAGGTGTTGGCCTCCTCGACGCGAGGCAAGTCGGTCTCGAACGCGAAGGTCCCGAAGCGCTGGTTGAAGCTGCCGGCCGGGCCGAGGCTGCGCGGTGAGGAGAAGTAGGCCGCGGTCGCGAAGCTCGCCGACCCGTTGGGCCAGTCCGCGTGGTAAGCGTAGCCGTCGAAGTCGCGGTCGGTGTCGGTGCAGCCGGGGATCAGCGGGCCCTTGACACAGAAGTTGTCGTCGCCGTCGGCGTTCACCGGCTCGAAGTGGCCGATCTCGCCCGACTGGCTGATGTTGAAGGTGTGCGCCGCCCAGGTCGTCCACGCAGTCGGCTGGCCGTTGGCCAGCGGCGCCGCGGCCGTGTTGTACATCGGGTGGAAGGCGTACGGAGCGCCGTTGCACGTCAGGTTCACCGGGTCGAAGAGGATGTGGCGGAAGCCGTTGGCGACGCTGGCCACCATCGAGCCGCTCTCGCCGGTGTTCTGGTCGGTGACCGCGGCCGACAGCCCGGCGGCGGTGTCGTTGATGTTGACCGTGATCACGTCGCCCTGGTTCATCCGCAGCACGTCATTGGTGGGGTTGAACGACTGGTTTTTCTGCGTGTCCGGTCCGGGCGGGCCGATCGGCGCCCCGCTCTTGGTGAGGTAGGCGAAGTTGACCGGCTCGGAGCAGTTGGGGTTGGCGATCGCGCCCGGGACATTGCCGGGGGCGTGCAGCGCGCCGAACTGTGCCTGCAGGCTGTCGATCGTCAGCGCCGCGCACCAGTGCGTCTTGTCACAGGAACCGAACGACTCCATGCCCGGCGGGTAGAACTGGACCTCCAGGAAGGCCGCGCCGGCGTGGTCGGCCCGCGGCGGGACCTGGATGTTGCCGTCGCTGTTCGGGGTGCAGACCTTGGTGCCCTCGGGGTAGCTCTCGTTGTCGCACAAGACCATGCCGAACCAGAAGGTGACATCGTTCTGGAAGGTCCACACCGGGCCGGTGAAGCTGCCATTCGGCTTGCTTGCCGGCTCGACCGGAAGCTTGACCTGGTAGCTCTCGCTGCCGCCGGAGCCGGGCTTGCTGGAGAAGAACTCGGCGGCGGGCTCGTCGTGGCCGATGTAATGGCCGTTGTCATCGAAGCCGTACTCGCTGTTGGAGGCGATCTCCGTACAGTCCATGCCGCGCCGGACCGGCTCCTGGATCAGGCTATAGCCGTTGCAGTCCAGACCGCCGGCCGAGTTGACCTGCTGGCTCGCGTCGGCGGCATGGGCGGTGCGCACTGGGTGCGCGGGGCTGGCGGCCGCCGCAGTAGCGCCGGCAACCAACAAGATTGCGGGAATTGCCGCAAGTCGGATGACCTTCATATCCCACGCTCCGCGATGAGCCCGGTCACCGGCTGGGCTGGCTCCCAGCACCTCGATGTGCCGAGCTCCCGGGCGGAGCCTAACACCTGGACGGCCGCCCGGATAGGACCCAGAAGATCTGTTCCATGGCGCTGACCTCGGCAAATAAGGTCAACCGGGGCGGAGCCAGGCACGCCGGGACAGATGACCCCGTTCCCGGGCCGGGTGCACGGGAACCGGCCATCCTACGGGCGCCCAGGGCCGTCGCCGTCGAGCGGGCATGCCGCCCGCCGTGCATGCTGCGCCTATGATCACTTTTCCTATCGCTCCCTCGCGTGCGGGAAAGAAGGGAACGGCCGGAAGATCATGCTTCTGACCGTCTCGCCTGCCACGCAGACCCGGGCAGCCTGCTCGTGGCCGGGGAACTGCCGGGAGCGCCGGTGACCGGGGAGCTGGTCCCGCGCCGCGACAGCGTGCTCATCATCCGGTACGCCGGCCCGGTGAGGACGTGGCGCCCAGGCGCGGTGAGCTGTTGACCATGCCGAGTGGCACAGAATGATCCTTCTGCACGACGGTCAGCCCACAGACGGGACGCATCCTCGGCGACCAGATCGGCGGCTACGGGCGCGCCGTCCTCAAGGCTCTCGCGCTGTCGGCAACAGAGAACGGCGACCTGTCTTCATGTTTATGCGCTGGCCGCCGGACCGGGAACGTCCGCTACTGCCGCATTGACGGAGCGGCGCGGTGAAGGATATGCGGCTCGGCACCCTGGTCGGCACCAGGACCGCGCGCATCGCCTCCGACCCGCCGCCAGCAACCTGCTCGATGACGGCAGCCCGCTGACCCTTCTGCCGACGGCCGGCTGCGCGCCGGCCATGAGCTCATCAACGGCATCGGCGTGCCGGCCGGAGAAGACCCTGCCATCGCCCAGGCGCCACCCTGCTCGGCGGCCGGCCAGACGCAGCAGGCGTGGATGCCCGGCGCGAGGGCATGGCCACCGCAATCGGCCGGCCGGTGCCGCTCCACTCGTCCGGAAGGAACAGCCAGCCGCAATCCTGCGGCCGGTTAGCCGGCCGGCTCAGCCGCCGGGTATCGAGGTGAAAGGGCAGTCAGCCCTGTAACGGGGAGCGCCGATCCGGCATCTGGGATTGGTGTATCAGGATGCTGCAGCACCCCCTCCGTCTCAGCAAGGGGCAACCATCCCTCTCACCGGTTCCAGGGAAGGAGACGGTCATGGCGCTTACTGCCATCGACAACTACGAAGTGATGTATTCATCGGCTCCGTTCGTGCCGAGAATCTGGCTGATATCCCAGGGAAATTTCATCGGCCAGCTGATCTTCATGCCTGACGGATCGCCACTGCCCGGCGACACGCCGGGTAACCTTTACTACCACCTGGAGGACTTCGAGAACCTCCTTGAGGTCCTGGCGTCCGACAAACCCACGTACCTTCTCTTCGCGGGCACCGGTCCAGGAAACGAGAACGGTATCCTCACCGCGCCCGAACCAGTCGGGGCAGGGGTCAGCATCTAGCGCTGCAGGCCTGCTCACACCGTGGGCAAGAAGCGCGCTGCATGGTCATGCGTCGTGGCCGTCGCATAGGAAGATCTGCATCTGCCGCTTGGGCAACCTTCTGGGCTTGCGGAGCGCGGCCGATATGGCGTTCGATCAGTGTGCATGGGCATCCGCGTAGTGGCGGTCGATATCGGTCGGTGGGGTCGTCCTCCAAGTTCGCGTGGGCAGCGTTCGATGCGCCGGGGCCGCAGCCTGATCGAGGCCGGAACGGACCGGGGAACGGCGGTCTCGGCGCTGGCGTCTGGCCTGCTGGCGGGCGCCCAGGCAGCGTTGCTGCTGGAGGCGCCGATGTCGGTCCCGGTCCCTGGCAGCCAGCCCGGCGCGTGGCGCAGGCTGGGGAAGGCGCGGGACGGAGAGGGCAGCAGGCCATGGTCGGCGGAGCCGACCACGTCGGGCGCCATTCGATTGACGGGTTACGGCCTGACCCTGACCGTTTTGGCCGATCTTGTGTCGAGCGCCATCTCGTCCGCGGCTGCCACCTTTCCCTTGAGGCGGATGGTCCCGGTGCCGGGGTCGATCACGTCGACGACTTTGGCCAGCAGTCTGGCGGTGTCCTCGTTGCCGGACCCGTGGGCGAGCGCGACCGCCGTGCCCAGCCTGGCGGTCGCGGTGCCCTCGTCGCCTGCCTTGCGGGCCTCGAGCCCGTCCTGGATGGCCTGGGCGAGTTCGGCCTGCCCGGTGTAATGGGCGACATGGCGGCTGATCCGCGTGGACAGCTCCTCATCCTCGGTCCAGATCGCCCGGGCCAGCCCCTGGCCCAGGGTCTGCGGGCCTGATGCCGTGTTCACGATCAGGCTGACCCGCGCAGCGAGCATCTCCTGGCCGATCGCCCCTGGTTCGACGTCCACGCACAGGTGGTAGTCGCGGCTTTCGTTCCCCCATGCGCCGGTCGGGTAGTCACCCGCCTGGGGTGCCTGTGGCTGCGTGCGCCTGGAGGTGAGGTCCTCGACGGCGGGCGCGACCTGCTTGATGAACCGGACCCTGGCGTGCTGCGGCACCCATACCCGCAGCATGACATCGGCTATCTCCTTGGCCATCGATGCCTGCATCATCGCCTCGAAGTCGGCCGCCAGCCCGGACGGATCGGGCACGATGTCGACGCTGCCCAGCAGGGCGGTGGAGATCTTGCGCAGCTCATCGACGTTCCAGTCAGTGCCCACGCCGCGGCAGTCGCACCGGAAGAGCCCTTCGCATTGCCTGATCGCGGCCGCGAGCCTTCCGGGGAATTGCATGTTCTGCCCATCGGTGAGCAAGATCGCGTGCCGGAGGGTGTCTTCGCGCGTCTGGAATATCTGGCGTGCGAGTAGCAGCCAGTTCCCGATCGCGGTTCCGCCGCCTGCGGACAGCCTGGCAAGCGAGCTTTTGGCGGCCTCACGGGTATTGGCGCCGGCGATTGCCAGCGTGCCGTCTTCCGGGTAGATCGCCCGGGCCCGCCGGCTCCCCGCAATGACGGCGAATGCGACTCCATCCCGGATGACATCGACAGCGGCACCGGCTGCCCGGCATGCCATGTCCAACTTCGCCATCGGCACGAGCATCGATCGCTCCGGATCGATGCTCATGCCCATCGATCCGGAGCGGTCGATGATGATGATTTCCGCAGCGCTTGGCGCGGCCGCCGGCCCCTCAGCCGCCGTGCCGCCAGACCTGACGGTCACGATCGCATTGACCTCGCGGGCCCGGACAGGCAGGTATTCGTTTTGGAAAACATCGACGGTGAAATCCGGTGCAGTCACTGCGGCACGCTCCCTTTGCTTTGGCGGACAGCGTAAGCCCGGCCGCGGGAAGCCGGAGCTCAGACGCACCACAACAGGCGACGAAGGCGACGCGGGCGTCGCCGAGGAGTCACTGCCAGCGCCCTGTTCTGCCGCATAGCGCGTCGGCTCGCGTCAGGGTGTTGCTCGATTCAAGACGCGATAGTCGACCGCTAGTGGCAACCGTCAGCCAGGCGCTCACATCTAGCGAACCCCGAAGGTTGCGCAACTCGTCGTCACGCTTAGCAACAGTAGAACTTGAAGAGAACGCGCATACTTCCGCCTGATATGGCACGAGTGCTGGCAGGTCGGCATCATGGTGATAGCAGCGCAAAAAAGGATGTTCTGCATGTGTCTCGATACCCGCTGTCGGCTGATCTGGGCACCTGGTTGCTTATCGGTGCAGGTGGCGAAGAACTACTGAGCCAAAAGGATCCGGTCGCCGCGACCGAGAGCCTGGGACGGCAACGGTACTTCGGCTGGTGACCTGCGGCGGAAGATGGGATGTCCATGACGTGCCGGGCCGGGTGGCCTGGTGCCTTGAGGTAACTGTTCAGTCCCCGGGGACCGGCTCGATGGTTCGCAATGGCACCCATCCCTCGCTGCCTGCCGCATTGCGGACCCTTGCCCAGCCGCTCGGGTCGTCCCGCTCGATCAGGATCAGTTCCTCCCCGGCAGTGGTGGCAAGCTCAGTGGTGTCGTAGCCGGTGAGGACCTCAGCGGGATCGGATGAGGTATCGAGGTAACGCTCGGGGACCCATCCGGCACCGTTGCCGGTGGTAATGAACACGAACGCGGGCCACTCGGTGTCCCGCTGCCCGACTCGCACTTGTTGGCCGGGCACCACTTGGATGGGCGGCCGGTCCGGGATCTGGTGGGGCGCGGTGGCGCGCAGCCTGATCATGCTGGCATTGTTGCGCAGTGCGGCGGCGCTGGGCGAAGACAGCACCGCGGCCGGACGAGGCGCCGGTTACCACAGCCACCGGGGCGGGGCTACCGAGGGATGACATTTCGCTGCTCCTTTTGCTCCCGGCGACCGGCCCTGTCTACGCAGTCCGCTTCCGGGGGCGGTCGTGGCTCGGTGTTATTTGAGTTCGATGCGGATGGCGTGGTAGCGGCGCTGGTCGATGTTCTGGACCGAGTGCGGGCCCTCCGGTTCCATCCAGCGCACGCGCACGCCGGATGCGGACCGGGAGAGTGCCGGGGACTCGACCACCAGGGCATCGCCCTGGTAGTACCTGATCCGGGCCGGCTCGTCGACGATCATCACACTCGGCGCCTGGTGGGTGTGCTCGGGTTCGCGTTCTCCCGGCTCGATCACCACCTCCAGCACCCGCACCCGGTCGTTTTCCAGCACCAGGCGGTGGGAGCCCGGCGCGGCCAGCAGCGCGTCCATCGCCGGCGGCCATGGCCACGGCCGCCCGCCGGGCCTGGCCGGGCTCATGACCCGGCCAGGGCGGCGATCACGCCGGCCCGGCGGCGGGTCTCGGCGGCGAGCAGGCCGGCGACCAGGGCGAAGCTGACGTCGTCGCGGCCGCGGACCTTGTCGAGGAGGGTCTGGCAGGCGCCGATGATGATGTCCAGCCGGTGCCGGGCGTAGCCGGCCACGGCGCGCGGGCTGGAGCAGTCCGGGACGGCGAACGGCCTGGTGGCCGCCCGCCTGACGCCGGAGCCCGCCTCAGCCCGGCAACTGACAGGCACGCTCGCAAAAGGAGTAGCGAACGATGAGCAAACCAAGCCCGCTCTGCCTAGCTGACTGGCGGGACGGTGACACACCACTGGCGTTGATAATGGCCGGCACCGTAGCCGGTCCCCTGGGCGAGGAACCACCACCCGTTCTGCGGAAAAGCTCTGTTTATCCGAACGGACGGTGGTGCATTCCGGCAGCAACGACCGCCGCTGCGTCCTTGGTGTCATGTAGATCTGGGACTGCACCGGCGGCGCGAACCAGCAGTGGAACGTGCCGAGTTGAGTCACCGTCCGGCCAGGTGCCGCTCTAGCCCGTCCAGCAGGCGGGCTAGGCCGAACTCGAACAACTGATCCAGGTCAAGCTCTATTTCGCTGTTGACCAACCGGTTCAGTAGCGGGAAGTCGCCGGTGCCGGCGATGACGCGGAAGCCATGCTCCTGGGTCTGCATCCACTCGTCGCTCGTGAGCCCCGAGTCCTGCTCGGCCTGGGCCTCAGCCTCAAGGTTGAGGGCCAAGCCGCGTACGTGGCTGAACAGCGTCAGGTGGACGTGCATCATCTCCTGGATCGTCAGGCCCAACCCGTCCAGCGCGCGTAGCGCCCACTCGGTGTATCGCATCCCATTGGGGATCAGTTGCGGGCGGGTGATGGACAGCGCCGGGGCGAGCCACGGGTGGCGGCGGAACCCCTGCCACTGCATGCGGGAGGACAGTTCCAGCTGTGCCCGCCAGCCCTTGGGCAGCCGGGTCGGTAGGGGATCCTCGCCGAGCACGCTGTCCATCATGGAGACCAGCAACTCGTCCTTGCTGTTAACGTGGCGGTAGAGGGACATCGGGGCCGCGCCCAGCTCGGTCGCAATGCGCCGCATGGACAGCTGGGCCAGACCCTCGGCGTCGGCGACTCGGATGGCTGCCGCCACGATCCGCTCGCGGGTCAGGTCAGGGTCGCCCTCGTCTCGGCGCGCGCCGCGCGCCGAGACGCCTGCCGGCTGGGCGGGTACGGCCGGGCCGGCGACCACTGTGCCCCGACCCGGTAGTGACCGGGTCACCCCCTCGGCGTTCAGGGTCGCGAGCACCTTCGTCGCGGTGGCCAGGGCAACGCCCCACTCGCGGGTGATGCCGCGTGCCGACGGTACCGGGTCGCCAGGTCGCAGTTCGCGATCGGCGATCCGGGCGCGGATCTCGTCGGCGATGCGGCGGTACGGCGGCTGAGTCATCGATCGCTCTTTCCCCTCCCCGTACTAGTACACCAAGCGGCTTGACTAGCACACGTACGGTGTACGCATAGCTTGGTACATCGTACGCGACAAGGAGGCACGGCAATGGTCAACCGGACGGTACTGATCTCAGGCGCCGGCATCGGCGGGCCGACGCTCGCGTTCTGGCTGCGGCGGCATGGCTTCGCACCGACGGTCGTGGAGGTCGCGCCTGCGCCCCGACCCGGCGGGCACGCCGTGGACCTGCGCGGCGCCGGGCGCGAGGTGATCGAACGGATGGGACTTCTCGACACGGTACGGGCGGAGCGCGTCGACGAGCGCGGATTTGCCTATGCGGACGGCCGCGGCCGGTGGACCGCGAGGATGCCGGCCGACCTGTTCGACGGCGAGGGGATGGTCGCGGAGATCGAGATCATGCGCGGCAACCTGACCCGCATTCTGTACGACGCCACCCGAGACGGCACCGAATACCTGTTCAGTGACCGGATCGCGGGGCTGACCGAGGACGGGGACGGCGTCAAGGTGACGTTCGCCAGCGGTACCGTGCGGCGGTTCGACATCGTAGTCGGCGCCGACGGGTTGCACTCCGGCGTACGCCTGCTCGCCTTCGGGCCGGAGCAGGAGTTCGTGCGGCACCTCGGTGGGTACATGGCCTACTTCACGGTCCCGGACCCGGGCAACCTGGACCACTGGTTCCT
>Ga0306921_10006781_pt1 | contig 11963 bp, 12 predicted proteins | sample sta12Cox44000080_FD_203760 | JGI IMG/M metagenome (GOLD analysis project Ga0306921, IMG submission 203760) | Lab enrichment of tropical soil microbial communities from Luquillo Experimental Forest, Puerto Rico - statoxic.12C.oxic.44.000.080 (v2)... | ecosystem: Environmental > Terrestrial >... | reverse complement strand
GTGTAGTTGATGTTGCGATCGACGATGTAAGTCACGATCTCGCATCCGCGCCCGCCATAGCTTTTCGCCTTTGCCAAATCGCGTCTCGCATTGGCAAGCGCACCGAGTTCCTCTAGCGGCCAGTGATACAACTCGAACGCGTCGTCTGCCGAAATCCGTTCGCCCGCAAGAATTCTTTCCGTGAGCGCGTCTCGATTTACTGAAACCATGGCCAGTCATTTTATATGACGCGGCGACCCATTGCACGTAGTTCATTCTGATGAAGGCTCGTGTGGCAATCGTCGGCGCCGGGGTGTCTGGGCTGACGTGTGGCGTCGTGTTCGCCGAGCGCGGTTATCGCACAGCGATCTTCGCCGAAGAGACCGGACAGCAGACAACGTCCGGCGCGGCTGCGGCGCTTTGGTTTCCATACGACGCCGAGCCCGCAGAGAAAGTCATCCCCTGGGCTCTCCAGACTTTTGGTGTGCTTGTCGATCTTACGCGAGTTCCAGCATGCGGTGTTTCAATAATCGAGCTGCGGCAGTTTTCTCGGGCGCGAGAAACTCAAATTCCAGACTGGGCGATCCCTTTGGGGGCAAAACCTGTCATTCCGAGCTCCCCTACTGTCATGTCGAGCGAAGTCGAGACATCTCTTGTTGTTAGTCCATTCTTTAAAAGCGGTTTCTCGTTGCGTGCCCCGCTGACGGACACGACCATCTACCTGGATTATCTCGCCGCGCGTTTTCTCAAGGCTGGCGGCGAAATTAACGCGAATGTCCGCTTCGAAAAACTCGAAGATGTCGATCGGAAATTCGATCTCGTAATCAACTGTGCAGGAATTGGCGCGCGCGAACTTGTGAAGGATATGGACCTCGAGCCGCATCGCGGTCAGATCGCAATCGTACCGAGAATCGAAGATCTTTCCTCCGCGGTTGTGTGTGATGACGCGCCGCTTATGTACGCAATCCCTCGCAGAAACGATTGCGTTTTCGGCGGAACAAACGACCTGAGCAGTGACCTCGCAGTCGACGCGGCCACAACAGATCGAATCATCGCTGAGTGCAGCCGCGTTCTGAACATCGACAAACCGAATGTTCTCGCCGAGCGCGTTGGCCTGCGCCCATTCCGGAAATCAGGCGTCCGCCTCGAACGCGGCCGTCTTCGCGATACCCGCACCGTCATTCACAACTATGGCCACGGCGGCGCCGGTTTCACGCTGTCCTGGGGCTGTGCGTGCGAAGTTATCGATCTTGCGACGTTGTAGCGGCGCTTGTGTCAAGTGCCGACAGATTTAAGAATCCGGCGCACGACGACTACGTCAGCGCGATGCACTGGAAGGAACTGACCACGTCGTCGGGGCCCTTCTCCGAAAAGAAACTTTCGTAATAGCCGGGACCCAGATCCCAATACGGTCCTTTGTAATAATCGTCGCGGTAAAATCGCCAGACGCCGTTTACGACAATTAGACAACTGACGCGGTCGTTCCAATAATCGCCTACGAAATGGAAACTCAAGTTCGTGCGTGCGAAGGCTCCCTTAAAACCAATATGATCGTACAGCACCAGTTCCGGCAGGCGAATGACCTCTGTGACAAGCGGCGCCTGTTCTTTCCCAGCCGCTGAAGCGTGATAGCTCAACGGACCGAGTTGCCATTTCATATCGATGATACAGCCGTTATCCGGCGACAATTCAGTTTTTGGTACTTGTCTCATAAGCAGCAGTTTTTCTCCTTTCACTTGAACAGATCAAAACCGCCCTGTCGAGCAAACAGATTCGAGAGGTTCCCAAGGCTGGGTTGATCGAACAGCCGTAGATCAACAGAACCAGCCGCTGCCGCGCATTCATTGGCTTTTTGCTTGCCCAATTACGCCACAAGCAACACGTGCACCGGAGTCGCCTGCTGGCTGGGACTTCAAATCGTCTCGTTTCATATGCACCACAACAGAGCGCCCCATCACTGACTGCTGGTCGTTCGTCAGCGAGATTTGGTGGTCCACGTACTCCAGTTTCGCCTTGCCGGAAGCGTCAGCCTCCACGTTTCCCATGTCGCCTACATGCCGCTCGGGCGCGTCTGGTCCGGCATGCGGTTTGTTGGTTGGATTAAAATGAGCCCCGGCGGAACTCGCATCGGGCGCGGTGCAATCGCCGAATTCATGGACGTGAAAACCATGGTTGCCGGCCGTGAGCCCTGCTAGCTCTGCATGGACCTCTACGCCATCGGCCACTTCGGTAAATGTGACGGTGCCGCTTACTTTGTTCCCCGCGGTGGGATGAAGCACCGCGATGGCTTTTAACGGAGCCGAGGGTTTTTCCGCCGGCGTCTGCGCCTGGCCTGTTAACGCTGCGAGGGATAAGAATGCCAGTCCAATCATCGAACCTTGAAGTGATATCATACTGATATCTCTATTTCGCCACGCCCGATAAGTCCAGCGCATCCGATCAAATCAACGCGCGACAACGCATTGACGATCACGGCCACTTGCACGTGAGCCCAATGTTTTGGGACTACGCTGAAAAGGAAACCAGCTCAATTCCAACTATTCGGCCGCGCGACGCTCAGACCCGATCTTTTAACTGCGTTTTTCCGCTTTTGCGTGCGCAATGGACGCAGCAGAAAACGCCGTGCCCGACAATCCGGCAATTGCAATCCGCGCAAACCGGCGCCAGCGCGTGGATGGCGCATTCGAAGCTGTCGAAGGTGTGATGCTCCCCGCCGACGACCACTTCAAACGCCTTGTCGTATTCATTCTCGCAAACCTCACATGTAGCCATACACAAATGTTTTCGCGCGCGGGACGCTTCGCGGCGGTGTTCAGTTTCCGCAGCAACTAGAGATACGTCAGGAAAGTGATAATTTCTTCTCAGAGGCTGGTCATGAAAATACCAAAACGGCTGATCGATTGTTTAACCGCAAATAAGGCGAAGTACGAAATCCTGCATCACCCCGAGGCGGTCACTGCGCAACGAATCGCGCAAGCCGAACATGTGAAAGGACGCCATCACGCGAAGGTCGTGATCGTTAAATCTGGAGATCAGCATCTGATGATGGTGCTTCCAGCAGATCACCAAATTGATCTCGAGAAGGCCGAGAAAACACTCGGCAACGCTGTCTCGCTTGGTAAGGAAGAAGAATTCAAGTCGCTATTTCCCGATTGCGCCATTGGCGGGATGCCGCCGTTTGGAAACCTCTATAGTTTAGCGACGTATGTGGACAAACATTTAGCGGAACAGGACTACATCGTGTTCGAGGCAGGCACGCACACCGACGCGATCAGGATGAACTATCGAGATTACAAGAAGATCGTGAAGCCAAAGGTCGCAGACCTGGGCATCAAGCTTGAGCCGATGAGAGGAGCTTGAATTGTCGATGCGTGAATAACGCTTCGAAAGAAATCGTGAAGAGAGCGTTAATACTCCTCACCGTTCGGCTCGCGTGCGCCACGGTTCCGACAACTTTTGCAGCCGAAAAGGTCTCCTTTATCAACATCGATGGAGCGATCGGGCCGGCAACAGCCAGTTACATTTCCCGTAGTATTGAAGAGGCACGGGCGCAAAACGCGCAGTGCCTGGTAATCCAACTCAATACGCCGGGCGGCCTGCTCGATTCCACCCAAAAGATCGTGCAAAGCTTCCTCGGCTCAGCAGTTCCTATCGTTGTCTATGTCGCTCCGACAGGTGCCACCGCGACTAGCGCGGGTTGTTTCATCACTATCGCAGCGAGCGTTGCGGCGATGGCACCTGCCACGACGATCGGCGCGGCGCATCCGGTATCGATTGGCGGCTTTCCCAGTGGCGGCGAGGAAAAACCCGACGAAACGATGAAGCAAAAATTGGAGAATTTTTCCGTGAGCTATATCGAGACGATTGCGGGGAAACGTCAGCGCAACGTCGAATGGGCCAAGTCAGCGGTCAAAGAAAGTGCCTCGATCACGGCAGCGAAAGCTCTCGAGTTAAAAGTCATTGATCTGATCGCTTCCGACATGTCTGACCTTTTGCAAAAGCTTAACGGCCGCGTGGTAGACGGGAAGACGCTGAAGACCGCGGGCGCCGAGGTTGCAGAGATCAAGATGTCGCCGTCGGAACACGTGTTTCAAAAACTCTGGCGACCGGAGGTGATGTTCATTCTCATGCTGATCGCAATCTATGGAATTATCGGCGAGCTGACTACACCTGGCGCAATTCTCCCCGGTGTGGTGGGTGCCATCGCGTTAGTCCTCGTGCTTTATCTGGCGGCCATTTTGCCTGTCAATATCACGGGGCTGGCCTTGATCGCACTCGCGCTGATGCTCTTTGTCTTCGACGTTTACGCTACCACGCATGGTGTGTTGACTGTGGGCGGAATCATTGCCTTCCTGATCGGCTCGCTGATGCTGTTCAACCGCGCCGATCCGCTCTACCGCTTATCGCTGAACTACATTATTCCTGCCACGCTCGTTACTGCAGCTTTCTTTGTTTTTGTTATTGGAAAAGGCCTGCGCGCGCAACGGTTGCCGGTGAGAGCCGGATCGGAAACGATGCTTGGGAAAACCGTGACCGCATTAACGCAAATTGATTCACACGGCGGAAAGATTTTCGTCGAAGGCGAGTATTGGAACGCGGTTAGCGACGGACCAATCGAAAAGGGTGACCAGGCTGAGATTGCAGCCGTGCAAGGATTGACAGTAAAACTAAAAGCCAAAGGAACTTAAAGCCATGCAATTAATTGAAGCACTGCCAAAACTGATCAGTTGGGCCGTCCCCGTCATCATCCTCGCTGTAATTATCGTGCCGCAGGCCATCCGGATCTTGCGCGAGTATGAGCGTGGCGTGATCTTTCGTTTAGGAAAATTACTCGCAGCGAAGGGGCCGGGGTTGATTTTTCTCATTCCGATCGTCGATCGCATGGTGCGGATGGACCTGCGCGTCGTGACCATCAACGTCGAGCGGCAGGAGGTAATGACGCGTGACAACGTGCCGGTGACGGTCGATGCGGTTGTTTATTTCCGCGTGGTCGATCCACAAGCTGCGGTCGTGAAAGTGGAGAACTTTCTCAAAGCCACTTCGCTCATCGCCCAGACCACGCTACGCAGCGTGCTCGGCCAGGCCCCCTTGGACGACTTGCTATCGCAGCGCGAGTCGATCAACCAGAAGTTGCAGGAAATCATCGACCGGCAAACCGAACCGTGGGGCGTGAAAGTCACTGCGGTCGAGGTAAAGGACGTGGCATTGCCCGACACGATGAAACGCGCGATGGCGAAGCAGGCCGAAGCCGAGCGCGAACGTCGCGCGAAGATCGTCAACGCCGAGGGCGAATTTCAGGCTGCGGAAAAAATGGTGCAGGCCGCGGCGATGATGAGTAAGGAGCCGATTGCCCTGCAACTGCGTTTCCTGCAAACGATGCGCGAAATTTCCAGCGAACATAACACCACGACTTTTTTCCCGCTTCCGATCGATCTCTTGACGGCACTAACCAAGAAGAGCGAACCGCCGAAATCGTAAAACCTGCAACGTCGCGGCGTTAATTCCTAGTGACTCGCATTCTGCACAAGGCTGGCAATTTGCTGGCGAAACAGCCTGGCGCCGCCGGATGCCGGGTGGCGGAGGCAATGTGCGTTCACATCAAGTTCCTTGAGCTGTGCAGCGGCGATTGTTCCCAGAGCAACGACTCGATCGCACTGAAATAATTCCAGAAAAGCCTTGAGCACGGGCAGGCCGGCAGCTCGCTCGGAATTGTTAGGCATACGGTTACTCAACCTGCCGCGGCGCGGATCAAACGAATGCCACGGGAACGCGTTCCATAGCACGAATTGGTCCGGCTTTAGTCCCAGTCGCAAAAGCGCGCACCATACAATTGTTGCCGCCGGTTCGGAAAACCCGTCCGGACAGTTCTCGAGTTTGCTGGTGCGACGAGGGCTGATGTCGGAGAAAAAATGATTGGATTTGAGCCGGACTTTTTCGCTTCGACCGAGCAGCAACCGCTCCGAAGTCATGGGGATGCCGGTGAAGTGACCGCCGCGATAACCAACCGCCTCGCCGATCACTGCGAGTTGTGCCGTACGAAGCCGCTTTCGCAGATAGGCGCGTAGCTGATTCCGCCGTATGGCCGCTGCGTTTCGGCCAATGTCGTTCTCTTTATCGACTTCCCACCAAGGGTTGAACACGGCGCCGGATGGCGACTTTTTTAGCAGTCGCAGAAAGGCATCGAGCTGGTTGCGGGACATCGCTTCAACTAAGTGCAAACGTAAGCGCGATGCCAGAGCTACCCGAAGTCGAAACATTCAGACGGTACCTGGACAGTACGTCATTGCACCAACGGGTCACCTGCGTCGATGTGCGGAGTGCGTATGTGTTGAAAGGTGTCTCGGCGCGTGAGTTAGCACGGCGATTGAAAGGACGCCGCTTCGAATCTAGTCGTCGCCACGGCAAACATCTGTTCGTGCGCACTGATGGAGATCTCTGGCTGCGCTTGCATTTCGGCATGACCGGTTCGTTGCATCACTTCAAGAGCAAGGAAAAAGCGCCCAGGCACACGCGAGTAGCGTTCGTTTTCGAAAGAGACCGCCGGCTTGCCTTCGAGGATCACCGCAAGTTTGGCGAGATCGGATTAGTCGAGGACGTAGATGAATACTTGCGGAAACGTGGCCTCGGTCCGGACGCGCGCGATGTCGATCTTTCGACATTTAAAAACATTCTCGCCGGGATCGGAAATATTTATGCAGACGAAATTCTTTTCCGCGCACGCTTGCATCCGGCAACGCAAATCTCGGCTCTCAAAGCGAAAACAGTTTCGAAACTCTTTCACGCTACGCGCTACATTCTGAAAAAAGCGATTGAATCAAATGCCGATTCGAATCGTATGCCCAAATCCTGGCTGCTACCGCATCGAGGCAAAGGCGGCAGATGCCCGGGTTGTAGACGCAAATTGAGATCCGCAACGATCGGCGGACGTACCGCGTGGTTTTGCGCGCATTGCCAGCGCAAGTCTCATTAACACTTGGCTTGAGCCAGGTGGTAGCATGTCCTCAGCAGAAACAGCCGTTTCAACGGCTTTTGTTTCATATACCTGCCAGTTCGGAACAGAAGCCGTTAAAACGGCTAAATTATTTGCATGCTCGTACCACCGGTCTGAAGAACCGGTGTTAATGACATTCGAGTAGCGATGATGACGAGGAAAGTTTTGCTCACGGGTCGTCCAGGGTGTGGAAAGACAACGCTGATCAAGCGGGTTGTGAATGAGGTGGCGCGACGAGCCGGCGGGTTCTACACCGAAGAAATCCGCGAGCACGGTGCGCGCGTCGGATTCAAAATCGTCACCACAGACGGCAAAGAGGCTGTGTTTGCAAACGTGAATTTTCCGGCAACCGCCAAACCGCAGCATCTGGGGAAATATGGACTGGATCTGTCAGCGCTGGAAAACATCGCCGTCGACGCAGTCCGAGGAGCCATCCGTGGGCGGCAACTTATCGTGATTGATGAAATCGGGCCGATGGAAATCCGATCAGCCATTTTTCGCGACGTAGTGATTGAGGCGCTCGATAGTGGCGCGCCGATTCTTGCAACGATTAGCGCACGATCGTTCCCGTTCACCGACGCGATCAAGAAGCGCTCCGACGTCGCTATGATTGAAGTTCGTCGGAGCAATCGCGACCAACTCGTATCCGGCTTGTCAGACCAATTCCAAGCGTGAAACGGAAATCAAAAGCGTGCGAAGATGCGCGCCATTCCAAAAGCACTTCGTGCAAAATTCCTTTCGCACCAGCTTTGGGAGTGCAAACGCGTCCTCGCGTCGCTTTCGCGTTGCGCGTGCCAACTGAATGAACCGGTGGCATTCCGCAATCCGGTGCCGACTGTGCTCAACTAGCATCTCCAGAAGTGTAAGCGCGTTTCGCGGGGCAGCACGTTCGGCGTCATTGTCGAAGTAAACGTGGACAGCGCGCTTCTCTCCCAGCCAATGCCGGATGCGCATCGCCCATTTTTCGAGCGCGGCCTTGCGTCGAGCGGGGATCCTGCCGCAGAGTAACCCGGTGCAGGCTGGAAGCCTGCACGACAGAGCAGGTAAAGATGCCTGTGTTACACCATCGGGCGAAAGCGCCCGACGACTTCTTGCAAACGGCCGGTGATCTGGCCTAACGAACAAACTTCCACCCCTTCCAGCAGTGTCGGGAAGAAGTTTTCACCGCGCTCGACGGCCTGTGCGAGTTTGTCCAGAGCGGGTTTGGCTTTTTCGGCGTTTGTCTTTTTGAATTTCGCAAGCCGATCGACCTGCAACTGCTGTTTCGCCCGGGGCGTGCGCACAAGTTTCACTTCAGGAATCTCTTCGGCGCCGTCACGATAGCGATTCAACCCAATGATTGGACGAGTGCCATCGTAGATTTGTTGTTCATACTGATGCGCTGCATTTTGGATCTGGCTGCGCTGATAACGTTCTTCCACCGCCGCCAACACCCCGCCGAGCCGCTCGATTTCGCGGAACTCATCGAGGATCGCGGCTTCTACTGCACGCTCGACGGCTTTCATCCCGGGCGACCCGCTCAACATGTTCATGGTGTGTTTGAAAATGCCCGACTCCTCCAGCAGGATCGCCTGGCCGTGCGCGGCGAGCCGAATCCATTCTTCACTTGGCGTTGTAAACGGTTCGTCGGCGCTGTTTGAATGACACGAGTTCGTCGCGTTCATGTAAGCGAGGATCAATTCTGCGGCGGTGCGCGTGAGATTGTTTTTGAACTCGGCTGCAATTAAGGAGCGGCCGCTGGTTTGTGTGTGCAATTTGAAAAGTTGCGCTTTCGGTCCGGCGCCAAACACGTCGCGCATTCCAATTGCCCAGATCCGGCGCGACACGCGTGCCAGCGCAATGTACTCAACGTCGAGACCACAATCGAGGAAGAATGAGAGGCGCGGGCCGAATTGATCGATCGGGATTCCGCGCGCGGCGAACATTTCCGCGTAAGCGAATCCGTTTGAGAGCGTATACGCGGCCTGCTGCACCGGCGTGGAGCCTGCTTCGCCGATGTGATAGCCGCTGATGGAAATCGGATACCAGCGCGGCATTTCACCCGTGGTGAACTCCACCATGTCGGTGAGAAAACGGAGTGACGGCTCGATCGGAAAAATCGTTTCGTTCTGTGCCTGGACTTCCTTGAAAATGTCGGCCTGAATTGTGCCGCGCAATTTCGGAACAACTTTCTGGCCGAACCGCCGTTTGGCCGCAGCAATGTACATCGCCATGATGATCGGCGCGGGACCGCTGATCGTCATCGATGCGGAGAAATTCGGCGATCCAAGATCGAATCCGTCGTAGAGCCGCACCATGTCTTCCACAGTGTCGATCGCCACGCCACCTTCGCCGATCTTGCCGAACACTCCATCTGCGTCGCTGTCGATGCCATAAAGAGTCGGGCCATCAAATGCCGTGCTAAGGCGATGCGTGCGCTGGTGTCGTGTCAGATAATGAAAACGCTCGTTGGTGTCCTCCGCCAGCATCAAACCGGAGAACAAACGCGTAGGCTCTTCTGCCTGCGGAATCTTCTTGTCGATTTTGCTGGCGTTCTTCTCAAAACTTTCAATCTCGCGAACCGGCTCGAGATACATCTCGCGATACGCCGCGTTCAGATATGGAAATTCACCAGGTAAGCCTTCGCCAAAGATGTAACGTGCGATCTCGCCTGGCTCATCGATTTCCGGCAACGCAAGCCGCGGTAATGTCAATCCTGTCGGTGTACGCGTGACCGGGATTTTCGCTTTTACGTCGTTCCAACGACCCACCAGTTCGCGCCCAAACTTCTGATCGGTGCGCGCACGCTTCACCTGGTCGAGAACAAACTTGTTGTACTGATCGACCGATTCAACGACTTCTCCGAGCTTGCTCATCTTGATCCTTTCGTTCGGCGCGCACCCGCCCCGGCGCGCGGGCTGTGGTCGCGCCCCACCAATTCTTGTTTCAAAATTAGCTCAAACAATTTATTCACGCCAGGATCGCGATGGCGTTTTGCCACCGTGTCGATGAGTTGCTGGTTGCGCCTCCCTTCGCCAAGGCTACGGCGGGCAGGCCGGTTCTGTTCGAGACGTTGTTCGATTTCTGTGTGCGCTGTGCGAGCGCGCTGAAGATCGCTTTTGTTCACCACCACAACGTCGGCCAGATCAAGCATCACAATCTTTTGCAACTGTAACCGGCTGCCGTAATCCGGATTCATCACCAAGACCGTCAGATCAATGAGTCCATCTTTCTGAAATGGCATCGCCTCCTGGCCTGTGCCCACGGTCTCAATAATAACATTATCGAAGTCCGAACGCGCGAGCAGCGCCAGGCAATTGTGCGTTGCGGGTGAAAGTCCACCAGCTTGTCCGCGCGTGGCCATACTGCGCATGAACACGCGATCGTTTTGCGAGTTGATCATGGTTGCGCGATCGCCCAGCAATGCGCCCTCGCCGACTACGCTTGGATCGTGCGACAAAATTGCGATTCTTCCCTTTGGATTTCGATTCAGAAAACGCAGCACCAGCTCATCAATCAGCGTCGTTTTGCCCGCGCCACCGGGGCCGGTGAAGCCAATGACCTTTGATGTTTGATGTTTGATGTTTGATGTTTGACGAGTTCTTCTCGACGTGAATGTTAAGTGTTGAGTGTTGAGCGTTGAGCGTTTTCTTTTTCCGCTCACGTAGCCGTCCTCAATCTCAGTAAGCTTGTGTGCAAGTTCCTGACCCGGCGATTTTGGCTGCGGCCGTTTCGTTTGCGGTTTGCCATAGCGTTGATGGACAAATTTCACCATCTCATCGAGCGAGGTGCCGGCGAAAAAGACTTCGTCCACGCCTTTGCGTTTCATGCTTGCTGCGTCGTCGTGAGTAATCGTGCCACCGCCGCCGCCGAAGACCTTGATGTCGTCCGCGCCTTTCTTGCGCAAAAGATCGACCACGCCTGCGAAGAACTCGATATGGCCGCCGTTATAACTTGAGATGCCGACGGCGCGCACGTCCTCCTGGATCGCCGCGCGAACGATGTCGCCCACTGAGCGATGGTAACCAAGATAAATCACCTCGATGCCATGGCGGATGAACTCCAGATTGATCGTGTTGATGGCGCTATCGTGTCCGTCGCAAATCGGGACAGCGGTTAAAATACGGATCGGAGCAGCCATGGGACGAACAGCCTAACGGTAAACATTTGACGGGCAAAGCCATTCTAGCCTACTAGCGAAGCGCATGAAAAATTCCGGAGCGCTTCGCGCAATCCTGACCGCCGGCGTAATCGTCGGTGTATTGGACATCTCATCGGCGTTTGTGATTTGGTGGCAACGTGGCGTAATGGTGCAGCGAGGATTGCAGGGAATCGCTGCTGGATTGCTCGGCGCGAAATCGTACGAGGGGGCAATGGCAACGGCCGGCCTGGGACTTGCGCTCCATTTTTGCGTTGCGTTCGTGGTGGTATCGATCTTCTACCTCGCGAGTCGCAAGATCCCGTTTCTGACGAAACAGCCGCTCATTTCCGGCGTATTTTACGGAATTGGCGTTTACGTTGTGATGTACTGGTTCGTGTTGCCGACGGCATTTTCAACGTTTCGACATCGGCTCTCTAACGAATTGATCGAGGTGGCCATACACGTTTGTTTGATTGGCTTGCCGACAGCATTCATTGTGCGCCGATACTCTCAACTAGCGAAGGAGTCGTCATGAGCAACCCGCTCGATTTTTCTGGCAAAGTTGTGCTGGTCACAGGCAGCTCGCGCGGGATCGGCGCTGAGATGATCAAAGCTTTCGGGAAACACGGCGCCCAATGCGTGGTGAATTACGTTGCCGATCCGCAGGGACAAAACAAAACCGATGCGACGAACGTGGCGAAGGACCTCAACAAGCCGCTGGTGATTGAGTGCGATGTGACGCAGCCGGCGCAGGTAGAGGCGATGATGAAGCAAATACAAGATCGACACGGCGGGCTCGACATTCTCGTAAACAACTCCGCGATCATCAGCGATCGCAGCATTAAGAAGATGTCGATAGACGATTTCGAGAGC
>Ga0306921_10006779_pt1 | contig 11964 bp, 5 predicted proteins | sample sta12Cox44000080_FD_203760 | JGI IMG/M metagenome (GOLD analysis project Ga0306921, IMG submission 203760) | Lab enrichment of tropical soil microbial communities from Luquillo Experimental Forest, Puerto Rico - statoxic.12C.oxic.44.000.080 (v2)... | ecosystem: Environmental > Terrestrial > Soil... | reverse complement strand
CGACCGCAACAAGTGTCGTGTCAGGCTCTACCACGAGATGTGGCACGGGCCTTATCCCACGGATTCCATTACATCACTCGAATTCGACGTTGTCTTCCTGACCGGTCTGCAAATGGATTTTGACCGAATGCGACAGCTATCCTACTTCTTCCAGCGAGCCGGTGCGACCGTCATCGCTGGTGGCAGTATGTGCACCTTGTTCCCGGATTTCGCGGGGCGTTTCTTCAACGTGGTCTGCAGCGGCGGAGTGGAATGTGTCGTTGACGCGATGCGTGATTACGAATGCGGGTCTCTCAAGCCGCTCTATCGATCGCCTCAGAGCAACATTGGCCGCTATCAAGTCGACTATCGCTTTATGCGGGAGAACGGAATCACGGTACCAGTACATTTTGTTGAGGCATCGCGTGGGTGCAATTTCAAATGTGATTTTTGCTCGATCCCTGCCGAGAAGGCGACGCACGCGGTCTACGAGGTCAGTGACATTGCCGCGAACATCAACAATTCGATCGAGAGCAGTCCATGGCTGAGTATTCGCCGGCTATACCCATTCGTGTCGTTCATCGACAATAACCTTTCGAACAATCTCGGCCATCTCAGGGAGATCTGCCGCATTCTAAAAGCAGATAAGCGAGTCAGGATGTGGGGAGCACTGATAACTCAGGACGTGTTACGCAACCGTGAGCTGATACGACTTATGGCCGACGCGAAATGCTGCGATATCTTTACCGGCATCGAATCTATTGATTTGAACTTCAATCGGCTACATGGTAAAATTCAGAATATAAAGGGCTCGACGGTACTCTTTGATGATATAGAGTATGCGCAATCGATCGGCATGATGATTGGTTACGGTTACCTGTTTGACCCTCGAATTACTAGTATTGAACAGATGAAGGCCGAATTGAGACAAATCTTGCAATCGGACGTTTTGCATCATCCGTATTTTATTTCGTTCGTTACGCCTTTGGTTGGCCACAAAACTCTTCTGGCAAGCGGTGGATCATGGCGAGCTACTGCCGAACCTGCGCCTTCGGGACCTCGACGGGCGCTGCATCGCCTTTAAGAATACAATTGATGACCTGGTTTCGCTCGGCGAGTTTGCCGCAACTATTTTTCACACTCCCCAAATTTATTCTAGCTGGAAGAAACATTTATTCGCTTTGTCGACCATGCATGGAAACATGGACGGAAAAACCCAGTACTTAGCTACCTCTTCTTACATAACCGCGCCCGTCTAAGACGCCTCGGAAGGAAGCACCTAACTTCGATGAAGCGTAACTACGTCGGCGGCCGCGACATTTTGGACCCGCAATATGCCGATTATCCGGCTGATATCTCGCCTGCAGACAAGCAGAAATACTTCGATCCTATTTTGGTGCAGATGCAGAGGGGCGGGCAACACCGTGGCTCGAGCGGTATAGGCCCATTGCCCTCTAATCTAACAGCCCGTTGCTGAAGTGCCGGTTTGACTAAGCAGGGTCATTTGGCAAAAGCACTATCCAGAACGGCAAAGCGGTCTCCGGGCGGGCGAGCGGGCCGCTGTTTCACCTGGCCCTGCCAGACGAAACCGCAATGCCCGCAAGTCCGAATGCCAGGTAGAGAAGCTCCCATTTTCGAATGCCCAGCGCAATGGCGTCGCTACCTTTCGGCCGGACTCAGCCTCCCAGCGAGATGGCCGGCAACATCGATCCGCGGGACTGCTCCGGCAATCATTAGCGCCCCAGCCAGATCACTTGCAACGCGCGCGGTCATTTAGCTCATCGGGGCCTCGCAGAACCCGTGGAGCGAGCAGCGAGATTGCGAAAGCGGGAATCGAGGACTCCGGGACCTCAGCGGTTGCTCTGGACCCCCGCTTTTTCGCGGGGTGACACATAATGGCCGCCATTTCGGGTCGGGCCCTTACTCTAGCCGCGCGTAGGCGGGGCGAGTTCGTCGAGTAGGGCCTTCGCGTCTTTCAGGTCGGGGGTGTCGAAGCCCTCGGTGAACGAGCCGTAGAGGGGCGCGAGAAGCTCGCGTGCCTCGTCCCACCGGCCCCGCTCGCGCCACAGCCGGGCTAGGCTCGTCGCGGCGCGCAATTCGTAGCCCCGTGTGCCCTGCTCGCGGGCGATCGCGAGGGCCGTGCGGAACGAGTCCTCGGCTTTCGCCGGATCGGGATATGGCAAGCGACCGACAAGCTCGCCGCGCAATCGATGAATTTCTGCGTTCCAACCCCTCTCGCCGGAGACGGCCGCTGTTGCCAATGCGTCGTCCAGCGTGGCGAGGCCTTCCTCTATTTTTCCGGCACATGCCAGCGCCTGGGCCAGCAGGGTGAGGTATAATGGTGTGAATACGCAGGAGCCGGTCGCCTCCTTCGCGGCCAAACCGTCGCGGATGCGGGCAATTCCCGTCGTCGCTTCACCTCTTTGGGCGTCGGCCCAGCCCTGGAGAACCCGGCCAAGGGCAGCCCAGTGGGCGAATCCGTGTTCACTCGCGAGCGCCACGCAATCGTTGCCGTGGGCGCAGGCGGTGGCGACATCTCGGGCGAAGACCGCGGCCATTCCGGCGAAATAGAAGGCCTGAGCAAGGGTGTGGGCATGTCGCAGCTCCCGGCTGTACGCGACCGCACGATCGGCAGCTCGGGCGGACTGATCAGGATAACCGCGATGCCAGAGCGCCGAGGACAACTGGACAAAGGCGTCGACCCCGATGTCTTGCCCGTAGTGAAAGGCGGAATCTCGGTGCTCGTCGGGCCGATACAACGACGCGGCGGTTTCGTAATGCGCCAGGGCTGCACGGTAATCGCCGCTAACGAACAGAGACGCAGCGAGGGCGCGATGGCCGACCAGGAGCGGGCCGGAGGAGGGCTGCGATTGGGCGACCGACAGGAAGTTGCTGGCGTGCTCGAGACCAGCCGCAATAGCGCCGCCGCTTAAGGTAGAGACCCAAAGCCCGTAGAGCACGGAGAAATGGAGCGGGGTCCCGACTGCTGCGGTCTCGGTCACGAGCCGATTCGCTCGCTCCAGCGCGGCGACAGTTTCAGGGTCTGCGAAGCCTTTGCCGGCCATCAGCGCTGTGGTCAAGGTGACGTGGATATCGAGCTCCAGCTGTTGGCGCTCGCGAGTCTCGGGTAACCCGTCCAACAGACTGAGGCCTCGGCGCAATTGCGCGGTCGCCTCCCGGACGGCTGCTTTGGCCACCGACAATTTGCCCGCGAGGTGCCAATAGGCGATCGCCTTGTCGGCGATGGCGGCTTCGCCGTAGTGATGTGCGAGGATCTCCGGTCGGGTTTCGACGAAGTCCGGAAATCGCTGTTCCAACGCCTCGGCGATGCGGCGATGCAAGGCTTGGCGCGGGCCGCGCAGCAAGGTGCTGTAGGCCGTGTCCTGGACCAGCGCGTGCTTGAACAAATATTCGGCCGTTGGCGGCATGCCGCGCTGGAAGACGAGGCCCGCTTCAACGAGGCGGCGCAGCGCCTCCTGCAGTTCGGGCTCGGGTAGCTGACCGGCCGCTGCCAGCAGCTCATGGGAAAAGTCGCGCCCGATTGCGGCGCCGATCTGCGCCACAGTCTTGGCCGCCGGACCGAGCCGGTCGAGGCGCCCCAACAGCGAGGCGTGCAAGGTGGCAGGCACGGCGAGCGACGACGATGGCACGGCGGCTATCGACGCATAGCCGCGATCGGCGCCGGCCTCGACCACCGCCTTGGTCAATTCCTCGACAAAGAGCGGCACCCCGTGGGTGCGATCGACGATCTCGTCGACGATATCCAGCGACAATCCCCCGAGATTGCCGGCGAGCTGATGCACGAGGGTCGCCCCTTCATTGCGGCCGAGCCGGTTCAGCGCGATCGCCGTCACCTGCGACCCTCCGACCCAGGGCGGTTGGAACTCGGGCCGGTAGGTTGCCACCAGCAGCACCGGCAGGTCGGTGATCTTCTCGACAGTAAGGTCGAGCGCCTCGCGCGAGGTCGGATCGATCCAATGCAGGTCCTCGAAGATCATCAATACCGGCTGTCGCCGCGTCAGCGCCTGGAGCTGCCGCAGCAACGCCGCCAATGTCCGCTCCTTCTTGCGCTGCGGCCTGAGGTCGAGCGGCGGGAAGCGCTCGCCGCCGGAAAGCGACAGCATCTCGGCGATCAACGAGATGTCGCCCGGTTCGGCCGGGTCGCCGAGTAGTGCCTCCAGCTTGTCGAGTTTCATCGTCGCCGTGTCGTCGCGGGTGAACTCCGCAGCGCGTTCCAATTGGCCGATAAAAGGGTAGAGCGCGCTGTCCTGATCGTGCGGCGAGCAGAAATAGCGAATCCGGGTGTGCGGCTCGGTCTCGATGCGTTGTGACAGAGCAGCGGTCAGGCGCGATTTGCCGATCCCCGGCTCGCCGGAGACCAGCACCACACGCCCTTCGCCGGACTTTGCCTGCTGCCAGCGCCGCAATAAAAGGTCGAGCTCCTCGTCGCGGCCGACCAGCGGTGTGGTCCCCGAACGCAATGCCTCAAAGCGGCTGACGATCCCGCTCTCGCCGACCACACGCCAGGCGGGTTGTGGCTCGGCAAAACCGGCGAGCGGCTGGGGACCGAGATCCTCGATCTCGAACAGCGTGCCGAGCTGTCGCCGGGTGCCGTCGGCAACAACGAGTGTGCCCGGTCGGGCCAGCGCCTGCAGGCGGGCGGCGAGGTTTGGCGTTTTGCCGACGACGCCCCGCTCCTGCGCAGCACCGGCACCGATCAGATCGCCGACCACGACGAGGCCGGTGGCGGTGCCAATCCGGACGTTTAGCGGCTCGGGGGTGGCGAGCTGGCCGACCGCGTCGATGACCGCGAGCCCGGCGCGGGCCGCGCGCTCGGCATCGTCCTCATGCGCCTCGGGATAGCCGAAATAAACAAGCACGCCGTCGCCCATATATTTAGCGACAAACCCGCCAAAGCGGCCGACGGTGTCGGTGACGCAGCGATGGTACGCGCCGATGATCTCGCGCAGATCCTCGGGATCGAAGCGGGTGGACAGCGGCGTCGAGCCGACCAGGTCGCAGAACATGACTGTAAGTTGGCGCCGCTCGGCCTCGCTGGCGGTAGCGGGAGGCGGGGAGGGTGCCGGTGCCAATTCGGTCTTGCCCAGTGCGGCGATTGTATCAAGCAGCCGTCGGCGATGCCCGACCAGAGTGACACCGAGATCCTTCAGATCCTCGGCGGTCAGGCTGGGCAACACCAGCTCGTCAATCGCGTTGTCGCGGAACGCTGGCGCATACTCTTCGAGTCCAAGGCCGTGCAGCCACTCTGTGACGTCCATCAGATGCTCCCGAGTTCGCCGAGCAAGGCCTTGGCGTCCTTTAGGTCGGCTGTGTCGAAGCCCTCAGTGAACCAGCTATAAACCGGCGCAAGCAGATCGCGCGCTTCGGCACGCCGGTCTTGCTCGGCCCACAGCCGAGCGAGGCTCGTCGCCGCGCGCAGTTCCCAGGATTTCGCCTGCTGCCTGCGGGCAGTCTCGACGGAGCGCCGAAAGCAGGCTTCGGCGTTCTGCGCGTCCGCCGGATCCTGGCGCAATCGCAATTCGCCTTCGAGCCGCTGCAGCTCCGGTTCGTAACAAACGATGCCAGTCTGCGCGACATGGTCGAACGCCTCCATGATCACGCGCAATCCCTCCTCGGTCCGGCCGGTAGCGCGACAGGCTTCCGCCAGCAGGCACTGCCAGTACGAGGATTCGATCTCGGCCCCCTTCGCGCGATAGGCAACGAGCCCGTCGCGCAGCTGAGCGATGCCTTTCTCGCACTGCCCCTGCTCGGCCAGGGCCCAGCCGCGGAAGACCATCGCGCGGGCGGCGATGAACGGGAAGACCTGCTCGGTCGCCAGCGCCAGGGCTGTCTCCGCCAGCTCTTGCGTTCGTCGCGTTTCTCCCCGGAGCTGATGCAGTGCTGCAGCCCAGGTGAGAGCGAGGCCCTGGGTGTACGGCTGCGAAATATCCTCCGCGATGGCGATGGTTTGCCCCCGGTGGCGCATGGCCTGCTCGGGGTAGCCGAGGTGCCAGCAGACGCGGGTCAGAAACGTGTGGCAATTCGAGGCGCAATTGAACCCGTGGCGGGAAGTTGCCAGACGGCCCCATTCCGGATCATAAAGCGCGATGCCCCGCTCAAAATGCGCACGCGCGGCGGACAGTTCGGCGGACACGAACAGTTCACAGCCCATCTCAAAATGGGCGTAGGCGAGGAGTTCCGGGTCTTGCATCCGTTTGGCCAGATCGAGCAGCTGCTCTGCCAGCGGCCGAGCCCGGCGCAGATCCCCACGAACCAGATAAGCGTAGGTCAGCCCATGGAGCGCCCGGAAATGCGCAGGCGTGTCGGGCGCGGCACGCTTGCACAACTCAAGGGCGCGCTTGGCGGCCCGCTCGGCCTCCGGGGATCCGAACCCGCGACTGGTCCAGAGCGGCGCTACAAGAGCGGCTTGGAACATCAGCTCCTGCCGGCTCTGCGGCAGGACAACGAGCAGTCGGATGCCGCGGCCGAAATGGGCGATGGCTTCGAGATTTGCCGAGCGCGCGAGCGCGCGCTCGCCGGCGCGGCGCCAGTATTGGACGGCCGGTTCGGTGCGACCCGCCTCGGTGCAGTGATGCGCCAAGAGCTCGGGCTGGGTCGCCAGGGTCTCGGGAAACTCTCGTTCGAGGGCGGCGGCAATGGCCTCGTGCAGCTGCCGGCGGCGAGCACGCAATAAGGTCGCATAGGCAGCATCTTGCACCAGCGCGTGCTTGAACTGGTACGAGGAGTGCAGTGGCACGGCGCGGCGAAACAGCAGCCCGGCATCGGTCAGGCGGTCGAGCGCCGTTTTCAGATCCGGCTCCGGCCGCTGCACCACCGACTGGATCAGTTCATGCGAGAACTCGCGGCCGATCACTGCGCCGATTTGCGCGATTTCCTTGGCTATCGCCCCGAGCCGATCGAACCGAGCGATCAGCGATGCGTGCAAGGACGCGGGAATTGCCAGGTTAGGGAGCGGGCTTGCCGCCAAGACCGCGCCCGATCGATTGCCGAGATCGCCGCTTTCGACCACCGCCTTGGTCAACTCCTCGACAAATAGCGGCACGCCGTCGGCGCGCTCGACGATTGCGTCGACGGTCTCACGCGCGAGGCCGGCATTGCCGGCGAGCCACTCGACCAGTGCGGCGCCGTCATGGCCGCCGAGTCGATTCAGCGCCAATGTCGCCACATGCGGCTGTCCGCTCCAGCCGTGCTGAAACTCGGGGCGGAAGGTGACGACGAGCAGGACCGGTAGCTGCGCTACCCGGCCGAGGGTCAGGTCGAGCAACTCGCGCGAGGTCGGATCGATCCAATGTGCGTCCTCAAAAACCATGACAATAGGCCGGCTGTGCGACAGGGCTTTGAGCTGATGCAGCAGCGTTTCGAACAGCATCTCGCGTTTGCGCTGCGGGCTGAGGTTGAGGTCATCGGCCGAATTCGGCAATGACAGCAGTTCGGCTAACAATTCGATTTCATCGTCTCCCCGCGCACCAGGCGCCAGCAAAGCCCGTAACTTCCCGAGCTTTTCTTCGGCCGTGTCGTCGCGCGCAAACCCGGCGGCATGTTCGAGCTGGATGACGAAAGGGTGGAGCGCGCTGTCCTGATGGTGGGGCGAGCAGAAATACCGCAGCCGCGTGTGGGGCTCGCTCGCGATGCTCCCGCCGAGTTCCGCAGTCAGCCGCGACTTGCCGATCCCGGGCTCGCCAGAGATCAGCACCACCCGTCCTTCGCCGGCCTTCGCTTGGCGCCAATGCCGCAGCAGCAGGTCGAGTTCTTCGTCGCGGCCCACCAAGGGCGCGGCCGGTGAGCGCAAGGCTTCGAAGCGACTGACGACGCAGCTTTCACCGACCACACGCCAGGCGTGCTGCCGTTCAGCAAAACCGGCGATCGGCTGCGGCCCGAGATCATCGAGGTCGAACAGACCGCCGATCTGACGGCGTGTACCCTCGGCAATGACGAGGGTGCCTGGTTGGGCGAGTGCCTGCAGCCGGGCGGCAAGGTTTGGCGTCTCGCCGACGACGCCGCGCTCCTGCGCCGCGCCGGCGCCGATCAGGTCACCGACCACGACAAGCCCCGTGGCGATGCCGAGCCGCGTCTGCAATCGCTCGGGAAGGTCGAGGCGGCCGATCGCCGCTATAACCGCAAGCCCGGCCCGCACCGCCCTTTCGGCGTCGTCTTCATGCGCCTGGGGGTAGCCGAAATAAATCAGCACGCCGTCGCCCATATACTTGGCGACAAAACCCTCGAACGGGGCGATGGTCTCGTTGACAGCGCGATGATACGCTCCGACGACTTCGCGCAAATCTTCCGGATCAAGGCGTGTAGCCAGCGCGGTCGAACCGACGAGGTCGCAAAACATTACCGTGAGTTGTCGGCGCTCGGCGTCGGCCGGCGCCGGCACGAGGGGCGGCGTGGCCGTTATGGCCACGGTCGCATCGGTGGCGAGAGCGCCGATGGCGGCGAGGAGCTTACGGCGGTGGCCGACCGAGGTCACGCCGATGCTAATCAGATCGTCGGCCGTCAGATGCGCCAGCACCTCGGCATCGACATCGTTCTCGCGGAACGCACGCTCGTACTTTTCGAGACCCAGGCTTTGTAGCCAGCTCCCAACGTCCATCGTAGTCGTCCCGGCGGTCCGCGTCGAAGCTTTCTCTATAGCAACGGCGATGTCCAGCATCGGATCGGCCCAACTCACACGGCCCACGCTGTCCGAATAGCTGTCATGGCGGTGCAAGCTCTTCCGCCGCGAACCTTTCGAGCGTGCGGCGACGCGCAACCTCCTCTCCTAGACGAGCCATCCGCTCGCCGATACATGGCTCGCTACACCCGATTTTCCTCGTTACGTGTGAGCTGTTTCACTCGCTCGCTGATTTTCTGGCGGGCAGCATCATGAAATCACGATGCGAGGATCACGTACGTCGCTTGCTCGGCCACCATGTAGATGGCGCTGATGATAAAACACTCCGGATTCGTCCTGCTGGCTCGGTTTTCGTACCCAGTATTGAACTCGCAGGGATCAAACGCATGCCAATAATAGGCGCGCTAATTGCAGCCGCCAATAGAGCCGGCTTGCGGTCAGCCCATCCTGTCTCACGTCTCCACCCATGCACAGAGCTCCGCCAAAGCGCGGGACTTTTCGCGCGCCGCCTCGTTGTGCACTGCAGAGACGGGACTCTCCGCTGGAGCAAGCCGGATTAACCTTCGGTCCCCAAGCCAAAGCCGCGTCGCAGCCGCGCCAATTTGCGGCCACCATCGCGGTCCGCGTCGGCGATTGACCGACTGCTCAAAAATCAGAACCCATTGGAAGATCGTAATAATCTTCGACCATCCTCGCCGCGCCCGGTCGCGGGCTGCCGTCCGGGAACCACGCTGCAATTTTGCGGTCCGAAATTCGGTTCAGGCATTCGACGATTCGACGGCGAGGCGCTCGGCGGCCGCCGCCTCGCGAGGACCCCGCCTAGGCGCGTCACCCGCTCGCTGGGCTTCGACAACCGCACCACCGGCTCCAGAAGCGATCGCGGTGCTCTCTTCAGCCGCCCATGGTTCCAGTCCCCATCACGTTTTTGGACCGCAAAATCGCGGCGTGGTTATTCAGCTGTTGCCCGCGGCCAGTTGAAGGGAGAATAATGCCAGAATCCTACGTTTCCTCAATGGGTTCTACCTTTACAGAGACCGGATAACCACCAACTGCGGACCGCGATCGTGACCGCAAATTGGCGTGGTTGCGGCCTGTCACCCTCCACGATAGCCCGGGCTCAGACATCCTGCGCGGTTAAGAGAGTTGATGTCGAGAGAGCGGGCGCTCTCTACAGTGTCCTTGGTGCTCACGAAAGCCCAGCGGGTCGAGCCCAGACCGCCCATGTTTGTTTTCGCAATTGTCATAGTCGTAACACTCCGGAGGCAAAAAACCCGGCCATACAGCGTCGCCGCCCAGCCGGTTTTCTTGTTTATTCGGCGGCAGGCGTAATGAGACGCTCGTGCGATGCCATCACGACGTACTGACGACCAGCTATCCGCACAGTCTGCAGATCACCGGATTTTATCAGTTCATACGTTTTGCTGCGCCCCCAGGCCGCATCTTCACGCTGATACCTGGGTATTGACTTGATCTTTTTCGCTGGGCTTTCGGACATCACCATTCGGTCCTGATGACGTTACGATCAGGATCGTTTAGATACGCGCAATTTCATAAGCTGTCAATATCATATGCCTTTATCGCAATAAATTCTGGGGCGGTGGCGGCGGATCACGCTGCTCCGATGCGGATGACGTTGGCGCCGTCCTGCAGGGCTGATCGACAAAGTCGGCCCATTTCTGCATCAACTGCCGCCGCAGCGTCAACGCATCCCGGCGCCGGTAGTCACCTTCAACACCCGGTACGACATGACCAAGCGCCGCCTCGGCGATTTCGCGTTGTACACCGTGATCGCCGCACCAGTCCCGGAAGGTTGACCGGAAACTATGACCGACGCAGCGATAGCCAAGCCGCGCGATGGTGACGTTCAGGATTTTACGGCCCGAACTTTCGGGCAGCAAAAAAGCCACCGTAACCAAACCGGAGCGTTCGCCTATATCGCCCTGAGCCGCCCGCCAACAACTCCTGAATACGGCCTTGGATGATCTATGGACGCCCAGACACTACGGTGAGCTCAGCCGGCGGCTGCGAGACGTCCAACAGCGCGGCCCGCGTCAGCGCGTCAGCGTGGTCGCCAATATGCGCGGAATAAACCCTCTCCAGCATGATTGTGCTCGTGTCGTGATTTACGGCGACGATTCTGGTCGGCACGCCGCTAAGTAGCTGCCGGCAGATCGAGGAATGTCTCAGCGAATAGCTGGTGATGGTCGAGTCGAGCCCGGCGGCCTTGACGGTGCGGGCAAATAATTGCAGGTGCCGTGCTGCCTTCCACGGCTCGCCAGCATGCAATAGCAATGGCTCGCGCGGCGGCCGGTCGGCAGCGGCCAGGCGCAGGTCTGCCGCCAAGGCGGGGGTGATCGGCAGTGCCGTGTGCGACATTTGCTTTTGACCGCGGCCTTTTTTGCTGCGCGGCATCAAGATACGCGGTGGTCCGCGCCGATCCAGCAAATCCTTGACGGCGAGTTTCACGACCTGACTGTAGCGGGCGCCCGTCTCGGCCTCGACCCAGACCAAGCGGTGAAAATCATCGCCAAATTCGGCCGCCGTCTCGACCAACTTTGCGACCACCGCATTGGGCAGGATCACATTATTTGCTCGAGCGGCGCCGGCAATGGCTTTCAGGCCACTGCGCCACGACTGCCGATTGGCCGCAACCCGGTGGTCCAGGTCAGCGAGGTGGTTCAATGCCGCCCCCAGAACGGTTATGACCCGGTTGACGGTGGCGGCGGCGAGGCTCTTGGTGAGGCCATCGCGCCAGCTGCGCAACTCATCGGCTTCGAGCTCGACGACGGCACGGCCCAACAGCGCAGCCGGCAGGTGCCGGCGCACCCGCCTCACGTTGCCGGCGTCTCCCTGGCGCACGGCCAGATCCGCCTCATATTTATCGACCGCGTCGCTGACCGTGGGGCCCTGCGCCGCCGGCACCCCGCGGTGCTGCTCGGCGGCCCATTGGCGGACCTGCTCTTGCGCCTGATAGAAACTGTAGACCGACACGTTGTTGGCGTCGGCCTTGTCGTCCGCCACACCGGGCAACGTGTGCGTGATATACGGCTCCGCCGCACCTTTTCGGTAGACCCGCCCCACCCATTTGCCACCGGCTTTAGGATTTTTCCGATATCCGATGTGGACACCCTGGTCGAGCGTCCGCCAATAGGGTTTGCCCCTCGGCTTCAACTTCGCCCGGCTGGCTCGATCGCCAAGCTCCCGATCCCGCACTTTCCTCGCCATGCCCGCACCCTTGTCTAACGATTTGACCAAAATACGGGAGCGGATAACCGCGGACAAGCAAAAACAAACGTTCACCATACGAAAGTTATACTACTGAACTTACGGAGAACTTTTGACAGCAGTAT
>Ga0306921_10006776_pt1 | contig 11966 bp, 15 predicted proteins | sample sta12Cox44000080_FD_203760 | JGI IMG/M metagenome (GOLD analysis project Ga0306921, IMG submission 203760) | Lab enrichment of tropical soil microbial communities from Luquillo Experimental Forest, Puerto Rico - statoxic.12C.oxic.44.000.080 (v2)... | ecosystem: Environmental > Terrestrial >... | reverse complement strand
AGAGCCGGCGGCGGCGATTACGCCGCGGCGGTTCGGCAGGCGGATCAGGTGCTGCGCCTGCGCCTCGTCAATAACCGGCTCATCCCGACCTGCCTGGAAACGCGCGCCATCCTGGCCGACCCCGGTGCCGAAGACGGTCTGACCCTCTATCTGCCGAGCCAGGTTCCACACATCCACCGGCGCTGGGTCGCCGAAACCGTGGGTATTCCGGAGCACCGCCTGCGCATCATCGCGCCGGACATCGGCGGCGGGTTCGGCGCCAAGATGCACCTCTATCCCGAAGAACTGCTCTGCGCCTATCTCGCCCGCGAGCTGAAATCGCCGGTAAAATGGCGCGAGTCACGGGCTGAAAGCCATCAGGCCACGACGCATGGCCGTGCGCACACGGAACTGATCGAGGTGGCCTTTCGCAATGACGGCCGCATCCTCGGCATGAAAGTCGAGACATTGGGCAATGTCGGGGCCTACCTCTCCAACATGGCTTCCGGCGGTCCCACGATGGCCGGGAGCTATGGGACCGGGACCTACAAGATCGAGAATTTCGAAGCCGTCGCCAAGGTGATCGTCACCAATACTGTGCCGGTGGACGCCTATCGCGGATACGGGCGGCCGGAAGCCGCCTACATCGCGGAGCGCACCATTGAGGCGGTTGCAAGTCATTTGAACCTCGATCCGGTTGCCGTGCGGCGCATCAATTTCGTCCCGCAAAGCGAATTCCCTTACCGCCCCTATGGCAGCCGGTCGGTGATCTATGACAGCGGGGATTACCAGGGTTGCCTCGACAGGGCCGCCGCCGCATTCGACTACGCCGGCAGGCGCGAGGAGCAGCAGCGTCTGCGTGATGCCGGGCATTACCGCGGCATTGGCGTTGCCGCCTACACGGAGATGTGCGGCATGGCGCCGTCGCGCCGTCTCGCCGCGATCGGCTTTGACCGGGGCGGCTGGGAAAGCGCGCGCGTTGCCATCGACTCCAGCGGACGGGCTACAGTCTACTCGGGCTCGATGAGCCAGGGTCACGGACACGCAACGGTGCTGGCCCAGATTACCGCTGATACATTGCAAATGCCTGTCGAAAATATTGATGTCGTCCAGGGCGACACGAAACTCGTTCAGGCAGGGCACGGCACATTCAATTCGCGTTCGATGCCGGTCGGCGGATCGAGCGTCAAGCTCTGCGCGGCGCGCATCGTCGAGAAGGCGAAGAAGATCGCTGCCGAGATGATGGAGGTGGCAGCTGAGGACCTCGCCTACGAGGGCGGCGGCTTTATGGTTCCGGGCACCGAGATCGCGCCGCTCCCCTTTGCCAAAGTCGCCAGGATGGCGCATCTGGGTCACATCCTGCCCCCGGGTGTCGAGCCTGGTCTCGACGAAACCCTGTTCTACGATCCGACGGGAATGGGGGCGCCTTCGGGTGTCCACATGGCGTATGTCGATGTCGACCCGGAGACCGGAGCAGTCGAGATCCTCGATTATGTCGCCGTCGACGATGCGGGTGTTATCATCAACCCATTGCTCGCCGCCGGACAAATCCATGGCGGCGTAGTGCAGGGCATTGGCCAGGCCCTCTACGAAGAAGCGCGCTACGATCCCGACAGCGGCCAGCTGTTGACTGGCTCACTGCTCGACTACGCTGTGCCGCACGCAGATTCGCTGCCTGCGATCAGGTCACGGTTCCAGCAGACGCCGTCTCCGACCAATCCGCTCGGGGTAAAGGGGATCGGAGAAAGCGGCGCGATCGGCGCGCCGCCGACGATCGTCCACGCCGTCCTCGATGCACTGGCGCCATTTGGCATCGCACATCTCGATATGCCGCTGACGCCGCAAAAGATCTGGTCGGCGATCCGGGACGCGCGTCCAAAGGCGGAAAAGGGAGCACTGATGGGTAAGCGGGGCGGTTACCATGACTGATCCAGTCGTCAGCCAACGCGCCATTCAGGTGGAGCACGTACGCATCGAATTTGCGAGGTCCTTTGCCGAGGTCAAGGCGGCGTTCGAGAATGGGGTTCCACGGCTCGATGCCGGAATTTTGGCGCTGTTGCAGCAGGGTGAAATCGACCGGGTCCGAAGTGAGCTCGAGCGTGGTCCGGAGCTTGCGATATTCAGCAGCAGGGACCATGGCGCATTGCTGGAGATTGCCGGTCAGCTGTGCAGAGCGGTACAATACGACATCGGCAATCCGCTGACTGCCACAAGGATGACCCGACACCAGTTGCCGGCCTCACTCTACGCGCCATTGCGCGTCGTGCTGTACGAAAACGAGGACGGTCACGCGATATTCGAATATGACCGGCCCTCCTCGCTCTTTGGACAATTTGGTGATGAGCGCGTCACCGCAGTTGGACGCGAACTGGACGCAAGTCTCGAGCGCACACTCCTCAAAGCGGCCGGATGAGGGCGGGTCATGGAACAGTGGGCAAGGTGGCGGTCATTCGTGGATCGCGGCTTGGCCTCGGGAAGTGATGGCCGGTCGGTTGTTTTCACAGATGAATATTTGATTGACCCGATCGCCCAGGAACAGGAGGTAAAGTCGATGGAAGATGCCCCCATTGTCCGCGAGGAAAAGGGGCCGGTCTCGGTCCTGACGATGCAATACCGGCCGTATAATCTGCTGGGCCCGACCCTGCTCGGCGCAATCGCCGACGAGATCGCCGCGGCCCACGATGCCGGCAGCCGAGCAATCATTCTGCGCAGTGGGTTGCGCCATTTCTTGGCCGGCGCTGACGTTGCCCAGTTCAGCGCACGCATCGAACAGGGTGGCCGCAGCCAGTCGGCAATCAGTGGTGTAGATTTTCTGAAATTGCTCGAATTGCTGCCGATCCCGATCGTCGCCAGTGTGCACGGCGTCTGCCTCGGCGGCGGATTTGAATTGGCACTCGCCTGCGACTACATTATTGCGGCCAGTTCGGCCAAGATCGGCTCGGTCGAGGTCGCACTCGGGTTGCATCCGCTGCTTGGCGGCATCCAGCGCCAAGTGCAGCGCGCCGGTGCAATGCGCGCCAAGGAAATTTCGATGCTCGGGCGTCGCTACGACGCGGCGACATTGGAGCGGTGGGGCCTCGTCAACCTAGTCGTCGCCGATGACGCGCTGGAGGAGGCGACGATGACGATTGCCCAGGAACTGGCGCACGGGCCGACTGTCGCGCATGCGGCGACCAAGCGCCTTGTGTACATCGCCGTTAATCAGGGTGTGCTCGCGGCCGACGAAGCAATGGCCGAGATGCAGAAGCCGATCTGGGCCTCGGAAGACCTCAAGATAGGTCTGGCCTCGTTCCGCGAGAACGGCCCGGGCCTCGCCAAATTCACGGGGCGCTGAGATGAGCGGCCCGCTCAGCGGCATACGCGTCGTCGATTTCTCGCGCGTGCTCGCCGGTCCGCTCTGCGCCCGCACGTTGCTGGACCTCGGCGCCGAAGTCATCAAGATCGAGCCGCCGCGTCCCGATGTGTCGCGCTTCGCGTTTCCGTCGACATCGGGCATGTCGGGCTACTACGCGCAGCAGAATGCCGGCAAGCGCAATGTCAGCATCGACCTCAACGTGCCCGGCGCCCGCGAATTAGCGTTGCGCCTGTGCGACACGGCGGATGTCGTTATCGAAAACTTCCGGGCCGGAACGCTTCGCTTCTTCGGGTTAGACTACGACACCCTGGCCGCGCGCAACCCGCGCCTGATCTATGCCTCGATCACCGGCTACGGTCAGGGCGGACCGTGGCAGGGCCGGATGGCCTACGCGCCGACCGTCCAGGCCGAAGCCGGGTTCACGGCCAACAGCATCCGCCATTACGGTAAAGTACTGAGCGAACCGCGCACCGACGGCCTGTCGCACGCCGACGTCTATGCCGGACTGCAGGCCGCGATAGCAATCCTTGCGGCATTGCATCGGCGGGAGACGACGGGCGCGGGCCAGTATATCGACGTGGCGATGGCGGCGACATTGATGGCGGTCAATGAGCGTGCGCATGTCGATTTGAACGACGCCGATCTCGGCGACGAGCCGGCAATTCTGGGCGCAACCGACTGCCCGTTCTTCACCGGCCCGGGCGGCGAACATTTCACAGTGCCGACGAGCCTTGTTGGCTCGCGGACCTTTCCGTCCTGGCTGCGGGCGATGCGGCGCGCCGATCTCGCGGACGACCCGCGTTTCGCTACCGCGGCGGCACGACGGGCGAATTTCACGGAATTGCATCGCATCGTGCAGACCTGGATCCTGACGTTTCACGACATCGGCGCGCTCGATGCGCAATTGGACGAGGCCAAGATCGCGTTCGGCGAGGTGCGTTCGCTAAAGCAGCTCTCCGAGATGGAGTGGGCCGAATATTGGGGTGCAGTGGAGGAGGTCTCCGACCGTGATGGCGGCAGCTACCGGCTGCCCGGCCGCCCATGGCGCTTCTCACGTGAGCAACTGGCGCCGCTCGGCGACCCCGCTTTCCAGGGCGAGCACAACCGAATGGTATTTGGCGAACTCGGTCTCGGTGATTCGGAGATCGACGGCTACATCGCTTCGGGCGCGCTGGTCAGCGCCTCGCTCCCGGAAGCGGTCATTACGAATAAGCAGCAGCTATTTTCTTCGCCCGTGACTGATATCCGGCGACACATGGAGCACGAAACATGACGCAATCCGAGACCCACGACACGCAACGTTCCGTGCAAGACGTAGCCGTCATCGTCGGCGGCGGCCCTGGCATCAGCGCAAGCTGCGCCAGGCTGTTCGTCCAAAACGGCATGCGGGTCGGCATCGCAGCCAGGAACCCGGACAAATCGGTACTGCAGAATCTGGAGAAGACGCACGGTCTGAGTCGCTACGCGTGCGACGCGAGCGAACCAGCGGCCGTGGCGATGCTGTTCCAGAATATTGTTCGCGACCTTGGGGCTCCCACGCTTGTCGTGCACAACATCGACGGCCGGGTTCTCGGCATTTTTGGCAAGGAGATTGCCGAAGCCGAACCGAGTATGGCGTTCGACACGCTTCGGAACTCGGCGTTCAGCGCGTTTCTGGTGGGTCAACAGGCCGCCCGACTCATGCGCGAAAACAGACCCAATGCCAACGGCGCAAAAGGGACGATCATCTTCACCAACGCCAGCGCAGCGCTTAAGGGCTACCCGTCGAGCGGTGCCTTTGCCATGGCATGTCATGCCAAGTCCGGGCTCGCACAGAGCATGGCGAGGGAACTGATGCCGCAGGGTATCCACGTCGCCAATGTGCCGATCGATGCGGCGATCGGTTGGACCCAGCAAGACGGTACCCGCGCGCACCGTCGGGCGGGAACGACTGTCGACGACAACATGGCCGACCCGGACCGCATCGCGGAGACCTATCTGCAGCTGCATCGCCAGCATCGATCGACCTGGGCGTTCGAAGTCGTGTTGCGGCCGTGGCTCGAGAGATGGTGACCGGCGCTCGCAGCGGGGCGCGACTGGGCGCGATCAGGACACTAGCCGAGAGCGGTGTATCTGAAGGGTGAAGAATGAGCACGCGCGCTGCCGACGATTTCGAGTTTATTCGCTCCCGCTTGGAGGAGTTAAAGCGTGAGCGTCAGCCTGACCCGGCACAGCCGACATCGCCGCTGCCCCCAGCCGGCGAGAGCGACGAGCGCGTATGGGACTGGCACGGCTTTTGCTCCGGGTGAGGATGGCGAGATCGCTACGCTGGCGGTTCTTCGCGTCCCCCGGAGCAAGATCTGGGACCATGTCGATAGCCCCCCTTATACCCCCGACGTGCGGGGGAATTCCCGGCCTATGGCGGTCGGCCTCAGGCAACCAGCTTGGCGTCCAAGGTCATTGTGGTATTCAGCAACTTGGATACCGGACAGCCCTCTTTTGCTTTGGCTGCTAGCTCTTCGAATTGCGCCTGGTTCGCGCCGGGAACCTTTGCGGCAAGGGTCAAATGAACCGACGTGATGGCGAAGCCGTCGGCGACCTTTTCCAGAGTTACCTCCGCTTTGGTTTCCATGTGCTCTGCTCTCAGCTGGGCTTCACCTAAGCCGGCCAAGCCGGAACCAAACAGGTGATTTCGAACGCGCTCCGCCCTCGGCCGTGCGGGCTATTTTTGGATGATCTGCCGATCCACATCCGCCCGGATCTTCCCGCAACGCGGGTGCAAACTTAACGACCCCAATGGGTTCGAGCCATTACGGCGCGTCCATGATCGCATCATCCGCACTTCCTCGCCAATAAATTTTGCTCACAAGCGGCAATGAGTCCGTTCGTAAGGGACTAAAATGAGCGACAGCGCCATCGTAAAACAGCCGGCGTGAGCGGCACCGATCAGCTCCTCCGGGTTGGTACCCGGCTTGCCCTCAAAGCGGCTGGCAAAGCCGTAGGGGTAATTGTCGAGCGCGCCGCTCTTTGTCGAGATGGCGCCCTTGCCGTCCCTGATGCCGCCTTCCCAGACGGCCGTTCCAGATGTCATCATCCTTCATCCCTCCTCGACGCCAATCGCGCCGGCGTCGACGACCGGCTTTCCGCATCTCACCGTTCAATAGATGGCACGAAATCCGCTGTCGCAATCTCCTTGAGTACGGCGCGAAGCTCGAGCGACGCCTCCCGGCCGAATGCGCTTTCGAAGCGATGTTGCGCAACAGCCCAGCGCGGACGGGCTTTGGCCACGGCAGCCTCACCGGCCTGTGTCAGCGCTACCACACGGCTGCGCCGATCCTGTCCCGATACATCGAGCTTCACGAGACCCCGCTTATCGAGCGGGCGCAGGAGGTGGCCCAGTGTCGACCGATCCATGACCAATAGCTGCGCCAACGCCTGTATCGTGCTGGGCCCGACGTGGCTCAGCCGCGACAAAATCGAGTATTGGTTCACGCCCAGCCGTGTGGGCGCGAGGGCATCGTCATAAAGCTTTGTCACTCGCCGTGCCGCTTGGCGAAGCGCCGCACAATTACAGACTTCGGGTTCCAGCTCGGGCATTGATTTGCTTCAGCAGCCTCCCGTTTGCAGCGACCGCATCTAATCACCGTTATCTAGGTGTAAGCACCCGCAATGTCGAGTCCCAGTACACAACTCTCAACACGCATCGCATCCACTCTTGACAGCCGAAAGGACGCTCCCATTTGGGATAGGGGCAATTGCCCTGAGTGAGAGAATCCTGATGACGACCAATTTGAAGGTTCTTCTGGCGAGTGCAGCGTTTGCGATTGCCGGAGCGGTGACGGTCCAGGCGGCGGATCTAGCTCCCGTAACAGGCCATTGGACGAAGCTCGGTGAGCGCTTCTCCGCCTTGGTCTACTACATAGGCGAGCCCGACGGCTTCCACGTGGTGGTGACCACCCAGGAAGGCGCGAAGGAGAAGCCGACGGTTGGGCGCTTTGAGACGGTATTGGCGACGGGGCAGTCGGCCGCAGTTTCCATTCCCCGGGCGGCCGGCGAGGCACCGGCGCGGATGGTGCTCAGCAATGTCGGGGACCACCTGCATATCGCCGAGCCGAACGGCGTAGCTTCCGTCCGGTGACCCTTGCACGATGAGCAGGAGGAATAAAGATGGCCAGCGACCAGCTGAAACAAATGAATGAGCTCTACACGTCGATCAAGGAACGGCTCGCGAACCCGGATATTGATCTTGCAACGCTTCGGGACATTGCGGAGAAGGTTCATTTGGTTGCGAGCGAACCCGAGGCGGTCACATACGCCGAAGATCGATGCCGGTGGCGTGCCGGCGCTGTGGTGCATCCCCGAGGGCTGCGATCCGGATCGCGTTTTGCTGCACAGCCACGCCGGCGGTACAGTCGTCACCTCAATGCACACTGACCGAAAGGCGCTTGGGCACATCGCCAAGGTGGCGAGAGCACGCGCACTCATCGTTAATTACCGGCGTTCGCCCGAACACAAGTTTCCGGCGCAGATCGATGACATGGAGAGGGCTTATCACTGGCTCCTTGCACAAGGCATTCGCCCCGAGAACATCGCCAGTATCGGCCATTCCGTGGGTGGCAACTTTGCCGTGAGCCTGGTTGTAACACTCCGACAGAAGGGCGTCCCGCTACCGGCTGCGATTCTGTCGGTTTCGCCCTGGTACGACATAGAGGTGAAGAACGAGACGCTGGACAGCAACGCCGAGACCGACGCGCTTATTACCAGAGCAGCGTTGGAAACGTTTCGAGAGGCGTGCATCGGCGGCACTGGTGTGGCCTGGAATGACCCCCGGGTCAACATGCTTTACGCTGATCTGACCGGTCTTCCTCCGATCATGGTCTACTACGGCGCCCATGAGGTCCTGGCGGGCGAAGCCGTCGAGTTCGCAAAGCGAGCAAAGAACGCCGGCGTTGAGGTAAGCCTACATTCGCTGCCCGAAGGCCAGCACAACTTCATCTGGGGCGCCGGCCGCGTGCCCGAGGCGGACCAGGCGATCGAAGAGATCGGCGGCTGGCTGCGATCGAAACTCGGTCTCGCCGCATTGGCGGCGGCCTACCCCCAATTCGCGGGTCTGTAGGGCGGCTTACGCAGTCCGAATCTGTGCGCCGTGACAATTAGCAAAGGAGACCACACATGCCCCTAGCCAAACTTCATGTGCTCGAAGGACAATACGACGGGGCTCGTCTCGACAAGGTATCGAGCGCGGTTCAGAACGGGCTCGTCAGTGCATTGGGCATCCCGCCCGATGACTTCTTCCAGGTTATTCACGTTCTGCCGAAGAGCCAATTTCGTCATACGCCGTCATTCCTGGAACGACGGAACAATTGATGGAGGAGGTGTGCAACCGAGAGAATCTTGTCAGAGCGTGGAAACGCGTTCGACAGAACAAAGGCGGTCCTGGCGTGGATGGGATGACCATCGACGACGCCAAAGACTACCTGCGTGAGCACTGGCCAAGCATTCGGCCTCAATTGCTCGATGGAACCTAGAACTATTCGGATGATCTGATTGTGTTGGAGGTCAGCTTTATTGCGGGCCGCCCGAAGGAGAAGGGACTGGGACTGCTGAAGGCGTTAAACGACGCAGTGGTCTTGGCGGTGGGAATTTCTCCGAATGATCTCTTGATCACGCTCTACGAGACGCCGGGCGAGAACATTTCCTTTGGCCGCGGGCTGGCTCAACGGGCCCATATCGCGGACCCAGCCCCAGAGGCTGCGCACGCTGCCGAAGGCTGAGAAAAGTTCTCCCTCACCCGGCTCACCATCGGAGATACCGATATGACAGCAACTCTTGCCCGCCAAATCGTCCTCGCCGCTCGGCCGCAGGGCAAACCGCAATTGACCGACTTCCGGCTGGAAGAAACCGAGATCCCGACACCGGCTGCCGGGCAGCTCCTGCTCGCGGTGCAGTACCTTTCGCTCGATCCTTATATGCGCGGCCGCATGGATGACCGGAAGTCATACGCCAAGCCCCTCCAGATCGGCGATGTCATGACCGGTGAATCGGTTGCGCAGGTGCTCGCGTCAAACCACCCGAATTATGCGGAAGGCGACATCGTCGTCGCCGTTACCGGCTGGCGCACCCATGCGCTCTCGGACGGCATTGGCCTCTACGGCACCCCCCTTCGCAAGCTCGATCCGGCCGCTGCGCCGGTGACGACCGCTCTCGGCGTGCTCGGCATGCCAGGCTTCACCGCCTATGGCGGTTTGCGCGTCATCGGCAAGCCGCAGCCAGGTGAGACGGTAGTTGTCGCAGCGGCGAGCGGACCGGTCGGGTCGCTGGTCGGCCAACTGGCCAAGCTCGCTGGCGCAAGGGCGGTCGGCATTGCCGGCGGCTCGAAGAAATGTGCCTTAGTAATGGACGAACTGCGCTTTGATGCGGCGGTCGACCACCGTGCGGCCGATTTTCCGGCCCAACTGGCCGCGGCTTGCCCTGACGGCATTGACGTCTACTACGAGAATGTCGGCGGCGCCATTTGGCAGGCAGTGCTGCCATTGCTCAACACCTACGCACGCGTTCCGGTCTCCGGGCTGATCGCGCAGTACAACGGCGTCGGCCCCAGTGACGGTAGCGATCGGCTGCCGCCCACGATGCGCGAGATCCTATCGAAAAGCTTGACATTGCGCGGATTCATCAACTCCGAATTTGCCAGGCAATATTACGACGAATTCCTGCGCGACGTCGGCGCCGGCATTGCCGACGGCCGCATTCGTTATCGCGAGGACATCGTCGACGGTCTGGAGAACGCGCCCGAAGCCTTCATCGGCATGCTCGACGGGCGCAACTTCGGCAAGCTGATCGTCCGCGCCGCAGCTGCCTGATTGGGAGTTTCATCGATGCCGCACAATTCTGTCGTCGTTGTCGCGCCAGTGCGAACCGCGATCGGTACCTTTGGCGGCTGCCTGAAAGAAATTCCGGCGCCCAATCTTGGCGCGGTCGTCATAAAAGCCGCTGTCGCACGCGCCGGCCTCGATCCCGAGGAGGTCGGAACCGTCGTTATGGGCAATGTTATTCAGGCCGGCACCAATGAACCCGGCCCGCCAAGCCGTGATCCATGCCGGATTGCCGGTCTCTGTCCCGGGGATGACCGTAAACCGCGTCTGCGGCTCGGGCGCGCAGGCGATCATCTCGGCATCCCACGAGATCATGTCGGGCACGGTCGAGACTGCGGTGGCCGGAGGGATGGAGAACATGGATCTGGCGCCCTATCTGATCGCGCGCGGCCGCTGGGGCTATCGCATGGGCGACGGGCAGCTATATGACAGCATGCTGCGCGACGGCCTCAATGACGCGTTTTCGGACCAGCACTCGGGCTGGCACACCGAGGATCTCGTACGCGAATTCCAGGTAAGCCGAGACGCGCAGGACCGGTGGGCGCTGCGCTCCCAGCAGCGCTTTGCGGCGGCGCAGGCAGCCGGCAAGTTCGAGCGTGAGATCATCGCGGTCGAACTGACCGGGCGGAAGTGTCCAACTTTATTCGAGACGGACGAGCACAACCGGCCGGAAACAACGCTGACCACACTGGCGGCGCTGAAACCGGCTTTTCGCCCGGACGGCACGATCACCGCCGGCAATGCGCCGGGCCTCAATAGCGGCGCGGCCGCGCTCACCCTCGCGGATCGGGATTGGGCAGAGCGGCGCGGTCTCGAACCGGCAGCGCGCCTCGTCTCCTACGGCATCGCCGCCGTCGAACCGGGGATGTTCGGTCTTGGACCGATCCCGGCGGTGCGCCAAGCGCTCGACCGCGCCGGATGGAAACTCAATGACATCGATCGCATCGAGATCAACGAGGCATTCGCGGCGATTGCGATCGTCGTGACGCGCGAGCTCGGCCTGCCGGAGGAGATCGTCGATGTCGAGGGTGGCGCGATTGCGCATGGTCATCCCATTGGAGCGACAGGCGCGGTGCTGACGACCCGCCTCATCCATTCGATGCGCCGCGACGGTCTCGAGCGCGGCATCGTCACGTTGTGCATTGGCGGCGGTCAGGGCATCGCGCTCGCACTAGAGCTGCCGTCCTGACGGCAATGTCGCCGTGCCCGGTCCAGCGAATGCAGGGAGCCAACGCCGCATGCCTTAAACGCGGAGCCGTCCCATGTAGGTGCTGCTGGATCTGCTAACGCAATTAGGCGCGTATGCTCCCAACTTGCCGGTCCCTGGCGTCCCGGTACAGGCTCTCGTCGACTCCCAGATTAGCCGCAATGGCGTTGTCAGGATAACCGGTGGCTCGGAAGCGAGACCACCGGTAGGCTGGCGCGATGGCTGAAATCTCGTACCGCCGCCACCGCTTTCCGCCGGTGATCATCCAACACGCGGTTTGGGTCTACTTGCGTTTCACATTGAGCTATCGAGACGTCGAGGAACTCCTCGCCGAGCGGGGCCTCGACATCTCCTACGAAACCGTCCGCTGTTGGGTGCTAAAGTTCGGACCGGTGATCGCACGCCGGCTACGCCGGCACCGTCCGCGGCCGAGCAATCGTTGGCACCTGGACGAGAGTGCGCCGCGAACGCACGACCAGCAACGGGAGTGCGGAGCTGCATAGAAGATGAGGGTAGGCCCCTCGAAGCCGGCCGTCAGGGGCAGGCTTCAAACTACCGCAAGCTGCGACGGTAA
>Ga0306921_10006773_pt1 | contig 11966 bp, 13 predicted proteins | sample sta12Cox44000080_FD_203760 | JGI IMG/M metagenome (GOLD analysis project Ga0306921, IMG submission 203760) | Lab enrichment of tropical soil microbial communities from Luquillo Experimental Forest, Puerto Rico - statoxic.12C.oxic.44.000.080 (v2)... | ecosystem: Environmental > Terrestrial >... | reverse complement strand
GGACTCGAACTCCAAGGAACAGCCCGGGAATCATGCCGAGAATCACCGGCGTCAATTGCACGAGGCACCGTCCAGTCTTTCCGCCCTCCAGCGCCTGCGGCATGTTGCTGAAGATCAAAGGCATGCTGAGCAGCATGGCCGCTGATTTGACGTCGATGAACAGCGACAGCAGCGGCAGCGCGACGATTGGCATGCCGACCCCGATTGTTCCCTTCAAGAGGCCGGCGACGATCAGGCTGCAAACAACGGCAGCAATGATACTTGCTTGCCCGAAATTAAGAGTACGGATCAACATAACGTTTAACGCTTGGAGGATCATATTCTCTGCTCAGGTTGCAGCGCATTCTTGCTGCGAGGTTGCCAATTGTCTTGCGCGAACAGTTTGATCGATGCCGAACTGACGTCGATTGAAAAGCTTCCGCTAACAGCGATAGGATTAAGGATGGTCGCGGCTGCAAATCTGGTGGAAGTGGCGGCTCTGGTGGGCGACACCGCCCGAGACGATGCTTAACGCCCTTATGGGCGGCCAGTCGCTGACGGCCACTGAGCTCGCTTACTGCGCTAATGTCTCTCGCTCGACGGCGAGCGGCCACCTAAGCAAGTTGGTTAGCGCGCGGCTTTTGACTGTCACTCGCAAGCGCCGCTTTAGCTATTATCGGATCGCGTCACCACGGGTCGCGACAATGCTGGAGAGCATCAAAGTCGTCGCCGCCATCGAGGTGCCGCCCCGCCATCAGCCGCGGTCAGCACACGACGATGCACTTCGCTTTGCGCGAAGTTGCTACGATCACCTGGCTGGCCAGGTAGGAGTCGCTATTACCGACGCACTTGTGGCCATGGGGCACATTATACTCACCGATGAAGGCGGTGAGGTCACGTCTTCCGGCGAGCGCTTCCTCTCCGCGTTCGGTGTCGATCTAAAGCCGCAGACTCGGCGGATTTTCTGCCAGCCTTGTCTCGACTGGAGCGAGCGTCGCTATCACATCAGGGGACTCGTCGGAGCTCGGATTCTGGATCGTCTATTGGAGCTCGGTTGGCTCAAACGTGCGCCAGGCAGCCGTGCACTCCGGCTGACATCGTCTGGAGGGACCGGCTTATCCGAAATCTTTGACATTGGGATCAACGACGAGGGTATACCAAGCGGTCGATTATACGACGGACCACCGCTAACAGTTTAAGCCGAGCGAAGCGTAATCTCCGCCGTGTCGATCGGATCCGCCTGCATGTCTGCTATTGGCACAAAGCGGACATGCCGACGCGCCCGACCAATGTCCGCTTTTGGGGGTAAAGCGGACATCGAGATTTCAGGGCGCGATGTCTGCTTTTGACCCAAAGCGGCGAGCCTACGACGCTTAAACTCACGAACCCTGGGGGAGGCAACGCCCGCTAGTGCTTCTTGCCGTATTGGCTCTTGTACGAGGTGCCGAGCTTGACCTGGCTGTCTTCGGTGCCTTTTCCCTTGTTCTTGTCCTGCTTCGGCTTCTTCTTTTCTCTGTTGCTGCGCATCTGACCCTTCGCCATGGCGACCTCCGGACTCTTGACGAGTGATTCGATACAACTTTTTGGCCTCGGAGCGAAGAAGCCATGGACCTTGACAGCAACCGCAAGCTCATAGCTACCGCCCTCGCCGCCGCGGGCGCCGGGGACCGCAATGCGCTGCAAACGGTTTATCGGCTGACTGGGACGAAGCTTTTTGCTGTCTGCCTTCGTATCTTGGGCGAGCGCAGCGAAGCCGAGGACGTGCTGCAGGAGGTCTACATGACGGTGTGGCGTAAGGCGGCAATTTTCGATCCTGCCTTGTCCAGTCCGATGACTTGGCTGATTGCAATCGCACGCAACCGCGCCATCGACCATTTGCGCGTACGCGGGCAGAACCGGCGTATGGACCCGATCGAGGAAGCGGCCAATCTCGCCGACGACAAGCCGACCGCCGAGGTGGCGCTGCAAGGCGCGCAGGAGCAGGCGCGGCTGCAACGTTGCCTCGACGAACTTGCCGATCACGAGCGGGCGGCGTTGCGCGGTGCGTTTTTCGACGGCAACACTTACGAAGAGCTTGCTGAACGGATGAAAGTCCCGCTGGGCACCATGAAAAGCTGGATCCGGCGGGCGATGATCAAATTGAAGGCTTGTCTGGAGCAATGACGGACATCGGCGACCATGAGGCATTTTCCGCGGACGAACTGTCTGCGGCCGAGTATGCGCTAGGCGTGCTGGCGGGCGCGGAACGCGCCGCTGCCGCGCAGCGTATCGCCCGCGATCGTGCCTTTGCCGCCCTGGTCGCGGCGTGGGAAGAGAGGTTTGCGCCTTGGACAGCGGAAATCCCCGAAGTCGCTCCACCGCCGCAGGTCTGGGAACGGATCGCGGCGCAGCTCCCCGGCGCAGAGCGGCAAGGCCTCCGCTTTTGGCAGAGCCTGGTATTCTGGCGCAGTTTCGGAATCGTGAGCGCGCTTGCCGCTGCCTGCCTGGCTGTCTTGTTCTATCTGAGTGCGGGCTCGCAACAGGTAACGCTCTTCGCTTCCATCGAAGGCAGCGGCGAGCGCATTTTTGTTGCCGCCATCGACGCCAAGCGCGCGGCGATTGCAGTGGTGCCGGCGACCTACCGGGCTGATCCAACGCGCGTCCCCGAGCTGTGGCTGATCCCTTCCGGCGGCAAACCGTTGCCACTCGGTGTTTTGCCCGCTGACCGCCCCACCCAGATTGACATCCCTGCGGCGATTGCAGATCAGGTGAAGCGGGGCGCCGCCCTTGCCATCTCGCTCGAGCCCCCCGGCGGTTCACCCACCGGCCAGCCAACAGGCCCGGTCATCGGCAGCGGTACACTCACGAACCTGTGAACGTCACCGCGCATCCGTAACTGGCGTCGCTCCGTAGCTGGCTACGTCCTCACAGGGACGCGCAAACAATCATCAGAACGGAGCGAGCTATGAAGCGCATTTCCAAAATCCTCCTGGCGGGCGTTACCGCCTTTGCCGTTAGCGCCACTGTCGCCGGGCTAGTTCCACTGGCCGCAAGCGAGACGACTACGACGGTAGGCGGCGCGCCGATGTATCCTTCCAAGAACATCATTCAGAACGCCGTCAATTCCAAGGACCACACCACGCTGGTTGCCGCGGTGAAGGCCGCGGGCCTTGTACAAACTCTGGAAGGTGCAGGACCGTTCACGGTATTTGCGCCGACCAACGAGGCTTTCGCCAAGCTGCCGGACGGCACGGTGGCGACGCTGCTCAAGCCCGAGAACAAACAAACATTGACTAATGTGCTGACCTATCACGTCGTGCCAGGACGCCTTACCACCAAGGACTTGCGTGAGCGCATCGTGGCCGGTGACGGCAAGGCGGAGCTGAAGACGGTGCAGGGCGGCACGCTGACAATCCAGGAAAAGAACGGCAGGCTTTGGGTCATCGATGCCAAGGGCGACACCGCGGAAATCACCATCGGTAACGTGATGCAGTCCAACGGTGTCATCCAAGTTATCAATGCTGTGATGCTGCCGGGCTGATTTCTCCTCTGCCCACAATGCCCGCTGCAAAGAACGTCCCCTTCTGGCCGTCGGGAGGGGACGTTCACCTTTGACGATGCCGCTCTTTGCACCGCCAAGCCGGCGGTCTCCCATCATCGGTCTTTGCTGGCCCGCATGTCCGCTTCTGGCACAAAGCGGACATCGGCCCGAGCCCACCCGATGAATTTCACCTTATGTCACACACTGAGCCCGGACGTGCTAGCCTTTAATCGATAGCATGGTTTTTGGCGGGGGCGGCACATGAGGCGGCGGGAGTGCCATGTTGGTCGGTGTGCCACGGGAGATCAAAGACAACGAATACCGCGTCGGTATTGTGCCCTCGACGGTGCGTGAGCTCACCGAGAATGGGCACCAAGTTTTGGTCGAGAGGCAGGCAGGGGCAGGGGCAGGATTCGGAGATAGCGACTATAAAAGTGCTGGGGCCGAGATCGTACCTGATGGCGACGCTGTATTCGGTCGCGCCAAACTGATCGTGAAGGTAAAGGAGCCACTCACCGCCGAGCGCAAAAAACTGTCGCGAGGGCAAGTGCTGTTCACCTATCTGCATCTGGCGCCGGATCGCGCGCAGACCGAGGAGTTGATAGCGAGTGGCGTCACCGCGATTGCCTACGAAACAGTGACCTCCCAGCAGGGCACGCTGCCGCTTCTCATGCCGATGTCGGAAGTTGCCGGCCGAATGGCACCCCAGGTCGGCGCCCATTACCTAGAAAAACAGAATGGCGGCCGCGGTGTGTTGCTTGCCGGTGCGCCGGGTGTCGCCGCCGCAAGCGTCGTCATACTCGGCGGTGGTGTCGCAGGGACGAACGCGGCGCAGATTGCTTCCGGCATGGGAGCCGACGTTACGGTGCTCGATCGCAATCCGGAGGCGCTACGACGGATTGCCACGCAACTGGGTGGTCGCGTGCGAACATTGTTTTCGACACGCGACGTGGTGGAGCTGCTCTGCCGGCGAGCTGATCTCGTTATTGCTACCGTGCTTGTTCCGGGCGCGACCGCACCAAAACTGATCTCAGCACAGACGGTCAAAGCCATGAAGCCCGGTACGGTTATCGTTGATATCGCCATCGACCAAGGAGGCTGCGCCGAGACCTCGCGGCCGACTACCCATTCGCATCCGACCTTTGTGGTCGACAACGTCGTGCACTATTGCGTAACTAATATGCCAGGTGCGGTGCCGCGCACTTCGACCTTCGCTCTGACCAATGCAACAACATCATTTATCCTCGCGCTCGCCGACAAGGGATGGCGGCGGGCGCTCCAGGATGACGTGCATTTGCGCAATGGTCTCAATGTGCACAATGGCCAGATCACCTGTCGTGCCGTTGCCGATGCGCTCAAGCTGCCTTACACGCCGGCCGATCAGGCATTGCAGGTTTCCACCAATGAGGTCATCGAATAACGCCAGTCTCTGCCGCAGTGCAGAATGTCTGCTCTTGGCACAAAGCGGACATCGAACTATCGCCCGCCAATGTCCGCTTTTGGGGGTAAACCGGACATCGCGATTTTAAAGGGCCATGTCTGCTTTTGACCCAAAGCGGACATCAGCAGGGACCAGTTCCCATCGCGAATAACGTCTATTTCGTCCAGATATGCGATGACAATGTTCATTTTTGACCTGGGTCAAATTCAACATCATCACGCACAACCTATCGTCCTGGCGTTTCGGTTAAGTCAGGTGCTGGGGTGCTTACGAGAGTGCCCCAGCATTCAATTTCAGCGCGCCAGCGCTCGCCATCGGCAAATCGTGGGTCTGCTGAGGAGTACAAACATGATCAACCGTCGGGTACTGCTCTCGTCTTTGGCTCTGCTTCCGGCCTTGCGGACGCAGAATGTCATCGCCCAGCAAACCACACGGGGTGGCGACTCCTCTTTTTCGTTTGGCGTGTACGGTGACTCGCGGTCGATGATGTACCTCCCGTACAAGTCCGATCAGAGGGACGAAGCGGTCAAGCTGATGGTCGATATGTTTGAACTGGTGCTTCCCGAGAAAGTCTCGGAGGAGGTCGTCAGGAGGGACGTCAGGCTCACCTATGACCCAGCGACCAATGAGCTGATCCAGATCGTCATGCCGTTCGAGACCAAAAGCGAAGTCACCACCTTGACGCTCGACAAGGGGTGGGTCACCGAGGCATCCGTCGAAGATGTGAAGCTGCTTCCTGGCGTGCGCCGGACGATGTTCCGGCTGCAGGGCGGCGAGTGGGTCGCCCGCGGAGTTGTGAAAGATGTTCAGAGCGGGCGAGCCAAGTTCATTCTTAATACCGGAGACATGGTTTGGTGGGGCAAGCAAGGCTCTACACCATCTGAGAACCCATACTGGAAACTGGTGTATGACGACGTATTGAACCAACTACCGGCCCCGGACCAACAGATGCTCGCTGCCGGTCTGGCGGGTCGCATTTTCCCCGCTGTCGGCAATCACGAAGTGTGGGACGACTCCGACGTCCAGGGCCTGTTGCAGGCTTTTCCATATCTGAAACAGTTCGGAGTTTCCGACAAAAGGCTCATCTATAAGTTCGATTTCAACGGCGCTCGTTTCATCTTCCTGTGGACCGGGAAATACGACTATCGCTCGCCATCGTCGTGGGATGCTGATCGGCCCCAGTACGAAGCGCAGATGAAGGAGTTGAAGACGTGGTTGGATGAGGCCAAGGCTGCGGGCACCCGTAAGGTCTTCATCGCTTTCCATGCTCCGGCCTTCTGCCGTTCCGGCATGGGTCCGATTCCCGATCCGCAAAACCCCCACAGGGTAATTGCGTCATACGCGAAAGACCTCGAATTGGTCGTGTTCAACGGGCACGTTCACACGACGGAGCTGTACGAGGTGGACGGCGTGAAGTACCTGCTGCTGGGCGGCGGCGGCGCAGAACAGGACCCAATTCTTCCGGGCCGCACGGCCATCAAGGTGCCTGCGGGGTATCCGGCTGACCTTTATTGGAAGGGCCAGCCGCCGAAGGAGGAGTACAACTACCTGCTTGTTGATGTCCAACCCGGACAAAAGACACAGTTCACATTGAACCGTTTCCGACCGTGGTCAGCTGAGCCGTTCGCAACAGTGGAACTGTTCAAGTAAATCTGCTGCTGCATTGTGGCGCTCAACTCATGTCCGCTTTTGGGGGTAAAGCGGACATCGGATCGAGGCGCATCAATGTCCGCTTTTGACCCAAAGCGGACATCAGCGCGTCTGCTTTGCTGCAATGCAGTGAATACCCATCACAAATCGATGACTGTCTTAGCCGGGATCGATTCTGGTGGCTTGGGTGCCTTCCCCAAGGTCATCAGACGCTGCAGCCAAGTTAGTTCGCGCTCAGGCGTCTTGGGAACCGTTACATAGGCGATTAAGAGGCGATTGTTCTGCTTCTCGATGCAAAAGTAATTGAGGCGATAGGAGGGATAGTACACCGCGGGCAGCAAGCCGAAACGCACCGGAACACGATGCAACAACTTGAGCCAAGTTCCCATGTTGAGGACAACCTGGCCGGAAGGTCCCAGCGGTTTGAGAAACGCCGCATGCGTGTGTCCAAAGATAAACACTGCCACGGTGGGATCCGATTGAAAGACCTTCTCTGCCGCCTTCAAGTAAGATTCTTCTGAGTCAACGTTCGGAATCATCCCGTGACTCGTGAGCAGGCGAAAGCGCCTGAGAGTGCGCAAGAGGTCGCGCTGAACCAACAACGCTGGGATGCCGAACAACACTAGAAATATTGAGTTGATCGCTATCACGACCTGAAGGACATTGTTGATAATCCCAAGCCTGCTCATCAGCGGATTGTGAAAGAGGATATTGTAGTCGAAGATGCCGGCGACCCGAAGAATCTCACCAGCGATCGCCACGATTGTCACTCCGGCGAGAAGCAGGAATGGAAGCAGCACCCAGCGCAGCACTGCGCTCATCTCACGATAGAAGTAGTTCGACAGTATCCAATCCGGAATCTGCGTCGTGCCAACCGACCGAATATCCTTGAGCCAATTTCCCTTGCCAAAGTCCGAATGCCGACTTGCTCCACTGACGAAGGACTCCGTGATGAAGTATCCGACCGGAAGAGCGTAGGGATTACCGTAGTCAGGGAAGGCATTGAATTCGTCGTGCTGCTGCCCATGCTCGATCCAGATCTTCTTATTGCCCACAGTCCGGATCAGCACCAAGCTCGTGTCGAGGTAGATGTTGTATGCCTGCAGCCTAGCCGCAAAGCCCGCGTTGCAAGCAAGGTCGTAATCGTGATTGCCGACCATCATCGTAATCTTGATACGTTCACCGGTGGCGCGGAGTTGATCGAAAATGGCTTGGTGCGCTGCGACGATGTGATCAAGTTTTTCGACACCCTGCACGAGAGTCAGCTCCCAGAACCCGAACGTATCACCAACGATCAGCAATTCAGTGTCAGGACCTTCCTTTTCCAACCTCTTCAAAAAATCAATGAACTCGGCGGTGTAGTCGCAGTGCTGTAGCGCGCCATCGCCGCCCATGTGCAGGTCGCTCACAAGGTAATATTTCTGTGTCGAACTTTTCATCAACTAAGGCCCAATACGATTTCCTGCCATGTCCATGGTCGTTATCATATCTGATAGTTGCGCCCCTCAATGTCCGCTTTTGGGCGTAAAGCGGACATTGCAAATTCCCTCCGTCATGTCCGCTTTTGGCCCAAAGCGGACACTCGAACACCCAATTTGCAATGGTTGCGCGAACTGGGCTTGTTACACGTTCAATCGCGCCTGCTTGCGACTTCAAGGCCGTAATCCTTTGCTCTTTTTTCCGCGAGCTTGCGATAGGCTGCTGCCTGTTTTGCAAACTGCTCTCGTAGCTTGGCATCCTTTTCGTCGGCCGCCATCTTCTCGAAGTTGATGGCGTTTTCCAAATACTCGGCGAGCATCTTCATGCGATGCCCCCGCTCTCGCTCACAGCTCCTATAGGCGTTTGCCTCCTCGCGAGTTTCGCCCCACCGAGCGCATCGAATATCGGCACCTGAGCGATCGCCGTGCAGGCCAAGGCTACAATCCACAGAACCGGACCCAGGATTGCGGGCCACACTGGCACGTATCCAGGAACCAATACGAACAATATGAAGGGAATATCGCCGATGCCGACGACTAACGCGTTGGACCAAAAGCCCGGACGGCTGTTGCGCCAATTCAGCGTCGCAAGGACGATGCCCGCGGTCGCAAACGAGGTGAGATAAAAAGCCAGCTGCTGCAACCCGCCGTGCTCTATCGTGAGCGACGTAGACTGTGCGAGCTGATAAACGCCGTAAGCGGCATTGTAATGCACCAGTCCCCAGAGCACATAGAATGCTGCGCCAATCCTGGCCAATCCTGTGTTCCAAGACATCCGATTCTCCAAATTGCTCGGTTCCGACGACTTCAAAATACTGAGCTGCTCGTGGGGTTGAAAATAAAGGACGGTAATCCGCCCCGGTACGCGCGCCTATCTCATAAGACTCATTCCCGGCTGGAATGAAGGCGCGTCTCCTTCTCCGGGTTTGTTTGCCCTGGCCCGCGAGCGAATGGTGCGGAAGTAAGCCCGCTGCAATATCATTCATTCGTGCGGAGCATGAGAATGGATCGGTTGGCAGCAATGGAAGCGTTCGTCGTGGTGGTTGACGCGGGCTCGTTTTCCGGCGCCGCCCGCCGGCTCAACGTGGGACAGCCGGCGGTTTCGAAGTTGATCGCACAATTGGAGGAGCGGCTCGGTGTCAAATTGTTGGTGCGTAGCACACGAGGACTGACGGCGACCGAAGCCGGCCTCAACTACTACGAACGAGCGCGGCGAGCGATTGCGGAGGCCGACGAGGCGGATATCGCGGCGCGTGGTGCGGGCACGAGCCTCGCTGGCAAGCTCCGCGTTGCTGCTGCAGTCACCTTCGCCCGCATTCATTTGATGCCCCGCTTACCAAAATTTCTTCAGCGGCATCCGGATTTGAAAATTGAAATAGTGCTCGACGATCGCCCTGTCGACTTGGTGCAAGAAGGCATCGATGTCGCTCTGCGCATGGGACGACAGCTCCCAGATTCCAGTCTGACGGTCCGGCGCATCGCGAGCGCGCCGTCTGTGGTTGTTGGTACGCCGATCTATTTCGCGCGGACAGGCGAACCCACTGTGCCTGCCGACCTCGCAGCACACCAAGCGGTGATTTATGACCAAGGGGGGTGGTGCGGACTGGACGTTTCGACGAGATAAGGCGGAATTTACGGTCGTCTTGAAGGGTCGTCTGCTCATCAGCGCCGCTGAGGGAGTGCGTGCTGCTGTACTCGCCAACGCTGGCCTCGCGATCACTTCTGAATGGATGTTCGCACCCGAGATCGCAGATGGCACTGTTAAGGTTGTCCTACAGGATTGGAAATTGCCGCGGATTGATCTGTGCGCGGTGTTTCCGGCTGGGCGAGCAGCGACTACTAAAGCACGCACTTTCACACAGTTCGTCCAGGACGTTATGAGTCTCCCAGGCGGCGCGGCGAATTCAGACTCGTCCTAATCTGGCTCTCCCATTTCCCAGTTCATTTCATACGGCCATTCGGGATGTTCGAAGCTAGGCAGTTGCCCGTTTTCATTGAACGCCAGCAGCTTGCCGATAACCTGCGCCCGTTGCTGCCGGAGGCGCTTGTAACCAGGAGAACCATGCTAAGTTTCCTTCCTGAGGAGGCCGGCCGTGTTCGCTCGCGCGCGGACCTAGCGCTACGACCCGTCACCACAACAAACAAGCTTCGATTTAGTGGTAGCTCTTATTCCCAATTTGGAGTGCCGTATCCAAGAGAAGAGTGCAAGCAACCGCCAACAACTCGGTCCATTCCATGAAGGAATGGATCATATTGCTCCGGCACCTCTGCCGTGACGACCCTGAATGGACTACCTAAATGACAGACGTTTTTTGCTGCTTCGCCTGCAGAGGACGCAAATGATCAAGGGTTTCACACTTGCCAGATGACTGCGACTGCACTTGTTACAGGAGCAACGAGAATTCCCTTACAGTCGATCGGTCAAGTGAGGAGAACGCCATGCAAACACTTCAAGCTGACTATTTTGCCACGTACCGCCATTTAAAACTGTCGCGTGATGCCAAAGGCGTGCTGCTTGCCGAGTTCCATAGCGACGGCGGCCCGTACATCATGAACGCGCAAGGTCACACGGAGTTTGTTGATGCCTTTCACAGAATCGGCCAGGACCGAGCGAACAAGATTGTCATCATGACAGGCGCGAGAGGGAATTTCATTGGCGACGTAGACTGGTCGTCATTCGGAGATGTCGCCGATCCGGGCATCTGGAGCAGAATTCACGACGAAGGCCTCCAGACTTTGGAGAACATTGCGAACATCCGGGTTCCGGTGATCGCGGCCGTCGAGGGACGCGCCCATATCCACTCAGACTACGCGCTCCTCGCTGATGTCATCGTGGCAGCTGAGGGTGCGACATTCCAGGACGTTGGTCACTTTGCCGTGGGAGTTACGCCGGGGGACGGAATCTTTACAACGTGGAGTTATCGGGCTGGGCCAGGTCGAGCCGAGGCATTCCTGCTCAACCCACAACCGCTGTCGGCGCGCGGCGCATACGAATGGGGAGTGGTTGCAGAGGTAGTACCGAACGGCAAGGCAGTGGCACGCGCTCGGGAACTAGCCGATTTGTACTTGCGGGCTCCGGAAGTGACGCGCCGGAATACGCGTATTCACTTTATTCAACCACTGAAGGAGCGCATCGTGCGGGAAGTCGGTTACGGATTATCGCTCGAAGGCGCGTCATCGGCCGATCTAGCAAAATCGAAGCACTCGAAGAGTAGGGCTGTCGCTTAGAGAGAAATCACCAATGTCCGCTTTTGGCACAAAGCGGACATCCGGTTGCGCTCACCAATGTCCGCCTTTGGGCGTAAAGCGGACATCGAGATTTCAGGGCGCGATGTCTGCTTTTGACCCAAAGCGGACATTAGCTGCTCGCTTTTGCTGCGGCGCACGACCCTGAACCGTTCCAAGACCTGCTATACTTGGTGGCGATCGGCCTTGGGTTAACCCATGAGGCGGCGGAAATTCATCGCGCTTGTCTGCAGCGGTGTGGCCGGATGGCCGCTCGCGTCACGCGCGCAGCAGGCTGCGAAGTTGCCGACGATCGGGTTCCTGGGAGCAAACAATGCATCGTTTGCCATGGCCTCGATCGACGCTTTTGTGCAGCGGCTGCGCGAACTCGGCTGGATCGAGAATCGAACGGTTACCATTGAGTATCGCTGGGCAGAGGGACGTGAGGCGCGTTTTGCCGAGATCGCGGCTGAGTTCGTCCGGCTCAAGGTTGAAGTCATTCTCACTTATGCAACACCGTCATCTATAGCGGCAAAGAAGGCAACGGCGGTTATCCCAATCGTGTTTGCCGCCGCTGGCGACCCAGTTGGCACGGGCCTTGTTGCTTCCTTAGCGCGACCGGGCGGCAACATTACAGGCCTGTCGATCCAGCAAACCGATCTTGCCAGCAAGC
>Ga0306921_10006770_pt1 | contig 11969 bp, 8 predicted proteins | sample sta12Cox44000080_FD_203760 | JGI IMG/M metagenome (GOLD analysis project Ga0306921, IMG submission 203760) | Lab enrichment of tropical soil microbial communities from Luquillo Experimental Forest, Puerto Rico - statoxic.12C.oxic.44.000.080 (v2)... | ecosystem: Environmental > Terrestrial > Soil... | reverse complement strand
GCGTACGATCGCGATCTACACGAAATCGCCGTTCAGCTTCTTTCCCTACATGGTCCCGACCATGCTGATGGTCAGCCCCGCGCAATGGGAGAAGGCCGGGCGCAGCTGGACGGCATTCGCCAAGACGCCGTCGGGGACGGGACCGTTCCGCATCACCAAGGTGGTTCCGGGTCAGTTTGTCGAAATGAGCCGCAACGACGGCTACTGGGATACGAACCGCATTCCCAAGCTCGCCAAGCTGGTGTTGACCCCGATGCCGGAGGCGACGACGCGGCTCGCCGCATTGCGGTCGGGCCAGGTCGACTGGATCGAGGTTCCGCCACCCGATGCCATTCCTTCGCTGAAGGCGGCCGGGTTTCAGATCAGCCTGTGGCCCTACCCGCATGTCTGGCCCTACATCTTCAACATGACGGAGAAATCGGCGTTTCACGACCGGCGTGTTCGTCAGGCGCTCAACTACGCGGTCGATCGCGACGAGCTCGTGAGATTTCTGAACGGCACGGCAAAACCGGCCTACGGGCTATATCCGCCGGAGAACCCCTATTTCGGCAAGCCGGAGCAGCGCTATGGCCACGATTCGGACAAGGCGAAGGCGCTGTTGGCCGAAGCCGGATACGGCCCCGACCACCCGCTCGAGGCCAAGGTCATGATCTCGACTTCGGGCTCGGGGCAGATGGTGCCATTGCCAATGAACGAGATACTGCAGCAGCAAGTGCAGCCGGTCGGGTTCAAGCTCGATTTCGATGTCGTCGACTGGGGCACGATGCTCGTCGTCAAGCGCACCGACCCTTTGGCGGCGGTCGCGCACGGGGCCGAAGCCTTGAACAACAGCCTGGGCTTCAGCGATCCGGCATCGATGTTTCGCTATTTCAGCAAAACCAGCTTCTCGCCGAATGGCATCAACTGGGGCCATTACGCCGACACGCGGGTCGATGACCTGCTGATCCAAGCCCAGCGAAGTTTCGATTCCGAGCAGCAGATCGAGCTATTGGCTCAGGCCCACGCCATCGTCGTCGACGAAGCGGCATGGACCTTCATCGTACACGATCTCAATCCGCGGGCAATGTCGCCCAAGGTCAAGGGCTTCCAGCCCGCGCAGAGCTGGTACCAGGACTTCACCAAGGTCACCGTCGAGTAAGGCCCCGATCGGGCCGGTCGTTAGAGGCGGCGTCCGCGTTCTTCAGAGCTTGAGCAGGCGGCGGGCATTGCCATTCAGCAATTTCTCGGTGTCCTCGGGGCCGAGCGGCAGGGTCTTCAGCCATTCGGTACCGGGCGGGTTTTCGGCGAACGGGTAATCGACCGAGAACAGGATGCGGTCCATGCCCATCTCCATCATGCTGCAGGTGAGCGCAGTATCCGAGAAAAAGCCGCTCGTGGTGATCCAGAAGTGTTCGCAGAAAATATCGCGAAACGTCTTCTCCTTCATCGTCGCACGCAGCCCGTGGCTGATGCGCCACAATAGGAACGGCAGCCCCTCTCCCATATGCCCAAGGATGATCTTCAGGCCGGGGTGGGCGTCGAACACGCCGCTCAGCACAAAACGCAGCCCCTGGGTCGCGGTCTCGACAGTGAAGCCCCAGGCAGCCCGCAGGATGCCGGGATGTGATTGCGCGTAGTCCTTGTAATAGGCCTCGATGACTGCGGGGTGCGGCAAAGCGGGATGGATATAGATCGGCACGTCGAGTTCGGCGGCCCGCTCCCAGATCGGCCAGAAACGCTTGTCGTCGTGAAAGACGCCATTGGTCATGCCGTTGACCATTGCGCCCTTGAAGCCGAGCCGGGTGACGGCGCGCTCGAGCTCACCGGCAGCAGCCCGCGGATTGGCGGTCGGCAACACGGCAAAGGCAGAGAAACGGTCGGGGTGGCGCTGCACCGCCTCGTATAGGCGGTCATTGGTGCGGCGCGCCAAGGGCGGCCCGGCTTCCGCATCAAGCACCTGCAGCCCGGGGATCGAATGCGACAGGACCTGCAGATCGATTCCGGCCTCGTCCATCTCGCGGAGGCGCAACGTGCCGAGATCGTCGAGCCGCTCGACGATCTCGCGGCCCGCTCCGGGCCCCCCGCCGAGCGCCTTGACCTCAGGGTCCTGGTAATGCTCTTCGAGCGCGATGATGTAGGGCTTCTTTGCCATTCCTGTCCTCCCTCTGTGCGTGGCAGGCGCGAGCGCTCACTGTACGGAGGCGGTCCGCCCCGCGCGGCTCGTTAACAAGCGATCATCTCGTAGGCGCCCTCATCACAGCAGCGGCCGGCGCTCGCGCCAGGGCGTGGCCCCCTCATAAGCATGGCCGATGCGCAGCACCGCCGCCTCGTCAAAATGGCGGCCGACGATCTGCAACGACAGCGGCAGCCCGGTATCGTCGAAACCGCTGCACAATGACAGCGCCGGCTGGCCGGTCAGGTTGAACGGACGCATATACATCGGCCGTCGGTTGTCGAAGTAGGGGCCGAGCTCGCCAAGCACGGGCGCCGGATCGGGGCAGATCGGCAGCAGGATCGCGTCGAACCCGGCCATTGCCGTTTTCGTCGCCTCGACCAGCATCATCCGACGCCGCATTGCCTGAAGCATGTCGGAGGCGCGGACATAGGCGCCGATCGTCAGCCGGTCGCGGGCAAGCGCGCCGTAATCTTGCGGCCGTTCGCGCAAGGTTTTCTCGTGGATCGCAAAGCCTTCGCCGCGGGAGATCAGAGAGGCCGTGGCGTTGTAGAGCGCCAGCGGCGGCAGTTCGATCTCGGCGATGGCGGCGCCGAGGCTTCGCAATACCTCGACGGCGGCGTCGAATGCGGCACCCATCGCTCCCGAGGCGGGGCAGTCACGCTCGAACATGGTACGAGGGATGCCGAGGCGAATGCCCTTGAGGTCGGGCGAGGCAAGTGCCGCGCGATAATCGGGCACGGGCCGGTCGGCCGAGGCGGGGTCGCGCGGATCGTGGCTGGCGATCGCCTGCAGCACGATCGCGGCATCCTCGACCGTCCAGGTCAGCGGCCCGGCATGGTCGAGGCTGAACGAGAGCGGCATGATCCCGGCGCGGCTGACCCGGCCATAAGTCGGCTTGAGACCGGCGAGCCCGCACCAGGTGGCCGGCCAGCGGATCGACCCGCCGGTGTCGCTGCCCATCGCCATCGCGCACAGGCCGGCGGCGACCGCCGCACCCGATCCGCTCGACGAGCCCGCCGGGTCGCGCTCCGTATTCCACGGGTTGCGGGCCGGCGGAAACGGCGTGTCGAAGGCGGTCCCGCCGATCGCAAACTCCCAGGTTGTCAGCTTGCCGAGCAAAATGGCGCCGGCCTGTTTCAAGAGCCGGGTGGTCGTCGCATCGGCCGCCGGGACCCGCCCGAGACACAGTTTTGAGCCACCCTCGGTCGCCACGCCCGCCGTGTCGTAAATGTCCTTGAGGCCGATAGGGATGCCGTGCAGCGGGCCGCGATAGCGGCCGGCGGCGATTTCCGCCTCGGCGGCGCGCGCCGCTGCCAGCGCCTCGTCGGGGAGCACCCGGACATAGGCGTGCAAGGTGCGGTCGAGCCGCTCGATGCGGTCGAGGTAGGCCCGGACCAGCTCGACCGGCGACAGCCGTTTTGTGGCGATCAGCGAGGCCGCTTCGGCGATCGACAGGAAACAGGGATCGGACGCGGTCATCGCCGGCGCTCCGCGCTCGGTGCCGGCGCGAATACATGCGCCGGCTCGGCCTCGAACGGATAGTCGGCGCCGACCACTGCGATCGCCTCGCGCAACACGGCGTAAGCCGAGCGCAAATTTGCCTCCTGGCCAGGCAACAACTTCAAGCCGAGCAATTCGGTCTCGACGGCGAAGCGGTCTTCGATGCTGGCGGCCACGGCGCTCACTCCGCCGCGGCGGCGGTCGGTGCCGCGCGGCTCTGCAACAAGGCGATCATCTCGTCGGTCGAGCGCACATCGGCGAACATGACCATCAGACTGGCGAGTGTCGCGTTGTGTTCCTCGTCGGTCCGGCAGGCGTTCGCATTCGACACGAAGAATACTTTGTAATTCAGCATCATCGCGTCGCGTGCCGTCGACTCGCAGCAGACATTCGTCGCGGTGCCTACGATGATCAGCGTGTCGATGCCGCGGGCACGCAACATGGCATCGAGGTCGGACGAACCTTGGATCAGCGCGCTGAAGCGGGTCTTGCGCACCCGCAGATCGCCCGCGGCGACGTCAAGCTCCGGATAGAGGGCATGGCCGAAATCGCCGGGGGTGAAGGCCTGCCGCATCCGCGGCCCCCATTCCTCGCGGGCGAAATGGCCGAACCAGACCGACCAAGACTTTTCGGTCTCCGGCGTGATCGTGTTCTGGATCCACGCCACCGTGCCGGCTGCCGCGCGCGTCGCGCGGGCGAGGCGGTTGACGTTCGGCACGATCTCGCGCGCCTGCGCGACCTCGGCCGGCTGCCCCGGCGCCGTAAAGCCGTTTTGCAGATCGATGACGACCAGCCCGGTGCGCGCCGGATCGAGATCGTCGAACGGATGCAACCGGCCCCGGCGGGCCATCGCCCGCTCGACTGCCCAGGAGGGGATTTCGACCTTATGCATGGCGTGCGCCTCTCACAAACGTTGCCCGCTGGACCGACCCGTGCCGGAATACACCCCTTCCGCCCCGCGGCGAAACCCGTGTGCACAATTGGCGCGCAATTTGCGTGCCACAGCGGCGAACAGGTTCATCGATGCAACACTACAGGGAGGTTCCCATGACCTGCCATACCGCGCGCCTCGCCCTCGCCGCGCCGGCGGCGCTGCTGCTGGCATCGCTCGGCACCCCGGCGCAGGCGCAGGGGACATTGCGGATCGCGATGACCGCCTCCGACGTGCCGACCACGACCGGCGCGCCCGACAACGGATTTGAAGGCCTGCGGTTCCTCGGCTACCCGGTCTATGAGGGGCTTGTGCTGTGGGATCTGACGCGCGCCGACAAGGTGGCGGAGATCCGGCCGGGGCTCGCCGAAAGCTGGGAGCAGCACGAGAACGACAAGTCGAAATGGCTCTTCCACCTGCGACGTGGCGTCAAGTTTCACGACGGCAGTGATTTCAACGCCGATGCGGTCATTTGGAACCTTGACCGTTACTTCAAGCCGGATTCGCCGCAAGCCGATCCGACCGGCGGTGCCTTTGCCCGCGCCCGCGACCCGTGGATCGTCGGCTATCGCAAGATCGACGACGACACGGTCGAGATCGCGAACCCGCGACCGATCAGCTATTTCCCGGGGGCACTCGCCTATCTGTTCTTTTCGAGCCCGGCGCAATTCCAGAAGACCGGCTCTTGGACCGAGTTTGCCAAGTCGCCTTCCGGGACCGGGCCGTTCAAGATCACCGAATTCCGGCCACGTGTCGGCGCCACCTTGAGCCGCAACGACGCGTATTGGGATAAGAGCCGCGTGCCGAAGCTTGACAAGATGGTGCTGATCCCGATGCCGGAAGCCACGACCCGGCTCGCGGCGCTGCGCTCCGGTCAGGTCGACTGGATCGAGGTACCGCCGCCCGACGCGGTGCCCAGTCTGAAAGCAGCCGGGTTCGAGATCGTCACCAATAGCTATCCGCACACTTGGCCCTGGGTGCTCAACATGGCCAAGCCGGACGGGCCGTTTAGCGACGTGCGGGTGCGCCGCGCGCTCAACTACTGCACCAACCGCGAGGGGCTGGTGACATTGCTAAACGGCCTGGCCGAACCGGCGGCCGGCATCTATCATAAGGCCGACCCGTATTTCGGCAAGCCAAAGGAGCAGTACACTTACGATCCGGCCAAAGCAAAGGCGCTGCTCAAAGAAGCCGGCTACGGGCCGGACAAGCTGGTCAAGGCCAAGATCATGATCTCGACCAGCGGCTCGGGGCAGATGTTGCCGCTGCCGATGAACGAATACCTGCAGCAGAACCTGCAGGAGTGCAATTTCGACATTTCCTTCGAGGTTGTCGATTGGGGCACGATGCTGGTAGCGATGCGCAATCCGCCGACCGGGCCGCAGTCGCGCGGGGTGGACGGGGTCAATATCAGCCTGGCGCACGCCACCGAGTTCTCGCGTTTCACCAGCTTCTTCCTGTCCTCCACCTTTCCGCCCAACGGGTTCAACTGGGCCAATTGGAAGAACCCGGAATTCGATGCGCTGGTCGATCAGATCGAGAAGTCGAGCGATCCGGAAGAGATCGCCAGCGACATCCGCCGGGCGCACCAGGTCATCGTCGACGCCGCCGCGTGGCTCTTCATCGTGCACGACCTCAATCCGCGCGCAATGACCAAGCACGTCAAAGGCTTTGTCAGCGCCCAGAGCTGGTTCCAGGATTTCACCCGGGTCTATATGGAATAGACCGCGCCCGCTCGGCTTAACCCGCTCTCGCTTGCGGAGGAGGGACGCGGAGGAGGCGAGCGGCGGGTGATGGCCTCTTGCGGTCTTGGCATAGCGCTTGCTCGGTCATGCTTGCCATGGCCCGCTTCATCCTGCTGCGCCTGCTGCACACCGTCCTGATCCTGTTCGGCGTCTCGATCGTTGCCTTCAGCCTGATCCATCTGATCCCCGGAAACCCGCTCGACATTCTGCTGCCGCCGGAAGCGCCGAAGGAGGTCGTCGAGCGGCTCAAGGTCGAGTTTGGCTTCGATAAGCCGCTCTACTTGCAATATCTGGCCTGGCTCGGCCGCGTGCTGACCGGCAATCTCGGCACCTCGGTGTTCACCGGGCTGAGGGTGACCGGCGAGCTCTTGAGCGCGCTCGGCAACACATTTGTCCTAGCCGTGCCGGCCGCGCTGCTTGGGTTCACTCTCGGCACGACGCTCGGCACATTGGCCGCGTTCAACCACGGCCGCGCTCTCGACAAGGTATTCTCGGTCATCGCGATCCTCGGCCTCAGCATGCCGCATTACTGGCTGGGGATCGCCCTCGTCGTCGTGTTTGCGGTGCTCTGGCCGGTACTTCCAGCGGCCGGGATGGGCGGGACCGGCGGATTGCCGACGAGCTGGGAGGAGCTCCGCTGCATGATCCTGCCGGTGGTGACGCTGTCGATGATCCCGATGGGCGTAATCGGACGGCTGGTGCGCTCGACGGTCCTCGAAGTCATCAGCCAGGAGTTCCCGACGGCACTCGAGGCCAAGGGGCTGCGGCGGGGGCGGGTCGTGTTCCATCTGCTGAAGAACGCGGCACCTCCGGCGCTGGCGATCATGGGGCTGCAGCTCGGCTATCTGGTCGGTGGTTCGATCCTCGTCGAAACCGTGTTCAATTGGCCGGGCTCGGGGCAATTTATGAATCTTGCGATCTTTCGTCGCGACATTCCGGTGCTGCAAGGCACAGTGGTCGTCCTCGCCTCGTTCTTCGTGCTGATCAACCTGATCGTCGATGTGATGCAGGCGTTGATCGACCCGCGCATGCGGCGTTGACCGCATGGTCGATATTGCCGCCTTACCGCCCTCTCTGGCGCTCGACGAGCCACAAAGTGCAGAGCCGCGCAGCTATTGGAGCACCGTCGCCGATCGGCTAAAGCGCGACAGATTGACGATCGGTGTGGCGATCGTACTGTTGCTGATCGTCGCGCTGGCGATTTTCGCGCCGTGGGCGGCGACCCACGACCCCTTGCAGGGCAGCGTGCTGCGTCGTCTCAAGCCGGTGGGGACGCCGGGGCACCTGCTCGGCACCGACGAGACCGGACGCGACATCTGGTCCCGCCTCGTTTATGGCGGCCGCCTGTCGCTGGTCTGTGGGATTACTCCGGTGCTGCTTGCGACCCTGGTCGGCGGCACGTTGGGTCTCGTTGCGGGCATCGGCAGCCGCTTCGTCAACATGTTGGTCATGCGGGTCGTCGATGTTTTCTACGCCTTTCCATCGGTGCTGCTTGCGATTGCGATCTGCGGGGTCATCGGCGCCGGGATCGGCAACACGATCCTGTCGCTGACGATAGTTTTCACCGCGCCGATCGTGCGGGTCACCGAGAGCCTCGCGACCCAGGTCAAAAGCCGCGACTTTGTCGAGGCGGCGCGAGCAAGTGCGGCGCCATTGCCGGCGATCATCCGCTACCAGATCCTGCCCAATGTCCTCGGCGGCATGCTGGTTTATGCGACGAGCCTCGTCAGCATCAGCATCATTCTCTCAGCCGGCCTTTCCTTTCTTGGGCTCGGCGTGACCCCACCCAACCCGGAATGGGGGTTGATGCTCAATGCGTTGCGCCAAGCGATCTTTGTCAATCCTCTGGTAGCGGCGCTGCCCGGGGTAGCGATCCTGATCACCTCGCTGTGCTTCAACCTGTTGAGTGACGGGCTGCGCAGCGCGATGGATATTAGGCTACCCGGATGAGCGAGGCGCGACGGCTCCTCGACCCGCGCGATCGCGGCGGCCCGGCGCAGCCGCTCCTGCTGGTGCGCGGTCTAAAAAAGCATTTCCCGACAAAGGGCCGTTTTCTCGCGCGCCGGCACGAGATGGTGCAAGCGGTCGACGGCGTCTCATTCAGCCTGATGAAGGGGACCACATTGGGTGTCGTGGGTGAATCCGGTTGCGGCAAATCAACGACCGCGCGGCTCCTGCTGCATCTGATCGAACCCGATGCCGGCGACATCGTTTTCGACGGCGATTCAGTAAGCGATCCACAAGGAATCAGCGTGCGCGAGTTGCGGCTGCAGATGCAGATGGTGTTTCAGGACAGCTATTCGTCGTTGAACCCGCGCGCCACCGTCTCCGACATCATCGCCTTCGGTCCAAAGACGGCCAAGAAACTGGCAGCCCAGGCGGCCCGCGAGCGTGCCGAGAGCCTGCTCGATCAGGTCGGATTGCGGCCGGCTCTGTTCGCTCGCCGCTATCCGCACGAGTTGTCCGGCGGGCAGCGGCAGCGAGTCAACATCGCCCGCGCGCTGGCACTCGAGCCGCGGCTGCTGATCCTCGACGAGGCGGTCTCGGCACTCGACAAATCGGTCGAGGCGCAGATCTTGAACCTGCTGGCTGATCTGCGGCGCGAGCTCAACCTAACTTATCTGTTCATCTCACACGACCTCAACGTCGTTCGCCATGTCAGCGACCGCGTCGTCGTGATGTATCTCGGCCGGATCGTCGAGGCCGGCGAGGCGGAAGCGATCTTTGGCCGGCCCGGACACCCTTATACGCGAGCCCTGCTGCGGGCGATGCCGAGCATGGATCCGGACTACCGCACCGAGGTCTCGCCGTTGACCGGCGACCCGCCCAACCCGATCAACCCGCCGTCGGGCTGCCGCTTTCGTACCCGCTGCGCCTTTGCCGAGGCGGTCTGTGCGCAAGCAACGCCGATCCTCGAGGCGATCGGCAATGACCACGATGTCGCCTGTCACATGATGGTTCCCGGCTCGAGCCATGGCCGCGCCGACACGGTTGCCCCCGTCAATGACTGAGAAGATCGCAATCGAAGTCGCCGACCTCGCCGTCAGGTTTCGCCAGCGCGAGCGCACGATCCATGCAGTCAACGGAGTGAGCTTCCGCCTCGGGCGCGGCGAGGTGCTCGGAATACTGGGCGAGTCGGGCTCGGGCAAAAGCGTGACGTTGCGGGCCCTGATGCGGCTGTTGCCGGCGAATTGCGAAATCGACGGGCGCGTCATCATCAACGGTGAGGACGTCACTGCGGCACCCGTGGCGCGGCTCGAAGAGCTGCGTGGCGGCACCATCGCGATGATCTTTCAGGAGCCGGCAACCGCGCTCGACCCGGTCTTCACGATAGGCGAGCAGATCACTGAGACGATCCAGCGCCACGCCGCCGTCAGCCGCCATCAGGCGCGGCAACGGGCACTCGAGCTGCTGGAACTGGTGCAGATCCCATCCGCCCGCCGCAGGGTCGCCTCCTACCCGCACGAGATGTCGGGTGGCATGCGTCAGCGCGCAATGATCGCGCTGGCATTGTCGTGCAATCCGAGCGTGCTGCTCGCCGACGAACCCACCACGGCGCTCGATGTGACGGTGCAAATCCAGATCCTGCTGCTTTTGCGCGAGCTGCAGCACGAGTTCGGCATGGCGGTGATCTTTGTGACGCACGATGTCGGCGCCGCCGTCGAAGTCAGCGATCACCTTGCCGTCATGTATGCCGGCCGTTTTGTTGAGACCGGCAGCATCCGAGATGTGCTCAAACGCCGCGCCCACCCCTATACCGAAGGCTTACTTGCGGCAAATCTCCACGGCGCCAAGCGCGGTGGGCGGTTGATAACGATTCCAGGCTCGCCGCCTAACCTTGCGGCACTCCCACAGGGCTGCGACTTTGCCCCACGCTGCACCCATGCCCTGGATGGCTGCAGAAAGACCGATCCGCCGCCGATATCTTGTGGCGATGGGCACATCGCGCGCTGCTTGCGGGTGGAGGAACGTGTTCGGGCTTTTGCCTGAGCACACTAAGGATTGGTGGCACCGATCTTGCTCTAAGCAACGAACAACTGGAGGGATCGCTGTGTCGCGGAAAACCTTGTCGCACCGCCGCCCTATTCTAGGGTGGCTGGCGGTTGCCGCTTTTCTGAGCATAGTGCCGGTCTGCGGTGCATCAGCCGACAAAGTTATGCGGGTCGGCATGACCGCCGCCGACATCCCGACGACCGGCGGCATCCCCAACAACGGCGGCGAAGGATTCCGTTTCCTCGGCTACCCCGCGTTTGACGCGCTCGTCAACTGGGACTTCAAGCACCCCGACCAGACGGCCGATGTGACGCCGGGTCTCGCCACCAGCTGGGAAATCGATGAAGTCGACCATACCCGCTGGATCTTTCACCTGCGCCATGACGTCAAATTTCACGACGGTACCGATTTCAACGCGGATGCGGTTCTTTTTACGTTGGGCCGGATTTATGACGATAAGTCGCCGCAGTTCGACGCGACGTCATCGCCGATCGTGCGCGCCGTCGTCAGCATGGTTAAGAGCTGGGAGAAGATCGACGATTACACGGTCGCGATGCGCACCACGGTCCCGTTCAGCCATTTCCCGTACCTTGTCACCCGCATCCTCTATGTCAGCCCGCTCGCGTGGGAGAAGGCGGGGCGCAATTGGGTCGAGTTCGCCAAGGCGCCGGCCGGTACCGGCCCATTCAAGATCGTCAAGGTCACACCCCGGGTCAGCGTCGAGATGGCGCGCAACCCGGATTATTGGGACGAGACGCGGCGCGCAAAGCTCGACCGGCTGGTCGTCATGCCGATGCCCGAGGCAAACACGCGGGTTTCGGCGTTGCGCGCGGGCCAGGTCGACTGGATCGAGGTTCCGCCGCCGGACATGATCGACAGCCTAAAGGCGGCCGGGTTCCAGATCAGCCTGTGGCCTTACCCGCATACCTGGCCATATGTGCTTAATGTGACCGGACAGTCGCCGTTCCGTGACCGGCTCGTGCGTCAGGCGGCCAATTACGCGGTCGACCGCGGCGGCCTGGTCAAATTGCTAAACGGCAGCGCCACGCCGGCCGCTGGCCTTTATCCGGCCGAGCACCCTGTCTTCGGCGACCCGCAGAATCACTACGCCTATGATCCAGAGAAGTCCAAGGCGCTCCTGAAGCAAGCCGGCTATAGCGCGCCGGTCAAAGCCAAGATCATGATCTCGACCTCCGGCTCCGGCCAGATGATGCCGCTGCCGATGAACGAGTTTCTGCAGCAGAGCATGCAGGCGGCCGGGTTCGACCTCGATTTCGAAGTCGTCGAATGGGGTGCCATGCTGCTCGGCTACCGCAGCGCGCCGGACGCGGCCCCTTCCAAAGGCGTTGACGCATTGAACATCAGCCTCAGCTATACCGACCCCTCATCGATGTTCCGTTATTGGCATCGCACCAGCTATTCGCCGACCAACCAGAACTGGGGCCACTGGTCGACGCCGCACCTCGACGATCTGTTGCAGCAGGCGCAGGAGACCTTCGACCCGGCGGCGCGCGACAAGATCTTGGCGCAGGCGCACGCGCTCGTCGTCGACGAGGCTCCGTGGGTGTGGATCGTGCACGACCTGAACCCGCGAGCCATGTCGGCCAAGGTCAAAGGCTTCCACCCGGCCCAGAGCTGGTTTCAA
>Ga0306921_10006768_pt1 | contig 11971 bp, 11 predicted proteins | sample sta12Cox44000080_FD_203760 | JGI IMG/M metagenome (GOLD analysis project Ga0306921, IMG submission 203760) | Lab enrichment of tropical soil microbial communities from Luquillo Experimental Forest, Puerto Rico - statoxic.12C.oxic.44.000.080 (v2)... | ecosystem: Environmental > Terrestrial >... | reverse complement strand
ACGCGAAGGCCCCGTCCTCCACGTGCCCGCTGGCGGCCCCGGCGGCGAGCGGGAGCACCACGCCCGCGGCCACCCGCAGTGTCCGCCAGGTGACGATGTCCTTCCAGCCGGCCGGCCCGGCCCGGAGCGCCTCCCGCCACCCGAACCTAGCCATGTGACCGGGTCCTGCCCGCGTATCCGTCCAGTACGACATCGCATCCGCGTCCGTGCCTGCTCGGCATGCGCGCATCACGCGGGTCAGTGGACGATGCGCAGGGCCAGTTCCGGGGGGCAGCCGCGCTGGACCAGGCGGGCGACCTGGTGCCAGTCGAGGCGGTCGGCGTAGGCCTCGGCCAGCGCCGGGGGGACGCCGAGCCCGGTGAGCCGTTCCACCCGCCAGTTGTGCACGGCCAGTTCCCGGTGTTGGACGGTTTCGTGGCTGGCGATCGCTGTTTGCATGGCTGGCTCCGGTTCGCTCGCTCGTGATACTGATTTGAGAATCACTCTTGTGATCTATCATCAGTTACGATTACCATCATGTCAAGTGCCGGTCCGACGGCACGCTTCGCGAAGGAGTTGCTGACATGCTTCCGCTATCTGACGGGCTGCCCGCGCGGCGGTTCCCGGTCGTCAACGTCCTGCTGATCGCGGCGAACTTCGCCGTGTGGATCCTGTACGAGCTACCGCACCTGAACGCGGCCGTCTACCACGCCTCGTTCTACGCGTGCGCCGTCGACGGCGCCTGCCGGGCACCGGAGCCGTGGGGGCTGAGCTGGATCACCGCCATGTTCCTGCACGGCAGCTGGGACCACATCCTGGGCAACATGCTGTTCCTGGCCATCTTCGGCAAGAACGTCGAGGACGCCTACGGGCCGCTGCGCTACCTCCTGTTCTACTTCGCCGGCGGCTTCGCCGCGATGATGGCGCAGACCGGGATGACCCTGTGGTTCGGCACCGCCGCCGACGCGCGGGTGCCGGAGCTGGGTGCCAGCGGCGCCATCGCCGCGGTGCTCGGCGCGTACTTCATCCTGTACCCCGGCTCCCGGGTCACCACGTGGATCTTCCCCGTCTTCCTGGTCAAGATCCCGGCTTGGGTCTACCTGGGGCTGTGGTTCCTCTACCAGCTCATCGAGGCCAACTTCGGGCTGTTCCACGCCTCGGCCAACGGCGGCGGCACCGCGTTCTTCGCCCACGTCGGCGGGTTCATCTTCGGCCTGCTGGTCACACGGCTGCTCACCCGGGCGGGACAAGTCAGATCCGGCCAGCGGCAACCCTCCTTCGCGTAACCCGCGGCCTAACGCGGGAAGACTCAGACAATGACTGGCGTCCCGGCACCCACCTTGTACCACCGATGGCTGGGCTGGCACGCCCCCGCCATCCGGCGCGCGGTCACGGCATTCATCGCCGGACTGATCGTCACCGTCGCGCTCTTGCCATTCGCGGCGTGGGGGCTGGCACTGACCGGGGGCTGGGATACCGCTACGCTCGCCTTCCTGCTGGCCGCCTGGTCGGTCATTATCCGGGCCGACAGCTCACGCGCGCCGCAGCTGGCCGCCCGCGAAGACCAGACAGAAGGCTCCGCCAGGGGACTGCTGGTCGGGGCCAGCGTCGCCAGCCTCCTGGGGGCCGGTTACGCGCTGCACCTGGCGGGGCGGGAGAACGGCGCATCGCGGGTGCTGCTGATCGGCGTCGCCGTGCTGACCGTCATGCTGTCGTGGACCGTGATCAATACCGTCTACACCATGCGGTACGCCGACCAGCACTTCCGGTCAGAGCAGGGCGGCATCGCGTTCGGTACCGACCAGGACCAGCAGCTTCCCGGGTACCGCGACTTCGCCTACGTCGCGTTCACCATCGGCATGACCTACCAGGTGTCCGACACGACGCTGCGCGATCCCCGGATCCGGCGCGCCGTGCTCGCGCACGCCACGTTGGCCTACGTGTTCGGTGTGGTCATCGTCGCGGGCACAGTCAACCTTATCTCCGGCCTGTTCCGCTAACTCCGGATGAAGGTGCTGGCCCTGCGGTGGGTCGAGCACGGATTCGTGCCTAGACGTATTGCCAGGTACAGCCCTCGCTGTGCTCATGGTGATGAGAGCACGGCGCGAATCGGGTACCGGCTTTCACGTCGTCTCTAATGTCGTGGTGCCGCGTGCATTCGACGGTCCCGTCGAGCGGAACGATTTGGCCTGGCTTGTAGCTTTCGGTCGCCGGCGCGCTCTCGGCGCGGCCAGGCATCAGCGGGGCCATCGCCCTCAGCAGGTCCTCGGTGAACTTCCGCTGGCTGGCAAGCAGTTCCTCGGCGAAGTCGTAGGTCCTGTCCACGGCGTCCCCTGGCTTGGCCTTCAGCAGGTCCTCGGTGAACTTCCGCTGATTGGCAAGCAACTGCTCGGCGAAGTCGTAGGTCTTGTCCACGGCGTCCCCTGGCCCGGGCAGCTTGTCCGCAAAGGGCAAACTGACGGACGGCAGCTTGGGAGTGATTGTCCCGACGGGTTCGGCCAGGGTCCTGATCACGGCGATCACGGCCTCCTGGCTCTTACGGGTAATGGCCAGGAACTCTTCCTGGGCGGAGGTGGTAGCCATTGTCTTGGCCTCCTTATCAGCTTCTATTGAAGATCTCCGATATGGCTGCTCAGCAGTACCATCCCGGTCGCCGCCGCAGCACAGGCATGATGCTGAGAAGTTAACCGTTAAGCTGCCACCCAGGCAGGGGCCTAGGTCACCGGGGGCCACGGCCGTTTGCCGGCGGCAGCCACTGCAGAACTGACCTGTGGACATGTCCACTTCCTTCGTCCCCCGAGCAGCCCTCATCGGATGAGGCTCGGTCCTGCAGCCGCTCTTAGTCGGCTGGGCCTGTGCGTAGCGGCCACCACCGGAGCGTCAGCATCCCTACGCTCACGCCGACCACCCATCCCCCGGCGATGTCAGACGGGAAATGGACGCCGTTCACGATCCGGGCCAGGCCGACGGCCGCCGCGAGCATCCCGACCGGTACCGCCAGAGCGGGCATTTCCAGCCCGACGCCGGTGGCGAACGCCGCGGCGGCGGCGGCATGCCCGGACGGAAACGAGGTGGTCACCGGCGTCCGCCCCGGGCGGCGAGCCAGTGCCACCTCGCACCGTACGACCAGCGTCCACCCGTTCAGCGCCAGGATGCCGCTGACCACCGCGACCAGCTTCCCGGCCCAGACGCTGTGCCCGAATATCGCCTGGTTCACCTGCCACAGGGACGCGGACCTCGCCAGGCTGGACGATGAACTGACAGGCATGGCAGCGCCGCCCACGCTCGCCGACCGTGCCTGCTGCTGCCCGGCCCGGCCGACGGTTACCGTCATCATGCCTTCGGCGCAGGCCGCCCGCACCCGGTCGACCTGCCGGCCTTCGACAAGATCACGGGACTGGCTATCAGGGACTAGCGCCCGTCACGTTAGGAGGTACAAGCGCTGCGGTCTATGACGACACGGGCACGCACCCGCGCACCACGACCACCGGACAGGGGGCGTGGCGGACGCAGTACCGGCTGACCGAGCCGAGCGCGGCGGCGAACCCGCCGCGTCCCCGGCTGCCGACCACGAGCAGGTCCGCGCCGCGGGCTGCCTGCAGCAGGACCTCGGCCGCCTGCCCCTCCACGACACGCGGGTAGACCACGACATCAGGCGCGAGGCCACTGACCTCGGCGAGCGCCTCGGCGAGCGTCTTTCCAGCCTCGCCTTCAAGGTCGGCAACCTCGTCGTCGGAGACCGGCGCCAGGCCGTAACCTGGCGGGTACCACCAGACGGTCACCGCCTCGACCTTGGCTCCGGTCCGCTCGGCGTGGCGGACGGCCCAGCGTAGCGCCGCCTCCGACGATGGCGACCTGTCCACGCCAACCACGATACGATGACCATGGTCATCCTGCCCGGTGCTCACCTTCGCTCGCATCGGTACCCACCTCCCGGTAACCGGCTGCCAGGCCGCCCCTGGGCGGACAACCGGGCGCGCCGGGAACGTCGCGCTTCTCAGCCTCCGCGTCCGTCCGGGGTGCAGGCTAGAGTCTTACCCCCTGCCTGCCGGGACGTCGGGTCTCAGGATGGGGTGACCAATGGCCCTGTCACGGTGCGGCGGCTCCGCTGCGCCTTGCGTCTCTACGTAGCCCTCGACTTCCGGCGACCAGTCAGGCAGGGCGCGACCGCCTGCCGCCCCGATGTCGGCCGCGTTCAGCGCGGCGCGGTAAAGCCGGGAGTCAAGTGCTGACGAACATCGACGCGGCTGGTCACCCTGATGTGAGCGCCGCGGGAGGGTCGCCCGGGAGGTGGAGGCGCGCTGATGGCGAGGCGCCCGGGTGGCGCGGGGAGATCCGGACCCGTAGCGCCACCGGCCGGATGGCGAACCGCAGCGGCGGTTCCAGGCCCACTGCCTCGCCGTCAACCCCGGCGTGGACCGTCGCCGGGGCAGTTATCTCCAGCCGCGACGTGCTCCACGTCCGGCCCGGAACGCGCGGGCTATCGCCAGGGCCGTCGAGGACGACGATCCCGAGCTGGCCGCTGTCCAGCGCCGGGCGGGTGCCTCGGGCCACCGGGCGGTCAAGCGCGTAGGGGTTGTTCGACACGAGCACGACGGCGGGATGGCGGTGCTCGTGCCCCAGGTCGTCGACCAAGTCCAGCGCAAGTCCTCCCGCGCCCGGACCCATCACCTCGGCCGCGGTCTCCAGCAGCGTGCGCACCTTGGCATCGCGGTAGGCCGGGCTGCGGACCGCGTCACCGTAGATCCCCAGCGAGACGTTGTTGAGGAACATGCGGCCGTTCACTTCCGCCGTGTCGATGCGGCGCTCGACGCCGCCGGTGAACGCGTCAAGCGCGCCGGTCACGTCGTGCCGGTCCACGCCCAGGTCGAGCGCGAAGTGGTTGCGTGTTCCGGCCGGGACGCACACGAACGGGATCCCGTGCGCCGCCGCCACCGCGGCCACGACCGCCAGCGACCCGTCGCCGCCAGCCATCCCGAGCATGTCCGCGCCGGCTGCCGCGGCTTCACCGGCCAGCGAGGCCAAGTCCTGGCCCCGGTCCAGGATGACGGCCTCGACCCCAGTGTCGCGGGCGCGCTCGGCCAGCCCGGCGCGCGCCGCTTTGCCGTCTCCCGACCTCGGGTTGATGAACAACACGGGCCGGCGCGGCGGATCAGCGGGCCGCCAGCCATAACGGGACAGCTGCCCGCTGGCTGGGTCATCGCGGTCGGGGATCATGGTCAGGCGGCCGTCGGCGTCGTCGCGGCTGTCACCAGGCCTCGATGGTGGGAAGCGGGAGGGCAGTCAGGCGGGCGGCTTCGTCGGCGGGGACGCCCAGCAGGCGCAGCTCGGCCTCGGCGAGCCGGTCCACGGCGGTCTCGGTGACGCGTTCGGGGTGCCGCTGGCACACCCGCAGCAGCCCGAGCAGGCCGCCGGCCACGGCGCTGAGCGCTATCTCGGCGTCGGGAACGCTGAACCGGCCCGCCGCCTGCCCCGCCTCGATGTCGCGCAGGGCGCGCGGCCCCAGGCCGACCGGGATGTCCAGTGCGTCCAGGCCGGCGCCTGTCAAGAACCCGGCGATGTCGGGGTGGGTCCAGCCCAGCCGCCCGGAGATCCGCAGGCCCACGGCGAACAGCTCCGCCGGGTCGGTGATGCCGGCACTGGCCCGGTCGATCATCTGCCCCCAGCGTTCCAGCACTTCTTCGGAGGCGGTCTGGAACAGCTGCTCCTTGCTGTCGAAGTGGTTGTAGAACGACCCGAAGCCGATGTCAGCCTCCTCGGTGATCTCCTGGATGCTCGCCCGGTCCCCGCGGCCCTCGGCGATCAGCCGCACCGCGGCGTCGATCAGCGCCTGCCGCGTCCGGGCCTTACGCCGGTCCAGCCGCGACGTCCGCGGCGCGCCCGGCGCGCTGACTGCAGATGCCGGCTCTGCCATCACTGCTCCTCCTGCCGTCACGCCGGGCACATCAGCGGCCACGTTCCCTGGCCATCGCCAGCCCATGGCCGGGTTTGCCGATCCTTGCCCGGCTCCTACTCAGGATAGCCATCAGTGCTGATAGCTAACTACAGGGTTGATTATACTTGACAGAAGGCTGGCGCGCATCTCCGGGTCCGGTACCGGCTTCTTCCCGCTGCTTCCCGCTGCGGCGAGACCGCTAGACGCCGATATCATCCTGCCGCGCCCGTGGCCGCGGACGGTAGGGCGCGGTGATCTTACTTGCCAGGAGCCCGCCGGACATGCGGCAGGAGCCCGCCGGACATGCGGCCGGAGGCTTGGGACCTTCGGCCTGAATGCTTCACGGGACCTTGACACTGCTTTCAATCACTACTGATAATCTATTACAGTAGTGATCATATCTTACAGGTAGCTGGACAGGCGAGGAGATGATCGTGATGGAACAGAGCGGCATGACCAGAGCCCCCGAGCGGGAGGACGCGGTCCCCGCTGGCCAGGGGGGACGTGCGGCCAACGGCCCGCCCGCGGGGCAGCCGGAAAGGCAGGACGGTAGTTCCCCGGACCCCCAGCCCCGCGGGGCACCGTGGCGCCGGCGCCGCGGCCAGGAACAGCCGGCCCAGCCCTGGCGGGTGGAGGGCATGCCGGACGACAAGCAGGACCAGCAGGATGACCGCCGGAACTGGCCGCGGTTCTGGCTGATCCTGCTGGGGCTGCTGATCATCAACTGGATCCTGACGTCGGCGCTGCTTGGCGCGACGCGCCCGACGGTGCCCTACACGTACTTCCTGGGCCAGCTGAACGCGAACAACGTCCAGACCGTCACCTCGACGGGCAACACGATCCAGGGCACCTTCCGGCACCAGGTCACCTACCCGCCGGGGTCGGCGGACGCCCAGCCGGTGCAGCAGTTCACCACCGAGCGCCCGACCTACGCCGACGACAGCCTCTTCCAGAAGCTGCGGGTCAACGGCGTCACGATCAACGCCAATCCGCCGAATCGGGGCACTCCGCTATGGGAGGAACTGCTGCTCTGGTTCGGTCCCGCCCTGCTGCTCGGCGGCCTGCTGGCGTGGTGGTGGCGCAACAGCGGCGGCAACCTGGGCAGCCTCGGCATGGGCGGCATGGGACGTTCGCGGGCTCGCAGGTATGATCCCGGGTCCGCCAAGCGCACCACGTTCGCCGACGTCGCGGGCATCGAAGACGTTCAGAACGAGGTCAGGGAGATCGTGGACTACCTGCGCGATCCCGGCCGGTACACCAAGCTGGGCGCCCAGATCCCGCACGGCGTGCTGCTGTCCGGCCCGCCCGGTACCGGCAAGACGCTGCTGGCCAGGGCGGTCGCGGGCGAAGCGGACGTGCCGTTCTTCTCGATCTCGGCCTCGGAGTTCGTCGAGATGATCGTCGGGGTGGGCGCCAGCCGGGTCCGGGACCTGTTCGACCAGGCCAAGCAGGTCGCCCCCTCGATCATCTTCATCGACGAACTGGACGCCATCGGCCGGTCCCGGAGCGGCAGCGCGTCGGCCGGCGGCCATGACGAGCAGGAGCAGACGCTCAACCAGATCCTCACCGAGATGGACGGCTTCACCGGCAACGAGGGCGTCGTCGTGCTGGCGGCCACCAACCGGCCGGAGATCCTCGATCAGGCTCTGCTGCGCCCGGGCCGCTTCGACCGGCGGGTGACGGTGTCCGCGCCGGATCAGCGCGGACGGCGGCAGATCCTGGCCGTCCACACCAGGAATGTGCCGCTGGCACCCGACGTCGACCTGGACGCGCTGGCCGCCTCGACCCCCGGCATGGTCGGCGCGGACCTGAAGAACCTGGTCAACGAGGCCGCGCTGCGGGCGGCCCGCCGTGGCGAGGACCGGGTGACCATGGCGGACTTCAGCGACTCCCTGGAAAAGATCGTCCTCGGCACCGTCCGGGGGATCGTGCTGTCGCCGCAGGAGCGAGAGCGGACCGCCTTCCACGAATCCGGCCACGCCTTGCTCGGCATGCTCACTCCCGGCGCGGACCCAGTCCGCAGGATCTCGATCATCCCCCGGGGACAGGCCCTCGGCGTCACCTACCAGGCACCGCAGACCGACCGGTACGGCTACTCCGAGACCTACCTGCGCGGCCGGATCACCGGCGCGCTGGGCGGCCGCGCCGCCGAAGAGGTCATCTACGGGGACGTGACCACCGGCGCCGAAAACGACATGGAGCACGCCAGCCAGATCGCCCGGCAGATGGTCGGCCGGTGGGGGATGTCGCCGGCCATCGGCCCGGTGTCGGTGCTTCCCTCGTCCGGCCAGGAATCGCCCTATGGCCTGGACGGCGTCGCCCCGGCTACCAAGGAGCTGGTCGACACCGAGGCCCGCAAGATCATGGAGGAATGCTACGGGCAGGCGGTCACCACCTTGCGCGACCACCGTGACCGGCTGGACCGGCTCGCCCACGCCCTCCTGGAGCGGGAGACCCTGGACGAGGACGAGGCGTACGCCGCGGCCGGCGTCAGCCCCGAAACCGCCACCGCCGCGATGGCCCCCAGCGCGGCGTCGTGATGGTCGCCGGGGTCGGCGACGATCACGACGGACGAGCACGCCGGCCGCGTCAGACAGCTGACGCGGCCGGCGTGCCGACTGGACGGGCGAGGATCTGGCCAAACGCGGCCGCGAGCGCGGCCCGGGGCTCGCTGGCGCCGGTCACGCTCCGCCAGGCGATGAAGCGGTCCGGGCGCACGAGGACCGCGCCGTCGCTGGCGATCTGGCGATGGCGCAGCCAGCCGCAGCGCGGGTCGTACAGGTCGCCGTCGAGGTGGCCGATCCGCAGCGTGTCGAGCGGGATGTCCACCTCCGCGGCGAGCTGCCTGGCGGCTTCACACCAGGCCTGGCCGTCCTCGCCGGCGATCAGCAAGAAGCGCCCGGGCGCGACGAGGTCCTTGAGCGGTCGCCGGTCGCCGTCCTCGTCATCGATCCAGGCGTGCGGCAGGGGCGAACCCGGGCGGGTGGACGGCTGGTACACGCGGATGCCGTCGGCCGGTGCGGGCGCGGCGCGGCCGTCGGGCACGACGGCGGCGGACTGGTAGCAGTAGCCGTACTCGACGTTGAGCTCGCTGAACTCCATCGACTGCGCGCGCATCGCGCGCAGTACAGCTGAGCGGTGCCCGGCGTCCTCGGGCCGGCCGCTCCATAGCCGGCGCAGTCGCGCCATGTTCTGCTCCGTGGTGTTGTCCGGGGAGATCCCGAGCGCCGCGCCGATCTCGAAATGGTTGACCGCGTTCTCCAGCGAGCGCTGGCAGTTGCGCTCATCGACCGGCCGCCGCTCGGCCTGGTAGGTGTCGAGCAGCTCCGGTGAAGCGTGACCGCCAAGAACCATGGCCAGCTTCCAGCACAGGTTCTGCGCGTCGTGGATCGCGCTGGTCAGGCCCAGCCCGCCGGTGGGCGGGTGGCGGTGCGCCGCGTCCCCGAGCAGGAACACGCGGCCGGCCCGGAACGCGGAGGCCAGCACCGCCTCGACCGACCAGCGCGTGATCTTGTGGATCTTCCATGATGCGTCCGGAACGCCCAGCGCCGTGCGGGCGTCGGCTTCTACTTGCGCGTCGGACTGGGCCCGGGGATCGCCGGCCGGGTAATTCAGGTGGATCACCCACTCCTCCGACTGGGGTCCCCACCGCTCGGGTCCCATCGGGACCATCACCACCAGGACGCCGGCCTGCGGGGAGAAGATCCAGCGGATCAGCACGTCCGGATCCGGCGCCCACGCAGAGAAGTCCGCGGATACGTGCAGCGTCGCGGTCTGCGTGATCACCCCGAGTCCCTCGTACTCGACACCAACCAGGCCGGCGACCCGCCGCCCGCCGTCGGCCCCGATCAGGTACTGACAGCGCACCACGTAGCGGCGGCCGGAGCCGTTATCGCGGACCGTCGCCCGCACCCCGTCGTCGTCTTGCTCCAGGCCGGTCAGCTCGTGGCCGAAGCGGATCCGCCCCGGCGAGAGCTCCTCGGCCCGCGCCTTCAGCAGCGGCTCAAGGCGGATCTGCGGCAGGTTCTGCTGGCGCCACGGGCTCGCCGCCCGCCAGCCCTCGTCCGCCCCGGCAGCGCCCCAGCACTCCAGCCGCGCCAGGCGCCGCCCGTAATCGGAGCCGGGACCGGCGAAGCCGGCGTAGAACGCCGTCGCCGCCATCTGCTCCGGCGGCGTGCCGCGGCGCGCGACCGCATCGGCCGCGCCCACGTCGTCGAGTACCTCCATGGCCCGCTGGTTCAGGACGTGGGCCTTGGGCAGGTCCGACGTCCGCGGGCGCGCGCTGACGACCAGGTGCTCCACCCCCTGGCGCGCCAGCAGCATGGAAGCGGTCAGGCCCGCGCCACCGCCGCCGACGACAAGAACCGGAACTTCCTCGTCGATACCCGTTGTCTGCTCCATCGCGGTGCCTCCCGTTGTGTGTTCCATCGCGATACCCCCGTTCAAGGAATTGGAGTGCACACTACAAGACATAAATTGGAGTGTCAACTACAAAACTTGACGTATGCTGGGGCGCATGCCGGCACCTGCTGAAGTGAGACCGAACCGCCGGGGCGTGAAGTCCCGTGAACGTGTGCTAAACGCCGCCGAGCGGATCATGGCCGAGCACGGCTTCGAGGCGGCGACCCTCGCCCGGGTCGTAGAGGAATCGGGTATCCCGATGAGCTCCGTCTACCACTACTTCGGGTCCAAGGACAGAATCCTGCTCGCCGTCATGGAGCGCGGCGCCGATCGCTTCTTCGCCGACCTGCCCGACCTGAGCCGCCGGCCCGGGCGTCCGGCGCAGCACCTGGCCAGGGTTGTGTCGGGCGCTGTCGGCACGCTGGAGCGCCACCCGGACTTCCTCCGCATGCTGATCGTCTTCGCCGCGCAGCCCCCGGCCGCGGGCGACGGGGAAATACAGGCCGTCGTCCGCCGGGTGCGCGATCACGCGCTCGAGCTGCTGCGGGCACAGATCACGGCGGCGTTCGGCGACGATCCGCGGAGTCCGGCCACCGACCAGCTCGCGCGGTTCGCGCTGGCCGCCATCGACGGCGCCTTCGTAGCCTGCCAGACCGATCGCGGAGTTACGCTCGAGGGGCTTCTCGGGCCGCTCGTTCCCTCGCTCGTGGCAGCCCGGCGAGCGCTGCTCGCCAAAGGGGGCGCCTGCTAGCCGAATACGTCCGGGCCGAAGGACCTGACCGCCGGCATGGCCGCGTCGCCGAGGTGCGGCAGGCCGAAGATGTCCTCCACGGTGCGCAGCAGCGAATAGTGGTTGTACTCGGCGGTGCTGACGGTACCGGGCCGGATCAGCGGGGACAGCAGGACCGCGCCGACGCGGCCGCCGCCAGGCCCGTTCTTGCCCGGATCGGGCACGTTCGGGTGGTCGAGACTGAATCCCGCCGTCTCGCCGCAGCAGGCGGCCGAATCGCTGCCCTCGTCGAAGGTGACCACGATGAGGCCACCGTGCCGGTAGGCCGGCGCGGCCATGATCGCCGGCACCCACCGCGCCAGGAACGTGTCGGCCTGCGCCAGCCCGCCCGGGGCGCCGGTGACGCACGGCGCGTCGTGGCCGTCGTTGCACAAGTTCGGAACGATGAAGGAGAACGCCGGGGTCGCGCCGGCCCGCGCCAGGTCGCCCGGCAATGGCCGGAACGACAGGATGTGCGCGGCGCAGAACGCCTGGTTCCCCGTGACCGCCCGGAAGAAGGCGAACCCGTCGTGGCGGACCGCGTACTGGTCGCCCTTCGCGGCGCGGTGGCTGCGGTCTACGGCCCAGTTGCCCGGCTGGCCGCAGGCCGGGCCGCGGGCCGTGGCGACCGTATGGTCGCGGACCGGGTCGTTGCCCATGTCCTGCAGGTAGGCCGCCCAGCCCAGCCCGGCACCCGACAGCTGGTTGCCCAGCGTGGGCACCGCCGCCGGGTAGGCGCAACCCTCGCCGAGGACCTGGTGGTACGGCCCCGTCACCACGTAGCCAGGGAACGGTGTCCAGAGCGGGCAGTCGGCTTGCGTGCCCAGGTCCGGGGCCTGCCCGGACACCTGGGCGACGTAGTTGGCCGCGCTGCTGTGGCCGATCGC
>Ga0306921_10006766_pt1 | contig 11971 bp, 14 predicted proteins | sample sta12Cox44000080_FD_203760 | JGI IMG/M metagenome (GOLD analysis project Ga0306921, IMG submission 203760) | Lab enrichment of tropical soil microbial communities from Luquillo Experimental Forest, Puerto Rico - statoxic.12C.oxic.44.000.080 (v2)... | ecosystem: Environmental > Terrestrial >... | reverse complement strand
GCCGCCTGAAAAAAGGCGCCAGTCGATGTCCGCTTTTGCGGTCGCTTTCGGGGGTAAAGCCGACATCGCGGCCTGGGGTCGGAACGGTCGCTAATGACCATCGCGTCATTTCGTTCGGATCAATTGCTGCGCCGCACAACACCCTTAGTCGTGTGCTAGTTACCGCCGTCTATGACGATCTGGTCGTCACCCAAATCTATCCAAGGGCCTTTTTTACCCGCTCTTCAGTAAACGGCGCATGTCGCAGGCGCACGCCGGTCAGGGCCATCATGGCATTCGATACCGCGGGCGTGATCGACGGCGTCGCCATTTGACCCACGCCGGTCGCATGATTGTCAGTCTGGATCACCTCGACATGCATCGCCGGGGCGTCGCGATTCCGCGACACGATGTAGTCATAGAAATTCGACTGCTCCACCGCACCGTCTTTGATGGTGATCCGCTCCGTCAACGCAAGACCGATGCCGTAGACAATGCTGCTCTCGGTCTGCGCAATGACATTATCCGGCTGCACGGCGACGCCGCAATCGATCGCGCACCAGACATTGTGCACCTTGAGCTTGCCCGTGCGCTTATCGAGCGAGACTTCGACGACGGTTGCGACCTGCGTTTCCGAATAGTCGATGTATGCCGCGCCGAGCGCGCCGCCGTCACGCTTGCGGCCCCAGTCAGCCATCTCCGCGGCACGCTCCAAAACCTTATGAGCGCGCGGCGCCTTGGCCAGCAGCTCGAGCCGATATTGCACTGGGTCGAGACTGCGCTTGTAGGCAACCTCATCCATAAAGGCTTCGGTCGCGAACTTGTTCGCTGTGAACCCGATGCCGCGTAACGGCGCGGTGCGAACGCCGGTGTCCTCATAGACCTGCTCGACGAGCTGATGCGCGATGTCGTAGCCCTTGGCGTCAGACCCGAGCATCAGGATAAAGTCCTTCTTTCCGCCTTTGCCATAGCGGACCGGATCAAACGCCGGCGTCACCCGGTCGCCGACCAGCCGATGCTGCCAGGCGGTCAGCTTGCCCGACCCGTCGAATCCGGCGCGCAGATAATGGGCGGAGAGCGGCCGGAAACGGCCGTTATGGATGTCATCCTCGCGCGTCCACATCGACTTCACCGGCTTGCCAACGGCCTTGGACAACACGACCGCGTCGATCAAGAAGTCCATGTCGCGCGGCCCGCGCCGGCCAAAGCCGCCGCCGAGCAACGTGTCGTGGAGCTTGACCTTGCTGCGATCGAGCCCAAGCGCGTCCGCCGTAGCGTCTAGCGCCAGGGTTTGACTCTGCGTGCCGCACCAAATGTCGGCCGCGTCGCCGCTCGGCGCTACCGAGGCGACAGCGTTAAGCGGCTCCATTTGGGCGTGATAGGCATAATCGCAAAGATATTCGGCCTCGAAGGTTGACGCCGCTCTCGACAACTCGGCACGCGCGTCGCCGAGCTTGAACCAATCGGTCGCCTGAGCGTTAGGATCGCGCGCCAACGCGGCAAAGCTTTGCAGGCCATTATCGCTGTCGAAACCCCAAGCCTTACCCGTATTGGTCCAGCGCACGCTTGAATCAAGCTCGCGGCGAGCCGAGAACGCCGCCCATGGCGTTTCGGCGACGACCCCGACGCCGTACGGAAGCTTCACCACTTTGACCACGCCTTTGACCGCTATCGCCTTGGCTTCATCGAAGCTTTCCGGCGAAGCGCCGTCGACCGGCGCGCGCAGTACCGCGCCGTAAAGCATGCCCGGCACCTGGACATCGATCGCATATTGCGCGCTGCCGTTGACCTTGTGTGGCAGTTCGGCCCTCATCACGTCCTTACTGATCAGGCGGAAACTGCCGGGCTTCTTCAACTCCTCCGGCTTGATCTGCGGCGCCTGCGCCGGAATCTCGGCGAAAGCCGCAATATCCCCGTAAGTGAGTTTGCGTGCCGACTTGTCATGCACCACCACGCTCGGCTCAGTGCGCAATTCGTCCACCGGCACGCCAAGTTTTTTAGCTGCATTGTCGAGTAGCACACGACGTACCTGGGCACCAAACATCCTCAAGTTGTCGTAATAGCTGCGTACGGCGTTAGAGCCCGCCGTGTACATCATGCCGCCGAAGCCGGGATTACCGTAGATTTTTTCCTGAACCGGCGCCGGTACTATGACGACCTTACTCCAGTCGGCATCGAGCTCCTCTGCGATGATCACCGGCAGGGATGTCATCGAGCCCTGTCCCATCTCTATCGCTGCCGACATGATGGCAATCGTTCCGTCCGGCGCGACGCTTACCCATGGGCTCAACGCGCGGCCGGCGACCTCGCCCGCGATTGCCGCGGCATCCGCGCGACCGGCAAGTGCGATGGCAAACGACATCCCCGCCGCGCCGATCATCACTTGGCGGCGGGAAACGGCGGTTCGTAAGCTTTCTGCAGGTGCGTTCATGTCACGCCTCCCGCGCCGCCCGTTCGACCGCGCGCACAATGCGTTGATAGGTGCCGCAGCGGCAGATGTTCGCGCTCATATGCTCGGCGATCTGCTCGCGGCTCGGCTTTGGATTGTGCTTAAGCAGATCGGCGGCGCTCATGATCTGACCGGATTGGCAATAGCCGCACTGCGGTACGCGCTCCGCCAGCCATGCCTTCTGCACTGGATGGCTGGAATCAGGCGACAGTCCCTCGATCGTAGTCACCGACTTGCCGGCGATCTCGGAGACCTGGGTCTGACACGAGAATGCGCGCGTACCGTCGATGTGGACCATGCAAGCGCCGCACAGACCGGCCCCGCAGCCGAATTTTGTGCCGGTAAGTTTCAATCCTTCGCGGATCACCCACAGCAACGGCGTATCCGGCGGTGCATCCGTCGTGGCCGGATTGCCGTTTACAAAGAAGCTCGTCGCCATCGATGCCTCCCTTATGGCGCACCCACTCAAATGCTGTGAGGCACGTTCCCGATAATCCTGCCAGAAATAAAAAATAGCAATAAGAGTTCGAGCGATATCCGCGACGGATCACGGAGGGGAACTTCCAGATTGCATCGTCTATTCGAGCGCTCCCAATAGACGTGCCCTCGATACCTGCTCATTGCTCATAACGACCGGCCGGCAAGTCGCTATCGCGGTCGCTAACGGGGGAAGGGCGGACAATCGTCGCCCCGATTTCATGTGACGCACGAAATCACTCCCATGTGACCACCTAGCAAATAGCCCGCCTGCTAAACTCCATTTAGTTAGATGGAGAACGGGTGGTGGCTATCGAGAAATTTTATGACGACGTTTGTACTCCTACCGTCGAAATCAGACAGGACGGCCGGGCTCTACTGAAATTCGTTACCAATCACGGGCCAATAGCACTCTTGCTGGCTGCGGATACTCCTCTGCTGCTTTGTGAGCGTATCGAGAGAGTGCTTGCCAGATCCGGTCGTGCCACAGGTATGCACTTTGCCGGAGATCCGCCATTCGACCTACCAGCGGCGCACAGCGCGGAAGCGCAAGCCGTCGATGAGAGTGTTGAGCTAACTCTGCGTGTCATGGTTTCCGGCAAGATACCGTCGCCCGCTCCAGTTCGAGTGCGGATGACATCGGCGGTTGCGAGGCACCTGGCTGACCAGACCGTCGCAGCCGCGACGAAAGCAGAAATAGAGGGACCAAAAACGAAAACTGACGCGGACTTATTTCCGAAGTGATCGAATGAGCAGCTTGTTTGCTGTGGCTGAACTGCGGGCCGACGCCGAGCGAGCGCGATTCAAAGGGGCAGATGATCGGCGCGCAGCCACGGTCGGGCGTCACCCGATCGTACACGTAGCCGACTAGGCCGACTTGCACCTGCTTGGTCAGGAACTGCGATGCACCCCGATCGAGGTGCCAATCGATGCTGCTGGCTGGCGGCACCGCCTAACATGGTTTTCATTGGCGGCGGCAACGCCGCCAGAGCGCGACAATCGCGCACTTGTGAACAGCCACGTCATTCATCGTCCAGAAAGTTGGGTGTCTAATAAGCAGGCTTGCAACCAAGAACAGGCGGCGACGCGCTGAGTTCCTGCAGAAGAGATCGGAGAATGTCGCTAACCGAGAATATCAGTCGCCGTGCGATGCTCTCGAGCGCAGTGACCATGCCGGCGGTTGCGGTCATCGGGCAAATAGCAGCCACTGGCGCGCGAATTGCGCCCTTCCGTCGCTTTTAATGACAGGCTTTTCTAACCAATCAAACCGGGAGACGTAACATGAAGTATGCAGCGTTTGTCGTCGCCGCCTTGTTTGTGTTGATCGCTGCGATACCTGAGGCCGGCGCGGTCGTGTGCGCGCGCGGCGTATATCGGGCAGGCTGCGCCGGACCAAACGGCGCCGTCGTTGCACACCGTGGAGTATATGGGCGCCCTTACGTGCGGGGAGTGTATCGCTGAACAAGTGACTTAACTCGACGCTACGAGCGTCCAACGGTAGACGCGACGGCGATTTGTGCTGTGGCGATATTTTTGTCGCCGCGTCCGACTGCTTGTACCCCGGCGAGCCCTACGGCTATCGACGATAGCAACACCAACGCTGGTTGCTCTCGTAAACCATCCGCGAACCTGGAGGAGGTCTTATATGCCAACCGTAACAGCAAATCCCAAACTCGAAGTCCTCACACCCCAAAACTGCCAACTCATATTTATCGACCAGCAGCCGCAGATGGCATTCGGTGTGCAATCAATTGATCGACAAGTACTTAAGAATAATGTGGTCGCCTTGGCCAAGGCGGCAAAAGTCTTCAAAATTCCAACGACCATTACAACCGTCGAGTCAGAGAGCTTCTCCGGCTATACGTATCCTGAGTTACTCGATGTTTTTCCGAGCCAAAAATTGCTCGAGCGAACCTCCATGAATTCGTGGGATGACAAGAAGGTGCGCGATGCCCTCAAGGCAAACGGTCGCAACAAAGTCGTCGTTTCAGGGCTGTGGACCGAGGTCTGCAATAACAGTTTTTCGTTGTGTGCGATTCTGGAGGGTGGATACGAGATCTACATGGTAGCCGACGCCTCCGGCGGTACGTCGAAAGACGCGCATGACTATGCCATGCAGCGCATGATCCAGGTAGGCGTCGTTCCTGTAACCTGGCAGCAGGTCATGTTGGAATGGCAGCGCGACTGGGCGCGAAAAGATACTTACGACGCCGTGATGGCGATCGTACGCGAGCATTCCGGAGCCTACGGTATGGGCGTGGATTATGCTTACACGATGGTCCACAAGTCACCGCAGCGCACCTCAAAGATACATGAAGCATTGGCTCCGGTCGCTGCGTAGTACTTAACGGGTAGTGGTCGACCATGCGTATTTATCTGCTCTCCCTCGGCGCCGGCGTAATGGTCGGCGTCATCTATAGCCTGATCGACGTCCGCTCGCCCGCACCACCGCTGATCGCGCTGGTGGGTCTGCTCGGCATTTTGTTTGGCGAGCAGATTATTCCTGTAGGCAAGCAGATGTTGGCGGGCTCGGTGCTCTCTGTCGCCTGGCGGGAATCGAAGTGCACATCCCATGTATTTGGGATGTTGCCGGGCCGCCATGCCGACCGAGCAAAGATCTCCGCAGCGGAAACATCGGAGAAATGCTCATGACCAGTAATAACAGTGCACCCGATCTCGTCCTACATCGAGGGTTGTTCACGACGCTCGACCGTTCTAATCCAACAGCGAGTGCTGTTGCTATCAAGGACGGCAAATTCACGGCAGTCGGGCAAAGTGAAGAAATATTGCCGCTTGCCGGTGCAGGGACCCGAACCATTGACCTTCGGGGCCGTCGTGCCTTGCCGGGGCTCATTGACAACCATCTTCACATCATACGCGGCGGCTTGAACTACAATATGGAACTGCGGTGGGACGGCATGCGCAGTCTTGCCGACGCGATGACGATGTTGAATCGGCAGGTGGCCGTCACACCGCCGCCGCAGTGGGTGCGAGTGGTCGGCGGCTTCACCGAACACCAATTCGCGGAAAAGCGCCTGCCCACGATCGAAGAGCTCAATGCGGTGGCGCCGGATACTCCGGTGTTCCTTCTTCACCTCTACGATCGCGCCTTTCTCAACGCTGCCGCACTGCGCGTGATCGGCTATACCAAAGACACGCCCGAGCCACCGGGGGGTGAAATTGTTCGTGACAAGAACGGCAACCCTACCGGGCTTCTGCTTGCTAAACCTAATGCTGCGATCCTTTACGCCACACTGGCCAAGGGTCCAAAGCTGCCATTCGAGTACCAGATCAATTCAACGCGTCACTTCATGCGAGAACTTAATCGTCTAGGCTTGACTGGCGCAATTGATGCCGGCGGCGGCTATCAGAACTATCCGGAGGACTACGCCGTCGTCCAGAAACTGGCGGCCGACGATCAGCTCACTGTACGGATTGCCTACAATCTTTTTACGCAGAAACCGAAGGGCGAAAAGGTCGACTTCCTCAATTGGACGAAGACATCGAAATACAAACAGGGCGACGACTATTTCCGCCATAACGGCGGGGGCGAGATGCTTGTCTTTTCTGCCGCCGACTTCGAAGACTTTCGTCAGCCTCGCCCCGATATGCCGCCTGAAATGGAGGGCGAGCTCGAGGAAGTGGTGCGCATTTTGGCGCAGAACCGCTGGCCCTGGCGCCTCCATGCAACGTATGACGAGACGATCTCGCGCGCACTCGATGTGTTCGAGAAGGTCAACCAGGACATTCCGCTCGAGGGACTCAATTGGTTCTTCGATCACGGCGAGACGATCTCGGATGAATCGATCGACCGCATTGCTGCGCTCGGTGGCGGTCTCGCCATCCAGCACCGCATGGCTTATCAGGGCGAATATTTTGTCGAACGCTATGGTCACGGCGCGGCCCAGGAGACGCCGCCGATCAGACGGATCGTGGCGGCCGGCATCAAAACCTCGACTGGAACCGATGCTACACGGGTCGCTTCTTATAATCCGTGGGTCTCGCTGGCTTGGCTCGTGACCGGAAAAACGGTTGGCGGATTGCGTATCTATCCCCAGAGTAATTGTCTTGATCGGGAGACCGCGCTGCGAATGTGGACCGAGAACGTCACGTGGTTCTCGGGCGAAGAGGGTAAAAAGGGACGCATTCAGATCGGACAGTTCGCGGACCTGCTCGTGCCCGACCGAGATTATTTCTCATGTAGTGGAGATGAGATTGCCGACATCACATCTGAGCTCACTATCGTCGGCGGCAAGGTCGTATACGGCGCCGGCGATTTTGCATCTCTCGACGAGGCCGGCCCGCCCCCAGCAATGCCCGATTGGTCGCCGGTCCGCCGGTTCGGTGGTTATGACGCCTGGGGAGACCGGACCACCGCGAAAGAAGACCGGAGCAAATTCGCGATGTCGTGCGATTGCGCCAACGCTTGCAACATTCACGGCCACAATCATGCCGTGGCCTGGTCGGGTCGACTGCCGATCGCGGATTTGAAATCGTTCTGGGGCGCGCTCGGCTGCGCGTGCTGGGCGGTGTAACGCGTGACAGCAGTCTCAACGTTGCGCGACATCGCGCTGTCTTACGGCCCACTGCTGGCCCGCATCCTTTTGGCCGCCGTTTTCCTCTACAGCGGCCAGGACAAGCTCAGACATTGGACGGCCGCAGTCTCGGAGGTCGCCAGCCTTGGCATACCGTGGCCGCAACTGTTTGCAGGAAGTACCATCGCGGTCCAACTCCTCGGCGGCCTCGCCGTTGTCTCCGGCGTTGGTGCCGCACTTGGCGCGGCGGTGCTCGCCGCTTTCACGATCGTGGCAACCTTGGTCGGACATCGCTTCTGGCTGCTTCACGGCGATAGTGAAAAAAGGGAATTCACCACGAGCCTGGAACATCTGGCGATTGTCGGCGGCCTGCTCCTGGTGATCCTGAACGCTCTGCAAGAGGGCTGAAAAGCAGCCGTGAACAGCTAGGAGACGGCGCGACATGGGCAATGAACAACGGAAGGGGTAAATGGCCCGATTGAAAATTGCGAAGAAGTCTCATCTGATAAGAGATATTCTTATCGCTGGAGCCGTACTATCGAGTCTCACGTCGCCAGTGCGCGCCCAAACCAGCCACGAATTTTATGGTCCCCCGACGCCGTTGATTTTTGACGCACAAGGCGCGCGTCGTTGGTGCCTGTACCTCTACTATGGACCTCTTACACCGCCGCTGGTCCCCAACGATCCCAATATTGTCAGTTGTCGCGGGAATGCGATCTTCCAGCCCGCCACGACGTTGAACGTCAATCATGGACGATAGTGGGCTCAAAGACGGTGTGGTGGTCACCGCCAACCGACGCAGCGTCTCCGTCTTGAGATATTGCCGGCGTCACCACAGAGATAGGCTGTGAACGATGAAGGGCGCCGAGGGTATGCGGCCGCTACCGGGGCCATAGATGCCAAAATCGCCGCGAGCCGGTCCGACAGAAACCACGACCTCATCATTCGCGGCTCCGTTTCGTCACGCGGCCTTTGCCGTGATTTGGACCGCAACCTTGGTCTCCAACGTCGGCGGTTGGATGTACAGCGCCGCTTCGGGCTGGCTCATGACAAGCCTGAATCCCGATCCATTGATCGTCGCGCTGGTGCAAGCAGCCAGCACCTTGCCGATCTGTCTACTCGCGATACCGGCCGGCGCCTTGGCCGATATCTTCGACAAGCGCCGTTACCTGATCGTGGTTGAATGGGTGACCACCGCCTTCTGTGCAGTTTACGCTGTTATGGTGTCGCTCGGATTGGCGTCGCCCGGAAACTTGTTGGTGTTCACTTTCCTCGTCGGCGCCGCCGGCGCGCTCACGGTGCCCGCCTGGCAGGCGGTCGTGCCGCTGCTTGTGCCAAAGGAGGATTTGTCGCCCGCGATCGCCGCAAACAGCGTTGGCGTGAATATCTCGCGCGCGCTCGGTCCCGCGCTCGGCGGCGCCAGCATCGCCTGGTTCGGCATCGCGACGCCCTTCTGGATCAACGCAATCTCCAATCTCGCCATTGTCGGATCGCTGCTGTGGTGGCGTGAGCCGAGGCAAGCCAAGACGTTGCTGCCGGCCGAGCGTTTCGGCGGCGCAATGATTACGGGCTTGCGCTATGCTCGGCACAACTTGCATCTGCGCCGGACTTTGGTGCGGGCGACTGGATTCTTTCTCTTCGCCAGTGCCTATTGGGCGCTGCTGCCGCTGGTCGCGCGCGAGCAGATTGCTGGTGGCCCGGGTCTCTATGGCGTACTGCTCGGTGTCATCGGCGCCAGTGCCGTCGGCGGCGCGCTGTTTTTGCCTTACTTGAAATCGAAGCTCGGGCCAGATTGGCTGATGGCACTTGGTGCGCTCGGTCAGGCGCTGGCGATGGCGCTGTATGGTCTTGCGCAGGAGCCTCTTATTGCGCTCGGGGCCAGCGTCGTCGCAGGCGCGACCTGGATTGCAGCGCTAGCGATGCTCAGCATATCGGCGCAGGTGGCGCTGCCCGATTGGGTGCGCGGCCGTGGCCTTGCCTTGTACACCACCGTATTCTTCGGCTGCCTTACTCTCGGCAGCGCCGCGTGGGGTGAAGTCGCCGTCTTGCTCGGCCTGCCGGCAGCGCACTTTCTCGCCGCCGCTGGGGCGGTCATCGCCGTTCCATTGACCTGGCGCTGGAAGCTGCAGACCGGCGCCGGGGTCGATCTGACGCCATCAATGCACTGGCCGGCGCCGATCACCAAACAAGCAATTAGCGAAGATCGCGGACCGGTCTTGGTCACGGTTGAATATCACATCAATTCCAAGAACCGCGCCGCCTTCCTCAACGCGCTGGCACGGCTCGAACATGAGCGGCGCCGCGACGGAGCTTATGCATGGGGCGTCTTCGACGACGCTGCGGAGGAAGGGCGCATCGTCGAAATGTTCTTGGTGGAATCCTGGATGGAGCACCTACGCCAGCATGAACGGGTCACCAATGCCGATCGCGTCGTCCAAGACGCGGTTCACCGTTTTCACCTCGGCGGCACTCCCAAGGTAACACATTTCATCGCTGCGGATTTGTGAAAATGGGATTTGCCAGCGGTGGCGGTCACGATACGCTGAGCCTCCTGTTGCAGACCAAAAGTTCCAACGCTGATGCCCCACAGCAACTCGCTATCACCTTAGGCACCGCCTCTGGTCCCCAATGATTCCAATATTGTTAGTTGCCGACGGGAAAGCGCCTTCAAGGACGCCAGGACGTTAGACAAAAAGACCCGTTAAGGACGGAAGATGGTGGGCGCAAAGATCGCAGTCGGCTTGGTGATTGTGGTGCGAGAGCGATACTGAGCGGACGTCTCTGCTTCGTTCACCGACTGCCCGCCTTGGGGCCAAAGCGGACGTGAGCCGACCATCACTTAGCGTCTGCGACCTTAAGCCCGAGGTAGACAGTAATTTCAAGCGAATCCCGTCACCTCACAAAACCATCGAATGGTGTCATGTAAATCGGGTGGAAGTCCGCGTTCGCCTTCTTGAACTCGTCCGAGGGGGTACCATAGATCACCCAGCGAGTGAGCCTGGCCACAGTGAAGAACTCCTTTGACAGTGGCGCGAAGCTTTCCGTTTGGTGGAACAGAGCCGCTTTCGAATCCGTGTAGCGTTCGAAGAAGTCAACCGTCTTCTGGTCGTCCCCGACGTTGCACTCAAACTGCAGCGCGCCCGGCTCCTTCTCTGTCGCCGCTACAAGCATTGGTACCAGTGACTTGAACTTGTCCATCTGATCGACGGTAACGGTGAACACCCAGAACACCTGTTCGCTCCGCATCTCTGCCTCCATGGTATGGTGCCTCAAGGCTCACACGACCATGACGATCGGCACAACTGCCCCAAATGCGGGAGCGGAAATCCAGCGGCGGCTTAGCGTTTACGTCGCGCGCATTCTCAAGTCCCGTTCACCCTACTGGCCCGTGCCGACAAGGTGATCGAATAGGTATCAATTTTGCTGCGCTGCATTTTGGTCGCTAATGGCACATTGCGTCATTTCGCGGCAGCGCAGCAACGGTCGCTTTGGGGGGCAAAGCGGACATCGGTACGGGTGCCGGGGAGGTTACCCATAGCTCACAGGTGAGTCTTGGACCTGCCAGCTTAAAGCAACCGATTCGTCGAGATCGCCCAGCATCAGGCCGTGTTTCTGACGGCCCAATAAAATGTCTGTAGTAATCGTCGGAGCCAGGAAAGCTAAACGAATTCCCTTCCGGATCACCTTTGGATGCAGATCGAGCGTTTGTGCAAGGTCCTCAACCGAACCGTGCTGCCAGCTTAGCGCGACGGCTCCGTCGGCGGCTGGGGCGACCGGCAGTCTCAAGCGATGCTCGATTTGCGCCTTCGGTTCGCGGCCACTTTTTCGGTCAGGTGGCTTGCGCGATCCGGGTATCGATCTCGGTGCGGAGCGCCACGAAGTCGATTGGCTTGGTGAGGAGCGTCTCCGCCCCACCATCTAGCGCCCTGCGCTTGGTGTCCTCATCGCCGTATGCGGTGATCATGATCACCGGCACATCCGGCCGCATGGCCTTGGCCTTGGGCAGCAGTTCGAGGCCGGTCATCCCCGGCATGTTGATGTCCGACAGGATCAGGATCAGTGAGACGCCCCGCGCGCCCCCAATGCGCTGCAACGCTGCAGGGGCAGATTGGGCGAATTCCATCGCAAACCGTCCGCTGCGGAGGTCGCGCCGGAACTGCTGGCGAAACAGCACCTCGACGTCGGGTTCATCATCGACCACGAGAATGAGAAGGCTCATGCTTGCCGCTCCACTAGCCATCCTGTCGCAAGCGTAATGCCGAGGCTGTGCCCGGCGTCACACAGAGTAGGCAGGCTGGCGTTCCCCTGTTTTTGGCAATCTATGCTGCGGTCCGAGGTAGGATGATCCTGAACTCGGTGAATGCACCGGGCTCAGTGTCGACCTCTATAGACCCGGAATGTTGCTTGACGATGATGTCATGGCTGATCGAAAGGCCAAGGCCCGTGCCCTCGCCAGCTGGCTTGGTGGTGAAGAAGGGATTGAACATCTTTTCCCGGACCTCAGGCGGAATCCCAATACCATTATCGCGTA
>Ga0306921_10006765_pt1 | contig 11972 bp, 8 predicted proteins | sample sta12Cox44000080_FD_203760 | JGI IMG/M metagenome (GOLD analysis project Ga0306921, IMG submission 203760) | Lab enrichment of tropical soil microbial communities from Luquillo Experimental Forest, Puerto Rico - statoxic.12C.oxic.44.000.080 (v2)... | ecosystem: Environmental > Terrestrial > Soil... | reverse complement strand
AAAGAAGGCGCGCAACGCGCGACGCCTAACCATTGGACCGACCGCCTTTGAGGCGGCCCAACTCATCAAGCCACCCGCTCTGCGGGGGGTGCCTGACTCAAATGAAATGAATATGATGCGGAGAATTGCTAGCTTTAACCCAATGAAAACAAAGGAGGCGTGAGAAAACAAGACCGAAGCAAGTCTATGTCCCCACGTACCTCGCGTAGAGGCTTCTGGCGATGGCGGTATCGGCAGTGCCTTTGATAATGGCCCGGCCGTCGGGGAAGAGCGTCATCTCATAGGGTTCGCGCCAGAATTTTAGGACAAACTCGTTGTGCCTGACCTGGCCGAGCGGAGTGAGGCGGCGGGTGATCTTGTCGAAGTCTATGGGACGCTGGCGCTCATGAATCTGCACCGAGTTGCGGCCGCACATCGAAATGTGAGGACGGCCTTCACCAGCGAGATGCAGGAAGTCGTGTTGCCGACAGGCGCGGCAACCTTCGCGTGGGTGAGCGGCGGAGACCACTGCATGCTCGTTCGTCCAGACGTTGTACGACCACAGGGTACGACGAATCTTGTCGCGGGCTCCGACGATGAGCTTCATGGCTTCGGTTGCGGCGATCGAGGCTACTAGATTCACGGCGGAATTCAGGATGCCGGAGGTGTCGCAGGTCTCGACCATCCCCGTTGGGGAGTCGGGAAAGATGCAGGCGAGGCAGGCGGTCTCTTCCGGCAGCACCGTCATGGTGACGGCGTAGCTGCCGACTCCAGCGGCGTAAATCCACGGAAGCCTTTCGCTTACTGCGAAGTCATTAATGAGGTAGCGCGTCTCGAAGTTGTCCGTACCATCGAGAATGAGGTGAACGTTGCCAAGAAGATCGGCGGCGTTGTCTGGAACGAGATCGTCGGCGTGGGGTTCGATGTTGGTCTCGGAGTTGAAGCTGCGAATCTTGCGAGCGGCGGCGATCGCCTTGGGCAGCGATTCGGCTGCATCAGCCTCGTCGAACAGTACCTGGCGCTGGAGATTGCTGGCCTCGACGTAGTCGCGATCGATAATGCGCAGATAACCGACTCCGGCGCGCGCGAGCAGGGAAGACAACACTGAGCCGGTGGCGCCGCATCCCACGAGTGCGATGCGAGCGGCAGTCAAGCGCTTCTGGCCGTCGAGACCGATCGGTTGGAAGAGGATCTGGCGGGAGTATCGCTCGGCCAATTCCGAACCGCCTATCTGCTCATCGGAAAGCATCCTTCGTTATTATAGGAACGCCACAACGGTTTCGTCCCGACGGTGGACTGTGGGATGTGCGTGTGTGGAATTCGATTGGGTTTAAGAAGAGCCAGCGGACAGAGGTCCGCACGGACTGAACTCGGGCGGAATGAGGAAGTTCGACGACTTTGGTGGCGCAGTTAGACTTGTGCTTATCGGAAGCCACCCCCGATCGGCCCTTCCCGTGATGGATTCAACCATGATGGCCCGCAACTGACAGGTCCACCAAAGGTTACGAGTTTGAGAAAGCCAACCACGCCATTCATCTTCGGCCTCGGGCTACTAGGCGCGGCTATCGTGCTTGGTCTGCCTCGGGCGTGGCCGCAGAACGCTCCGCCGCAGCCTCATCCGCAAAATGAGACGCTGAAGGACCAGTCGCATCTGACTCCCGAGTTAAGCAGCTCCACCAAGTACGAAGGTGAAATTGTTCACGACATCCAGTTTCACGGCATCGCGGGAACCAATCCCGACATGCTGCGCAGTCTGGTGCTGGTGAAAGCCCGCGCGCCCCTCGATCGCGAGGCGCTGCGCGAGTCGATCCGGGTGCTGTATTTGACGGGACGGTTTTCGAGCCTGCATGTGGAGGTGTCGCCCGCGAAGGAAGGCGGCATTACGCTCACCTTCGTAGCCACCGAGAACTACTTCAACGGCGCCGTCAACATCGACGGACTGAATCCGAGGACTCCGCCGAGAGTGCATCAGCTGATTTATGCCGCCAAGCTCGACCTGGGTGAGCTATTCACGGAAGATAACGTGAAGGTCGCGATGGAACGTATGAACAAGGTAATGGACGATAACGGCTATTACCAGTCGTCGATTACCCATGACCTGAACCCGCGTGACGATACACGACAGATGGGCATAGGGTTTCGTGTGACGCCGGGTGATGTGGCGCGTGTCGGCACGGTGAAGATCGAAGGCGACGCAGACATTTCGCAAGATCAAGTCGTGCGGATCACCCGGCTGAAGTCCGGCAACCGAGTGAGGAGTGCCGACGTGACGCGTGCGCTGGATCGATTGCGCAGGCACTACCAGAAGAACGATCACCTCGAAGCACAGGTGTCGCTTACCGGTCGCGACTACCAGTCAAGCAGCAACACGGTGAATTACGTCTTCCGAGTGGAGCCGGGTTCGAGGGTCGTAATCACCGCCGAAGGCGCGAACGTGCCGAACCGCCAGCTGAGGAGGCTCGTGCCGGTATTTGAGGAAAACGCGGTAGACGATGACCTGCTCAACGAAGGCCGCCGCAACCTGCGGAACTACCTGCAAACCAGGGGGTACTTTGACGTTACGGTCGATTTGGAGCGGCGACCGGTGCCCGATGCGGACCAGGTCAACATCATCTTCAAGATTGACCCGGGTGAAAGGCATGTATTGGCGGCGATCAGGATCGTCGGCAACAAGTATTTTGACGACGCTACGATTCGCGAGCGCCTGACGATTCAGCCTAGGAGCTGGGTACTCACCAACGGGCGATTCAGCCAGCGCATGATGAGCGACGATGTGGGATCGATCAAGGCTCTTTATCGGGCAAACGGATTTCAGGAGGTCAAAGTCGACGCCTCGCTCGAAGACAATTACGACCGAAGCAGGGGCGAACTGGCGGTGGTCTTCAAGATCACCGAAGGGCCACAGACACTGGTCAAGAACCTGACGATTGAGGGCAACAATAGCTTCAGCGATGAGAAGTTGGTTCCGTTGCTGAATAGCGTGCCCGGGCAGCCGTTCAGCGAAGCTAACATCATCGGCGATCGCGATGCGCTGACCTTCTTTTACTACAACCGCGGATTCCCGGATGTGCAGTTCGACTCGTCGTTCAAGCCGGTAGAGGGCGAGCCTTACCGTATGGCTGTGACCTACAAGGTCACGGAAGGCCAGCACGTTCACGTCGACCGCGTGATCGTTACCGGTTTGGAGAATACCCGGCAGAGCGTTTTGAACCGGCGATTGCGCATCCAGTCCGGAGATCCGTTAAGTCAGGCGGAAATGGTGGATTCACAGCGTCGGCTGTACAACCTCGGAATCTTTAACCAGGTCGACATGGCGGTCCAGAATCCCGAAGGGATCGAGCCGCTAAAGAATGTGTTGTTCAATCTGACTGAGGCGCCGCGCTGGGTATTCCGGTACGGCGGCGGCATCGAGTTTGCCACTGGTAACACGCCGCAGGTCAACAATCCCCAGGGCGGATCGGGAATCAGTCCGAACGGCGTGCTGGAGATCACGCGCCTCAACATGTTTGGCCGTGATCAGACGCTCAGCATGCGGGCGCGCGTCGGCCTGCTGACGCGGCGAGGATTGATCAGCTACGATGCGCCGCGTCTATTCAGCCGCGAGAATTGGCGCTTTACCCTCAGCGGCTTCTACGACAATACGGTCAACGTCAACACGTTTACATCGGAGCGCCTGGAAGGCACGGTGGGTGCGGAGCAGCGCTACAGCCGTGCGACGACGATGATCTACCGGCTGACGTATCAGCGCGTGCGGGTTGATCCTGCGAGCCTGGTCATCGATCCGAACCTCATTCCGCTGTACTCGCGGCCGGTGCGCATCGCAATGCCGAGCTTCACCTGGGTGCGTGACACTCGCGACAATCCAGTCGACTCCCACAAGGGCACATACAACCTCGTCGATCTTGGTTTAGCGACAAGTGCGCTGGGTTCGGAGTCGAATTTCGGCAAGGTACTGCTGCAAAACTCGACCTACCACAGCTTCAAGAAGAAGTGGGTCTTCGCGCGCAATACTCAGATCGGCATCGAGCATCCTTATGGCACGAACTACTATCCGGGCGGGTCGGCAACGGCAATCCCGCTGCCGGTCTTGTTCTTCGCCGGTGGGGGAAACTCGCTGCGCGGCTTCGCGATTAACCAGGCAGGACCCCGCGATTTGCAAACCGGCTACCCGATCGGCGGACAAGGACTGTTCGTCAACAACCTGGAAATCCGCACGCCTACGGTGATGTTGCCCTACGTGGGCGACAACTTGAGCTTCGTCTTCTTCCACGATATGGGTAACGTGTTCGCTTCAGCCAGCCAGATCCTCGGCGGACTGGTCCGTTTCCAGCAGCCATCGCTGAAGCAGTGCGCGCCACCGAACGCTTCTGTCGGCTGCAACTACAGCTATAACCCGCAGGCCATCGGAATAGGCCTCCGCTACAAGACTCCGGTTGGCCCCGTGCGCGGCGATATTGGCTACAACCTCAACCCGACGCGTTACCCGGTCCGCGAGGACGGAACGGTCGAGACGCTTCGTCACTGGAATTACTTCTTCAGCATTGGACAAACTTTCTAATGAAACGACTACGACACATCACGATTTCTTTCTTCCTGCTAGTCCCGCTCACGGCTTTCGCGGGAGAGGTGATCGACGGCGTCATCGCCACGGTTAACGGCAAGCCGGTGCTGCAAAGCGAATGGGACGATGCGGTTCGCTATGAGGCGTTCATGCAGCAGAAGCCGCTGCGAGCAGTGACTGAAAGTGACCGAGTCAGCGCCTTGCAGCGGCTCATCGATCGTCGACTGCTGGAAAGCGAAATGACCGATCGAACCTACCTTGCGCCGTCGCACGAGGAAGTTCGCACCAGCTTGGCGAAACTGCGGGAACAGATACCGGGTGCCCACGATGAGCAGACGTGGCAGCATCTGCTTAGGTCATACGGCTTCAAACAACGCGACATCGAGGCCAACCTGCGCAGCGAAACGCAGATGATGAACTTCGTCGAAGTGCGTTTGCGGCCTAACATACACGTCCACCCAGAAGAAGTGGAAGCGTACTACCGCGCGCAGGTTTTGCACGATATGGAAAAAGCCGGAGTGAAAGTCGTGACCATAGAGGAGATCGAGCCCAGGATTCGCGAAGTGCTGGTGCAGCAACACATGGATGAGCTGTTGGAGGCGTGGCTCCATAACCTCCGCCAGCAGACACACATTCACAGCACGATTCCGCTGCCGTCGCGCAATTCGTCCGCGGGCCGGGAGGCGGAGGGCGGAAACTAGCATGGCCGTGAACACATCAGTCCGAACGTCACGCTTCCCATGGTGGTTCTGGGCGGTGATGGCAGGGCTGTTTTTGATTCTTGTAGCTGCGCTCCTATGGTTTCTGCAAAGTCAAACGTTTGCGGAGATCGTGCGGCACCGCGTCGTCGCCGAGTTGGAGAAAGCGACCGGCGGCACGGTGGAATTGCAGTCGTTGAGGTGGAACGTTGCGAAGCTGGAGGTCGAAGCCAAGGGGCTGACGATCCACGGAACCGAGCCGCTGACCGAGGTTCCGCTGGCGCATGCCGATCGGCTGTACATTCAGTTTCGCATCATTTCGTTTGTGAAGACCCAGATCGATTTGCGCCAGCTTACGGTCGAACGGCCAGTAGTCCACATGATCGTAAGGCCGGACGGATCGACGAATGTGCCAGAACCCAAGGTGAAGTCGACGGCAGATCCACTGCAGAAATTGCTCGATCTTGCAATCGGCCGGACCGAGCTGCACGACGGCCTTCTGCTGTTAAATGACGAAAGGATTCCGTTGGACTTTAAGGCCGATGACGTGGGACTGACGATGGACTACCAGCGGCTGCTAAGGCGCTACGACGGGGCGCTCCACGTAGGCAAGATCGATGCGCAGTTTCAGGACCTGCGTGATATTCCCGCCAGTGCCGACATGGAGTTTAACCTGCAGCGTAACCGTGCGCAGCTGCGTTCGCTCAAGCTGACTTCGCAGAAGTCAACGCTAGCACTGAGTGGCACCGTCGAAGACTTCAATCAGCCCAAGGCGCAGCTCGCCTATGAAGGGACCGTTGACCTGGGCGAGGTGGGCTCGATCATACGCGACAATCGATTGCGCGGAGGTGGTGCCAACTTCAGCGGCTCGGGCACATTTTCCCAGGACGATTTTGCAGCCAGTGGCAAACTCGGCTTGCGAGGCGTGAACTATGACGAGCCGGGGATAAGCTTGCGCGACGTGAGCGCCAGCACCGAGTTTTCGCTCGATCGAGAACGGATTCTGCTGAAGAAGATTGACGCCAGACTGTTGGGCGGGACAGTGATAGGCAGTGCTGAGGTCAAGCACTACGCTCCAACGCTGGAGACTCGATCGGCGAGGATTCAGGTCGAGGCGGCTTCGAAGGCAGGAAGGCCATCCGCAAATGCCTCAACCAAATCCGCAACGAATTCGGCGAAGACGGGCGTGCTTGCGGTGCAGCAGGGAACTGCGAGCTTTAGGGTCAGCGGTGCATCGCTGTCGGAGTTTGTGCGGATGTTGTCGAGCAAGTCGCTTCCGCTCGACAAGCTGAATGCCGCCGGCGCTGTGAGTGGCACGGTCGACCTGACATGGAAGGAATCGATTACTCGCGCCACTGCCGGACTAGCTCTTGATGCGACCGTTCCGGCGCAGAGTGAGACGAGCCAGTTGCCGGTGAGCGGAGCATTTCGTGGTCGTTACGACTTGCACTCCGGCACCACCGACATAACCCAATTAAACCTGGCCACTCCGCATACCGAGGCCAATGCCTCGGGAGTCCTGGGCTCGCGCACGGCGGACCTGAAAGTCGCGCTCACGACGACCAACTCGCAGGAGTTCCAACCGCTGCTGAATGCGATGGGACAGTCGGCGATTCCGGTGGAACTGAACGGGCGCGCGAGCTTCAATGGCACGATGAGCGGCAGGCTCGACCATCCCGACATCGCGGGGCGCTTGCTGGCAACCGACTTCATCTACGTCTATACGCCGGCGCAGCCGCCTGCTCCGAAGCCCCAGCCGACACTTGTAAGCCGAGTCGAGTCTGCGTTGCGTATCGGGCATTCTGCTCCGGCGTCCACGCCACCTCCGCCTGAGCCGAAGCGCATCCACATTGACTCGTTCGCCGGGGACGTGCAATACGGACGCAATCAACTTCTGCTGAGCAATGGCACCATTGAGCAGGGTAGCGCCCATCTGAATGTAGATGGCTCGATCACGCTCGAGAATGGCAGCTTTACGGATACGTCGCCGTTCGAGGTCCGTGCATCCATCCGCAATGCGAACCTAGCCGATCTGCAGCGTACGATCGGTACAGACTATCCCGTGTCCGGAGTGGTGAATCTCAGCCTTGATCTGTCGGGAACGCGGAAAGATCCCCATGGGCAGGGTCACCTGACCGTGACCGGCGGTGAAGCTCATGGCCATCCAATCAAAACCCTGGCGGCCGACCTGGTGCTTGCCAACCAGGAAGCGCGGCTGGAGAAGATTCGAATCGAAGCGCTCGGTGGTTCCGTGTCAGGCTCAGCGGCGTACAACTTCAGTAATAAAGATGTACGCACCGATCTGCGGGGGGAGAACATTGACCTGGCACAGGTCAGCGAACTGCAAAGCATGCCCATCCAGGAGCATGGCACCGCCAATTTCACCCTGAAGACATCGGGACCGTTGAACCGTCCGACGGTGGACGCGCACGTCGAGGTCGCCAACCTGGTGATCAACGACGAGTTTCAGGGAGGTCTGGTATTCGATGCCGTTTCCCACGGCGACAACGTGCAGATCACGGCGCGCTCAAATTTTCCGCGGGCTGCGTTCGCGCTGGACGGAACAATCGACGAAACGGGCGATCTGCAGAGCAATTTGCGCATGCAATTCAATCGGGTCGATATTGATCCCCTGTTGGTGGCTGAGCTGAAGACCAGAATCACCGGTCACTCGTCCTTGAACGGTCAGGCCAGCATCAGCGGGCCATTGCGGAATCCGCGCGCATTTCGGGGCACGATGAAAATTGATTCCTTCTCGGTCGAGCTGGAAAGGATCCCGATTTCCAGCGATGGACCGATCGAGCTGGCGCTGGACGACGGAGTCGTATCCGTGAAGCGGTTGACCCTTACCGCATCCGACAGTCACTTGGGCCTAGGTGGGACGATTGACCTCAAGGGAGAACGTCCGCTAGACCTCTACGCCAGAGGCCACTTCAACGTCGCGCTCTTGCACGCACTCGACGACGAGATCACTTCCTACGGTACGACGGAAGCGGATGTCGCCATCAAAGGCACCGTCGCCCAGCCGGTCATTACCGGACGCGTGGTGGTGGCGCACGCGGGCTTCTCGATGATCGACTTGCCGGCGGCGCTGGGCGAAATCAATGGAACCATGGTCTTCAACCAGAATCGCCTTGAGGTGGAGCATCTCTCCGGCCACGTTGGCGGCGGGCAGGTAAACTTCTCCGGCTTCATTACATTTGGCGATACGATTGCCTTCGATCTCAGGTCGAACGGTAGCGATATTCGATTTCGCTATGGCGGCGTGAGTCTAACGGCCAATCAAAACCTGCACCTAAGCGGCACGCTCAAGAGTGCGAATCTCACAGGCGATATTACGATCACGCGATTTGCGCAGATACCGGCAGTGGATGTCGCATCGGCCTTCACCTCTCAGCCCCTATCGGTGTCGAACCCGGCTTCTCCGTTGAACAATCTGCATCTTGACGTACACATTGTCTCCGCCCCGGAGTTAACGGTTCAGACGTCGCTGGCGAAGTTGTCTGGCGACGCCGATCTGCGTCTGCGCGGCACGGCCGCCCAGCCAGTATTACTGGGGCGTGTCAATATCGCCGAAGGCGACATCAACCTCGGCGGGCAAAAATATCATCTCGAGCGCGGCGACATTACATTCGCGAACCCGATTCGCATTGATCCCATCCTCGATCTGGAAGCGACGACCCGCGTCCGCGACTTCGACATCACGATCGGTTTGCACGGCACGATGGAGAAGCTGACGACCACCTATCGTTCGGACCCGCCGCTGTCGAGCGATGACATCATCGCGCTTTTGGCGTTTGGTCGCACGCAGGAAGAAGGCAACGTTGCGACCGGACGATCAAGTGCCAGCGGGCTGGGCGAAGGCGCAGGGAACCTGGTGCTGGGACAGGCGATCAATCAGGCGGTCAGTAACCGCGTTTCAAAGCTCTTCGGTGTCAGCTCGATCCGTATCAATCCCTCCGTCGGCGGACCCGACAACAACCCGAATGCGCGTTTGACCGTCGAACAGCAGGTGTCGAGCAACGTGACGTTGACCTACATCACCAACCTGACGCAGTCCGCGCAGCAGGTGATTCAGTTCGAATACAACATCAATTCGCAACTCACGGTGCAGGCAATCCGTGACGAAAATGGAGTTGTTAGCTTCGACTTGTTGATCCGGAAGCGAAGGAAATAGCACCCGGCGAAATTGCGCGATCTTCGCACGAACATGGTTGCAATTTGGAAACAATCCACCGTCGATCCCGATCAGCTCGCACAACACCGCGCGCGCATGGTGCAGCTGCAACTGCGCGCGCGCGGCATTCGCGATGCGGGCGTGCTGGCGGCGATGGGAAAGGTTCCGCGGGAGAGATTCATCGCACCGGAGTACCTGGGCGTAGCGTACGAAGACGGGCCGATCCCCATCGGGGCAGGTCAGACGGTCTCACAACCTTACATGGTGGCGGCGATGGTTGAGGCGCTGGAAGTGCAGCCAACGGATCGCGTTCTGGAAGTCGGAACGGGGACAGGCTATGAGGCGGCAGTTCTAGGTGAGCTCGCCGCGGAGGTATGGACTATCGAACGGCAGCCGGAATTGGCGGAGAAAGCCGGTCATATTCTCGCGGAAATGGGTTACGTCAACGTACATGTGGTTTGCGGCGACGGCAGCGTGGGTCTTCCCGAGCAAGCGCCGTTCGACAAGATCTTGGTGGCTGCCGGCGCACCACAGGCTCCAGCGAGCCTGATTGGGCAACTGGCGGATGGCGGCAGGCTAGCAGTGCCCGTGGGCAGCCGCGTCGAACAGCAGCTGCAGATCGTGCACAAGAGCGGTGGAGTGATCACGACGTTGCGCCACGTGCTGTGCTGTTTCGTGCCGTTGCTCGGCGCCGAGGGCTGGCAGTCGTAACCTGATTCAGCGCAACAGCAGGACGGTTGCGGCGACCACGATTCCGGCAGCGGCCAGGCCAATTCCGAGCATCCAAAAGTGTGTGCGCCCCGTGAGGAGTGTGATCGAAGTCACCACCAGAGATATCTCGAGAAACACTTCGGCCAGATCGAAGCGATTGGCGCGTCGGGATTCGTAATGCAATTCGTCTTCCAGCTGGCGCGCCTCATTCTGGATTTCCGTCTGCTCCTCGCGATATTTCTCGATATCGCCCTTGAAGCGCTTCGAGACTTGCTCGGCTTTTTCGCTCTTGCCTTCGAATGCCGACAACACGTCGTTTAGCGCTTCCAGATTGTTGCGGCGCAGGTTCTTAGCCTGGTAATACGCCCACTCGTCCGTGGTCTTGTTTTGCAGCAGGATTTCTTCGGTATGCGCACGATGTCCCAACAAAGAGACGGTGGCAACCAGCACGGCGACCACCGCCATGGTGAGGCTTACCGGCGCCAGCCCCTTTTCTTCTTTGGCCTTCTCAGCGCGTTCTTTTAGTTCCTTGAGTTCTTCGCCGGCAGACATGTGCCTCCAGGATCGGATACGAGATGGAGAGTGTGTTGAGACAGGATACTACGGTGCTTTAGACATAAGCATCCTTGTTTACGCGCACTCCGCCTGAGCCTCGCGAATGGCCTTGCGCAACTCACCGACCAGCGGCCCGAAGGGCGCGCTGCGCTCGGCGCCGAGCTTGGCGAGGCGCCCCTCGATGTCTCTCACGACTCGATTAGCGTCATCGAGGGCGGCATGGGCGAACTCGATGTTGCCTTGGTGAAATTCTTCGCGAGCGTCCACCACCAGGCTGAACGCCATGTCGACGTCGGCCTCGATCAGTTCGATACGCATGGGGTCGGAGCCCCGGTGATCGTGTGTGTCAGTCATACGGGTTGATTCCGTCGAGGCGCGCCGGATACTGTATCGTATCTGGCCGAACGGCGCAGGCAAAGACCGGCCCCGCGCAAGCGCGAGGCTTTATAGGCATTATCCAGATCCTTGACAAAATATCACATTAGATATATTCCAAATAGTCGATGGACGCCGCGGCGATTAGACGGTCCTTCCAGGACAGCGGGTTGCGATGCACCCCCCAGCGGTACGCCGTGATGGCGTTCCTGATGCAACACAATCGGCATCCCACGGCTGCGGAAATCTTCGAAGCCGTGAATCGCATGGATCCGCGGTCTTCCAGGGCCACGACCTATAACAATCTACGGGACCTTTTGCAGGCAGGTTTGGTGCGTGAAGTGGCCATCGAGGGCCGCGCCGCGCGGTTCGATGCGAAAGGCATGCGCCATCATCACTTCATCTGCGACCGCTGCGGCAACGTTGAAGACATGGAATGGTACGCCGTGCCCAGACCTGCCACCAGCTCCCTTGGTAAGCGGGTTCTTCGCGAAAGCGAACTGATTTTCCGTGGGCTTTGCGCGAAGTGCGCTCCGCGCCGCGTCCCCGTTAAGAGTCCTAGGCGTGTGAATAACCGATGAATGGTGCGCGTCAGCGAGCGCGGCAAGGGGCGATTGGGCCAGTGGGAAAGCCGGGAATGGGTTTGTAGTTCGTAACGTTCTTCTTACTAATTCGAATCAACACGTGGCGAAAGAATTCACCACTCAGCAGGGGCGACCATCCCCGAGAATCAGGAGTAAAAGATGGCAACCGAAACCAAGTGCCCAGTGGCGCACAGCGATCGCAGACACACCCTGGCAGGGGCCGAGACCAATACGGAGTGGTGGCCGAATCAGGTGAACGTGAACATCCTGCACCAGCACTCCCCGCTGTCCGATCCTATGGAAAAGGGGTTTAACTGCGCCAAGGAATTCAA